>SXGT01030229.1_pt1 | contig 32678 bp, 32 predicted proteins | sample 3176221 | NCBI WGS metagenome assembly SXGT01 (sample SAMN11356862, study PRJNA531348) | freshwater metagenome | isolation source: freshwater sample F1-120 | place: China: Fuxian Lake, Yuxi | collected 2017-12-25
GGAGCTTCATGATGGCGACGGCGGAGCGCCACGGCGAAGCCCTCGCGACACGCATTGCCGCGCAGGTCTGGACCGGCTGCGGCGGACTCGCCGCCGAGCGCATCGCATCGACTTGGGACCCGAGGGCGGCGAGCGCGGCGGCCGTGTGATCGCCACCGGTACGCCTGAGGCTGTCGCGGCCTGCTCATCGAGCAGCACTGGCGGCTACCTGCGACGCATGCTCGTGGACCCGGCCCATGGCGCGCGGCCGAAGCGGGAGTCCAAGCCGAAACAACGACTACGATCTGGTTGATGGAACACCCCGATGGCCGCCTCGTGTTGCGCGTGATGACCATGCCGCGCGACACCAATCACAACGGGACGGTCTTCGGCGGGGTGATCATGAGCTACATCGACCAAGCTGCGTATGTGCACGCGCGAACACTCGGATTGCACCGCTGGGTCACGGTGATGGTGGAGCGCATCGAGTTCGTCGCGCCTGTCTTCGTCGGTGAACTCGTGACGCTGCGCACGAAGACGAGATCCACCGGCCGTTCCTCGGCCACCGTGCAGGTATCGGTCGCGGCGGAGCGATACGCGACCGGCGAGGAGATCCGTGTGACCGACGCGCTCATCAAGATGGTCGCTCTCGGACCCGATCAGCGGCCGATTCCGTTCATCAGCCCCCCCACGCTCGACGGTGATTCGGGGCTGCCACTGTGAAGGCTCGCCCACGCGCCGCGGTCCTTGTGTCGGGCGGCGGTTCGACGGCAGTCAACCTCATTGAGAAGGACCGCGCGGGGACGCTCGGCGTGTCGATCGCTCTCGTGGTGTCACATCGCAGTGACATCGGGGCGGTCGACCGTTGCCGATCGGCCGGTGTCGATGTTGCCGTCGTCGACGGACCGCCCTGCGACGCGTCCAGTGATCGTCTGGACGCGATCCTGCGCGAACACAAGATCGACCTCGTCCTACTGGGCGGGTACCTACGCCGGTTCCGGGTGGGCGAGTGGCATGGGCGCGTCCTCAACATTCACCCGGCACTGCTGCCCTCTTTTGGTGGAAAGGGCATGTACGGAGATCGTGTGCACGACGCGGTCCTTGGCGCCGGCGAGCCCGTGACAGGATGCACCGTTCACCTCGTCGACGACGAGTATGACCACGGTCCGATGCTGCTCCAACGCAGAGTGACGGTGGAGCCAGGCGACACTGTGGCGACGCTCGGCGCACGGGTCCGTGACGCAGAGCGCACGGCATACCCAGAAGCCGTTGCGCTCTGGCTCTCACAACGAGAATCGCTCGCATGCACCCGGCGAGCCTGACCTTGGCCGCCGGCGCGTGCGCTCTGTCGTGCGCTGTCGCGACGAGTCTGGATCATTGGCAGGACGGCGCGGCGAAACCGAGATCCCCATCGCGCGGCGAGGTGGAACGAACGGTTTCGCGGCTCGTCTCGGCAGGAAAGCCAGCCGACGCACTCCCCGTGCTTGAGGCGTTCATCGCGGCTCACCCTGGCGACTCTCAGTCGCTCTTCGATGCGGCGCGAGTTTCGTCGCTGATGGGTGATCCTCGACAGAGCGCGTCATTCGCCATTGCCGCACTTCGCGCGGGGTGGCTTGACGACGCCGCGTTGGCCACTCACGCGGATCTGGCACGCGCCCGGGCACACGAGGCATGGAGACAGGTTGAGGACGTTCGGCGCGAGGTTCGCGCACGCGGTCCATCAGCGGACCCACCACCGAGAGGAGCAACGCCCCCGTCACGAGAGACCCTCTCCGGCGATGCCCGTGCGCGGGAGTCGCTGAGCAACTGGCTTGATCGGTTTGGCGGCGGCAGGTACAGGATCGAGACCAACCCTGGACTCAACCTCCTCATTGCCTCGTCGATCGATCGCGAAAGCCTTGATCGCACCATCACGGCGCTCGGATCGCTCTCTGGAGCGCTCACTCAGACGCTCTTTGGTGGGATCCAAGACGAGGCCGTCCTCCTCGTGATCTCAACGACGGCCGATGCTGAGTTGTTCTTCAAGAACCCCGAGCACGCCGGCCTCTACGAGCACGGTCCCCGTCGACTGGTCACGCGCGACACGGGCGCGTCACTCAGGCATGAGTACACGCATGTCCTTCACCACGGGCACATGGCCCGCAAGGGTCAGCACCACCCCCTATGGATTCAGGAAGGGATTGCCACGCTGTTCGAGCACTGGCAGCGTGGTCCGGCCCAAGAGGTCGTCATCCTCCCCAATCTCCGGACGAACGAGGCCTACGAACTCGTGCGCCGCCACCGAGAGGTGCCGTTGGCCGAATTCGTGGCCATGGATGATGCCTCGTTCCTCGCCACCCCCATTGATCGCTACGCGCAGGCCCGTTCTCTGCTGCTCTATGTCGCGCAGCAGGGCAAACTGGCCGACTTTTACCGAGCGCTCGTCTCGGGATTCGAGAGCGATCCGACGGGTCGCCGGGCCCTCGAAGCGTCCCTTGAAGCCCCACTTGGAAGGATCGAGGCCCAGTGGAAGGCGTGGGTTCGCGAGCGAGGCCCGATCGATGCTGCGGTGACCGAGGGCGATGGCGTGATGGGAGTCTCGGTCTCGGGGCTTCCCGACGGCGTGCGCATCGACTCGGTCCAAGACGGGGCGCCCGCGCAGCGCGCGGGGCTTCGGGTCGGCGATGTCATCACGCAGATGGATGGCACCGATGTCCGCGGGGTCGGCGATTTTCTCCTCGTCTCCGCCAAGAAGAATGCCGGCGAAAACTTGACCCTCCGCTTTCGCCGTGCCGATTCATATGCCACAGTACAGGTACGGCTTGCATCAGGTCATGCGTCCCCCCCGTGAACACATTCAAATCGTTCATGCTTGGCACGAACCGCGCGTGCCGACGATGCGTCTCCGATGACACAGGGGTCCTGCTCGGCCGCGTGAGCCGAGGCGGGAACGGACCGCTGCACGCCCTGGAGGATTGACCCATGCTCATCACCATCAGCGCAAAGCACATGCAACTGACCGAGGCGATCACGAAGTACATCACATCAAAGGTGGGACGGTTGCCGCGGTTTTTCCGTGGACTCCAACAGCTCGCGGTCACGGTTGAGCGTGTTCCGCTGGGATACCATGTCGAAATCCGATCGGATGTCGAGCGTCATGAAGACTTCATCTGCAACTTCGAGCATGCGAATCTCTATGCGTGCGTCGACCTTGCAGTCGATCGCGGTGCGCGGCAACTCTCCCACTACAAGGATCGCGTTCGCCATCACCACCGATGATGGACGGGGGTTTGAGCCCCCGCTAGCATCGGTTCCACGATGAAGTTGCGCGATGTCGTGGTGGCGACGGCGATCCTCCCCTGCTTGAAGGCCTCGAAGCGCGATGCCGTGATCGGGGACCTCGTCGCCGCCCTCGCGTCATCGGGCGTGATTGCGGACTCGGATCGGACGGGCATCGTCAAGGAGTCCATTGCCCGCGAACGAAAGGGCTCGACTGGATTCGGGCACGGCGTGGCGGTGCCACACGCAAAGAGTCACCTCGTCAAGCACCCTCAGGCCGCAGTGGGAATCGTTCCGGCGGGCGTCGACTTCAATGCGCTCGACCGTCAGCCCGTCTACAGCGTCGTGTTTCTGCTGAGCCCGCTTGGCGATCCCGAGGCGCATCTCTCTGCCATGGAAATGGTGTTTGGTGCGCTCAGCCAGGAGTCGTTCAGGCGCTTCATGCGGCAGGCCAAGACCGCCGACGATGTCCTCACACTCGTCGACGAGGTGGATGGACTCCGTGCACCGCGCTGAGTGACTTCGGTGATCAGCGCGCGCACCACTATTCTGAATAAGCTTGGGCTCCACGCACGCCCCGCCATGGCCTTCGTGCAGATGGCAAGCGCTCAGTCAAGTGAAGTGCGGGTGAGGCGAGCCGAGTCGAGCGAGTGGCTCGACGGCAAGAGCATCATGCAGATGCTGCTTCTCGCCGCGACCGAAGGCACAGAAATCGAAATCGAGTGCGACGGAACCGACGAACAAGAGACGCTCGCCCGACTGCTCCAACTGATCGTCAGCAAGTTCGACGAGGAGTAGACGCGGGCTCGATCTCGACGCCCTTCGCAAGCGACCACACAGCCTCCGTGGCCTCGCGAACGCCCTGACCGGTTGCGGCACTCGCCGCCATCGCCGTCACACCTCTTTCTTTTCGGAAACGCGAGACGAGTCCGCTGATGCGCTCATCGCGCTCGTCCTCTGGGAGAAGGTCGGTCTTGTTGATGACAACGATCTCGGGCTTCCGGGCAAGAGCATCGCTGAAGTCGGCGAGCTCGCGGCGGATGATGCGGTGGTTCGCCAGCGGGTCGGAACCATCTTCAGGGAACGCGTTCACGACATGAAGGATGACGCGCGTCCGCTCAATGTGACGGAGAAAGTCGTGGCCGAGGCCGATGCCCTGCGACGCACCTTCGATGAGCCCGGGAAGATCCGCGATCACCAGGCGGCGCTCATCGCTGAGCGCAGCGATCCCCAGTTGGGGCGAAAGCGTCGTGAACGGATAGTCCGCACTCTTCGGGTTGGCGCGGGTGGACGCCTTGAGCCAGGTGCTCTTTCCCGCGTTGGGAAGCCCGACGAGCCCGACATCAGCAATGAGGCGAAGTTCGAGTCGGAGTTGCATCTCCGAAGCGTCACCCCCTGGGGTTGTTTCCTGCGGCGTTTGGTGGACCGCCGACTTGAAGTGGTCATTGCCGAAGCCGCCCTCACCGCCGCGAGCGAGGATCACACGGTCTCCCGCGCGTGTGATTTCGGCGATCAGTTCCCCTGTGGCGACATCGAACGCCTGCGTGCCCAGCGGGAGAGGCACCTCGAGGTCTGGCGAAGCTTTTCCGGCCTGCCGCTTTCCGAGTCCCGGCTCGCCACACGCGGAAAACCAGTGCGTGCGATAGGCAAACTGCACAAGAGTGTCGAGATGCTCATCCGCCACCGCGATGACATCCCCGCCCTTGCCTCCGTCGCCACCATCGGGCCCCCCCTTGGCATTCCCCTTGAGACGAAGAAAATGACAACACCCGTCGCCGCCGCGTCCGGATCGGATGGTGATGATGGCGGTATCAACAAACATGCGGACTCGAGTGAGGTGGCATCATGAGACGCCCCGAGTCAATGCGTGCGCGGGGCCAACCTACCGGTCGATCGCCAAGCGCGGCGTCGTCGGGTCCGATGGGATGATGTCCACCGACCGACCGCGGAATCGGACGATGCCGTCCGCGAGCGCAGTCAGCGTGTAGTCCCGACCTTGCCGGACGAGATAGCCGGCGCGCCACTTCGTGCCGCATTGGCTCACGAGCACCGCGCCCGACTGCGCAAGTTGTCCACCGAAGACCTTGATGCCTCGGTACTGCGCGTTCGAGTCGCGTCCGTTCTGGGTTGAGCCTTGTCCTTTTTTGTGCGCCATGGCAGTTGCTCCGTGGGGGAATCGAGCGCCGGAGTCTAGCGGGATGCGGGCTCGATGGCAAGGTCTCCACTCACGACAATGCTCGGCCCCGCGCTTGCGCTCGCACTCATTGCGGCCGCCTCTACCCCCACCGGCCACCCCCGGTCTGACGGCCAACCCGTTCCTTTCGGCGCGGTCTGAGCACGCGCAACTCACCGACGGTCGCGAGCGCGTTGACTCGCGCGTGGAGCAGTCCCACTACCGGATCCCGAAGACGATCCCGCCTCGGTTTCATCGGCCATGTCCAGAATAGTAGTCCGGTCAGACTGGAACACCAATCTCCGAGCGCCAATTGGCCGAAAGATCCGAGGGCGCTACCGCATGATCCACTGCGTCTGTTCGCAGGGAACCGCATCGGCACCGCGCGCCCGCGGGTCCCCTGGCACCCGGAAGTCGAACTTGATCGTCTTGTGAACTTGGCGAACCTCGCTCGACTTTGGGTCCGGCACGGCCTTCACCTCGCTCGACACGCCGCGCACGAAGATGTGCATCTCAGTCGCTTTGAGTGGCTCCGCTGGCCACACCACGAAGCCCTCCTTCGCGTTGGCCTCGCCCTGTCGGATCTCGCCGAGGACTTGGTACTGGTCCTCCACGAGCGGATTGCCGATCAGCGCTTCGATGCGCTTGGTGACGATGACGGGCACATTCCTCCCCGAACGCGCGAGGGTGCCATGGTCGTCGAAGTACTCAAACTTCGGCCCCCACCAACGGTCCTGCCCCGTGCGATTGACCACCTTGTAGGTCAAGTACCAATATGCAATGTGGGTCTCGGGGTCGCGATAGAGCCGCAATTCACCGAGCGTGAAGCTCAACTGCCAAGCGCCGGGCGCGGGCTCACTCGACACCACCTCCGACGGGTCCATTGGGAGCGGTTCGTGGGGCTTGGCCTCCGGGGGGCGCGTGGTCGAGTCCTGCGGGCATGTGGGATGCGCGGTCGCCATCATCGAGGTCGCGACGGCAAGGACTGACATGAGGGCACAAACGCGGAGCATTCACCAAGTGTAGCGCGTCTCGGCGGTGCTACCCTCACCTTCGTGAGTGCGTCGGCGGCCTTGCAATCTCGAGTGGTCGAGCCGTCGGCAAGCCGTCGCGGCGATGCACTTGCAGCCATCTTCGGTGGGTCTCGAGAGCAGGCACGGCGGTTCGTCGATCTCGGACGAACCGACGGTCCGCACCTGCTCCTTGCGGTCCCCTCCGCCTCAGGGGCGGTGGCTCACGCCGCGATCCTGTGCGCCTATCCAGGGCGAACCGCGATGCTCCTCGCAACAGCGCCGAAGACCCCCATCGATTGCGCCGCGGTCGAAGGGCTCGTTCGCGAGGCGATTCGGCGTGCGCCAGAACTCGGGGCGCTGATGATTCAGGCACTCCTGGAGCCACTGCGTGCCCAAGAACGACGCGTCCACGAGGCAGCGGGAATGCGCGTCATTGGAACCCTTGCCTATCTGGAACGAGCGCGCAACACCGCACCTCCTCGGGCGAGTCTCCCCGACGGCGCGCGCGTGCGAGCGTGGCACCCCAGCGAGCGAGCCCTTCTCGAGTGCCTCCTTGCGGAGACCTACATCGAATCCCTCGACTGCCCCGGCCTGTCGCAATTGCGCCCGACCTCCGACATCCTCGATGGCCACCTGCGCAGCGGCACTCCAGACTTCTCGCGCTGGCTCATCATGGAACTCGATGGCATCCCGTCCGGCGTCTCCCTCGTGAGCGAGATCCCATCGACCCACTGCATGGAGTTGGTCTATTTCGGGCTCGCGAAGCGCGCGCGAGGGATCGGGCTCGGCCGCGCTCTCCTCGATGCCACGCTCGAACGCACCGCGGGCGAATCTGTCACGCTTGCATGCGACGAGGCGAATGTGCCGGCGATGCGGCTCTACCGATCGCGGGCTTTTCGCACGCACCTTCGCCGCACGGCATTGGTGGCACCAGCTGCCCGCGTCGCGCGGAGTGCACTTCCCACGACTTATCCACGCCGCGTGGACAACGCGAAGATTCGCGCGTGAGGACTCTCTCGGAATCGCTCAGGTGCCGATGAACTATCGGGTTACGGACGCGCTGAAAAATGGGACGACTCGGCGTGCCGGTTTTTCTCTTTCGGACCATACGCTCCACCCGTCGCCCGGCACGGATGCACCGCGATGAAGGGTCAGCTTCGGTCGCGCGCGAATGCGCGGCACCGCGTCCCTTGCCGTGAAGGACTCGTCTAGAACGAACAAGTGCCGCGGGATCCAGCGCCATGATCGGCGCACGCGATCGCCACGGAGAGGGTGACAGTGACAGCGACCGCACCGATCAAATCGATCGACCTCACGACACCAGAGCGCGCGCTTTCGGCGGTCCTTCGCGACGCGATTGGAGAGCGGAAGCACGATCTCTGGTTCGGCGCCGCCACGCGCATTGGCATCGACGGGTCCACCGTGCGGGTCAGTGTTGCGACGGCGTTTGCGTCGGAGTGGATCCAACGGCACTTCGCCGACGACCTGCGACGGTGCGGCCGTGAGGTCCTTCGCGGATCGTGCGACCTCGTGATCGAGGCCGTGCCAATCCCCGACGCCGCACCGGCCTCCACCGCCCCAGCAACAGCGCCGGATCCACTGCCCGCTCTCGGCGCGGTCGAGCCGCAGGTGCGCTCCACCGCCAACAGCGCGCCGTGGCGAACCTTCGCCGGTTTCATTGTTGGGGCCCCGAACAGGCTGGCGTTCGAGAGTGCACGACACATCGCCGACGCCGACGATCCCGCACTGCGCGTATTGTTCCTTCACGGAGCCTGTGGTGTGGGGAAGACCCACCTCTTGCAGTCGGTGTGCCGTGCCTTTCATGAACGGCGGCCGGTGGCTCGCCTTCGCTACACCACCGGCGAGCAGTTCACCAACGAATTCGTGGCCGCCATCCGAGACGGATCCATCGACGCGTACCGACGGCGGATGCGCAAGCTCGACCTCCTCGCCATCGACGATGTGCACTTCCTCGCCAACAAGTCGGCGACCCAGTCCGAGTGCCTCCACACGATCGATGCCATCGGCTACCTCGGTTCCAAAGTGGTGATTGCTTCTGATGCACACCCGCGCGAGATCGAGAAGATGAGCGCGCCGCTCATCAGCCGATTTCTTGCGGGGATGGTGGTGCAGGTCGGCGAGCCGGACCTCGCGACTCGTCGGTCACTCGCCGTGTCGCTCGCCCAACGCCGCGGACTTTCGTTCGGAATCGAGGCGCTTGAGGCGTTGGTCGAACGGACTGGAACCACTGCACGGGAGATCGAGGGGGCGATCCTCACGGTGGTCGCTCTTCACGGCATCGAAGGGAGCGCCGCACCGATTTCCCGCGCTCTTGTCGAGCGTGCCCTTGGACGCGGGGCACCGAGTGCCGCGCAACGCCCTGTCCGTATCGCGGAAGTGATCGAAGGGGTCTGCGAAGCGTCCGGAGTCCAGTGCGCCGACCTCCTCGGATCGGGCCGACACCGGCGAGTGGTCGCGGCGCGCGGACTCGCGGCGCACCTCGCTCGTGAGATGACAATGCTCTCCTTCCCCGAGATTGCGCGTGCGCTCGGCCGATCGACCCACTCCACCGTGCACGCGGCGGCTGCCCGGTACCGGAGCCTCATCGAAGCCGGCGGGATGGTCGAGGATGCCAATGGCCCGATTGGCGTTGACGAACTTCTCGACCGCGCACGCCGCGCGATTCTCCAACCGCGCGCGTGATGTCAGCGCCGAGCGTCGCCGTTACACTTCGGGGGTGCCCGACACGCGTCGCCCCAGCGCATGGATGTTCACGGGGCAATGCCCGACGGCGGTCCGGTTCGTCTTCATCGCGGCGATGGCGCTCGCCGCAGGTGCCCAGGCGCAGTATCCGAGAACCGACCATTTCGACGGCAGCGTTGCAACGCTTCAACGGTGCGTGCTGCCGTCGGAGAAGCGCGAGCACCATGCGCTCATCGTGTCCCTTCGGGCGCTCAAGGACCCCGCGCTCAAGCCATTCTTTGAGGCGCTGACCCGATCGGCCGACTGGAGTTCGCGCGTCGACGGAATCCTCGGCCTCGCAGAACTCTCCCCCACACGCGACATCGACCCGGCACTCGTCGAGCGGCTCGCGTCAACAGAGGATCGGTCGACGGCTCTGCGCAACGCGGTCGGCTTCCGGCTGATGACACCGACAACGATTCGCCGCCTGCTGGAACTTCCAGACCTGCCGACACTCGATCGGGTGGTCCTCAATGCGGAACTGCATCGCGTGGGCGAAAAGGTCGATACGGACACGCTCCGCGCGGCAACTGTGGACGCCTCCACTGAGGTGGCCGCGCTTGCATGTGCGCTCCTCATCGCACCAGACGGTCCTGAAGCATGGAATGCCTTTGAGACGAGGCTCGATCGAGAGACGCCCGACTCAAAAAACCTCGTGATGCAGGAACTGTCGAGAGCCGTGCTGCTCTACCGCATCACGGACGCCGTTGCCCCCATGCTCCGCCTTTCGCGGGGCGAGGCGTACTCCGCACCCACGCGCATGATGGTGAACGGCACCGCGCTTGCACTCGCCCCCAAGGCCGGGCAAGAGGCGTGGAAGCAGTTCGCGCAGAGCGAGCGTTCGCAATCGGCACTCGTGCGCTGCGGCCTCCAGTTGCTCGCACAAACAACGGCGATCGATCCCGGACTCGGGTCCGCGATTCGCAACGGTGAGCCGCTCGTCGAGGCCATCGCCGATGCCATCGAGGCCAACGCCGGTGGCGACCCCGAGGCGATCGCCTCGGCACTGAATGTGGTCATCGACCGTGCGAATCGCCAAAGCGCCGAGTGGTCCGTCATCCGGGCCGCCGAGTTGCCGCCCGCTCAGGGCGCGAAGGTGTGGCGGCATCTCCTTGATCGATTCCTCGAGGCTCCGGACAACACGCTCGCACTCAGCGCCGTCGTCCTCGAATCGGCGCGCCGACTCGCGGCGAGCGACCCAGTCGGGCTTGAGTCGCTTGTTGCGTCTTCCAAGGCGGAACCGCAGGTGCAGGAGATTCTCGTCCTCGCACTTTGCGATGCGGCCACGCCGGGCGCGGCGGCCGTCGCGCGGCGCGTCCGCGGTCCACTCACGCGGCGCGGCGAGGCACTCGCTGTCCTCGCGATCGCGCGCGGCGAACCGACGATCGATGATGCCACGCTGAAGGAACTTGGGATCATCGGGGCCGGGGGCGGCGACCTCGACCCGACGCTGCTCGTCCAAGCCGCGTGGCTTTTCGCACGGCACGGGGGTCGCGCGGACGAGGCACTCTCGCAGGTGAATCCACGATGAGGACAGAAATCCCACTGAGTCGCCCCGACCTCACGGCAGAGGATCGCGCTGCGGTCCTCGCCACCCTAGGCGGTCCGCCGCTCGCCATGGGAACCGCGCTTGCCGACCTTGAACAGGCGATCGCGGAGGTCACGCGGCGGACGCACGGGATCGGTGTCGCCAGTTCGGGGCTTGGGCTTGAGATCGCATTCCGAGCCCTCGGGGTCGGCCCCGGCGCCGAAGTCCTTGTCCCCGCGCTCAGCTATCCATCCAATGTGAACGCCGTTCTCGCAGTCGGTGCGACACCGGTCTTCGTGGACTGCGATCCGCGCACGCTCAACATGTCCGTCATTGACGCGGAGGCGCGCATCTCGCCCTCGACGCGCGCTGTGCTGGGTGTCCCCGTCCTCGGGAATCCGTCCGGGATGCCGGATCTCATCGCGCTCTGCTCGCGCTACGAGGTCCCGATGGTGGAGCACGGCTCGGAGGGGCTCGGCTCAACGATTGCAGGCGACTGCGTGGGCAAGTTCGGTCGGTTGAGCGTCTTTGGATTTGGTCCCAATCGGCCCATCGCGTGCGGCGAAGGCGGCGCCATTGTGACCAACGACGATCGTCTCACGGCCGCGTGCCGTGCCCTTCGCTCACAGGGGCGGGTGGATCGCGCGACCTTCGCGGGACAATCGACGGACCTCGGCATGCTGATGGAGTTTTCCGGATTCGGATTTGACGCCCGACTCGCGGAGCCATTGGCAGCACTCGCGTGCAGCCAACTCCGGCGCTTGGACGCGACCCGTGAAGCGCGCATGGAGATTGCCCGCGAGTACACGCGGCGGCTTGCGGGACATCCGTCGCTCATTCTCCCCACGATCCCCGAGAGCGTCTCGATCTGCTGGCCCCTCTTCTGGGTGAGACTGGGTGACCCGCACGGCCGTGACGATCGCGATGCCGTCATTGCCGGGCTGCACCGTCACGATATCGGCGCCGCAAACCACTACCCGCCCTGCCACCTGTTGCCGCATGTCCGCGCCGCGTGCGGCACTTGCGAAGGATCGTTTCCAGCGGCCGAGTCCATCGGTGACCGGATGATCTCGCTCCCGATGTTTACTTCGATGTCGATGCGCGAAGTCGCGACGGTTTGCCATGCGCTCGATGTGATCCTGTCGGGAATCACCGCGACTCGCCCGTGAAAGCCACCCATGGGATTTGAACCCACGACCTATGCTTTACGAAAGCATCGCTCTACCACTGAGCTAGGGTGGCGCAATTGCGTAGGCCCTTCGGCCTCCGCGGCACTCGATTGTAGCGGCTGACGCGAGGGTCGCCTCTCGAGTTACCGCGCCGCGCCCGTGATGAGCCGAACCACATCCTCAGGGGCAAGTCCGAGCGCGCCGTGGAGTGCGCCGGCGGCATCGGCGTCGCCTGCTGCGGCCCCCTTGATCAGCCCTTGGAGCGCTTCGATTTGTCGGGGCAGCAACTGATTGCCGAGCTTGCGGGCACTTGTGGCCGTGGCCGAAAGGAGCGCGGCTTGCTCTTCACCGTTCGCCGACATCGCCGCATCCATGATCGCTCGCTGCGCGGATTCGGTCGGGACGAGGGAGAGCACTTGCGCCAGAGCGAGCCGTTGCGCGGATTCTCCCTGCGCGAGCGCGGCGAGCAGCGTCGCCTCGGCATCGCGGATGTCGAAGACCGGGCTGCTCGATTGTGCGACGAGGTGCAACGCATCGATGGCCGCCGCCGAGTACGAAACACCTTCGTCCTCCGCAATCGCGAGCCCGCCTGCGGCGCCGACCGCGCTCTCCACTGCCTTTCCGAACGCCTCCCCGGTGGCACCATCGAAGTACACGGAAACGCGCAGGTCGCGCTCGTAGTCGGCCGAGAGCGCTGAGGCGTCCGACCCCGCGGTCACGATGACGACGGGGGCTGTCGACGCTGACCGCGAGATGCGCAGCGCACGCACTGAATCGTCGATCGCTGAGCGAGAGCCCTGCACGATGACGAGGTCGATGACTTGGCCGGGCGCAATCTTCCCTTCCGCTTCACTGAAACTTCCTCCCGTCACAACTGAAGCGACTCCATGCGGCGAGAGTTGCGCGGCGAGTGTCTGCCGATCCTCTTCCGTGGACGCGATGACGGCACCGAGTGTTCCACCTGACTTCACCATCGACGCGAGCGTTGGGATCACGAGCGAATCGTTCGAGAATCCCATCTGAGGCAACGCCCGCGCCAGCACGAGCGCAGCGTCGAAACGGACGCGACGATCCGCAAAGGAAAGACACTCGACAAGCGGCGAGCGCCCCGCCGTCGACGACCCCAGCGCGGACGCGGAGGCGTTCTTCGCCAGCACCCAGATCAAGGCGCGAGCCAACATCGGGTCATTGGCGTCGAGCGCCATCGCCAGCGCCGTCTGGGCAACACCGGCTCCGGCGGCCGTTGCGAAGAACTCTGCGCTGTAGGCCCCCGTCAGGAGTGCCGGGGCGGCAGTTGACTCATCAGATCCTTCTTCCCCCTCGGCGGCAGGCTGCGGCGTGAGGTTGAGATACCGCATGAGCGTCGCCCGCCGCAAGTCCGCCGCGACGAAGATGGCGAGCGCATCATGCGAGGCGGGCTCAAGCGCGAGTGCGCGCGTCGCGCAGGCGACGGCCATCGTTTCGCAGTAGAGCGGCGTCGGAACCTCGGTCCCCACAAGACCAAATGCGGTCGACCACTGCCACACCGGGTTGGTCGACTCAGCCGGGTACGGGATGAGCGCCAGCGTCTGGTCGAAGTAGCGGCGCGCGAGAGCGGTGAACTGACTCGCCGCACTCGCGGAGGAGCCGCCGAGCCGCGCGTACGCGCGCATCGCCGCGTCGCGAACATCGACGGGTGCGTCGGCATGATTGGCAACCGCGAGAATGAATGGCTCGGCCGCCGGATATCCGATCTCTGCGAGCACTTCGCAAATCATGCGTTGCGTCGACGCTTCGACGCCCATGAGTGCTGCACAGAGCGGCGCAACGGCGTGCCGCTTCAGGTCGACCAAGGCAGCGCGCGACGCGGCCGCGAGTTTCGCGTTGCTCGTGTCGCTCATCGCTCGAAGGAGAGCCGGCACCGCGAATTCGCCTGCCGCCATGAGCCGGCTTCGTGCGAGCATCTGCTCGCGCATCGTGCCACCGAGGCTCTTGACGGCCTCCTCGATGCGCACCGCGTTTCGGGTGCTCTGGCGGGTCCCCGCGAGAATGCGGGCTTCGAGCGCGGTGGCAAGTTCGCTGGCGCCTTCGAGCCCTCGTCCACGCGAAAAGGCCCGGTCGATTCGGTCCGTTGCGCCTCGCTCGTCGACAAGTTGCGCGAGCTGTTCGTCAGTGATGCCTGAGTCGAAGAGTGCCTGGATCGATCCGGTCGCAATGTCCGCCTTACCGATCAGCAGGGCATGAATGGCCGCGTCGAACTGCTTGACTTGCTCGGCTGTGGCGGGCTCAGTGGCCGCATTGGCTTCCGGTGCCTCGGCTGCCTCCGGTGTCTCAATCTCGGGACTCGCTGGACTGCCACCCTCGTCATCGGGAGCAGGCGCTTCCTGTTCGGCCTCTGGCGCCTTCGGGTCATCCGCGCGTCCAACAAGACCCGCCGTGGCGAGGGATGCCTCAGTCAGAGCGAGCACAGCGGCGGCGGTCAGGGCGATGGCACGAAGGATCGGGTCGGGCAATTGAGCGGCTCCTTAAAAAGTCGTGATCCCACGCGTGGCGGGGGAACGGAGCAAACTATCGCACGCGAAGCGAGATTGCAACGGAACTCTCCACCCGAGGAGTGGTAGAGTCCAGCGCGTGAATGTCCCTTGCCACTCGTGTGGCAAGGCGTGCCGGATGCGGTTGCACCGCAGTCGGCGCGAGGGAAGGCGGTGAGAATCCGCCGCGGACGCGCCGCCGTGATGGGCGGGAGCCTCGCTCCCACCCCTGGACACGAGACGCCACTGGGACCGCCCGAATGCGGCCCCGGGAAGGCAGGTCCAGGTGCCCGAGCCGGAAGACCTGCTTTCGCAATGCGCGACCCCCTCGCGTTGGGTTGGGTTCCCCCCTTCCCATAGGGTCAGTCGCGCCGAGCAGCTCGTTCCACATCCCATGCCGCGACTGAGCATCTCGCTGTGCATCATCTTGGTGGCGTGCGCCATCGTGCGCGCCGATGACTTTGCTACCAGTGTCCTCGGCTACGAACCCGGCGCGAACCCCGCAGGTGGCTTCACGAATCCGACGCGCGCGCTTGGGCCGCCCGAGCGATTCACCGGCGAGGGGATCGCGCCCGGCGTTGTGTCGCCGTTCCAGCCGGCGTTCCTGCCTGCGGAACTCGTCTCGATCGGAAGGGGCGGATCGCTCACGCTCTCGTTCGACCCGCCGCTCGTGGATGACGCGCGCAATCCGTTCGGCACCGACTTCATCGTCTTCGGCAACTCGTTCTTCGTCGATGTGTCGCCGCCCGATGGCGTGGTCGGCGGGCTCGTCGCCGACGGCGGCATCGTGGAAGCATCGGCCGATGGCGTGACATGGTTCGCGTTTGCGAGCGGCCAGGCGGACGGTCTCCTCCCGACGCTCGGCTACGCCGACGCCGGCCCCTACGCGACGGCCGCAGGCGTGTTGCTGACGGACCCCAACCTCCCCGCCGATCCGGCGCTCACTCCCGATGCGCTCGTTGGACTCTCCTACGCCGAGCTCGTCGTGCGCTACGGCGGCAGCGCCGGTGGGGCTGGCTTCGACCTCGCGTCCGTCGGGCTGGCACACGCGGTGGCCATCAGGATCACGAATCCGGCAGGATTCGGGCCGAATGTCGAGATCGATGCCGTCGCGCGCGTGAAGGCGGCGCTGCCATCACCCGACCTCAACGGCGATGGCGTCGTCGATGGCTTCGATCTTGGGCAGGTGTTGAGTGCGTTCGGATCCAACGATGCCACATCCGACCTCGATGGCAACGGCATCGTCGACGGGAGCGACCTGACGGCGATCCTCGCGGGCTGGTCCTCGTGATGCAGCGGCGTGCGGTGACGCTGGTGGAGATACTCGTGGTCCTTGGCCTTGTTGCACTCCTCATGTCGCTCCTTGTGCCCGGCGTCCACGCTGCGCGTGAGGGCGCGCGCAGCTCGGAGTGCGGCTCGCGACTCCGCCAGCTCGGCATCGCCGCGCAGGCGTACGCAACGACATTCCGCGAGGTGTTCCCTCCTGCGATCCTGCATGAGGTCGCCGGAAGCGGCGTGCGCACGATCGCGTGGGACTTCGCCCACGACGGCGCGGGAGGCATTGCGCCCGGTCCGCTCTGGTCATTCACCGATGACCCGGGAGCGGTGCAGCAGTGCCCGTCGTTCGTGGGGCCGAGCACCTTCGGCTCCGATCCGTTCACGGGGTTCAACTACAACACGAGTTTCATTGGCGCCGAGGGGAGTTACCCCGTGCCTGACGCATCGGGGGCACTCGTGGGCGGCTGGGCAAGCGCGCGACGAGGCCTGACCGCATCACAACACCGACGACCCTCGCAGACGGCGCTCTTTGGCGACGGCGGCTGGAAGGGCGGCGCGAACAAGTTCATGCGCTCGCCTTCGTCGAGCGTCGAGATGGACCTCAGCATGACCTACGCGGGAGGCCAGGCGTTCAGGCACCTCGGCTGCACGAATGTCGCATGGCTCGACGGTCATGTGAGTGGTGTGTGCCAGTCGTGCCCAGGCATGCATGCGACCGACGCGCTGCTCGCGAGCCCGATGGATCACCCCCGCAACGGCTTCCTCAGCGACGACGACAGCGCGTACGACCCGCGGTGAGGGTGCGGCCGCGCCACGGGTGGTACCATCCGACGCGGCCGTGAGGCCCGGCGGGGAGCCCCGACACCGAACCCACCCGGAGGATCCCATGCAGTGTCGCGCGCTCGTTCTTCCCTTCCTCGTCGGTGCCGTCATTGCAGTCGGCCCGAAGGTCGCCGGTCAAGGCGGACCCACCCCCGTCTGCAACATCAAGGGTGAGCCGGAGTCGTGCTGTGCCCACTTCGCGAGCCGGATGGTCTGGTGCATCATGATTCAGCAATGGTGCCCCTACCAGATGCTGTCCGACTCAACCATTCATCTAGGTGACTGGGGGAGTCCGGGATACTCGACGCCCCTCGCTCAGGATCCTTCGCTGCACTACTGCACGTACTACGCGGCCCTTTGCCCGCGGTCGTCGAACGGCTTCTGCATGACCGCCTATCCGGTCCAGAGCAAGTTCCGGTGTGGCTCGCTGATTGAGCCGCCGACGCCAATGGACTGTCCGGGCACGCCGTGATGCCGGACGCACTCGGAACGCTCTGTCTTTGCAGCGCCATTTTCGCGCAGCAGGGGCTTCCGCAAGCCGACCCTCGCCCTGCCTCCCATTCGCCCCCCTCACAGGACTCCGACATGCTCGGTCGGCCCTCCACGAAGGAGAATGGACTTCTGGGAGCGGTCGGCGTTGCAGAGACCGGGGCCCCGTTGGCCAACTTGCCCACGCCTGTCGCATGGCTTGCCGCGTGCGAAGATGTCGACGGACTGGCGGCGGACCCAGGCAGCGCCAAACGGGCCGCAATCTTGAGTGCGTTCGAGGTCTTCCGCACTTCGGTGCTTGAGCGTCGGCGCAGCACCTGGCAAGCGCGGTTCGAGGAAGTCAATGCGATGGTCAATGGTGACCTCGAGAACCCAATGGACGACGATCAGATCCGGAGGGTCGTCTACTCGTTCACTCGAGGGTGCGTACGGGAGTCCATTGCCACATTCGACGCGGAGCGAACCGCACTGCAACGGGCGCTTGAAGAGGCTGTTGCGCCGGCAGTGGCGGAGCACGCGATTGCCGCCGCGGCGCAGCGTCTGTGGCGCACCCGCGCCGCCAGCTATCTCCGAGACACGGAACCGGTCCCGGTTCCGCCATGCGTATCCGCCGATCTCCGGGCGGAGCTCGCGGGAGTAGCAGCCAGGCCAGAGGCTCGCGATGCCCTGACGGCTCGCCTCGCCGAGCATGATGCCGAGTTTGACGCGGCGCTTCGTGGCATGCTCGACTCGATCGCGACAGCCTTCTCGCTCCCCGAGGATCCTGTGCGCGTGCTGCGCCCGGTAGCGTCCCTGGCGGAGCGCATGGCCGACATCGATGACCGGACGATTGCCGCCATCGTGCCGCTCGTGGACGATCCGGGTGCGGCGTGGAGGCGGCGGCTGCTGGCATCGCGGTGCCCGCACGCCGCACCCGTGATCGATGCATGGCTGGCACTCAACGAACTGGCCGGGTCGTTACCTGACCCGGCGTTTTCGACACGCGTGAGGGAGGCCATCGACGCCCTGCATACGCAGTTCGATGCGATGCGAATGGCCCATTGCCTCGGCTGGCGTGCCCAGATTGTGTTGGGCGCCATGCCAGGCCATCCAGACCACGAGGCGTACCGCACGACGATGCGAAGCCTGGCATCGACGGCGCAATTGATCGCCGTCGCGCTCATCGCTGATCTCGACAGGTCGGAGAACGAACCCAAGGCCACCTTCGAGGAGTCGTTGGCGATGCGCGCCCGGGAGCCGACAGCGCCGCTGACCGGGGCCTTGCCGCGCGGGGAACTTACCCCCGCGGCGATCTCCGAGGATTGGCCACCTCCCGTGATTGAGCGCAAGCGTGTGGCAATGCTGACAGCGGAGCGCGGCACCGACGCCATTGGCGCCGGAAACCGCTGAGCGCATCAGCGGCGGCCGAAGCGCCGCTCGATGTCGGCGATGGGGATGCGAACCGCGGTGGGACGGCCGTGCGGGCAGTTGGTCCAGCGATCGGTCGCGTCGCGCGAGTGGAGGAGCCGCGAGACCTCCTCGAACGAGAGTCGGTCGCCCGCCTTGACCGCGGCCTTGCACGCCATCATGTCGAGGATCGGCGCGAGGGCCGCCTCTCGTGCCGCATCCGAGTTCGATGACTCGAGCGCCGCGGCGATCTCGTCACTCGAGAGAGCACTGGCGACGAACCCGCCGGGATCAACGCCTCGGCCGAGCAGGAATTCCGGGAACGCCGTGATGACCACCGAGCACGGTCCAGCGTCTCGCGCTTCGATGCCCAGTCGTGCGAAGAGTCCTGCCAGGTCGGCGAGGCGCGCGATCGCCTCAGGGGTCACCGCGCAGTGCGCTCCGACAAGCAAGCGTTGGCTCGCGAGGTCGCCGCGCACGATGCGGGCGCGGATCTCCTCAAACATCACCCGTTCATGCAGCGCGTGCTGGTCGACAATGACGAGGTCGCTCCCCTCGGCAAACACGATCCATGTTCGGTCGACTTGAAGAAACGATGGAGATCCCCGCGACGCCGCGAGCAGGCTTGGCTCGGGCACCGCGTCAATCTTGTCTTCGCGGAAGGGCCGCGCCGCGAGCAAGGTCGACTCGACCGCTGTCGCTCCTTCATGGTTCCAAGTGGACCGCGCTGCCGGTTGGCCCTGCCAGCCGCGTGAGTCGATCGCACCAAGGAGCGAGACGCCCGAGGCCGCAAGACCCGAGTGCGACAGCGCCGCCTGCACGGCGCGGTGCACGACTCGATGCATCGCAGCGCCGTGGCGCCATCGCACTTCGGCCTTCTGCGGATGGACATTCACATCAACAGCGCGCGGATCGATTTCGATGAAGAGCACGAACCGCGGTTGCATCGTGGGCTCGGCAAGACCGCGGTACGACTCCTTGACCGCGTGCTGGAGGGAGCGATCCACGATGGGGCGTCCATTGACGAACAGCCGCTGTGTCCGGCTCGCTCCGCGCATGGCCTCGGGGCGACACACCACGCCTGTGACCTCGACGCGGCATCCGTCTTCGAGCGTGGCCACCGACTCAACGGGAATCGGGCGATCACCAAGTGACTCACCGAACACCTCGAGGACGCGATCATGCCGTCCCCCGGATGGCGCCAGGTCGATCACCGACCGATCGTGGCTCGAAAGCGACACGGCAACGGTCGGGTGCGCCATCGCTGCGTTGATCACAACTTCTGTGACGCGCGCGGCCTCAGCCGGATCCGCGCGCAGGAACTTGCGCCGCGCCGGCACATTCGTGAAAAGCCCGTTCACTTCAAGCTGCGTGCCGGCGGTGATCGCCGCGGGTCGGTGCGCTTCCTGGACGCCGTAGCGCGAGCGCACAGACCAACCCTCTGAGGCGCCCTTCGTGCGCGAGGCGATCGACACATCCGCGACCGCCGCGATCGCACTGAGTGCCTCGCCGCGGAAACCGAACGATGCGATGGCCTCCAAGTCCGCCGCATCAGTGATCTTGCTCGTCGCATGCGGCGCCAAGGCGAGCGGAAGGTCGTCCGCATCGATGCCACGGCCGTTGTCGGTGATCGAAATGCGTTCGCGACCGCCCCCCTCGATGCGCACCTGAATGCGCGTGGCCCCCGCATCGAGCGAGTTCTCAAGCAGCTCTTTCACGACGCTGGCGGGCCGCTCGACAACTTCTCCGGCAGCGATCTGGTTCACGAGCGCCTGCGGCAGGATTCGGATCGCCATCGCAAACCTATCCTACGAGGGTGAGTGACACGGTCGTCATCGGGGATGTGCACGGGTGCGGCGAGGAGTTGTCCATTCTCTTCAAGAGACTTCGCCGCTGGGCGCCCCAATGCGGCATTGTGATGATTGGCGACTTGCTCACGAAAGGCCCTCGGCCTGACCTCGTGATCGAGGCCATTCACGCCGAGCGCGCCGCGGGCCGTCGCATCCGACTTGTGTGCGGCAATCATGAGCCTCGGGCACTCGCCGCGCTCAGACGGGCCGGCGGCGACGGCCAAACGGCGCACATGCCCCCGAGGCTCGCGGCCATGGTCGACTGCCTCGCGGAGGCGGACCTCATCGACGACGCGATCACACTCATGCGCGAAGCGATGCGGACGATCCGCATCGGCGGCGCGCGACCGCGATGGCACGCGATCCACGCCGGCATCGATCCCGAGCGAGGACTCGCACGCACGCGGGCGCGCGTCATGATGGCGATCAAGGCGGGCCCCGACGAAGACGACTGGTGGTGGAACTACGACGGCACAGACGGCCTGCTGATCGTCGGGCACAAGCCACTGTCACGACCGCTCGTGCTTCGCCGACCAGACGGTCGTCCTGTCGTCGCGGCCATCGACACCGGGTGCGTCTACGGCGGCTTCTTGACGGCGTACCGGATCGGCACCGACCGGCTCTTGATGGTGCGCAGCCGCCAGCGCCGCCAGTTCAGTTTCAGGCGACGGACGAGTCGCCGCCCAACCGGTAGCGCATGGCGAGTGGCAGCCGTCGCCCAGGCCCGAACGCCCGTGCACTGAGCTTGGGGATCACCGGTGCCTGAGCGCGCTTGTAGTGCGCACGATCGATCGCCTTCGTCCACGACTCAACGAGCGCGAGTGGAAGCCCCGTGTCGCGCGCGATCGATGTCGGGGCCTGTTCGAGATCCACGAACCCAGTCACGATCGCGTCAAGTGCGTCGTACGGCGGCAACGAGTCTTGGTCGGTCTGGTTGGGCCGCAGTTCGGCCGACGGCGCCTTCGTGAGGCTCGACTCCGGAATCGGCGGCGCGTGAAGTCCGAGCACCGAGGGGTTCTCGTTCATCCATCGCGCCATCGCGTAGACCTGCCCCTTGAGGAGGTCACCCAGCGGCGCGAGCCCTCCACACATATCGCCATACAGCGTCGCGTAGCCGACAGCGAGTTCACTCTTGTTTCCGGTCGAGAGAACGAGCGCGCCCGTGGCATTCGAAAGCGTCATGAGTGTGAGTCCACGCAGGCGGCTCTGGAGGTTCTCGTCGGTCAGCCCATCGATCGGCGCCGCGAGCGACATCCCGCGTTTGAGGGTGGCGTACGCCTCACCAATCGGCAGCCGATCCGGCGGTTGCATCCCGAGCCTCTTCGAGGACTCGAGCGCATCGTCGACCGATCCCTGCGACGAGTGGGGCCCGGGCATCGAGATGCCGCGCACGCGATCGGCACCCAGCGCGGCGACGGCCAGAGCGGCGACAACGGCGCTGTCGATCCCCCCCGAGAGTCCGAGGAGGACGCGCGAATGGCCAGTCTTGCGCGTGTACCCCTCAATCGCGCTCACGATGGCGCGCGCGAGTTCTTCGGGCTCGCACAGGCTCTCGGGTGCCGCGAGGACCCTCATGCCGCACTCGGCAACGAGAAGATGCTCGGCGAACCGGGGCGAGAGGACGGTGGCGCCGCTAGGGCCAACCAAGCACGACCCACCGTCGAACACGAAGTCGTCGTTGGATCCTGCGGCATTCACGCTCATGACCGGTGCCCCCACGGCAGCCGCCGCTCGTCCTAGCAGTGCCATCCTGCGCGCGTGTTTGCCGGCAAAGAACGGCGAGGCACTCGGCACGACGACGAGATCCACCTTGGAACGAGCCGCCTCCGCGACGGGGTCTTCCGAGTATCCATGGGATTCGTCGACATCTTCCCCTTTCCAGAGATCCTCGCACAAGAGGATCGCCACCGACTTCCCAGCAACCTTCACCACGAGCGCATCGTCCCCGGGCTCGAAGTACCGCGAGTCGTCGAAGACATCGTAGGTCGGAAGCAAACGCTTCCTATAGACGGCTTCGACGGCGCCATCACGGAGCATCACGGCGGCATTCGCTGGCTTGCGCGACATCCCCGTGGAGGTCCACGGAGTTCCCATCACAACGGCAAGGCCGCCAGCCCCGCGCGCGTGCAGCTTCTGCGCGATCTCAGCGGTCGCGCGGCGACAGGCCTCGACGAATCCCTCGCGCACAAGAAGATCGCGCGGGGGGTACCCGACGAGCGCGAGTTCCGGGGTGACGGCCAATGCGGCTCCCGAACTGTGTGCGCGAAGCGCCTGTTCCACGATGCGAGCCCCATTGGCCTCGAGGTCCCCGACGACGGAGTCGATTTGCAGAGCCGCGATGCGCACGGCGCTAGCTCTCCGCGATCTCGCGCAGACCGCCGCGCGCAATCACCTCGATGTCCTTCGCCCGAAGTGCCGTGAAGAGCTCGGTTGTGTGCTCGCTCGAGCGCACCTCCACCTGACAGAGAACCTGCACCTTCGAGATATCCGCCTCGCCAAACGCCCGCTCGTGTGAGACCTGCTTGATGCTTGCACCCGTCGAGGCGATCGCGGTCGCCAATTCGGCGAGTCCACCAGGCCTATCCTTGATGACCGCGACAAACTGAATGAGCCGTCCCTCCAACGCGAGCCCGTGTTCGATCACGCGCGCGAGGACGGTGGGATCGATGTTGCCCCCACAGAGCAGGAGGACGACGCGCCGACCCTCGAGCAAGCGCAGCCTCCCTGCAAGAAACGCGGCGAGCGGCGTGGCCCCCGCCCCCTCGACGACCCCCTTCTCCAGTTCGGCCAGCTTTAGGATCGCTCGTGTGATCGACTCTTCATCGACCGTCACGACTTGATCGATCCGCCGGCGTGCGATCTCGAAGCTCGTCAGACCGACCTCGGGCACGCCGAGGCCGTCGGCGAGCGACGGCTGCGCGCTGACCCGTACCGGGTGGCCCGCCGCAAGCGCCGCGGTGAGGCTCGGGCACCGCTCCGCTTCGACACCAACGATCTTCGTGCCATCACCACGCGCCGCCGCCACAAGGCTGACACCGGCGATGAGACCACCGCCGCCGACTGGGACGACGAGCGCATCGGGCCGATCGACTTGCTCGAAGATCTCCAGCGCCGCTGTACCGGCACCCGCGATGATCGCTGGGTCATTGAAGCCATTGATGTACGCGAGTCCCTCGGTGGCGACGAACTCGTCGGCTCGAACCTTAGCGTCGGCGATGTTCTCGCCGTGCAACACAACACGAGCCCCGTACTGGCGGCAACGGACCTGCTTGACCAGCGGCGCAAATCTCGGCATGACCACCGTGACGGCCACACCGAGGTCGCGCCCGTGGTACGCGAGGGCGAGCGCATGGTTTCCGGCGCTCGCCGCGACAACACCACGCGCTCGTTGATGCGAGCTCAAAAGCAAGAGTGCATTGCGCGCGCCGCGCTCCTTGAAGGACCCGGTCGCTTGCTGGTAGTCGAGCTTGCACCAAATCTCCGCCTGACACAGTTCAGAGAGATGCGGACTCGGCACGCATGGGGAGCGAAGGACTCCCCCGGCGATCCGGCGCGCGGCCTCAACGACCTCTTCGTGTGACACGGTGACCATCGTGCTCACAGCGATGCGTCCTCAGCCGCATGGCCCGGCGGCGCGAACCTCATCGCTCATCGAGAACTTGGCGTCATTGGTCCGGAATCGCGCCGCCAGATCCTTCACCTTCGCGTCGTACGCGGCCTTGTCCTTCCAAGTGTTCTTTGGATCGAGGACTTCGGATGGGACTCCGGCGACTGCCGTCGGGATGGAGAGCCCGAACACGGGATGCTTCACCCATGTCGCACGACTCAGGGAGCCGTCAAGAATGGCGGTCACGAACGCGCGCGTCCATGCCAACTTGAATCGCGAACCTGTGCCGTACGGCCCACCCGTCCACCCCGTGTTCAGGAGCCAGACATCTGAGCGGTGCGACGCGATCCGATCGCGGAGCATCTCGGCATATCGCATCGGCGGGCGCGGCATGAACGGGCCACCAAAGCAAGCAGAAAAGTTCGGTTGAGGTTCGGTGACGCCGGCCTCGGTCCCAGCCAGTTTTGAGGTGTACCCGTTCAAGAAGTAGTACATCGCCTGTTCGTGCGTCAACTTCGACACTGGAGGCAGCACGCCGAAGGCATCGGCCGTGAGGAAGATGACATTCTTGGGATGGCCAGCCATGGAGGGCTGTCGCGCGTGCGCGATGAACGACACCGGATAAGTGACACGGGTGTTCTCAGTCTTCGCCGCACTGTCGTAGTCCGGGACGCGCGTGTCGGGATCGACGACGGTGTTCTCAAGGACGCTTCCGAAGCGGATCGCGTTCCAGATTTCGGGCTCTCCCTCGCGGCTCAACTTGATGCATTTGGCGTAGCACCCGCCCTCCATGTTGAAGACACCGCGCTCGCTCCACCCATGTTCATCGTCGCCCACGAGATCGCGGTTCGGATCGGCCGAAAGCGTCGTCTTTCCAGTGCCAGAGAGACCGAAGAAGAGCGCAACATTGGCCGGATCCTTGCGGTCCACATTGCACGAGCAGTGCATGGGGAACACCTTCATGTCCGGGAGGTCGTAGTTCATGGCGTAGAAGATCGACTTCTTCATCTCGCCGGCGTACCGCGTCCCGATGATGACGACCGTGCGCTTCTCCAGGCTCTGCGCGATGCACACGGGCCCCTTGGCGCCGTACTTCGCCGGGTCGTCAAGGCGCATTGAGCCCGCGTTGATGATCGTCCAGTCTTGGCGCCAGTCCTTGAGATCCGCAGGCTGCGCGTTGATGAAGAGCGTTTTCGCAAACAGGCTGTGCCAGGCTTCCTCAGTGAACACCGAGACCTTGAGTCGGCAGGCGGGATCTGCCCCCGCGAACCCATCAAATCGATAGAGATGCTCTTTGCGCGAGAGGTAGGCGGTCGCGAGGCGGTGGAGCGCGTCGAAGTGCTCGGGCTGCATCGGCTGATTCACCTTGCCCCAGTCGATGTGGGGATGGATGGCGCCCGTGTCCTCCAAGAACTTGTCGTTGGGGCTGCGTCCGGTACGGTCGCCCGTGTCGCATGCGAGTGCGCCATTCGACGCGAGGTGCCCCTCGCCGCGGCTGAGCGCATGCTCGACGAGCGTCGCGACGCCGAGGTTGGCGAGCACAGTGGTGTTGCCGAATGGGTGCGAAGTGTGGGAGGGTGCGGCAGTCAGAGTGGTCATGAGGAATCCTCGCAATCGGGTCGATGACGGTACCACAGGACGCGTCGTGCTTTGCGTTCTCGCGGCGCGTCGACTAGGATCTCCGCCCCACACGGCGGCCGTAGCTCAGTTGGTAGAGCGCCGGGTTGTGATCCTGGAAGTCGCGGGTTCAAGTCCCGTCGGTCGCCCTCCCCGCTCCCACCATCATGCGCCTTCATGCCCTTCAGGTCGCGTCGGTCTGGGAAAACCACATCGAGAGCCGTGACCGCATCGAGTCACTGTGCTCGGCCGCAGGCCTCGGTGAGGGGGATTTCGTGATCACCAGCGAACTCTGTGAAACGGGGTTTTCGACGAACCCGAATCTGGCGTACCGGAATGACTCGTTGCCATGGGCCGCACAATTGGCGAAGCGGCACCGAGTGTGGCTGCAGTTCGGGTGCGCGATTCGGCGCGACGGGCGCGCGACCAACGCCGCCGTCATCATCGATCCGAGTGGAACGGCTGTCGCAACCTATTTCAAGTGCATGCTGTTCACCCCCGGCGAAGAGCACCGCGCATACGAGGCCGGAGCCGATTGCGTCGTCGTTGACATCGGCTCCGTGAAGGTCGCCCCGATGATCTGCTACGACCTGCGGTTCCCGGAACTTTGGCGCCGCGCGGCACTCCGGGGAGCCGAATTGTTCACGATGGGAGCCTGCTGGCCAGACCGGCGCGCGCACCACTGGGGGCCACTCATTGCCGCGCGCGCCATCGAGTGTCAGGCGTGGGTCGTCGCCGCGAACAGTTGTGGCATCGAACCGTCCGGGAGCTGCGCTGGACGCACGCAGATCGTGTCGCACGACGGGCTTGTCGTTCACACGGTTCTCGCGGGGGAGGGCGTGGCAACGGCGCGGGTCGACCTCGACGCACTTCGCGAATGGCGCAGAAGTTTCCCCGCACTCGCCGATGCGCGCCGCGCTCATCTGGGTTTGCCGTCCTAGAACAGGGACGGTGGACAACTTGTCCACCTTGACGCGCCACACCCGTTCCATAGACTCGCGCCGCCTCACGCACTCCGACCGCGCGAGGCCGAACGAGCATGACGACGACTCTTGCCCCGCGCTCGCAACGGCTCCAATCCATGGACAGCGGAACCGTTGCCGAGAGCGAGGCGCGCCTTCGACGCGCCTACTTCGGTTGCTCGAGTGCTCACGGCCGATGGGGAGTATCTGTGAGTGATGTCGTCGAGTTCGCGTCCGGGGCGTCCAAGCGGCGAGGCGTGCAACCACACGAGTGGGTCGAGGATCTCATCGTGGCATGCGCGTGTCGGCGTGGCGAGCAGGACGCCTGGCATCACCTCGAGTTGGCGCACAGTTGGCGGCTGCGAGAGGCCGCGCGTGTGCGACTTTCGGCCCCGGCGGCTGCGGTGATTGTCGCGCAATTCTGGGCGCACCTCAAGCGAAACACTCGAGTGGGATCAGGCGACCCATCGCTTGCGAAGTACGCCGGCGAAACGGTGCTCGCGCGCTGGCTTGTGGCGCGGCTCAACGCGCGCCTCGAGATGCCTGACGCCACTGATCCGGCCTGCCTTGACAGGGCACAGCGAGTGCGTACGCTCCCGAAGGACGCATGCGGGTTCGCCCGAGTGCCGTCGGCAACTTAGCTCAGTTGGTAGAGCACCGCATTGAAAATGCGGGTGTCCCCGGTTCAAGTCCGGGAGTTGCCATTGAATCGGATCCCCTGCCGCACCGTCGCGGCATCCAGTCCATCAATGGGATAGTGGTGACGCAATGCGTCAGCGAGTTCGTTGGCATCGACAACGACGAAGATCGCCGTGACGCCGAGCACACCTGCAGCGAAGCGAACTGCACGCGCCAGTTGCGACGGCGTGGTCGCAAGAACCACGGCATCACTCTCGAGCCGCAGCGGCACCACTCGGAACTGCCACGCCTGGCGCGCGGACACAAGCGCGAGTGCTGCGGGTGCGGCGTGCGCGAAGTCGGCGTCGAACGACGCCGACACTGCGCGGTACTGGTCCACCCACGCTCCTTCTACCAGCGAGGGATCAACGCCAAACAGTTCTTCGCACAGCGCGCCGAACGGACGCGAGCACTCGCGCTGACGCGCGAGCACGGCGTCGACCTCGTGTTCGCGCAGCAACCCCTGCGCGACAAGGAGTTCGCCAAGGCGGGGGACGCGTGCGGTTGTGGGGGCAGCGGTCATGGAAGTGCTTTGGCTCGTCGGCACGACTGCTCATCGACGGGCAGCGAACTCGACTTTTGCGAACCTCTGGAATTCCTGCGCAAGGCCCCGGAACGGGCTTCCACGCGCCGCTAGCACCATGTCCGCGCTGACGCCGGATCGTTCCCGCTCCCCTGCCAAGCTCCTCAGACGAGCGCTCGAGTGGCTCGCGTCCCCTCAGGCCGCCGGGATGGCGCGCACAGAGCACCGGCTCCTCGCTTCAAGCGCGAACCCGGACCTCGGCTCGGCGCTCATTCACGAAGCGCTTCTGGGAGAGCGGCTCGGCGCCCTCGGATTCGCTGTTCGCTCCGAAGTGAGAGCGCGCGGCGGTCGGTCGTGCGACCTCGTCGCGATACGGGACGGCATCCGCGTCCACCTGCATGTGAAAGGGGTCCGTGTGCCCGTCGCGATCGGCCGCCCTCTGCCCCACCCCTTGCGCGCCCTCCAGCGGATCCGCCGCAGGCTTGTTGTGGAGATTGAAATCCCCCCGAGCCCCACCACACGCGTGTGGACGAGCATCGTGACTGAACTCGCTTCGTTCATTCGTCGCGCATCGATCTCCGACGAGCATGTGGTGCGTGACCGTTCTGGCCGCGTCCGACTGCGCTGCCGCATCCGATCTGCGCATCTAGGACGAACGATTGTGCTCCTTCGCGGGATTGAGCCTGCCCGAGAGCGCACTCGGCAACGCATCATCCGCGCCATGCGGAAGGCTCATGCGCAGTTCCTCTCCGGCGGTGAAAATGTCATTGTGCTCCATGGCGCCGCGCATTCGCGGCTGAGCGTGGACGACGCACTCTTGGGGACGAGCGTCGAGCGGTGGGATCACCTGCCTCGACGACGCGAGCGCATCGCGCTCGGGCGCGCGGACAACGGGTTCTGGTCCGGCGGGGCTGCCCCCGAGAGCCGACTCGTGGCATGGATCCAGGAGGACGCACCCGACCGCCATCACGCGCTTCACGCCCGCGGCGCACCCAGCCTCGACGCCCTCGCGATTTGCCAGCGCCTCTTCGCTGCTCGTCACACGGTGCCGTCGTCGATCAACCGCTCGTGAAGCGGAACCCGAGGCGTCGAGGGCGCCGTGGAGGATGGCCAGAGCCTCGCGATCCCATCGTGGATCGCGAGCCCATCCAGCCGCGGTCGGCTTCCCATGCCGATGATGGCATCGACATGGCGCCGCGACAGCTTGACGCGCAGCGTGCAATCGGCGTCGGTGTAGGTCCGGTCCACGACCTGCGCCCGCGACTCGATGTAGTCAATCGCTCGTGCGTCGCGCAGCGGGAGCGTGAGCGATGTCTCGCGAATCTCTCCGAGCATGCTCGCCTTCACCCGTGCGACGAGCGCGTCGAGACCGACACCTGTCTGTGCCGAAATCGCGACACATCCAGGCTCGGTCCGCTCCCACCCCGAGAGTGCGCGCGGAGCACTGGCATCGGGCACTTCAGGGAGCCTCAGCGCGTCGATCTTGTTCAGCACCACAATCTGTGGCTGCGATGACGCTCCGATGGAGCCAAGCACCTCGCGGACGGTAGAAAGTTGAGCGGGCGCGTCGGGATCGCTCGCGTCGACGAGGACGAGCAACAGATGCGCATGAACGGTCTCCTCGAGCGTGGCACGGAAACTCGCAACGAGGTGATGCGGCAGTCGTTGGATGAAGCCCACCGTGTCGGAGAGCATGGCCGCATTGCCGCCGCCGAGGTTCCACACTTCCGTCCGCGTCTGCAGCGTCGCGAAGAGTTGATCGTTCGCAAAGGCTCCGCCGCGCGTCACGGCGTTGAAGAGTGTGCTCTTTCCTGCGTTTGTGTAGCCGACGATTCCCACCGTGAAGTGTTCGGCGCACCGCGCCGCCACCTCGCGCACCTTGCGCGCCTGGACCTGCGCCAGTTCGCGTTTGAGCGCGGTGATTCTCGCGCTCACGAGGCGACGATCGATCTCGAGCTGTTGCTCGCCAGGGCCGCGCGTCCCGACGCCGACGGGCGCTCCGCCGGTGACCTGCCCGAGGTGCGACCACATGGCGCGCAGGCGCGGCGCCGTGTACTCGAGTTGCGCGATTTCCACTTGCAACTGCGCCGCCTTTGTGGTCGCACGATTGGCGAAAATGTCCAGGATGAGTTCGCTTCGGTCGAGCACCTTCCGCGAGACGGCCTTCTCGATGTTGCGTACTTGGCTCGGTGTGAGTTCGTGGTCGAAGATCACTACCTTGGCATCGAGCTCTGCCACCATTGCCGCGAGATCCGCGACCTTCCCCTTCCCAAGGCAGGTCCGCCCATCGAACCCTGAGCGATTCTGAACCACTTCACCGACGACCTTCACATTGGCCGAGTCGGCGAGAGCCCGGAGTTCCTCAAGTGGGTTCGAACGGCGAGTCTCGGCGCCGTCTGACGAGAGCACAACGGCTGCGAGGACCGCTCGTTCAGCTTGCAATGACCCATCGCCGCGCCGACCCGTCTCCATCCCTGCGATCCTACGCACGCGCGCACTACGCTCCTGCCCATGGGTGCCCTCGTCGTACTCGGACTCGAGAGCAGCTGCGACGAGACGAGCGCGGCGGTCGTCGTCCTCAAAGAGGGGCATCTGAGCGTCCGCTCGTGCACAACGGCAGCACAGGACTTGCTCCATGAGGAGTACCGAGGTGTCGTGCCCGAGATCGCCAGTCGCGCGCATCTTGAGGCCGTCATCCCGACCATCCGCCGGGCACTCCAAGAAGCCGCCATCACGCCGAGAGAACTTCACGGTGTGGCCGCAGCGTCTCGGCCGGGACTGATCGGCTCGCTGCTGGTGGGTTCAAGTGCGGCGAAGGCGTTCGCGTGGGGCCGATCATTGTCATTCGTGGGCATCGACCATGTTGTCGCACACCTCGTTGCCACCCAGTTGGACACAGAGGCTGTCGAGTGGCCTGCCGTCGGGCTCGTCGCCTCCGGTGGCCACACCAGCCTCTTCGCGATGCGCGGACCCCTCGATCTCGACCTGATCGGTGCGACCATCGACGACGCTGCGGGCGAAGCGTTCGACAAGGCCGCCGCGATCCTGAACATCGGCTACCCCGGCGGCGCACGCTTGGACGAACTCGCCGAGTCCGGCGATGCCCAGTCGATCGACTTCCCCGTCACGGCGCTCTCAGGACTCGACTTTTCGTTCAGCGGCATCAAGACGGCACTCTCGCTGGCTGCCAAGCGCGAGGCAGGGCGTCACAAGTCCGCTGACTTCGCCGCCGCATTTCGCCGCGCGGTCGTCGCCCAAATCGTGCGCAACCTTGCCCGAGCGATCGACGAGCGCGGTGCCCGATCGTGCCTCGTTGGCGGCGGAGTTGCGGCGAATCGACTGCTCCGCCGTGAGGCCGCGCGAGTGTGCGACGAACGCGGCTGCGCGCTGCGGCTCGCCCCCGCGCGCTGGTGCACCGACAACGCGGCGATGATCGCCGGTGCGGGCGCGCTCCGCATCGCGCGGGGTGAGCGGGATCCGTGGGACCTTGCGCCCCAGCCCCTCTCGAGCCTGGCCCGTGGTCCGCGCGGACAGAGGGTGAAGCGCGCGTGACCTACAGGCCTCCGTTCATCGACCCAGGATCCCTTCTCGTCGAACCCCCGCATCCGGCGGCGCTCGATGATGCCGCACTCGCGCGCGCGTGCCGAGTTTCGACGGGCCGAGTGTCGGGACCAGGCGGTCAGCATCGCAACCGTGTCGAAACCGCGGTCTTCGTCGTGCACACGCCCACTGGGGTCGAGGCGCAGGCGACGGAACGGCGCAGCCAAGTCGAGAATCGCCGCGTCGCGCTGACGCGCCTGCGCGTCCGACTGGCCATCCACGCGCGCACCCTCGTCGGACGGGACCACCACGATCCGAGCGCTCTCTGGCGATCACGAGTCCGTGGAACCGCCATCCATGTGGCCACAGATCACCACGACTATCCAGCGATCCTCGCCGAGGCGCTCGATGTGGTGGTCGCGCACCACTTCGACATCGCGACCGCCGCGAAGGCTCTCGGGATCTCAGCGAGTCAACTCTCAAAGGTGATTCTTCGCGAGAAGGAAGCGCATTCGTTCGTTGCGCGCGGTCGTGCCGCCGCGGGGCTTCGACCGCTGCGGCGACCATGAAGTCTCACGCCGATAGGCTGAAGCCATGACCTCACTCCCGACGCTGGCGACGATCATCGGTCGGGAACTGCCGTCGCTCGTCGCGCTCCGGCACGACCTGCACGCCCACCCCGAGATCGGCCTCGAGGAGAAGCGCACTGCCGCGCGGGTGTCGAAGGAACTCACCGATGCGGGCGTTGAGCACCTGACTGGCCTCGCCGGCGGCACGGGCATTCTCGCGCACATCCCAGGTGCGTCGCCGAGGACGATGGCGCTGCGCGCGGACATGGACGCGCTCCCTATCGCCGAAGAGACGCGGCTGCCGTACGCGTCGACTTGCCCAGGGGTGATGCACGCCTGCGGGCACGATGGTCACACGACCATCCTGGTCGGAGCGGCCCGGATCCTCGCGAGCTTCGCGCGCGCGAAGGCCCTGCCGCGGTCGGTGACGCTTCTCTTCCAGCCCGCTGAGGAGAACCTCGACGGCGCGCCACGCATGATCAGCGACGGCGCACTTTCGGGCCGCCTCGGGGGCCCGGTAGAGTCGATCTACGCGCTGCACGGATGGCCGTGGCTTGAAGTGGGCTCCATCGGGGTGAAGGACGGCCCCGTGATGGCGGCCGGCGACTTTTTCTCCATCACGCTCGCGGGCCGCGGATCGCACGCGGCTTGGCCGCACCTCGCGCACGATGTCGTCGTGGCGATGGCCGCGACGGTCGCGTCACTGCAGACGATCGTCAGCCGATCGACCGATCCGTGCGCCAGCGCCGTCGTCTCGGTGTGCCGCATCCGTGCGGGCGACGCGCTCAATGTGCTCCCCCAGCAGCTTGTTTTCGAGGGCACGATCCGGACGCTCGGTGGCGATGCCCGAGCGCGCACCCTTGCGCGATTCGACGAGATCGTGACCCTCACCGCGCGCGCCCACCAGTGCGAGGCGACGATCCGATACACGGTCGGCTGCCCCGCCACGATCAACGACGCTAGTGCAACGAATGCTGTGCGCCGA
>SXGT01240426.1_pt1 | contig 32667 bp, 22 predicted proteins | sample 3176221 | NCBI WGS metagenome assembly SXGT01 (sample SAMN11356862, study PRJNA531348) | freshwater metagenome | isolation source: freshwater sample F1-120 | place: China: Fuxian Lake, Yuxi | collected 2017-12-25
CCCTCGCCGAGCGCCGGCGCCAGGGGCGCTGCCTCCTACGAGGGCAAGTACACCGCCGCCGCCGTGACCAGCCTCACCGTACCCGAGGGCGCTCGCTGGAAGGGAGAGGAGGGAGCCGATGGCGTCGGCGAGGGGACGCTCACCCTGGCTGTCGATCCGGCCGGGCGGGTGACGGGCGAGCTCGAGGGAGCCCTGGGCTCGGCCCTGGTCGAGGGCGTGCTCGAGGGGGGCGCGCTGAGCGCGTCCTTCCGCCGAAAATCCATGGATCTCGGCTTCACGGGTACGATCGTCGGCAAGGTCACGGGCGACAAGATGGAGGGCACGCTCACCGCGTCCAAGGGCAATGCGGGTCTGGTACGCGAAGCCAAGTTCACCCTCGCCAAGAAGTAGCCCGATGATCCGCCGCACCCGCTACCTGCGCTGGGCCGTCGAGCACGTCGGCTCCGAGTACGATCTCGCGTCGAGCGGGATACGCCCCTTCGCCGAGGGCGAGCTCCCTCCTCCGGAGGGCCCGGCGGACGTCCGCGCCTACGGGGCCCTGGTCACGGCCATAGCGCGCTACAACGGGATCCCCGAGGAGAGCGTCGTCCCCACGCTGGGCGCCTCCCACGCGCTCTTCGTCGCGATGAGCGCGCTGCTCGAGCCTGGCGATGACGCCCTGGTCGAGACTCCTGCCTACGAGCCCCTCGTGGCCATCCCGGAGCTCCTGGGCGCACGGGTCGTCCATTTTGAAAGGAGGGAGAGCGCGCGGTATACCCTGGAGCCCGAGCGCATCGCAGAGGCCATCACGCGCCGCACCCGCGTCATCGTCGTATCCAATCATCATAACCCCACGGGGGCGTTCACCCCGCCGGAGCTGCTCGCCGAGGTCGCCGCCCTCGCGGCCTCGCGGGGCGCCGTGCTCCTGGTCGACGAGGTCTATGCCCCCTTCTCGACCTTCGGCGTCAAGAGCGGGGCGTTCGGCTCGGCGATCCACGTCGGGCAAAACGTGGTCTGCGTCTCCAGCCTGACCAAGTGCTGGGGCGCCGGGCCCCACCGCGTGGGCTGGGTGCTCGCCGAGGAGCCCATCGCGGAGCGCTGCAAGGACCACCTGCTCACGACCCTGGGGCACCTCCCGGTGGGCCACGCCGCCCTTGGAGCCCACCTCTTCAAGCACCTCCCTCTCCTCACCGAGCGCGCCAGGCGAGGCCTCGACGCGAGGCGGGAGCGAGTCGCGGCCTGGATGGCCTCTCGCCCCGATCTGTCGTGGAGCGCCCCCGAGCACGGGCTCTTCGGCCTCGCGATCAGCCGCCGCGCCGGAGACCTTCTCTCGCTCATCGAGCTGGGGCAGAGAGAGCACGACGTCCTGGTTGTCCCCGGCTCCTTCTTCGGAATCCCCAACGGCTTTCGCCTCGCCTGGTCGCTCCCCGACGACAAGCTCGAGCCCGCGCTCGCCCGCCTTGCCACGGTGCTCCCTGGTTGACTATGCGAGGGGTGTCCTGCGGCGGCGCAGAGCTCCCAGCGCCACGAGGACGAGGCCCACGGCCGTGAAGGACGAGGGCGAGGAGCCTCCCGAGGAGCAGCCCCCCGTTCCCGGGCCCAGATCGATCCCGAGGCCGCCGTCGCCCCTCGGGGGCGAACCCGAGTCGGAGGCAGGTGCAGGCGCAGCCCCGTCGGACTGGGGCTGGCCCGAGTCCGCAGGGGGGAGGCTGGAGTCGGGGGCCCCCGCGTCGGGGGGGCCCGCGTCAGGGGTCCCACCGCAGGCCGGGCCGATGCAGACGTCCGCGCAGGTGAAGTAGGTGTCGCCCGCGGTGATCGACTGCTGGTTGGCCGAGCAGGTCTGGTTGATCATGAGCTGACGCACCTGGAGAGTGCACTGCGAGCAGGTGACCCCCGCGGGGAGGGTGACCTGCACAGTGCGGTTCCTGGGCGTCGCGTCGTTGCCCGGATCATCCGCCTGGAACAGCTTCTGGAAGTTGGCGTCTCCCGCCGTGGAGAGCCACACCTGGAAGCAACCCCGGTGATCGACCGTCTCGGAGAAGGTCACAGGCACCGTCTGACCCGTCTGATAAGGGATGAATTTGTTGGTCCTGGCCACCCCTCCGCAGGGCCCGTTCTTGTGAGCGTCGGCGCCGGCCTTTCCCAGATCGCGCGCTGGGGGGTTGGAGACCACGATATGCGCGGTGGAGAGCCTGGGGGCGAGCAGGGTGAGCGCCAGGATGGCGAGGGTGAGCGGCAGGCGGGCAAGCATCGCCCCCAAGGTATCATCATCCCGGGCGGAGGCCCGTCCCAGCGAGAGATTCGGCATGGATGGGCCTGGCTCCCAAGAACCGCCCCGACGGCGTAGTCTTCCCATGCTCGATGTCGAAAGCTCTCACGAAGCCCCTGGCTCTCACGTTGGCCCTGGCCCTGCTCGGGTGCAGCGCCTTCGATAGAGCGCCGGACGTGGCGTTCCAGGACAAGACCTGCGGCACCGTGACCGCGTCGCGCGCCCCCGATCCGCCCGTCACCCGGCCGGACCGGGCGATCACGGGCTCCGCGAGCCAGCCTGCGGACGGCGGCCTGCGGGTGGTGATCAACCCGATCATCAAGGCAGGAGCCTCGGTCGGAGCGCCCACGAAGGACGCGCTCGAGGTCCAGATCGGAGGGAAGGTCATCACCAATTTCTCGGTGGAGGCGGTCTCCAGATCCGTGCCCGTGCAGAGCGATATCGTGTTCGTGCTCGACACGACGGGGTCCATGTTCTGGGCCATCGACGGGATGAAGAAGGGAGTGGAGGCCTTCGCCGACGCCGTCTCCGCCCTGGGGATCGATGCCAGGCTGGGGGGGATCGAGTTCGGCGACGAGCTGCGCTCGCAGGTGCGCCTGACCGACACGGCCTCCTTCAAGGCCTGGGTGGCCAAGCTGGGCGTGACCGGGGGCGGGGACGCCCCCGAGAGCCCCCTGGACGCCATCGCCTCGGCCTACAGGACGATGTCCTTTCGCAAGGGGGCTCAGCGCTTTTTCATCCTTATCACCGACACCGGGATGCACGAGTCCACCGACGGCGTGAAATGCTCGGAGACGACCACCAAGGCGGTCGTCGATCTCCTCGGCTCCAGGGTCTTCTTCTCGGTGGTCCACGCCCAGCTGGGAGGCGATATCCCCGGGGTCTCTCCGATGGCCCTGACCGACGCCCTCTCGGGGCTTTACTTCGGTATCGACGGAGGCAAGGTCCTCCTCTCGTTCAACGTGGCGACCGACACCCCTTATACCCGCCTCCTCAAGGACACGGCGGTCATCACGATACCTGCCTCCGAGCTCCCGGCGGGCGGGGCCCAGAGCGTCTCGGTCGCCTACAAGGGGAGCGCGGCCCCTCCGGTCAACCTCCCGGTGGAGAGGTGACCGCCCCGAACCGTCGTGCCTATGAGCGCGCCACTCGCGACGTAGGTGTCGGAGGCGGGGAGGATGTCCCACGTCTCGTCGAAGGGGTAGTCGATCAGCTCCGCCGAGGTGATCCGGTGGCCGTCCAGCTCAAGGCTCTGCGTCGTTGCGGATCTGCTGGATGCACAGGAGGTCGGTCATGACACCGGAGGCCGGGGTCCCGGTCCTGGAGAAGACGAGCGCCTGGGAGCAGCTCCGGAGCGGCCGCGCCGCCTCCGTGTTCTCGACGTAGCAGAAGCCAGGCTCGGTCGAGGTCAGGCAGGAGGCTCCTGGCGGAACCGGCAGCTGGGTCGCCCGGCACACCGTCTTGCCTTCGTAGCTCGTGTCCACCTGCTTCTTGGTCCGCAGGAAGGACTCCAGCACGACCGCGTCGGGCGCCGAGTACCCGGGGGTGTCCTGGCAGCGCGCGCCTCGCTCGGGCAGGGTATGGAGGACGACGCATGGGACCGAGCCCGAAGAATCGCGGGCGAGGGGCTGGGGCAGGCAGGTGGTCAGCAAGCCGTTCTTGAGCCGCTCGACGACGGCGTTGACCGCGGGCCGGTACCCGTAGAGCGGGTTCGAGCTCCCGTCCTTCCGGACGGGGTCGAGCGAGATCGGGCAGAGCGAAGACGCGATTCCCTGCTTGCCGAGCCCCCTCGCCACCCTGAGCTCGCGCGGGGTGGGGTAGGCCTTGGCGAAGATCTGCTCCTTGCCGCCCGGCGCGCAGAGCGGTGGATTTAGCCCGACATGGCCGTTGCAGTCGCACCCGGATTCGGGGCTTTTGCAGGCCTTCGCATTCCTGAGCGGGAACGTGCATGCGTACTGCAGATCGTAGTTCTTCGTTTCATAATCACGGACCTCGTTGCCCTCCGTGTTGTCCCCCGCCGTGCTGCTCGGACCCGGCCGCCCCGCGCGGGGCTTCATCGATTGCACCATGCGCGGGTCGACGCCGTCATCTCGCTGGTAGTGGTCCTCGTCTTTTCCTATGATCTTGTCCCAGTCGGAGTCGACCAGCTCGCTGGCTTTCGGATCCCCTGGCGTGAAGTGCAGGAGATCCTGGGGCACCCCTCCGATCACCGCGAAAAATATCTGGGATGGCTGCCGGCGCCCCCGGGGGAGGTTGCATAGCCTGGGATCCGCAGGGTCGGTCACGCCCCGGGGGAGCTCGGCCGCGAAGAGCGGATTGGTGCACGAGCGACGCTTCTTGGGGTCGGGCTCCGCGTCGCCGGCTCGATCCGTGAGGGTGGCCTTGGAGAAGCCATCCAGGTAGCGCGAGATAGGATATTGAGGATCGAGCCCGAAGCGCGACCTCATCTTGTGGAAGCGCACGTTCATGTAGTCCGAGTCGGCCGCCATGAACCCGCCGTTCTCGGCGCATTCCCTCGCCGTGTTACGGAAACAGCTCGTGCACTCGGCCGAGAAGGGAGCGGCCTTGCACGCGGCGGTCCCCCGGCTGGCCGTGGTCCCCTCCGGACGCTGAGCGCCAATCGCGCCCCGCTTCACGCTGGAGTCCGGGAAGAACTCATTGGCAAAATAGTGGCCGCCACCCCCGAAGGCCATGGGGTCGACCTGCGAGTCGTCTTCGTCCGTGAGCATGACCACGGCCACGAGCGAGTCAGGCCGGAGGAAATTCGCGCGCTGCTCCAGGAGGGTCGAGTCGAGGCCGACGAGCCTGGCCCTGTTATTTTCGATCTCGATGGACTCGTAGGGGTCGGGCGCGACCAGGAAGTGGTAGACGCTCTCGAGCTGCGCCTCGAAGCCGCACCCCTGGTCGCCCACGCCCCGGACGAGGGACGCCGCGTCGCGCTTCAAGGCGTCCAGATCGGTGTATGGATTCGCCCCGTAAGGCCTCGGCTTCGAGGCGTTGGCGGGGACGTCGGGCAGCCACGCCAGGTAGCTCGACGCGCCCATCCCGGAGAGCTCGCCGCCGTTCGGGGTTCGCCGGAGCAGGCGAGCTCCGTCCCGCTCGTGTGGCCTCGCCGGGTCCTTGCAGCCACCTCCCCCGAACCCGCCCATCGACGAGGAGATGATCCCGATGTGAATGTCGGTGACCGGGGCGAACTCGGGAGTCCCTCGAGCGCACTCCAGCCCCACGGGGGCGCCGGGGTTGGCCTTCTCTCCGGTCGGCCTCCCGGATTCGTCGATGCAGCTCGGGTTCACCAGGCTGGTGATGAGATCCGGGACCGCCTCGCTGAGGATCTCCTGTTTGTCGGCCATCGACGCCGAGTTGTCGATCATGAAGAGCAGATCGACCTTGTCGACCTTGGTCCCGGCGAGCGGCACGGGCAAGATCACCTTGGTCGAGGGAGCCCCGGTGGAGACCTTGCGGTCGAGGCAGGCCGAATTACCAAGGACGGCGAGGACGCCCGCGACGAAGGCGAGCATGAACGGACGAGCGCGACGATGCATGACACATGCTCCTCTCGATTACACCAAAAAGTGAGCCACTCCTCGGGCAGAGGTAGGCCCCAAGCCTCACCCCCGACTCGACAAGGCACGACAAGCGCGAATGAAGTTACGGGCGAGGCTCCAGGGCCTCCGTCTATTTCGGTTCAGCGCACGAAGCCGGGACCTTCTCGCGCTCCAAAGTCCGTCCGAACACGGCCCACGTATGATCTTTAGTAAGGGAAAGTGAAAGCCTTAGAGTCTTGTCTTCGTGAAAGAAGATCGGATGATTTTCGTCCCCCCTCGGGGTGCCGATCGCAGGAATGAACGCGAGCGCCTGAGCCCGGAATATATAGGTCCCCCTGGGACAAGCAGCGCCATTGAAGTATTTGTAATTACCGGCCTCGTCGAGGACGAGCCACCGTTCGAGCTTGGCGTCCGAAGCGGTGATGTCCGGCAGGTTCTGCCTCTGGTCCTTCGCCAGGCCCGTCAACTTCCATGTTCCGAAGAAGGAGTTGGGCTGCACTTGCCCCGCGTCCGAGTCGAACGTCCTCTGGCCCCCGGGGGGGCCCGTCTCGCCTCCGTCGATGATCGCGCCGTCGCAAGCCGCGACGGACGCCGCCAGGGCAAGCCAGGAAGCTCCACGAGGCAACCGACGAGATCTCATGGGGCGCTCTCCGGTGCGGTTGCCAAAGACGACCTCACGGCGCGGCGGAGCACGCTGTCGGGGAACCGCCGCTCGAACGCGGCGCCGCGGGCGCGGGCCTCGCCGTAGCGGCCCGCGGCGACCAGCGACTTCACCGCGATGGCCTCTCGCTCCTCGGAGAGGGCGCCCTGAGGGAACTGGGACTTGTGACGGTCCACCGCCTGGAGAGCAGTTTCGGACTCCCCGCTCGCCAGGGCAACGCGCGCGGCGTCCAGGAGGGCGCGCTCCGCCGAGAGCCGGGCGATGGAGCCGCCGGAGCTGGCCGACGGCGTGGGCCTTGCGGGGGCGTCCACGGCGGCGCTCGCCGGCTCGTTGGCTGGCATGGAGTGCGTCGCGACGAAGATGGGGCGAGGCACGTACACGACCTCGACCGAGGCGACCTTGCGAGCGCTGAGATACATGACCAGCGCGCCCAGGCCAAAACCGACGATGACGCCGGAGAGCGCGGCCAGGGCGTTGGGCCTGGCCCTGCGGGGCGGCGCGGTCGTGGCCGGGGCCCGGGCGGCGAGTTTTTTTTCGACGGCCATCCGTACGCGCTCGCTCGAGCCCGGAGGCGGGAAGGGAGCGGTTCGCCTCTCGGCCAGGAGGAGCGCTGCAAGATCGGCGTCAAGGGAAGGAAGCTTTGCGGGGGTCATCGGGATGTCTCCTTGCGGCGAAGGCGTCGGACCGCGACCCTGAAGTCCTCCCTGGCGGAGCGAAGGCGGGTGTAGGCGGTTCCCAGCGGAATCCCCAGCGCCTCGGCGACCACCGGGATGGATTCCTGCTCGATCTCGTGGAGGACGAACACGGCGCGAAGGGGAAGATCGAGGGTCTCCAGGGCGGCGGCCACGAGCCTCGCGTCCTCGGCCGCCATCGCGTTCTGATCGGGCAGCGGCCTGGGGTCGACCGGCCCTGGCGAGTCCTCGTCCCTGCCAACAGCGGTACGGTGCCTGGCGAGCTTGCGGTACTCGGACGCCGCGCGCACCGCGAAGGCGAAGAGCCAGGGTCGGAGCGGGCGCGAAGGATCGAACTCGTCCAGGCGGTCGTGCACCCGGAGGAACACGTCGCTGGCGACGTCCTCCCGGTCGGCCTCATGAACCCCGAGGCGCCTGAGCGAGCTCCACACGTACTCGTAGTACTGATCGAACACCTGACGAAAGTCGGGGAGGTTCGCGACGTCCGTCAGGGGCAGGTGGTCCAGGGTGGCGAGCGCCGTGCTCATGGTCAGGGCTTGGCCTCGGGAGGGAGAAGCCATTTCAAAATCGGAGCAGGGCGTCTGCGCCGGCGCTGGCGGACGCGGAGGCCATCTGGTACGCTGGCGAATCGTTGACGAAGATGCGCGGCCTCACCAGGGCGACGAGGACGCTGGCGCGCAGGCGGATGACGAAGTTCTCGCCGATGGGTAGATCGATCCCCAGCTCGGGCCCCAGACCCACGTAGGCCGCGGCGCCCTCCTTGACGGCGCCCTCGCCTCGACCCCCGCCCCGCAGCACGCCGATGCTGGTCTTTGCGCACGCGAACGGCAGCTTGGTATGGCCGCAGCCAGCGAGGGATCCGCCGGTCATCGTCCCTCCGATGGGGACCGTGGCCAGATCGCCGCCGCTCGAGTCCAGGAGGGTGAAGAACTCCCCCGTGGCTCGGAACGCCCCTGTCCGCATGCCCGCCGAGGCCGATATGCCGAAGGCGGGCCCCGGGCTCAGGCCCGCGCTGCCCTGACCACCGACGCCTATTTCCACCCTGGTGCTGGAGGGTCGGGAGAGGCTCTCGGGCGGGGGGGGGGGCTTCTCGGGCGGAGGGGGGGGTGGGGGCACGGCAACGGGCTCGTCGGGGGGGAAGACGACCGTGGGGGACGAGGCAGGCGGAGCGGGAGGGGCCAGATCATCGACCGTGAGGCTCAAGTTGAGCGCGAGGACCCGGACGAGCTCGGCGCACTCGCTCGACGCGGAGACCAGCAGCCGCCGGCCCAGGAGGTGCCCCTGCGCGTCGACGACCGAGATCTTCCCTCCAAACCCCGAGGGGCGCTTGGCCTCGAGCTCGGTGATCAGGGTCACCTCGGCGTATGGAAAGAAGGGATCGTACCCCAGCCGCTGGGCGACCGCCCGGCGAAGCTCGCCCTCGTCGGGGCAGCGCTCGGCCCCCTCGCCTCGCACATAGACGAGCTTGGCCGTGGGCACAGCCAGGGCCGGACCTCCCCACGCCGCGATCCCCAGGGTCATCGCGGCTCCGAGGAGCCTGGCTCCCCGGGGTTGGGCCCGGGACATCAGCGTTTCCTCGGGCCGTCGATGACGAGGGCCTTTTGTGCTTGTCCCTCCTCGTCGAGGAGAAATACCTCTTCGCGAAAATCGGCCACGCGATACCCTCCTCCTTGGGACGATACTCGCACGAGGACCTTGCCCTCAGGGCTCTCATCCACCCGAAATCCGCTCATCCTTCCGGCCTCGGCCTCGGCCACGAACCTGCGCCGCTGGGCCTCGCGAGAGCGGGCCAACAGGGTCGAAGCCCCGCCCAGCAGGACCCCCAGCGAGCCTAGCCCGTAGAGCAGCCCTCGCCCCACGTACTCCAGCGTGCGGTGCCAGGAAGGCTCCCAGGAGCGCCAGTTGCCTTCCAGGGGGGCTGGCACCGCGAGCGCCAGCACGAGACCGAAGGCCGACAGGACCGCGCAGCAAATACCCACGATCCACTCGCCGCGCTCCTCGCCGGCCAGCCCCTTCCTCGCGAGCGACTGGGACCAGGCGATGGGGATCCCGAAGGCGATCAGCGTCGCTACCAGCGCGGGCACCCAGATGGCCGCGCCCAAGGTGCAGCCGAGGACGAAGCCCATGACGAGCACGCTCAGGAGCTCCGAGCCGCGCTCCTGACCCACGAGCAGGATCCCCGCCGCGACCCCGGCGTTGATCATGGCGAGCGGGACGGAGAGCAGCCAGGCCCACCGGAACGATGTCGAGCCGATGGTCTTCCTCCACCGGAGGAGCGCGGCCCAGACGGCCCCCACGATCAGGGTGGGCAGCCCGTTCACGAAGGTCGACAGGCCAAAGCGCCCCTGATCGGCGACGATCAGCCCGAGCACGCCGCTGGTGATCGTGGCCAGCGAGAGCGCCACGGCGGCGATGTTCAGGTTTCTGAGGGTCCCGAGGGACTGAAAGGGACGCGGTATCACTCGCCAGGAGACTAGCTCACGAATCGATCCCGGGCGCCCCTCTCCAGCTTTCGGCGAGGAGGCCGGCCGCTCAGGAGATGCCGTAGCGCTGCCTGACCTCGCCCAGGGGGAGCGGGAACTCTGCCCAGTAGTCCCAGGCCGGATCGTAGAGATCGCGCGTCACCCGACTGCCCCGCTCGAGGGCCAAAACCAGGCGCTCCGGCGACACCTTCATGTGCTCGACGGGCGTCCCCTCGAAGATGTGCACCCCGAGCTGCATATGAATGACGATCATGAAGAGATAGCTGAACGGATCGGTCTTCATGAATCCCGAGATGAACGCGACCACCTCGCACTCGCCCTCCGGATCCGTGTCGTATCCCCCGAGGACGTGGGCGAGATCGTGCTTTGCCAGCTCCTCGGGAAAGGCCATGGGCTCTCCCGGGAGCGCGTAGCGACGCTCGGTCATGTGGGCCCAGTAGGCGCGGCCGAAGGTCCCCTCCGGCAGGAGGCCGAGCGCCTTGTAGCGCCAGGCGAGCTCGGCGTCCGTCGAGAGGCCGTACATGCTGGTCGCCACGGTCCAGAGGCCCCGGAGCCCCTTGTCTTCCCATGCCTTCTTCGCGGCGGTCCTCACCATTTCGCTCTTGCGGAGCAGATCCATCTTCACGAGGCGCATATGCCCGTTGGCGATCTGCTCCAGGTTCTTGAGGCGAGGCTCGGAGACCCCCAGGGCCGAGGCATAGGCGCGGATGGCGAGGAGCTCCGACGCGCTCACCTCGCCGTCGATGGCCGCCAGGAGGAGGAGGGACTGGACGAGCCTGGTGCGGGTAAGCTCGTCGAGGCCTGCCTCCCCGGCCTGCTCGGGCGACACGGGCTCGATGGCGTCGATATCCCCTTCGTGGCCCAGGGTCCTGGCCGCGGCGCCGATGAGCTGCCGCTCGTGCTCCTCGAACGCGCCGTCGACGGAGGCCAGGGCCCTCGCCGCGCCGAGGACCGTGCGGAGCTGTGATTGAGGGAGCTTCAGCATCATCGGCCCATGATCCTTCCGAACGAGGCGCGCGCGCAAGGGTCTGACGACGAACCTGCGGGCCCAGGCGCGGCCCTGGGGTGGCTTTGCTGGGGACCTGCCTCGGTGTAAGTCTCCATGGGATGTCCGAAGGGGCCACAGCGCTCGTCATCCGCCCCTTCTGCCGTGGCGACGAGGAGTTCATGGCGACCCTCAGCCTCCGGGTCTTTGCCAGCTATTCGCACGATCCCCTGGCGGCATTGCGCTCGATGCTCGGGGAGCGGGACGTCCTGGTGCTCGTCGCCGAGCGAGGTCCGTCGCGCGTGGGGTTCGCGATCGTCGGGTTCGAGGCCCTGCCCCGCGACTTCGGGCCCTGGACGAGGCCGACGGTCGCGCGCCTCAACGCCATTGCCGTGACGCCCGGGATGCAGGGCCGCGGTGTGGGTAGGCGGCTGCTCGCGAGCGTGGAGGCGGCGGCCCGCAGGCGGGGCTCGGTCTCGCTCTCTCTCAACACCGCCGTGGGCAACCGCCGGGCGCGCCGGCTGTTCGAGCCCTCCGGCTTCCTCGTCGTGGCGACACTCGATCACTTCTACGCGAACGACCAGAGCGCCCTCGCCATGCTCAAGCCCCTTCACCTCCGGAGAACGTGAGCAGGTCTGCGATTTCCTCGGCCCCCACGACTTGCCCGTGTGTTTCTTGACGACGACGCGAGACTCGCTTCCAGCTTAGGGGCTAACTTGGCTGGGCAGGGTTTCTTTGCATGTATCTGACCCCTGTAGGGCTCGAAGGCGGAATCGAGTCCACAAGGTCGTAATCCTGGCACTCTTGCCTGGGGATTCTGGATGCCGATGTCCGAGAGGGTGCTGGGGACCTGGGCCGCTCCTCCGGACTTCGCGGCGGCGGCGGCGCTCGTCATGGCGTCGCTCCTCTGCGCCGTCGCGCTGCTCCCCGGAGCCCGGAGAGCGGTGCTTGCTTGGCTCTCGTCGGTCTCCGGCCCCCGCTTCCTCACGGGAGCAGCCGCGGCCTCGGCGCTGCTCTCGTTCGGCTATGTCGCGCACTACCTGCGAGGGGGCCCGCGCATCGTGGACGCGAGCATGTACATGCTGGAGGCCAGGAGCCTGGCCCAGGGGCATTTCAGCTTTCCTGCGCTCTGGCCAAGCGCCAGCGTACGCGGCAGGTTCCTTCTTTACGACGAGGAGCACGGAGCGCTGGCGGGGCTATTTCCACCGGGATATCCGCTCCTGCTCTCGCTGGGGGTGAGGCTGGGCGCTCCGCTGGCCGTGGGCCCGATCCTGGCGGCGCTCCTCGTGGTGGCCACCCACCGGCTGGCCACGGAGATCGCGGAGAGCGAGCCCCCAGAACAGCGCCTCCTCGCGGCCCGCGTCGCGGCGCTGCTGTCGGTGCTCTCGGCGGCGCTCCGCTACCACACGGCCGACACCATGTCGCACGGGGCGGCGGCGCTCCTCACCACCACAGCGCTCGCCTCGGCGCTCGCCCTCCGCCGGAGCGGCGCCCTGCGCCATGGGGCGCTCCTCGGGCTGGCGCTGGGAGGCCTGGTCGCCACGAGGCCGGTGTCGAGCATCGCCCCGGCGCTCGTGGCCGCGGGCCTGCTCGCATGCGCTCGCCCTCCGCTCCGCGCTCTGGCCGTGGCCTCGCTGGGGGCGCTCCCGGGGATAGCGCTCCTCCTCGCGTGGCAGCGCGCCGTCACCGGCTCGTACCTCGGCTCCCCCCAGCTGCTTTACTACGCGACGAGCGACGGACCGCCCGGCTGCTTCCGCTATGGCTTCGGGCAGGGCATAGGCTGCATCTTCGAGCACGGGACCTTCGTCCAGGCCAACCTCCCTGGCGGGTATGGCCCGCTCCAGGCCCTGGCCACCACGGGCCGGCGCATGAAGCTGCACCTGGCCGACGCCGCCAACCTGGAGCTCCTCCTTCCGCTCGCGCTGGCCCCTCTGCTCCGGGTTCGGCCCCCCCGCGCGCCCCTCCTGGCCGCCGGGGCGCTCCTCCTGCTCCATGTGCTCGCCTATGCCCCTTTCTACTTCGACGGGAACTACCCGGGCGGAGGGGCTCGCCTCTTCGCCGAGCTGCTCCCGACCGAGCACGCGCTTCTCGGCCTCGCGATCGTGACCCTGGGAACCCCCGAGAGGGCCGAGCTCCGCATCTTCGGCCTCCTGGCGGCCTCGCTCGCCGGCTTTGCCCTCCACGCCTCGCACGGCCATGTGGCCCTCTCCACGCGAGACGGTGGCGTCCCCCCGTTCGAGCCCGAGGTGCTCTCCCTCGGGCGGGTCGAGGGCGGCCTGGTCTTCGTGGAGAGCGACAGCGGCTTTGCCCTGGGGCACGCCCCCTCCGCTGACCCGCGGCGAAGGCCCCTGGTGGTGCGCCGCCGCGGCGACGATCATGACTGGCTCGTCTTCGTGGGGCAGGGCCGGCCGGCGAGTTACCTCTATCGCCATCATCCCGGAGGAGCGGCGGTGCTCCCCTGGACGCCCCCTGCCCCCGACGAGGATCGCTACCGCTTCGAGGCCGAGAACGACTGGCCTCCCCTGGCCCAGGAGAACGGCTACGCGCTCCCCACGTGGGCGAGTGGGACCTGCGCCTCGGGCGGCCGCGTCCTCACCCTGACCCCCACGGCCGGGCGAGCGAAGGCCCGCCTGGAGCTGCCCGTACCCGGCCCGGGCCTCTGGAGGATCTTGCCCAGGACGCTGGGAGCCGGCAACGGCGCGGAGGGCGCGCTCTCCCTCCAAACCCGCGACGGCGCCGAGCTCGCCCGCTGGGCGCTGGAGGACCTCGCCCCGGGCTGCCGAGATCTCCCTCCGCGGCCCCTCTGGCTCCCCCACGGAGCCGTGATTCTCATCCTCGAGACCGAGCGAGCGCCCACGTCGCTCGACAGGGTCCTCCTCGACAAAGAGCGATGAGCGCGCCTTCCTGGGGCGCTGGAGCGTTCGAGGCTTGACGGGAGTCGGCCCTCTGGGGTTTCCTGAAAGAAACAGGAGAGATAGCTGATGACGAAGAGTGAGCTCATCGACGCCCTCGCCGCCCGGAGCGACCTCACCAAGGCCAGCTCCGAGCTCGTCGTCAACTGCGTGTTCGAGTCCATGACCGAATCCCTCCAGAACGGCGAGGGCATCGAGATCCGTGGCTTTGGCAGCTTCACGGTCCGCCCCTACAAGGCCTACTCCGGGCGCAACCCGCGCACGGGGGAGCCGGTCCCGGTGCCGCCCAAACGCCTTCCCTTCTTCAAGGTCGGCAAGGACCTGAAAGAGATGGTCAACAACAGCCGCCACCTTGCCATCACGGGCGGCGACGACACCGACGACGAATAAGCGCTCGCCGGGCGCGGCCCCTGGAGCCCCGTCGTCGCCGGCGGCTCGAAACGTTGTAAAGTGGGCGTCCGAGATGCACGCCCTCATCCCCGTAGCCGATCAAGCCATCCGTACCCTCGATCGCGAGCGCTTTGCCTGGATCACGGTCGAGCCTTGAAGCTCTCGAGGCGCGCGCTCCTCCTCGCTCCCCTCGCCGTCTCGGCGTGCGGTGAGAGGCCCCCCGCTACCCCGGCGGGCCCGCCGCCCGTTCCCCTCGGCCTCTCCCCGCTGAGCAACCTCGTCCAGGCGCCGGGCCTCGTGTGGCTGGTGGAGGCCTCTCCCAGGCGTTTCACCCAGGACGAAGCGATCCTCGCGGCGGTCGCGGAGGTCATCACCGAGGCCCGCTTCAGGGGCTTCGCCAGGGCCAACGGTGGCATCGACCTTCGTAGCCTGGAGGAGCTCGTCGTGGCCCGCTACCGGGACACGACCCTCACCCTCGCCCGGGGCAACCTCGATCCGGCCAGGGTCGAGGCCAGCTTCGTCGAGCGGGCCACGGCCATCGAGGGCCGCGCGATCGACGTCCCCAACCCCGAGGTGCGTCGCCTGTTCGGCAACGTGCGGGGCGAGCGGCAACAGATCGCGGTATTCGGCCGGGAGGCCGTGGCTCTCGAGGTGGGGCGCCTCGGGCCTCTGAAGGTCGCCGAGCTCTTTGCCCAGGGCAAGCTCAAGCGCTCCAAGCCGGCGCTCCACGCGGAGCCCCTTGCCCGGGCCTCGGAGCTCCTGGGTCCTGCCGAGATCCGCGCCTTCGCGCCTGGCCCCTTCGAGGGGGAGTGGGCGGCGGCGCTGGGAGGGCTCCTCCGCGCCAGCACCGGGCTGGGCCTGGCCGTCAGGAACGCCCAGAAAGGCACCGCCAAGCTCGCCGTGACCGGCGTTGTCCTGGGAGCCTTCGACGACGACTCGGACGCGGCAGGCAAGCGCCTGGGCGCCGTGGTGGACCTGCTCTCGGCAAAGAACGCCCTGGCGCACATGCTGGGGCTCCACCAGCCCGTGGAGAGCCCGAGGATCGTCGCGCTGCCCGACGCGCTCCGGCTGGAGGCCGTGTTCGACGGCGCGAGGCTGGCGCGCGGCCTCCACAACGCGCTCGACGCAGACATCGCCGATATCATCAAGTAATTCGATGGGTTGGCCACTGAGCACAAAGCTCTGCAAGGGACCACATGGGTTGACTTCAAGCCAAAGGGTATGCTAGGCCCGCTCCCTCTCAACAGATGGCCCAGCCAAAAAAAGCAGCCTCAGCCTCACGTCCCGCGAAGGCCTCCTCTGCAGGGGCGGCCAAGACGCAGAAAGCCAGCTCGACCGACGCCAGGCGTCCGGCCAAGAGCAAGGCGGAGTCCCCCATGAAGGCAGAGGCAAAGACGAAGGCCACGTCCCCCAAGGCCATGGCCAGCGCGGCCAAGGCAAAGGAGGCCCCCAAGGACGAAGGGGCGAGCAAGCAAGCGAAGGCCTCCTCCAAGGACATCTCCACGAGAAATGGCCGGGGGGACGCGTCCAGGCCCGGGCGGTCCGAGGTGAAGGCCCCTCCCCCTTCGGCTCCGGCGCCCAGCACGCACCAGCCTGTCGGCCCTCGCCCGGAGATGCCCAAGCTCGTGGAGCGAGAGCCCGAGTACGGCAGCACCAGCTACCGTCCCACTCGCCCACCTCCTCCCATGCCTCGCCTCAAGGCGCAGACTCCTCCCAAGCCCTCCCCCGCGACCGCGCCCCGGATGCACGTGCCGCCGGCCAAGGGCTACCAGCCCATCGTCAACATCACCCCGTTCCCTCGCTCCACCGAACCCCTGAACCTGGTGGTGGGTGACAAGGCGGTCCACCCGCTCCACGGGCTGGGGGAGGTCATCTCCATCGAGCACCGCGAGGTCGGGGGGATCTCCGGCGATTTTTATATTCTCCGCATCCTGGACAAGGGCATGCGCGTGATGGTGCCCAAGGCGAGCGCGGGCTCCAGCGGGCTGCGCGCCGTCATGAGCACCAAGGACGCCGACGCGGTCCTCGACACCCTCCGGGCCAGGGAGGTCGCGGTCGATCTCCAGCCCTGGAGCCGGCGCTTCCGCGCCTACACCGAGATGATGAAGAGCGGCTCGCCCCACGAGGTCGCCAAGGTCTTGCGCGACATGTTCCGCCTCAAGTTCGACAAGGACCTCTCCTTCGGGGAGCGGCGCCTCCTCGATCAGGCCAAGAGCCTGCTCATGAAGGAGCTCGCCGCGGCCAAGCAGATGACCGAGCCCGAGCTGCTCGCCCAGGTGTCGGAGATGTTCAAGGCTTGAAGATCTACACCAGGACCGGGGACGACGGGACGACGGGCCTGTTCGGCGGAGGGCGCGTCAAGAAGAGCGACCCGCGCGTGGAGGCCTACGGGACGGTGGACGAGCTGAACGCGACGCTCGGGGTCGCCCGGGCCTCGTTGCTGGAGCCCACCACCGACGCCCTGCTCGGCGAGGTGCAGGTCGATCTGTTCGTGCTCGGCGCGGAGCTCGCTTGCGTCCCTGGCAAGGAGGACAAGCTCTCGATGCGCCTGCTGGGCGAGGAGGACGCGGCCAGGCTGGAGCAGGCGATCGACGCCTCCGAGGCCGAGCTCCCTGCGCTCAGGAGCTTCGTGCTGCCCGGCGGCTCGCCCCAGGCGGCCTCCTTGCACGTCGCGCGCACGGTGTGCCGGCGTGCCGAGCGGGCGCTCCTCGCTGTGGAGGGTGCGACGGTGAGGCGCGAGCTCGTGGTCTACCTGAACCGGCTGAGCGATCTGCTCTTTTCGCTCGCCCGTCGCGCCAACGCCGAGGCCTCTGTCCCCGACGTCCCCTGGAAGCCCAGAGGCTGAGAACCCAGAGGCTGAGAGGCCGTCCTTGCCGAAGTTTGAGACCTATCGCCGAGGGGGACGAGGTTCGATTCACAGTTCTCACCGGCGTGCCGCCGTCCCTGAGGCACGAAACGGTGGCATGCCGGTTGCTTTGATACTGTCGCACCATCAACGCTGCACGATAGCCCCTGAAGCCTTCCCCCTGCAGTGTGCACCGCGGCGCCCCCAGACCTCACCCCGCCACAGGGGTTCGCGGTGCCCACTGCCCCTCTACCGCGCCCTCTCTGGGCGTGGGAGAGGGGGATGCGACGTAGTGCGCCTTGTCGCGCCGGGGGTGAGGTCTGCGGGCCTATCGTGCAGCCTTGACGGTGCGGTAGTATGGCCTGTCACCTCGTGGTGAGTTTCTCTCCAGGATGAGGAGGTGAGCGCTCAGGCGGCCTGGCAGGCCCGGGCCTCACGGACGTTGAGGGCCTCTCCTGCGAGGGACTCCGCGAGCAGGCGACGGCCCCGGTGCAGGCGGCTCATGACCGTGCCCAGCGGGAGACCGAGCGCCTCGGCGGCTTCCCTGTACGTCCGCTCCTCGAGATCGACCATCTCGACCACCACCCGAAAGCCGCTGGGCAGGGCGCCCATGCTGCGTTCCGTGGCGGACGTGAGGCCCCCCCGGGTATCCGGGGCGGCGAAGGGCTCGGGGCAGGTCCAGGCGCAGGGATCGGAGGCGAGATCCTTGAGCGCGTTACGCTCTCGGCGCAGCCTCCGGTAGCGGCTGACGAAGACGCTGAAGAGAATCTGGTAGACCCAGCCTCTGAGGTTGGTCCCTCTCTGGTACTGCGCCTGGAACTTCAGCGCTCGCTCCACGGTGTCTTGCACCAGATCGTCGGCCTGGGCGGGGCTCTTGGTGAGCCTCAGCGCGCGACCACGGAGCTCGGGGAGGAGGGTGCCGAGCCCCCGCCGGAGCTCGGCGAGATCGTGGGCGATGACGGACGTGTGCGAGAACGTGGCCTGAAACTGCATGGTCGGTTCCTCCGGCCCGACGTTAAAGCAAGCCCGGTGCCAGCATCTACCCCATGGATATTCCAATTGAATTTCGCGTTTCAAGCTCGAGCGCGAGTCCGTGGAGACACGCGGCGTGTCCAGGACCACAACGCCAGGGCGAGAGCCCCGCAGGATCGTCCGAGGCGAGGAGAGGGCTCGCGACGCCAAGCTGAGGTTTGCCCCCTTCACTTCCCCTGCGGCAAGGGACTAGTCGAGAGGGAGCGTGAAGTGGAAGGTGCTGCCAGCACCGATCTTGCTCTCCGCCCAGATCTTTCCGCCGTGCGACTCCACGATGCCCTTGGCGATGAAGAGGCCCAGCCCGCACCCTCCGCCGGAGGTCGATTGGCGAACGTTTCGAGCTTGGTGCGGCCGAGGACCATGCGCGAGGTCAAGTCTAGAGCGCCGACCGAAAAGTCGGGAGCGTGCCATCCCTCCCTTGCATCTCCCTGTCATTTACAGGGACAAACGGTCTGCTTCGTTGCATCGCCTATGTGACGAGGTGGCCCGATGAGAGACGGCCACGACGTTCTCTCAGGGAGTACGGGCCATCAGGGCGGCGACCCGATCGAGCAGCGCTCGGCCGCGGACCGGATCGGTCATGTGGATGAAGGCGCAGAGGCCCTGGAGCTGGGCGAGCGACTCTCCCTCCTTGCCAGGCTTGCCATGCTCCCGGTTGTGGAGGGCGGCGCGCACCCGGCGAATGACCTCGCGAGGGACCCTGGCTTTGGGGGAAGCGGCGCCAGGCGAGGCGTTGACGACGAGGCCCGTGATCCGCTGGCTCGCCCCCCTCCGGAACACGGCGGTCTTCTTGCCGTGGAGCGCAAAGCCCTCGGAGACCAGGATCTTCTCGGCGGTGGCGATCAGCGCGCCGATGGGCGCGGCGTGGTGCTCCCGGCTCTGCCGGAAGGAGAAGGCCAGATCGTCCGCGTAGCGCGAATACTGGAAGCCCAGCTTCCGGCCCAGGCCGGACATGCGCCGGTCGAGGCGCACGCAGAGAGCGTTGGTGAGGGCCGGCGAGGTGGGGGCGCCCTGAGGCAAGGCTCGGGGGCCAGTGGCGACGAAGAGGGACCTCCCTCGGTGCTCCACGATCTCGCGTGGGGGCTCGGTGGTGAGCAGCGCCAGCAGGGTGGCCACGTTCTCGGGCAAGCCCGCCTTGCGAAACAGCCCCTTGACGCGCTTCCACGTCACGGTAGGGAAAAAATCCTTGACGTCGATCTTGACGACCACCTCGGCGCCGGCGTGGATCTCGGCGTTGGAGACGATGGACCGCGACGGGAGGAAGCCGTGCGCCGAGCCGTGGACAGGGAGCTTCTCGGCGACGTTCCTGAGGATCCAGCGCTGGGCGGCCTTGAGGTAGGCCTTGGGGGCGGCGATGGAGCGGAGGGTGCCGTCGCGCTTGGGGATCTGCCAGAGGTGGTAGTGCGAGCACTCGACCACGTCGCGATGGAAGGCGAGGAAGCGAAGGCGAGGGATGTCCACCCCCAGCGCCTTGGCCAGCACCTCGGGCGAGACCAGCTCCTCGAGCCCCAGGTTCTTGGCGCGGAGGGCGCGATCGGCAATGTCGAAATCGTCGTCCTTGGGGTTTTCCTGGTAATGAATCCCCACGCCCAGGTGATCGACGTGGGTGGCCAGGAAGGCCGAGCGCGCCCGGCGCTCGAGGACGCGGCGCTCGGCGGCCTCGGCCTTCTTGTTGGCCTTGAACGAGGTCTTCTCCGAGTCGCTCAGCGTGGAAGGATCGCGCTCCTCGAGGAGGCCCTTGCGACGGAGCTCGGCGGTGATCCATGCGTCGATGCCCCCCCCGGCCTCGATGACCAGCCAGAGCTCCCCGGAGGCCTTCCTGGCCTCCAGACGAGCCGAGGCGGCGGCCTCGTCGCGGGGGCGCCCGCGCCTTGCCTCGGGATGAGGAGCAGCGCCCACCGGGCGCAGGAGGATGGCGCCGGCGCCGACATGCTTTTCGCGATTCGCACTCACCGCCGCTCCGCTCCTCCCGCAGCCATGGCCGCGGTGCTTCGTGGGCCTCCGGATCGCCCCCCACGTGGGGAGGGGGCTCGGCCCGGAGACCTGGTTCGTATTCGGGTTCGTGTGAGAAGCGGCAGAGCGAGGCCCCGAGGGCATCACCTTCTCTCCTGGGACACGGTAGCCTCACCGGCTCTCCGCCTAGCCCTCTCTACGGGGCATCAGAGAAACCGCGGTGGCGAGGTTGCCTCAGCTCTCTGATGCCCCGTAGAGAGGGCTAGGCGAGAGAGCCAAGAACAGGCTACCGTGTGATGGATGTGAAGCGATTTTCCGGAGCGGCGCAACGCCGCTCCAGCGCTCGAGGCGCCTAGGCTGGTGTCCTCGGAACCTCGCTCTGCTGCTCCTGACCGAACCTCCTTCCGACGTGGTTGTCGACTTGGCCAATTTTGGCCAGGAAAGACACCGGCAACCCCTGACCAGAAACACGAAGGGCCCAACGGTACCTTCGCATTTCGTTTACTTCAACCGCATTTCGAACTCGAACGACTCAATGATTTTCGGCCGCCGTCACGCGGTCCTTTCTTCGGTATCCACGAACCCCTCGGAGGCGAGCCGGTCCAGGCGGGCAAAGTAAGCGTCCTTGGCCTCCTTGTCCGAATCGAACCAGAGGTGCTGGTTTCGCGAGGCGCTCCCCGGCGCTCCAGGGCTCACCGACCGAGGGCCCCAGACGATCCGGACCACCCGGCCGTCCAGGGAGACCCGGTGCACCAGCTCCTCGCCCCGGGCGTCGCGCCGGACCAGCGTCCTGGTCTCGGCGTGGATGCGGGCCCGGCCCTCCTTGGTGCCTCGCAGCTTCTCGCGATCCTCCTCCTCGCGGCCGTGGACGATGCGCAGGGCCAGCATGTGCTCGCAGGGGCCCTCGCGCATCCCGGAGCGCTGGAACTGGAGGCAGGAGCACCACGCGTCGCTCACCTGCCCCTCGTCGTTGACGGTGAAGCGAGGCGAGAAGCTGCGCAGGGTCTCCTTGTCCTCGACCTGGCCGTGCACCTCGGTGCCCTCGCCCACGATCCGGTGGACCTTGGTGATGGCGATCTTGCCGCTGCCCTTGGCGCCCGCATCGCCCAGGAGCCGGTGGACCTTGGCCTCGCGCTCGGAGCCGTAGCGGATCTGTGATTCGTCCACCGGAGCGGCGAAGAGGGAGCGAGGGCGGTAGCGCTCGGTCGCGAGATCGTAGAGCACCAGACCGCGGAGGCTGCCTCGCTGCAGGGCCGAGCGCACGTCGACCGCGGGCACGGAGAGCTCGCTCGCGACCTCGGTCAGGGAGGAGGGGCCCCGCTTCCCGAGGACGCCCAGGGCGCGATCCACGAGGGCCGCGCCGCCCTTTGGGTTCATGAGGGCGTCGAACGAGGTCGCGCTCGCCCAGCTGCTCTCCGACCAGCCTGTGAGGCCGATGACCAGGCGAGCGACCGTGCGATCCCGCCCCAGCTCGAAGGTCCAGAAGGCCGGGAGGCCCGGGCCAACCAGGTGCACGTGCGCCCCCCGGAGGTGGGGGAGCAGCCGGGCCACCAGCGAGAGGCGGCTGCGGCCGAAGACACGGACGATCCTCGCGCTCTTGCCCTCGTAGGGAGCGCCGTGCCCCTCGAGCACCACGTCCCAGGGCTCGACCACGACCCGAGGAGGCTGGCCAGGAACCAGCTCGAAGCGAATGCCGCGAGGGGGCTTCTTCGCCTTCCTCGTGCGCAGCAAGAAGAGCAGGTTGTAGACGTCGATCCTGGCGAGCGAGAGCGAGGTGTGGGGCAGCCCCGCCGCCGCTTGCACCTGGAGAAACCCACGGAGAGCGCCGGTGGACAGCTCCAGACGCGAGGTGTGCCCCCGCTCGCTGCTCGCCCACTCCGTGTGGGCCTCCAGGCGGAGCGGCTGGTAGCTACGGAGCCTCTCCAGCTCACCGACGAGCTCGGGGGGACACGACACCAGGCGGGTCCCGTGGGAGGCCGCTCGGCCGGCGAAGAGCGAGGAGTCGAACGCAAGGCGCGCATAGGCGCTCTCGTCCCTGGAGAAGGCCTCGAGCGACAGCTCGTCAGGGTCGACCGTGAGCACGGCGTCCAGGGCGGTCTCGCCCTTCTTCTCGTCGGCAAAGGCGGTGTCGAGCCAGGCCTTCTGCGCCTCCCAGATGGCCGCGGACGCTCGCTTTCCCTTCTTCATGAGGTAGGCCAGGTACTCGACCCTGTCGCGGCCCCGGTAGCGCAGATCGCTCTCCCGGAGCGCAAGGAGGGTGAGCATCGCGTCACGGAAGAGCTCGCGGTCGACGACCTCGCCCGAGAGACCGACCGCGCCTCGCCCTCCCTCGAGCGCCAGGCGGAGCTCGGAGCGGTTCTCTCCGGCGACGACGGCGGTCTTCTCCAGGTAGCTGACGTCGAAGATATGTGCGGCGGTGCTCATGCGGCCCCTCCTCGGGGTTGCGCCTTGGCAGCGAGGCGCAGCGAACGGCGGAGCGAACGATAGGCCGCTCGGCGAATGGGCTCTGGCTCCGGACCGTCCCGGTGGGAGAGCTTCTTGAGCGTGTGGGTGGACTCGGCCGCCGTGGAGCGGCCCAAGGCAGCGATGGCCGCCAGGCGGCTGGGCTCCGTGGCCCCGTGGAACGCCACGTCGATCAGGACATCGATCGCGCCCTTGCCCAGGAGCGAAGGGACCAGGAGCCTGCGGCCGGACGGCTGCTCGAGGAGCGGACGGGGCGAGCTGACCCTGGCGTGCTGCCCGTAGATCACGGCGTCGAGGGGGAAGACGCCCAGGACGTTGGTTGCGAAGCGCTCCCCGTCCCGCTCCGAGAGCAGGGACGCCGCCAGACCGCGGAGCGCCAGGTCCTGCTCTGTCATGCCGGCGACGATCTCGGGAGCCGCCCGGTCGAGGTGGCCGAGGAGCCTGGCGCTCTCTCGGCGGACCGGCTCGGGCAGACGGACGTCGGCGAAGAGGACCCTGGCCAGGGCCAGGGCCGCCTCGTCGCCGATCTCCGCGCAGCGACCGAGGGCGGCGACGACGTAGGTGAGAGTGCGTTGATCCGGCTCGCTCCGGTTGCGGGAGGCGCCCAGCGAGGCGTGGAGCTCGCGCCCCAGCGCGACGAGAGCCCCGACCGTGCTCGGGCTCTTCTCGGCGCGGAGAGAGAGCAGCCACGCCACGTGCTCCCTGGCGTCCTGACTACGAAGGAGCGAGGCCAGGCGATCGACGGGCAGGCTCTCCCTCCGGAGCAGCCCAAAGGAGAGTCGGGACCTCAGGGTGGTGTCCTTGACCCGGGGGAGCCTCTCGAGCAGCTCCGAGGCCGGGGCCTCGGCGACCAGGTAGGCCGCCGCCGGCTCGGAGATGCTCTGGTTCTCGCAGGCGACCGCGGCGAGAGCGACGCGCACCGGCTCGTTCGGGAAGAGGCGCTCGAGTGCGTCTCGGGCGGCCTCGTGGACCGAGTAGGCGTACTCGGAGAGGACCTGGGCGAGGGCCGCCTCCGAGCCGGGATTGGCCAGCTCGCCGAGCATACTGGCCGCGACCTCTCGCTCGCCGTCGGGGCTGTCGGAGTCGCCCAGGATCGCCTCGATGCGAAGGCGCGAGGCCTCGTCGCCCAGCCCCCGCAAGGCCCTGACCGCGGCCACGGCCATCAGCGAGTCCCGATCGCCGACATGGCCCAAGATCCGCTCTTTTACCCGGTTCCGGACCTCCAGATCGACCAGGTGGCCGTGGAGGCGGCCCAGGCCCTCGAGGGCCGCCGCCCGCATCGTGGGCTCCACAGGGGCGTCCTCGGTGCCGCCGTTGGCGACCGTCTCGAGCTCCTCGAGGCCCCGGGGATCGCCCAGCACGCCCAGGGCCACCAGGGCCCGCTCTCGCTGGCCGTCGCCCGCGGCGCGAGCGCAGAGGAGGAGCGGGCGCAGGGCCGCGACGTTGTGCGTGGGCGCGATGCCCTCGGCGGCGAAGAGCAAGGTCTCGCGCTCTCCACGGGTGAGCACGGGGAGCAGCGCGGAGGGCTCCGCGACGCCGCGCAGCACCCGGGCAGAGTAGGCCTCCACCGCCGCGGTGCGGACGGCGCGATCACGATCGCCGAAGAGGGCGACGAGCAGCGCGTCGAGCCTGGGATCGGCGGGGCTCCTGCTCTCGGGGCGGCCGGAGAGCGGAGCGCGCCCCAGCTCGGTCGCGACCTGGGTGCGGAGCTCGGCGTCCTTCGACTTGACGGCCAGCTCGGCCCCCTCGGCGAGGAGCTCGATGTCGCGCACCGGACGACCCCGGAACGGAGGGAGCACCCCGTCGGCGAGGCGGACCAGCGCAGCGAACGCGGCGAGGCGCACCGACCCCGATGTGTCGGCCAGGCGAGGGAAGATGGCCCTCCTGGCGTCGCGATACAGCGTGTCCCCGAGGCGCCCGAGCAGGTCGCTGCGGCGCTCGCTCGGGGTCTCGACGTCGTCGATGTACTCGCCCAGCGCGTCCATGGCGCTCGGGGCGCGCAGGCCAAGGAGCGCAGTGATCGCCCTCTCCCGAGGCCTGGCCCCGGCCTCGGCGAGCGCGGCGCGGAGGAAAGGCCGGAGGCCGGGAACCGCCCGCTCGTCCTGGCGCTGGGCGAGGATCTCGGCGGCGCGGAGGCGGAGATCGTCGTAGTCGCTCTCGAGGGCCTTGAGGAGCGCGGGCACGACCCGATCGTCGCTCGAGCCCGCGAGGCGCTCCAGGACCTCCAGGCGGGTGTCCGGCCAGGAGCTCGCCAGGGCGAAGAATACAGGCTCCAGGCTGCCTTCGGGGCTCGATTTCTCGAGGATCTCAAAGGCCGCGGCCCGGGTCTGGCGGAGCGGGGCGTCCAGGGCCTGGACCAGGCGCGGACGCGCCGCCGGGCCCCTGGCCGCAAGCTCGTCGAGCGCGGACCGGGCCACGTCCTCCGAGCGCGACGCCAGGGCCAGCGTGAGGGCGGTGTCGTCCTTTCCGTGGAGCTCGCGGAGGGCGGCGAACGCCCGGCGGCGCACCAGGTGATTCTCGTCGTCGAGGGCGCGGGCCAGCGCCGGAGTGGCCGCCGTGAGGCTCACGTCGGACGCCTTGGTCAGGGCGACGATGCGCTCGATGGCATCCCGGCGAACCCGGTGCCCCTCCTCGTCGCCGGCGAGCGGCTGGCGGAGGAGCCCCACATAGGCCCCGAACGCCAGGCCGCGGAGGCGACGCGCCTCCTCGGTGGGAGACGCCGCCGGGCCGCGAGGCGCCTTGCGAGAGAACACCGAGCGCACCCACGAGAGCGGCCCCTTGGGCTTGGCGTCCGTCCCCCCGTCCCCCTCAGCCCCCTCGGGGGCAGGCTGAGGATCGAGCGGGCGGGGCGAGGTCTCCGGGCGGATGGGCGAGGACGCCGTGCGCAGCTTGGTGGCCTTGTCGGCCTCCCGGTAGAAGGCCTTTGGCTCGCGTCGACGCCTGAGCACCTGAGCGGCCGCGTACCGCTGCTCGGGGCGATCGCTGGTGAGCGCGTCGGCCAGCGCCAGGACCACGCGGCGCCGCTCGGCCTCCGATGGCCAGCCGACCATCTCGGAGGCCTTCTCGGGCTTCTCGGGCTCGATCACAGCAACCAGGTGAGCGAGGTAGGCAGGCTCGTCGGAGCGGAGCTCGAGCGCCCTGGCCGCGGCGAAGCGCACCTCGGGGCGGAGGGAGGAGAGCGCGCTGGTAAGGAGATCGGGAGACTGGCCGGCTCGGCGAGCCCGAAGATCCCGGGCCAGGACGATCGTGAGGACGATCCGCTGGACCTCGCGCGAGGTGTCCTCGAGCCCCTGGAGCATGCCGCCGTAGCCCTCGGGACCCAGCGCCGCAAAGGAGAGGATCGCCCCCACACGGATCGGCTCGTGATCGTGGCGGAGGGTCCCGGTGAGCACTGGGAGAGCCCGGACATCGCCCAGGCGAGCCAGGCCCTCGCCGGCCCAGGAGCGCACCGCGATCTCGGAGTGACCGAGGGCGTCCAGCAAGAAGCCCTCTTCCCCGAGCCGTCCTCCGTTGGACATGCCGCGAGCGGCCTGCTCTCGCACGACCCCGTCCTCGTCCAGGAGGAGCACGGTCGACAGCCACTTCACCAGGCGAGGGCTACCCAGATCGGCGAGCGCCATCGACGCCCGCCGACGGAGCCCCTGGACCAACCCTGGATCCATCCGGCGGATCAGCTCCTTGTCGAGCAGGAGAGCTCGCATGGGTTCGATGATCTGTTCGTCGTGCCTCGCCGCGAGCAGCTCAGCGGCGCGCACCCGTAGATCGAGGAAGGAGCTCTGGATGCCCGCGTAGAGCGGCCCCGCCTCGGAGGGGAAGAGCAGGTCGAGGGCCTCCAGCGCGGCGGTCCTCGCCCCGACGTCGTCGTCCGTGAGCTGCCTCATGAGCGGAGAGCGAAGCTCGCCTCGGGCCTCGGACGCGTCGACCGAGGCCTTGGCGGCCTTTGCCTTGAGCGAGGGCGGCGAGGCGGCGATGCCGGCGAGGTGGGCGCGAGGATCCTTCTTGCCGTGGATCTTCACCAGGGCGTCGTAGGCGGCCGTCGCCACCCTGGCGTCGCGATCGGCGATGGTGCGCTCGATGAGCGCCTGGGCCCAGGGCTCCTTCCCTCGGGCCTCCAGCTCGACCACGGCCCTCAGCCGGAGATCGTGGAAGCGGGCCTCGAGCGCTCGCTCGATGGCCGCGGGCAGGTTGGAGGCATGCCACGCCCACAGCGCGCGCAGGGCCTCGGCCCGGACGTTGGGCGCCTCGTCCTCGAGCGCGTCGGCGAGGAGCGACGAGGCGTTCTCCGCCTTCGCTCCTGCCTTGACGAGCAAGCCAAGGCCCCGGACGCGGATGTCCTCCTGGGAGGCCCGGAGCGCGGCCTCCGCCAGGCGCACGTCCTGACCTTCGTTGAGCCTGGCGAGGGCCTGGTACGCCTGATCGCGCACGTTGCTCTCGGGGTCGTCCAGCATCCACGCGAGGCGTTTCTCGGCGCGCTCGTCGTTGAGCATGGCCAGACCGGCGGCGGCCGAGGCGCGCGTGCCCCCGTGATCGGCGCGGGAGAGCGGAAGGAGCGCGCCCAGCGCTCGCACGTCGCCGAGGATCGCCAGGCCGACCGCGCCGCCCAGGGCGGCGCTCGCGTTCTTGCATGCGATCGCGGCGAGGAGGGGGGCCAGATCGTCGTCCGTGATGTCGGCGCCCGGGCTCGCCGTGGCCGGGACGACCCCCTTGGCCTTCTCGAGCGCCTCCTTGTCGATCCTGGCCCTGGCCTCGTCCTTGTCCTTGTCGGCCTTGGCCTTGGCCTCGGGCTCGGGGCGGCCCTGCTCGAGACCAAAGGCGATCTTGGCCACCCGGAGCAGGGTGCGCTCCATGGCCGGCGCGAAGAAGGGGTGCTCCGCGAGGCGCGCGGCGACCTTGCGCTGGCCCAGGAAGAGCAGGCAGAGCGCGGTGCTGCGGAGCTCCGCGTCGTCCTCGTCGAGGGCGCGCGTGAAGAGCGGCGCAATCTCGGGAGCGTTGGCCACACCGGCCACGGCGGCGCGGACCAGAACGTCGACGCGTACATCGGCCGTGCCTCGCTCGAAGGCCATCCGCAGAGGCTCGAGGCTGGCCCTGGGGAACAGGCCCACCAGCTCCTCGACAGCCGCCAGGCGGACGGAGACCTCGCTGTCGGTGAGCGCCCCCGCCACCAGCCCGAGCGCGAGGGGCGACTCGGAGCGGAGCCTGGCGGCGCGGGTCAGCGCCTCGATGCGAAGCTTGGGGTGCCTGGAGCCCAGCGCCGCCCTGAGGGTGCCCATGGGGGCGGGCCCCTCCAGCCTGGACAGGGCGTCGAGCGCGGCCACGCGCACGGTGGGCGCGTTGTCGTCGAGGAGCGTCCTGAGCTTGGCGCTCGCAGCCGTGCGAAGGGTGCGCCCCAGGGTGGTGGCGGCCTCGGCCCTGACCTCGGGCTCCTTGTCGTCCGTGAGCCGGAGGAGCAGCTCGGTCGCCTCTCGCTCGGCGAGCCCGGCGAGCTCCGCCACCGCCGCCAGGCGAGCGCCCTTCTCGCCGGCCAGCGCGGACTCGAGCACATGGAAGCCGCTCTCGTAGACCGTGGCGCTCCTGGCCAGATCGCCGTCGGCGGCAAAGGTGAACGCGAGGATCCGGCGGTTGTCACCGGCGACCAGGAGGGTCCCCGCCGTACTTCTCCCGGCGGCCGGGAGGAAGGCGAGCGCGAACAGGGCGCCGCCCACCTCGACCGTGCGAGGCTTCCTCCGCTCGTTGAGGCGGTAGACCTTGGCCAGGCCGTCGCGGCCTATCGTCACGATGCGATCGGCGTCCTTGGTGGGGAGCATGGCGATCGCCGTGGCGCCCTCGGCGTGGCCGTCCGCGGCGCTCCTCGGGTCCGCGTCGGCCGCGCCCACCAGGAAGAAGAGCAGGAGCCGGCCGTCGTCGCCCGTCGAGGCCACGCGGCCGTCGCCCGTGAAGCAGGTCCCGGCGATGGGCCCTTCATGGCCGGGCATCTCCCGGACCGCGCCGTCGGCCAGCGTCACCGCGCGGAGGATCGCGTCGTCCCCGCCAGCGGCGAGCACCTCGCCCTTGGAGTCGAGCGCCACAGCTCTGAGCGGAGCAGGGGAGAGAGCGTAGCTCGCCTGCACCGAGAACGAGGCCAGGTCGACCAGCCTGGCGCCTCCGTCGGCGCCCACGGTCGCGACGCGCCCCTTGTGGACCGCGAGGCCGGTGATCCCTCCGGGGTGCAGCGGCAGAACCCCCTTGGCCGCCCCCTCGAGCGAGAAGCGGCGCAGCGCCCCGTCCCCTCCGCCGACGAGCACATCGTCGCCCTCCAGCGCGACCGCAGCGACGGCGCAGGGTACGGCGATGGCCGCGACGCGCGCCCCCGCCCCCCGGTGATCGTGGATATGGACCACGCTGCCCTCGGAGGCGCGGACGCCCCCGACGACGAGGAAGCGGGCATTGGCCGCGAGGGCACGGACCTTCTCGAAATGCCCAACGGGCGCGATGCTGGTCGGCTTGCTCATGATGAAATGGCGGCTCCCGTCTCAATCCCTGTAGTCGCTACGGCAGGCTCCGATCCGAGGGTGGGCCTGAACTCCAGCGGGATATCCGGCCAGGCGCGGCGCAGGCTGAGGAGCGCCGCGAGCCCCGCGTGCCACTCGCCCTTGGCGATCGAGCCGGAGAGCTCGGCGAAGAGCGGCGCGGCGATCAGGGCGAGCGAGTGCTCCCGGAGGGCGAGATCGCGGACCAGCTCCACGACGGCCCGCTTCACCACCGAGGCCGGCATACGCTTGGTCCTCTGGGCCTCGGAGCTCTCGGCTCCCCGACCCGGGGGCACGGCGAAGAGCACGCGCCGCAGGACGTCGGCGAGCTCGCGCCCGTCGTCGAAGACGCCCGCGTCTTCCATGCGCACGTGCTTGCCCTGGGGCTTCCACCCCGGGGGCGTGGACCGGGGCCTGTGCTTCTCCCAGAGCAGCCTCACCCCGAAGCGCTGCACGTCGCGATCGGCGCTCTGGAGCAGCCAGGGGAGCCGATCGGCGCCGCCCAGGCGCACGTAGTGGCGCCGCAGGAGCTCCATGCCGCAGTCGCGCGTGGACCTCACCCGGCTCTCCAGCATGGAGACGATCGGCGCGGGCTCGAGCTCCGCGGGCGTCAGCGTGATGGCCGGATCCGCGCCGGCCTCTCCGGCCTGGAGCAGGGCGTCGTAGGCGACGTTGCGCACCTCCTTGGCGGTGCTCTCAGCCAGCTCGTAGACGCGCTTCTGCCAGCCCCACTTGCGGAGCTCGGTGCGCGTGACCTTGACCGCGAAGGTACGGACGTCGGGCCTGGTGTCGAAGAGGGCCGGCCACACCCGCTCGGGGGTATAGGCGTCGCGCTTGAGGAGCGGCTTGATGGCGTGGGCCTTGGCCTCGGGCTCCTCCTTGGCGATGACCGGGTGGTGGCAGAGAAGGTAGGTCTGCGCGAAGCGGCGCACGGCCTCCGACTCCTTGGGTGAGGTCGCCAGGTTGAAGAGGCGCTCGGTGCCCTGGGCCACGTCCGGCGAGCCCTGGGCGAAGTGCTCCGGCCTCATGTGCACGAGCAGGTAGCGGCTGGCGAAGCTGCTGAGCGTGGCGTCGGCGCGGCGGGCGAGCGCCAGGAGCCACGGTAGCCCCAGCGCGCTGGGCGAGACCAGCTTGGGGTCGCCCAGGACCGAGAGCGCTACGCTGCGCGTCTTGGCGGAGGCGACGAACCCCTTGAGCCGCTCCAGATCGAAGCCCGGGGGGAGCGCGTCGGCCTTGCGTAGCCAGGCGGCCGCCGACGAGCCCAGGTCCTCCCTGGCCAGTGCGTCCAGGAGCCAGTCGGCCGGGATCTTGGAGAGGGGGAGGTTGGAGAGCGCCTTCTTGGCCGCGTCGACGCCGACCGTATGGTCCGCGTCGTCACGCCTGGCCCGCTCGTCGTCGAGGACACGTATCCAGAAGGAGACGTCCAGCTCCTCGGCCCTGTAGCGCCGCCCCAGGTAGGCCGCTGCCCACTCGGCCTGCTCCTCCTTGCCAAAGAGCATCGAGACGAGGAAGGTGAGGTCGAGCTCCTCGCGCTTCCACGCGTCGTCGAGCGAGCGCGTGGCCCATTTCTGCGTGGCCGAGACGTTGAGCAGCTCCGCCACGAGCTCCCGCCCGAGCTCCCGGGGGGGGCGCGACATGAGCAGCTCGGCGGCGAACTTCACGACGTCGGCGCGGTTCTGCTCGTCGGCCTCGCTCAGCCAGGCGACGACCCGCGCCGCGGTGAGCGTGGCCCCGTGAGCGCGAGCGTACCCTATGGCGTAGGTGCGGGCCTTCCCGCTCGGCGAGCGAAGGAGCTCGAGGACCGGCTCGTGGAGCCCCACCGCAGCCAGGTTGGCCTGGTGGTAGATGGGGTTGGCCTGGAGGGTCTCCACCAGGAACTCGTGGGCGCTCTCGAGGGGACGGGACGCCAGGCGGGCCAGGAACGCCGGGGTGAGGCCACGCAGTTGCTCGGGGAAATCGGCGCGAAGCCCCTGGATGGCGAAGCGAGCGGCCACGTTGTTGCGGCAGGTGTCGAGCAGGAGGAGCAGAGGATCGGGGGAGAGCTTCCACGCGGCCGGGTAGGCGCGGTGCTTCACCAGATCCTTGGGGATGCTGGAGCCTCCTCGCGCGATGTGGTGGGCGACGATATGCGCCATCAGGCGCCCCCCCGAGAAGTCCTCCTCGGTATACCGTCGGAGCACCTCCACGGCGAACTGAGGATAGAGCTCCGGAATCGCTCGCCCCAGGTTGAAGAGGTGACGCCAGGCCCGGCGCTGGAGGTATTTGAGAGTGCCGTGCGAGGCGTCGGTGTCCAGCGACGAGTCCGAATACTGGTAATCGAAGCGGGCGGCGATCGCGCCGAAGAGCTCCGCGTCGAGGCGGGTCTCGGTCAACTTGTAGATGCGCTTCACCCCTCCCCACACCCCGTAAGGGAGGGCGGCGCGCTCGACGATCTCCAGGATGGCCGAGCGTCCGAACCGGGTATTTCCCTCGTAGAAGCCGACCAGCATCTCGGCGAGCGAGAGCTGGGGGCTGGGCGGCGGCTCTCGCTGGGCGAGGTAGCGCTTCAGGAGCTCCCTGGCCTTCTTGCCACGATCGACGCGGCCCCGGCCGTGGGCGAGCTCGTGCCTCACCCGTCGGAAGGTGAGCGCGTCCGGCGGGATGGGGCGGTCGTTCTCGTCCTCGTCCTCGGACTGCTGGCAGAAGGCCTCGAGGCTACGGACGAAGTCCGGCGACTCGGCGCGGGCGAGGAGCTCGAGATCCTGCAGTGTGATGGTGCTCATTTGGCTACGGGGCTCCTCGCGGCGCGGAAGGCAAGTGCGCCTGGATCCTTGGCCGAGGCCTGGGCGCGCCAGGCGGCCACGGTCGCGGCGGGGCTCCCCTGGGCTGCCAGCACACCTGCCAGGTGAGGCTCGATCGCCGCGAACGCTCGAGCGCGGGTGCCTGGAGCGGGATGGGGATCGTAAAGATAGGCCGCCAGCCCCAGGACGAGCTCGTCGTTGCCGAAGCGCTCTCGCTCGGCACCGAGCAGCCCCAGGGCCGCCGCGAAGCGGCTCGTTCCCAGGCTGGCCGGCGAGGTCCACAGGGTGAGGCAGCGAGAGAACGACGCGACGCTGAGCCGCCCCAGCAGGCCGATCGCCAGGCCCAGGGGGAGCGGCCCCTTGGGCTTTAGCACCGCCTCGGCCAGCGATTTCTCCAGGGACGCGAGCTCACGATCCCTGGACGGATCCAGCCCCCTCACGGCCGCCAGGGCGCGCCTGGCGTCCTTGGCCCGACGCTCGACGACGAAGCTGCGCTTGCCCACGGCCCCGACCAGGGCCCTCAGCGCCGTCCTCGCCCGCTCCATGTCGGCCTTGGCGGGCGAAGCCACCGTGGGGCGGGCAGGCAAGGGCGCGATCGGGGCCGGGCCGGCGGGGGCCGGCGGGGGCGCCGCGGCGGGGGCTCCTCCGACCTCCGTGTATCCTTCACGGACCTTCTCGGCGATCTTCTTCGCCATCTCGACCTCGGCCTGCGCCGGAGAGGAGAAGCTCTTCAGCTTCTTCTGCCCCGCGCTTCCGATCTTGCCGAACTGGGTAAAAAAATCGTTCCCCTCGCACCAGACCGTCCAGAACTTGGAGCTCGTGCCCTCGACATATTCGAAGCGGCGCATGGGTTAGACCTGCCTCATTTCTCGACGTAGCCCTTCTTGACCTTCTCGGCGACGAGCTTGTCGACCTCGACGCGGCACCTGTCGTCCGAGGGCCAGTCCTTCTGGGTCTTCTGGCCATCGGTGCCGATCTTGCCGTAGCGAGTCAGGAATTTTACTCCCTGCTGCTCTATTTCCCAGAACTTGCTGGCCGAGCCTTCCACCAATTCGAAGTACCGCGCGCCCGTGGCCGCGGGCTTGGCCGCAGGCGCGGGCTTGGCCGCGGCCTTGGGAACAGTCTTGGGCTTCGGGGTGACGGGCTCGTCCTCGTCCTCGTCCTCGTCCTCG
>SXGT01497483.1_pt1 | contig 32639 bp, 23 predicted proteins | sample 3176221 | NCBI WGS metagenome assembly SXGT01 (sample SAMN11356862, study PRJNA531348) | freshwater metagenome | isolation source: freshwater sample F1-120 | place: China: Fuxian Lake, Yuxi | collected 2017-12-25
ATGACGACGAAGAAGAGGAGTCCGAGGACGACACCCAGCCCATCGTCCGCGCCGTCGAGATCACGGGCCTCGGGCGCGTCGATCGCGGCAGCGTGCGCGACAAGATCTACACGCAGATCGGCCGTGCCCTCGACCGTTCGCGTCTCTCCGAGGACATCAAGCGCATCTACGCGATGGCGTTCTTCGACGACGTCCAGGTCGTCGCCAAGGCGCATCCGGACGGCGGCGTCATCCTCGTCTTCCGCCTCACCGAGCGCCCGACGGTCACCGCCATCGACTACGAAGTCGACGGCTCGGCCGTCAGCCTCGACGACATCAAAGAGGTCGTCGACATCCGCGCGCTCGACATCTTGGACGAGGCGCGCATTCGCCAAAACATCACCAAAATTCAGGACTTGTTCGTCGAGCAGGGCCACTTCCTGGCCGAGACGACCTACCGCCTCGACCCCGACGCCACGAGCGGAACGCGCATCACCTTCATCGTCCACGAGGGCGAGAAGGTCGAGGTACGGCGCGTCGAGATCGTCGGCAACAAGGCGCTCACCTCCGAGGAGATCGAGGAGAACCTCTTCACGCGCGAAGGCGGCTGGTTCTCGTTCCTCAGTAAGAGCGGCGAGTTCAAGAAGGAGATGTTCGAGACGGACGTCCAGCGCATCCAGTACCTCTATTTGACCAAGGGGTACGTGCAGATACAGGTCGGCGAGCCGGTCGTGACGCTCGCCTCCGATCGCCGCTCGATGGAGATCGTCATCCCGGTCGAGGAAGGCCCGCGCTACAAGGTCGGCGACATCGACATCGAGATGGCCGACGGCGACGGCACCTGGCTCATCGAGAAGGACAAGCTGCGCAAGCGCATCTCGCTCACGCCCGACGCCTGGTTCGACTACGGCCAGATGCAGCAGGACGTGCAGTCGGTCAGCGGCGCCTTCAAGGACCGCGGCTACGCCAACGCCAACGTCGCCACCCAGCACCACGTCGACCCCGACACGCTGACCTTCGGCGTCACCTTCCGCGTGCAAAAGGGCGAGCCGGTCTACATTCGCCGCATCGAAATCCGCGGCAACACAGACACACGCGACCGCGTCATCCGGCGCGAGATGAAGATCGCCGAAGGCGATCTCTATTCGATCGACAAGATCAAGCGCTCGCATCGCCGCATCATGGCGCTCGGCTTTTTCGAACCCGCGACGCGCCCCGGCGACGACGGCGGCGTCAAGATCGAGCCCCGTCCGACCGGCGATCCGCGCACGCTGGACCTCATCGTCAACGTCAAAGAGAAGCAAACCGGGACGTTCCAGATCGGCGCCGGCTTCTCGAGCCTCGAGTCGTTCATCCTGACGGGGCAGATCTCGAAGGAGAACTTCCTCGGACGTGGGCAGACCCTCTCGGCCCAGATCACGTTCTCGGCGATTCGCCAGCTCTATTCGGTCAGCTTCTTCGAGCCGTACATGCTCGACACGCCGATCACCTTCGCGTTCGATCTCTTCAATTTCCAAGAGGAATTCATCGACTTTACGCGCCTCCGCACCGGCGGCACGCTGTCGCTCGGCTACCGCCTGACCGACGATCTCTCGCTCTCGTTTTCGTACGCTCTCGAGGCGGTGGACGCGACCTTGCGCCGCTCCGACATCAACATCGAGCGCCTGCGCCAAGAAGGCCTGACGAGCTCGCTGCGCGCGACGCTCTCGCTCGACACGCGCGACAACCGCATCTTCCCGACCTCGGGGCAGTACTCGACGCTCTCGGCGGAGGTCGCCAGCCGCTACCTCGGATCGGAGAACGAGTTCTGGCGCGTCATCGGCCGCACCCGTTGGTACTTCCCGCTCTTTTGGGACTTCGTCCTGCGCCTCAACGGCACGGCCGGCTTCATCCAGGGCCTCGGCGGCCAGTCGGTGCCGCTCTTCGAGCGCTTCTTCGTCGGCGGCATCTTCACGGTCCGCGGCTTCGAGCGGAACTCGATCGGCGAGCATCTCTACCTCGCCTCGAACCCCGACGGCACGCTCAACCCGATCACGATCGGCGGCAACAAGGAGCTCATCCTCAACGCCGAGATCGAGTTCCCGATCTTCAAGGAGGTCGGCATCAAGGGCGTCGTCTTCATGGACGCCGGCAACTCGTGGGGCGGCGACGAGTTCAACCCGCTGGATCTGCGGACCTCAGCCGGCTTCGGGCTGCGCTGGAACTCGCCGGTCGGGCCGCTGCGCTTCGAGTGGGGCTTCCCGTTGAAGCCGCGCAAGGGCGAGGACCCGTCGGTCTTCGAGTTCACCATCGGCAACTCCTTCTGAGCCGGCCGCTCACATCCGCTGGCCCGCACGCGATGCGCCCGAGCCGGAATCCGAACCTTTCCGCGAAGGTTGACAGCCGCAATCCCGAGGGCTATCGAGCCCACGTTCAGCCCCCGTTCGCGGGCAGCCGAGCCGAAGGCTCGGCCTTCGCTCACTTGGAGAGCCGTTGTGCGCAAAGCCCTGCTGACTTTCGTCGCCCTCGCCGTGTTCCTCGCCCTTCCGGCCGCGACCGCCCTGGCGGCCGATCTGAAGATTGGCGTCGTCGACGTCGAGTTCATCATCCAGACCTCGAAGAAGGGCAAGGCCGCCAAGGCCAAGCTCAAGAAGATGGTCGAGGATAACCAGAAGCAACTCGACGGCGCGCAGAACAAGCTGCTCGATCTGAAGAAGTCGATCGAGAGCGGCACCGACATGGAGACGCCCGAGAAGAAGCGCGCCAAGGTGGTCGAGTACCAGCAGGGCCTGCTCAAGCTCCAAGAGCTCTTCATGACCAAGCAGCAGGAGCTCGCGAAGAAGGAGATCGAGCTGATGAAGCCGATCCTGAAGGCGCTCGAGGAGATCCTGACCGCGCTCGCCAAGGACGGCAGCTACGACCTCATCATGAATCGCTCTGAGCAGGGCGTCCTGTTCACCAAGCAGGACTACGACATCACCCAGAAGGTCCTGGACAAGCTCAACGGCGGCTGACCGGCCCGCGCTGAATGCCCGAATACCCCCGCTCCCAGTTCGCCTTCGAAAAGCCCGCGCGCCCGGTCGTGTGGCTCATCGCGATCAACGCCTTCCTCTGGTTCGCGTTCGCGGTGCTCGTCAACTCGGTCGGTAGCCGCGACGTCGCGGACGCCTACCAAGCACTGTGGCTCGACGCGGACAAGGTCCTGCCAGGCGGCTACGTCTGGCAGCTGCTGACCTACAGCTGGCTCCACGACCTCGGCCAGATTACCCACGTCCTCTTCAACGCCATCGCGCTCTACTTCCTCGGGAACCCGCTCTGCAAGCGCTGGGGAGCTAAGACGTTCCTCAAGTTCTATCTGCTCACGGGGCTCATCGCGGGCGTCTTCTCGGTCCTGGTCGGCGTCAGCGTCGGCTGGCGCTTCGACACCCCGATCGTGGGCGCCTCGGGCGCGATCTTCGGGCTCGTGACGGCCTACGCCCTGCTCTTCCCGAACGCCCAGTTTCTGCTCTTCTTCGTCTTGCCGCTGCGCGCCCGCTATCTGCTCTGGCTGTCGCTCGGCATCGACCTCATGCTCTTCTTGGCCGCACCGGCCTACAACGTCGCGATCCACACGCACGTCGGCGGCGCGATCGGCGGCTGGCTCCTCATCACCGGCAACTGGCACCCGAAGGTGTTCGGACCGCGGCTCAAGGGCCTCTTCGCGCGCCGTCGCAACCGCACCTTGCGCGTGGTCGACGGCGGCCGCTCGGGCCCCGGCTCCGATCGCGATCTCTTGCACTGAGACGCAAGTCTCGGCCGGACGGACGCGACCCGCCAGGCCGTTGCCCGATCAGCGCGCCGGCCTGAGCGGCGGTAGATCGACGACGATCACGCGCGGCGGGCGCTGGAACGGGCTTGTCGGGGCCACACTCGGCGGCAGGATCTCGACGTCGCTCGCCGCGCGACTCGGCTTACCGGCGCCCGCCTTCTTCTTGGACGCCCCGCCAGCCTTGGCCGGCTTGGGCTTGGCCCCGCGCCCGTGCAGCGATTCCTTGCGCGCCATCAGCACGACTGCCAGCGCACACACCATCAGCACGACGAGGACGATCGAGTTCACGTGACCGATCCTAGACACGGTCGAACGGGCGGCCAACCTGCCCGCGCGCCGCTACCCCTTGTTGATCCGGTCGCGCAGGTCCTTGCCGACCTTGAAGAACGGCATCGACTTGGGCTCCACCTCGACCGTGTCACCGGTCTTCGGGTTGCGGCCCGTGTACGCCTTGTACTGGCGCACGGTGAAGTTTCCGAAACCGCGGATCTCGATCCGCTCGCCGCGCCGCATGGCCGCGACGAGCTCGTCGAAGACGGCGTTCACGACCAGCTCGACCGTCTTTCGCGGAAGCTCGCTCTTCCGCTGGACGATCGCATCGATCAGCTGGGACTTGGTCATCTCTCGCTCCTCATCGCTCGCCCGGTCGCGGCGCCCGGTGGCGCGTCCGACCCCCGACGTGGCGGACGGTGATGCATGTCGCGTCGTGTCGTCCACCCAAGCCTGGAACAACCTGGGCAGGCCGTCAACGCCACGCGTACTGGATCACGTCATTTCGTGTGTCATTTCGAGAGGTGAGGCATCGTCCGCGAAGGCGCTCACCCAGGTCCCGGCGTCCTCCACGAAGGCCAGGAAGGCCGCGTAGAACGGGTGCGCGCCGATGGTCGCCGAGTCCCCGACGACCAACAGAAATCGTCGCGCCCGGGTGAGCGCGACGTTCATCCGTCGCGTGTCCGACAGGAACCCGACCTCGGCCCGGTCATTCGATCGAACCAGATCGAGCACGATCGCCTCCTTCTCCCGCCCCTGAAACCCGTCGATCGACCCGACCTCCACGCCACGGGCCATCTCCTCCGCGAGCAGGTGGCGCAGCGCCCCGACCTGCGCATCGTACGGCGTCAGCACCGCCAGCGCCGCCGGCGCGAGCCCGCGCGACAGGATCCGACGCGCCTCGGCTGCCGTTCGCACCGCCATCTCGGGGTTGCGCGTCGAGCGATCCGGCTCCCGCACCTCGTCGCCGAAACCGGTGCCCGCGGTGTCGACAAAGACGAGCGGCCCGGCGCGTAGCGGATCCGCCGCGACGCCTGGCAGGCCCTCGAGCAGGTGCTCCGCGACGCGCGGATGGGCGACCAAACGCCCGCCGTACATGGCCTGCGAGGGATACCCCATGATCGTCCGGTGCATGCGATGCTGCGTCTCGAGCATGTGGCCGACGCGCGTTCCGAAGCGGCGCTGGAGGCGCTCGAACAGCGACACGCCGAGTCCCCCGCGCGCCGCTTCCGCATCGATGATCGTCGGCGGAAGCTGCTGCGGATCGCCGGCGAGGATCGCGCGCGGCGCCGCCAAGAGCGCGTTCCACAGGATCGGATCGGGCGCCTGCGTCGCCTCGTCGCAGAGGACCAGATCGAAGCGCTCGGCGCGCAGCGCGGGATGATCGGCGAGCGCGAGCGTCGTGCAGATCACCGGCGCCTGCGCCACGATCACCTGCTCGGCGCCCCGCAGAAGCTCACGCGCATCGCGCAGGAGACGACGCGACTCCGCAAAGGCCTCGCGCCGCGCGGTGCGCGCCTCTGGATCGAATTCTCTCGCGAAGAGCGCGGAGCGCTTGCCCGCGGAGAAACGTCCGCGCGTTGTCTTCTTCTCGAGCCGCCGCCGAACCTCGTTGGCCTCGGCGGTCCAGCGCTTGGCGAGGCGCGCGGCCTCGGACGCGTCGACGCGCGCATCGAGCGTGTGCGGCTCGACCTCGGGCAGGACGCGCGCCGGATGCCCGAGGCGCAGCGCGCCGACGCCCGTCGCAAGGAAGCGCTCGACGAGGTTGTCGACCGCCACGTTCGACGGCGCGACGGCGAGGATGCGCAGGTCGCGGGCGCGAGCCTGGCGCGCCATCTCGACGAGCGATCGCGTCTTGCCGGTCCCGGGCGGACCATGGAGAATCGCGAGCGGCGTCGTCCGGAGCGCGGTCTCGATCGCCAGCCGCTGCGCGTCGTCGAGCGCGGCATCCAACCACACGATCGGCCCGCGCGGCCACGCCCCGCTCGCCTCGCCCGACTCCGGGACACCCTTGCCGTAGGCCATCTCCCGAGACAGCGCCGCGTCCCCGCGGGCAGACTTCAAACGTTCGAGCGCACGCACGCCGCGCTCGAACGTCGCTTCGGGCGCCTCGCGCTCGAGCCGAAACGCGTCGTCCTCGAACGCGTCGGGCAGCTCCCCGTCGAGCGCCAATCCCAGCAGCGGGCCGCGCCAGCGCTCGACGATCGCGCGCACCGCCCCCGGCTCGTCCGGCGCCTGGAGATAGAGCACGACCGGATCGCCGGCGCGCAGCCGGATGTGATGTCGGTCAAACGGTGGGTCGCGACGCAGGGTCCGCACGCAGACCACGGTCCGACCGCCGGGCGCCGGAAGCGCCTCCTCGACGACCAGCTCCGCGAGCGCCAGGCCGCGCTGCAGGCGCTCCTTCCATGGGATCGCCTCGCGCTCGATCCGAAAGCGCTCGCGCTCCGCGAGACGCTCGCGTCGCCAGAGCGCGAGCATCGTATCGATCGTGGAACCGGGCGGCGTGACTTCCATCATGGGCCATGTTATGCGGGCCCCCGCTCGCGCCAGGCAGGACCCTGAGCGCCACAGAAGCGAGGAATTTCGATGGCTTACCAGACTTCCGACATCAAGAAAAACCTCAAGTTCAAGATGGACGGGGCGCCGTGGACAGTCGTCGACTTCCAGTTCGTCAAGCCCGGCAAGGGCACCGCGTTCACCTGGACCAAGATGAAGAACCTCATCACCGGCCAGGTCATCGAGCGCAACTTCCGCTCGGGTGAGACGCTCGAGGAAGTCGATGTCGAGATGCGCGAGGCCTCGTACACCTATAAGGAAGGCGACCAGTACGTCTTCATGGACGGCGAGACCTACGACCAGTTCCCGATCACGGAGTCCCAGCTGGGGGATCAGGCCGGCTTCCTCATGGAAGGCATGAAGTGCCAGATCCTCTTCTATGAGCAGCGTGTCATCACCGTCGATCTCCCGAACTTCATCGAGGTCGAGGTCACGTACGCCGAGCCCGCCGTCAAAGGCGACACGGCCAACAACGTGACCAAGGAAGCCAAGATCTCGAGCGGCGCGACGGTCCGCGTGCCGCTCTTCATCGGCATCGGCAACGTCATCCGCGTCGATACACGCACGGGCGAATACAAAGATCGTATCCAGCAAAAGTGAGGGTGAGTCCCCCTGACGGAGCAGCGTTCGTTCACGGGCGCGTGCTGGCGTTGGATGCGGGGACCGCGCTCGTCTGGAGCGAAGGGCGCGTGGCGCGCGTGACGATCGTTGGACCGCCAACGATCGATCTGCGCGTCGGGGATCTGGTCGTCGTGCGCGACGGGATCGCCGAGGTCGTGCACCGCGGGGATGGCACCTGGCCACCGGGTGACGGTCGACCGGGCGCGGATCTCGGGCGGTTTCTCGGGGACCGTTGGCGCGTCCTTGCGGCGCGTTCGCGGCTTCTCGCGGCGACGCGGAATTGGTTTGCACACCAAGGATTTCTCGAGGTCGAGACGCCGCTGCTCGTGCCGTCGGCGGGGACCGAGGTCCACGTCGATCCGGTGACCGCGACGCTCCACCCGAGGCCGGGCGCCGGACCTGAGAACCGCTACCTCATCACCTCGCCGGAGTACGCGATGAAGCGTCTGCTCGCGGCCGGTGCGGGCCCGATCTACCAGCTCGGACGCGTGTTCCGTGATGGCGAGCGCGGTCGCCGACATCGGCCCGAGTTCACGCTCTTGGAATGGTATCGGCCGTGGGTCGACGGGTACGACGCGATCCTCGAAGACTGCGAGCAGCTCCTACGAACATTGGCGGGCGCCGACGCGATCACCTGGCAGGGACGCGCGTTCGATCTGACGCCCCCCTTTCCGCGCATCGCGTTCTTCGATGCTCTGCGCGAGCGCGCCGACATGGCGCATCCAGAGGACCTGGATCCCGAGCGCTGGCTCCAGGCGTACGTCGAGCGCGTCGAAGCGACGCTCGGCGTCGAGCGCCCCGAGTTCCTCGTGCGCTGGCCGCGCGCCCTCGCCTCCCTCGCTCGCGCCGCGCCCGACGACGCGCGCGTGGCCGAGCGCGTCGAACTCTACGTCGGCGGACTCGAGCTCGGCAACGGCTTCGCCGAGCTCACCGATCCCGTCGAGCAACGCGCGCGCTGCGAGGCCGAGAACACGGAGCGGCGCGCGCTGGGCAAGCCCGCGATGCCGATCGACGAGGACTTCCTCGGTGCGCTGCAAGCGGGCATGCCGCCCAGCGCGGGCATCGCCGTCGGCTTCGACCGCCTCGTGATGTTGCTCGCGGATGCCGCGTCGATCGATGACGTCATCGCGTTCTGACGCGCGCGATCGCGATCCTTCGCCTATCGGCCCCCAAGTGCCTGGAAACCGCTTTCCATAAAGCCCGAAAGGGGGTGGGCGGTTCCAACGGGGGGGCGGGGGGTTTCCCCAACCCGCGGGCGACACGACGCCCGCGCGGCCCTTCCCTCCCTTGAAGCGGCGGGCGTCATTTCGGGGTTTTGTGGCGCTTGCGCCTGCGCGCAAGAATTGGCGCGGCAATTGCTCATCGCGCAGCGAGCGGTACGCACTGTTGTGGGCCGCACTCCGTCTCGAAACACAGTGCGTGCGATCGAGCGGGCGGTCTTGATCATATCGGTGATGGGAGAACCAATCATGCGGAACCTATGTAGCGGTCGTTCGAGTGCCATAGTGGTGGCATTCGCGCTGGCAGCGTGTACCGGCGATACCGGTCCTGCGGGCGATCCTGGTGCCAAGGGTGACCCCGGTACGCCGGGCGATCCCGGTGGCGATGGCGTGAACGCCCTCGTCAAGACCTCGGCCGAAGCGGCCGGCGCGAACTGCGCCAACGGCGGTGTGAAGATCGAGACGGGCCCCGACACCAACGGGAACGGGACCCTGGACGCGGACGAAGTCACCGCGGCCGCCACGAGCTACGCGTGCAACGGTGGCACCGGACCGGCCGCGGTCCAGACACTCGTCGACACGTCCGATGAGGCGGCCGGCGCGAACTGCGCTGATGGCGGCACCAAGATCGAGATCGGCCCCGACACCAACGGCAACGGCACGCTCGACGCGGCCGAAGTCAACGCGGCGCTCACGACCTACGCCTGCGATGGCAGCGCGGGCACCAACGCGCTGGCAACGCTCGTCAAGACCTCGGACGAAGCCGCCGGCGCGAACTGCGCTTACGGCGGCACCAAGCTCGAGGTCGGCCCCGACACGAACGGCAACGGCGCGCTCGACACGGCCGAGGTGAACGCGGCGCTCACGACCTACGTGTGCGGCGGCGAACCCGGCGTGCAGACGCTCGTCGCGACCTCCGCCGAGGCGGTCGGCGCGAACTGCGCGTTCGGTGGCGTGAAGATCGAAGTCGGCTCCGACGATGACGGCGACGGCGTCCTCGACGCGGGCGAAGTCGACGCGAGCGAGACGACCTACGCCTGCAACGGCCTGGCGGGTCCCTCGTCGGTGAGCACCGGACTCGTCACCACCATCACCAGCGTGAGCACCACGAACCCGGTCCAGGTTCACTTCACCCTGAAGGACGACCGCGGTCGCCCCGTGGACGTGAAGGGTTACTACTCCCTGAACACCGCGATCTCGCCTCGTTTCTCGCTGTCCTACATCAGCAAGGACGCGGCCGGGAACGTGCTTCCGTACAACGTGTACACCAAGGCCAACCGAACCTCGTCGCTCACGACCTTCCAGCCCACCTTCTATAACCCCGACGCGTCGACCAGCTCGACCGCCAAGACCCCCTCCGTGGGCACCCTCGTCGAGGACGTCCCCGGGACCGGCGCCTACACCTACACGTTCCCGGCCGTCGACGTGGCCCAGACCAAGACCGACCGGACCCCGAACGGTGTCCTCTACAAGGCCGTCACCTTCGATCCGGCGCAACTGAACGCGACCCACACGGTGTGGATCCAGGCGACGCGCCAGACCGACATCAACGACACGACCAACCCGAAGACCTTCACGGCGCACGACGTGGAGTACAACTTCATCCCGAGCGGCGTCGGCACGCCGATCGATCGCGAGATCGTCTCGGGCGAGAACTGCGCGAACTGTCACGCCGGCTTCAAGCCCGAGGGGCTGGTCTCGAACCAATTCCACAGCGGCGCGCGCAACAACCCGCAGATGTGCAGCGTCTGCCACAACCCAGCGCGCACGAGCAACCCCGCGGCCGAGGCCAAGACGTTCATCCACCGCATCCACTATGGCCATCACCTCCAGCCGGCCAATGTGTTCAACGAGCTTGCGGCGACCTACCCGCAGGACATCCGCAAGTGCGACACCTGCCACGGCGGCGCGGCCCAGGGCGCGCAGGCCATGACCCGGCCGACCATCGGCGCCTGCGGCTCCTGCCACGATGCGGTCGACTTCGCGACGACCGCCCTCGCGACCTGCACGAACCCGCCGGCCGTCGACGCCGACGGGCTCCAGGTTCCGTGCCGTCACACCGCGGGCATCAAGACCGACGCCGAGTGCACCACCTGCCACATGGCGGACGGGACGATCTTCGGCAAGCTCCAGCACGTGCCGGTCTCCATCCCCGACCCGAACAACTCCTACGCCGGTGGCACCAACTCCAACACGAACGCCGCCTATCTCGCGTCCGCGGGCTACGTCCCGGTCGGCGCGGACGTCATCACGTACGTCATCGACACGGTGAGCCTCGTGGACGCCAATCCGGTCTCCACCGCCTACAAGAACCCGCAGATCAAGTTCAAGTTGCAGAAGAACGGCACGGACGTCGTCTTCAACACCTTCAGCGCGGGGAACGTCACCGAACTGATGACGAACTTCGTCGGTTCCACGAGCGTCTACTTCGCATGGGCCCAGTCCCAGGACGGGATCGACACCCCCGCCAACTTCAACGTGAGCGCGAGCGCGTATATCAAGAACGTCTGGAACGGGACCGTGACCGCAACCACGGCGACGCTCTCGACGGCGCCGGACGCGAGCGGCTTCTACACGATCGTCCTGACTGGCACCAAGGTTCCGCCGACGGCCACGATGCTCACGGGTGGCGTGGGCTATTCTTACAACATCTCGTCGGCGCAACCGATCACGCAGACCAACCTGCCGGACTATCCCTACAACACGACGACCAAGATCGGCGGGCTCAGCGTGCCGGCGCCGAACGTCTGGAAGGTCGCCACCGACTTCACCGGGCGCCGCCCGATCGTCGACACCGAAAACTGCCTGAATTGCCACGGCGCGCTCGGTGCGGCTCCGACGTTCCACGGCGGCCAGCGCAATGACGCTCCGACGTGCGCGTTCTGTCACACGCCGAACCGCACCAGCACCGGGTGGTCCGCCAGCGCCAGTCACTTCGTCCACGCGATCCACAGCGGGCGTGTGCGGACCGAGTACTTCAACTGGCAGGCCTCCGACGACGACTCCGGCTTTGGGGAGGTGGAGTTCCCGGCGCGGATCAACGACTGTCTCGCATGTCACGTCGACGGCGCCCACGATCTGAGCTCCGAGGGAGCGCAGGAGGCACTCCCGAATCACACGCCGAGCACCGTTGCGCAGGGCCGCTACAACATCGACGCTTTGTCCAACCCGACGGGGTGGTTCAGAGTCTCGCCGTACGTCGATGGCTCGTGGAAGACGAACTACGGTGCCGGTTTCGCGACGAGCGACGTCACGTACCGGTACCCCGATGGGATGGGCGGCACGCAGCTGCGCGCGGACGCGTCCGTCAAGACCTGCACGCCGGACGATCCGTGCCTCTGCACAACGACCGAGCCGTGCACGCAGACGAGCACAGCGGGCAAGCAGGGCACCACCGTTTGTAGCGTCGGCACGCCGTGCACCTGCACGACGGCGTCGACCTGCACGGTGACGCTCAAGACCTGTACGACGCTCGCGCCGTGCGAGGCCGACGGCACCACGCTCGTGATCTCCCCGATCGTCCAGGCCTGCTCGTCGTGCCACGACGCGCCGACCGCCATCGATCACATGGAGACCAACGGTGGTGCGTTCTACCGCCCGCGCAGCGCGGTGTTGGCGCCCAACGCGCCGGTCGAGCAGTGCATGACCTGCCACGGTCCGGGCAAGGTGTTCGCCATCGACGCGATGCACCAGTAAGCGACGGGGGTCGGAGCGCGAACGCACGACGCGTTCGCGCCTCCGCAAGACCAAGAACAAAGGGCGGATCCGAGAGGGTCCGCCCTTTCTTCTGGCCGCCCACCCATACTATGACCTGCGGGGGTGTCATGCCGTCCGACTCACCGTTCGATGCCTATGCGCCGATCGAGATAGCCCGGCGCGTCGAGGCCGTCGGCCTCACCAAGGCCAGGCGCGACTGGGTCTCGACCCTGGTCCTCTCGACGCTCGCGGGCGCCTTTATCGCGCTCGGCGCGCTGCTCTTCGCCGTCGTCATCAGCGGCTCGACGCTCGGCCTCGGACCGACGCGCCTGCTCGGCGGCCTGGCTTTCAGCGTCGGACTTTTGCTCGTCGTCGTCGGCGGTGCCGAGCTCTTCACCGGCAACAACCTCCTCGCGATGGCGTGGGCGTCCAAGCTCGTGACCTTCCGCCAGGTCGCCCGCAACTGGGCCATCGTCTACCTCGGCAATACGATCGGGGCCGTCGCGACGATGGCGCTCGCCTACGTCGGCGGCGTTCATCACCTCGGCCAGGACGCGGTCCGCCAGACCCTCGTCACCCTCGGCGCGCACAAGTCCCATCTCGATCCGATCTCGCTCGTTGCGCTCGGGATCCTCTGTAACGCGCTCGTGTGCCTGGCCGTGTGGATGACGTTCGCAGGCCGCTCGGTCATCGACAAGGCGGTCGCGATCGTGTTCCCGATCGCGGCCTTCGTCGCGATGGGCGCCGAGCACTCGATCGCGAACCTCTTCTTCCTGCCCTACGCTTGGATCCTCGACCCCGACAAGGTCTCTCTCGGCGGCATGGTCGCGAACATCGGTCTCGTGACCATCGGCAACGTGCTCGGCGGGACCCTGCTCGTGGCCCTGGTGTACTGGGGCGCCTACCTCCGTCCGGTACGGCCACGCCCCTCCGACGACGACAATTCCTCCGACGACTGAGGCACGCGATGACCCACGAGCTTCTCGAGCGAGCGCGCCGCCTAGCGACCGTGCACGACGACGCCTCGGCCCTGGACGATCTCGCAAAGGGCCTCGCGCCGGAGGAGGTCGCCACGCGCCGCGGGCTGCCGCTTTCCACGGTGCTCGGGGTCCAGAGCTTCTACGAGCTCCTGCCGCCCTCCGACGAGCCGACGCCCCGCCATGGGTCCCGACACATATGCGCGGGAACGGCTTGCTGGGCCGCGCGCGGCGCCGTCGGGGCGCCTCAACCGACCGCGGCAGACGGGTCGCTCATTCGCTGCCTCGGTCGCTGCTACGAAGCCCCGACCGAGACCCACGCACTGAGCGCGCCCGTTGCGCATCCGATCAGCGTGCGCAGCCTGACCCCGACGCCGATCATCTTCCGTCATCTCCTCGGCGAGGCGCTCGATCTCGCGGCACTCTATGGCCTCTCGGATCCCGAGGCCGCCCTCGCGCGCATCGAGGCCTCGGGCCTGCGCGGGCGTGGCGGCGCCGCCTATCCGACCGCCGCGAAATGGCGCGCCGCGCGCCACGCCGTCGGCGCCCAGAAGGTCGTCATCGCCAACGGCGACGAGGGTGATCCGGGTTCCTACGTCGATCGACTCTTGCTCGAAGATGCACCCCACGCGGTGCTCGCCGGCATGAACCTCTGCGCGCATGTGATCGGTGCGACCCACGGGATCGTCTTCGTGCGCGGCGAGTATCCCGAGGCCTCGAGACGCGTGCGCGCGGCGATCGCCGAGGCCGCCCCCTACCTCGCCCCGGGCTTCGTGGTCACGGTCCGCCAAGGCGCCGGCAGCTACGTCTGCGGCGAGGAAACGGCCCTCATCCGCGCCATCGAGGGCCTGCGCGCCGAGTCGCAACCCAAGCCCCCCTACCCTGCCGAGCGCGGACTCTACGGCTGGCCGACGGTCGTGCAGAACGTCGAGACCCTGGCCATCGCGCCCTGGGTCGTCGCCACCGGGCGCGCCCCATCGAGCAAGGCGTTCTCGCTCTCGGGCGCCCTCACGTCCCCCGGCGCCATCGAAGCCCCCTTCGGCATGACACTCCGGGAGTTGCTCGTCACGGGCGGCGGCGGCCCACCGCCCGGGCGTCGCTGGACCATGGCGCTCGTCGGCGGCCCGATGGGACGCCTCGTCCCCGAGTCCGAATTCGACGTGGCGCTCGGCTACGACACGCTGCCCGGCATGGGCCACGGCGGCATCGTCGTCTTCGACGAGCGGACACCCCCCCGCGAGCTCGCGCTTCACCTCTTCGACTTCGCCGCGAGCGAGTCGTGCGGTGGCTGCACGCCCTGTCGCATCGGCACGTCCCAGCTCGCGCGCGCGCCCGACCGCGCGAGCCTGGAGCGCCTCTTCACAACGCTGGAAATCGGCAGCCTGTGCGGCTTCGGCCAAGGCGTACCGCGCCCGATCCGCGATCTCATGCGCGCCTTTCCGGACGCCCTCTTCCCCGCCACGCCCAACTCGCGAGGCACGCCATGAACGAGCATCTCAACCTCCGCCTCGAGGTCGACGGCCACGCCGTCGCGGTGTCACCCGATGCGACCGTGCTCGACGCGTGCAACGCTGCGGGCGCGAACGTCCCGACGCTCTGTCACGTTCTCGCGAAGGCCTCGCGCAGCGAGGCTGCCCACGAGAACGTCCACACGACCAAGGGCGTCGGCTTCAAGTCCGGCGGCCATTGCCGTGCCTGTATGGTCGAGGTCGACGGTCGCATGGTCGCCTCTTGCACGACCCCGGCCCGCGCGGGCTCCCGCATCGCGACGCACGGGCCCGCGCTCGACGCCTACCGCCAGGACCTCTTCGAGCTGATGGCCGTCGAGGCCCGTCTCGCCGGTCACGCCGCCGAGCTCGCGATCGCGCACGACGCGACCAGAGGCCGCTACGGGCCTTCCCGTGCGCTCGCTGCGCCCGCCGTGGTCGACCGGAGCCATCCTTATTTGCGTTTCGATGCAAGTCTCTGCATCCGCTGCCGCGTCTGCGAGCGCGCCTGCGACAGCCAGCAGGGCCAATTCGTCTGGGCATTCGCGGGTCGCGGCGCCGCCACCCACGCCATCTTCGGCAAGACCGGCGCGCCCTTTGCCGAGAGTGCCTGCGTGTCCTGCGGCGCCTGCGCGAGCTACTGCCCGACCGGCGCCGTGAGCGACCGCGACCGCGATCGCGCCCACCACGTCGCCGCCGTGCGCACGGTGCAAACCACCTGCGGCTACTGCGGCGTCGGTTGCCAACTCGCCGTCACGATCGGCGACGACGATCGCGTGCTGGTGGTCAACGGCGTCCGCGACGCCGCCGCCAATCACGGCCACCTCTGCGTCAAGGGGCGCTACGCGCACGCCTTCTCGCGCCACCCCGAGCGCCTCACGACGCCGCTCATCCGCAAGGACGGCGTGCTCGTCCCGGCCTCGTGGGACGAGGCGCTCGACACGGTCGTTCGCGGCCTCGAAGCCCGGCGCGGCGCCGTCGCCGGCCTCTCCTCGAGCCGCTGCACGAACGAGGAGAACTACCTCCTCCAGAAGTGGATCCGCGCCGGCTTCGGCTCGAACCACATCGACTGCTGCGCGCGCGTCTGCCACGGCCCGAGCGCCGCCGGCATGCGCCACGTCTTCGGCACCGGCGCCGCGACCAACCAACTCGCCGACATCGAGCAGAGCGACTGCCTGCTCGTGTCCGGCTCGAACGCCACCGAGGCCCATCCGGTGACGGGCGCGCGCATCCGCCAGCAGGTCCTGCGCGAGCGCGCCAAGCTCGTCGTCATCGACCCGCGCAAGACCGAGCTCGCGGCGATCGCCGACGTCCATTTACAGTTGCGTCCCGGAACAAACGTCCCGCTGCTCCACGCCATGGCCCACGCGATCGTCGCGCTCGATCTCGTCGACCACGCCTTCGTCGCCGCGCGCACCGAGGGCTGGGCGAGCTACGTCGCGTTCCTCCGCGGCTGGTCGCCCGAGGGGACGGAAGCCACCACCGGCGTCCCCGCCGAGCGCGTCTGGGCAGCGGCCCGCCTCTACGGCAGCGCCAAGCGCCCGATGCAGGCTCACGGCCTCGGCATGACCGAGCACTACCAGGGCAGCGAGGGCGTCATGCTTCTCTGCAACCTGGCGATGCTGGTCGGCGCGATCGGGCGCGAAGGCGTCGGCGTCAACCCCCTCCGCGGTCAGAACAACGTGCAGGGCGCGGCCGACATGGGGTGCCAACCGGATCTCCTGACGGGCTATCAACGCCCGGGTGATCCGGCCGTGCGCGCGCGCTTCGAGGCCGTCTGGGGCCGGCCGGTGCCGACCGAGACAGGCCTCACGCTGCCCAAGATGTACGACGCCGCGCGCGCCGGCACGCTGAAGGCGCTCTTCATCCTCGGCGAGGACGTCGTCCAGACCGATCCCTCCATCCACGTCGACGCGGCCCTCGCGGCGCTCGAGTTCCTGGTCGTCCAGGAGATCTTCCTGACCGAGACCGCCAAGCGCGCCGATGTCGTCCTGCCGGGCGCGAGCTTTCTCGAGAAGGACGGCACGTTCACGAACGGCGAGCGCCGCATCCAGCGCGTACGAAAAGCACTCGATCCGATGCCGGGGGCGCGCGCGGACTGGCAGGTCCTGTGCGAGCTGATGGCGCGCTCGGGGCTGCCGCAGACCTTCGAGAGTCCGGCCGACATCATGGACGAAGTGGCGCGCGTGAACCCGGCCTTCGCGGGCGTCTCGCACGCGCGACTTGGCGATGATGGCCTTCAGTGGCCGGTGCCATCGATCGACTCGCCCGGCACGGCGCGCCTGCATCTCACCGCGTTTCCGACCTCTCCGACCGGGCGCGCGCACTTCGCCGAGGTGCCCTGGCTCGAAAGCCCCGGACTCGCCAAGGCCGCCAGCTACCCTATCCGCCTCGTCACGGGCCGCGTGCTCGAACACTACAACTGCGGCTCCATGACGCGCCGAAGCGACAACGTCGTGCTCGCCCCCGATGACGCGCTCGAGCTGCACGCCGACGACGCGCGCGCCGCCGGGATCCGCGACGGCGAGGACTGCGTGATCGAGAGCCCGTGGGGTGAGATGACGGCACGCGCCGTCATCTCCGCGCGCGTGGGCCCCGGCACGGCCTTCGTGTCGTTCCACTTCCCCGAGAGCGGGACCGCTCACGTCTTGAGCCCGGTCTTGGATCGGCTCGCGGACTGCCCCGAGTACAAGGTCACACCGATCCGCATCAAGGCGCGCCCCGAAGAAAAGTGCACATCGGGCTGAGTCACCCGCAGGGCGGGGAGGAACGAACACCCCCGCAAGCTCCACGCGCGCGACCTTTTCGCGCGGACTCTGCCGCCGCGAATTGCTGCATCTTCATGCAAGCGATGCGGCCGCGCGCGTGCGAACGTGCTCGTCGACGCGGCTTTTCCGGGCTGCTAGTTGTTGTCGAGCATGGAGCGAATGACCCAGCTCGGAGAGCGTTGGCAGCGAGCGCGAACGGCCGCGGCGGCCGACGATCGCGGCGTGACCGACGACGCCGCGCAGGGCGAGGCGCCGACGCGGGCGCAGCGCGCGCTGTTCGAGAATAGCTTGCGTCTCGGTGCAAGCTTCAGCCGCTTTCACGCCACGACGATCGAGCTCGAACAGCTCCCCGCGACGCTCGATCAGCTGGCACCCGTCGACGCGCCCTGCCTCCACGGCACCTGGAGCGCCTTTCCCGGCGACCCCGCCGCGCTGCGCCTCGAGCGCGCCGGCTGCTCCGCGTGCGTAGGTGGTCCGAGCGCCTGCGACGCCTGGCGCGAGGCGATCGCGGGCCTGGTCCTCGGCGTGACCCGTGGCCAGGTGCACCACGCGCGCCACGAGAGCGTCGGCCACGGCGCGAGCCGCTGCGTCGACGTCTTCTACCTCGACCCGCAGAGCCCGCTGCGCTTCGGCCCTCTTCCCGACGCGATGCGCGAGCCACTCGCCGCCATCGCGCGCGCGGTCGCGCTCTTCGACTCGTCGTTCGCCGTCATGTTCCTCGGTCTCTCCGAGGGCGTCCTCTACTACGCGCTCGCGCCCACCAGAGGCGGCAGAGGCGGCAGTGGCGGCTGCGGCGGCGCCGCCAACGGGCTTACCGCCCAGCCGCTCATCGAGCGTCGCGTCCGTCAGCGCTTCCCGGATCTATCGCTGTTCGAGGTCACGCCGAGGACCGTCCTCGGCGACTCATGACATCAGGAGCCATCCATGTCCAACCGTGGTCCCACGCGTCGCGCCTTCCTTCAGGGGATCTTGGGAGCCTCCGCGCTCGGTGCCGCGAGCACGCTCCTACACGCCGCGCCGCTGCGCTTCCTCAAGCCCCTCCAGATCGATAACCCGCTCGCGGCCTACCCGAACCGCGACTGGGAGAAGACCTACCGCGACATCTTCGCGCACGACTCGTCGTTCGTGTTTCTGTGCGCGCCCAACGACACGCACAACTGTCTGCTGCGCGCCTACGTCAAGAACGACGTGGCCGTGCGCATCGGGCCGACGTTCGGCTACGGCAAGGCCCAAGACCTCTACGGCAACACCGCGTCCCACCGCTGGGACCCCCGCCTCTGCCAGAAGGGCCTCGCGCTCGTCCGCCGCATCTATGGTGATCGCCGCGTGAAGTCGCCGATGATCCGCCGCGGCTTCAAGGACTGGGCGGACGCTGGCTTCCCGCGCGACGCCGCGACGGGCCAGCCCGATCCGAAGTACTTCCAGCGCGGCAAGGACAGCTGGATCCGCGCGAGCTGGGATGAGGCCTACGCCATGTCGGCGCGCGCCATCGACAACATCACGCGCACGTACTCCGGCGAAGAGGGCATGAAGCGCCTCGGCGCCCAGGGCTACGATCCCGCGATGGTCGAGGCCACCGAGGGCTCGGGCATGCAGACCTTCAAGCTGCGCGGCGGCATGGCCTTCCTCGGCGCCACGCGCATCTTCGGCCTCTACCGCTTCGCCAACCTGATGGCGCTCGCCGACGCCAAGATCCGCAAGATCAAGCCGGCCGAGTCGATCGGCGCGCGCGGCTGGGACAGCTACTCGTGGCACACCGACTTGCCACCCGGCCACCCGATGGTGACCGGCGCCCAGACCAACGACTTCGATCTCTTCACGGTCGAGAACTCCAAGCTCGCGCTCATCTGGGGCATGAACTGGATCACGACCAAGATGCCCGACAGCCACTGGCTCACCGAGGCCCGTCTGAAGGGCACCAAAGTCGTCGTCATCACGGTCGAGTACAGCGCCACCGCCGGCAAGGGCGACGAGGTCATCGTCATCCGCCCGGGCACCGATCCGGCGTTCGCGCTCGGCCTCGCCCAGGTCATGATGAAGAAGGATCTCTACGACAAGGCCTGGGTCCTCAAGAACACCGACCTGCCGTTCCTCATCCGCATGGACACGCTCCAACCGCTTCGTCCCGAGGACCTCGGCAAGGACGCGCTGCCGGGCTACGTCGCCGCGCCGCCGGCCAACCTCCAGGTCTTGAAGGCGGGCGAGAAACCGGTGCCCGGCTTCAAGCAGAGCGGGCAGATCGCCCCTGAGGCGATCGCCGCGCAGATGAAGCCGGCGGTCGTCTGGGATGAGGGCAAGCAGCGTCTGACGGCCCTCACCCGCGATCACGTCGGCCCTGGCTTCGAGACCCTCGGCCTCACGCCGGCCCTGCGCGGTTCACAGAAGGTCCGCCTGGCCGACGGCAAAGAGGTCGAGGTCCGGACGCACTTCTCGCTGCTCGAGCAGTACCTGAACGACAACATGACGCCGCCCCAGGTGGAGCGCCTGACGGGCGCGCCAGCGTCCGCGATCGAAGGGCTCGCGGCGCAGATCGCGGCGAACCCGGAGAAAACCCTCTTCGCGACCGGCATGGGGCCGAACCAGTTCTTCAACTCCGATCTGAAGGACCGCGCGATCCTGCTGGTCGCCGCGCTGTCGCGCAACCTCGGCTTCGCCGGCGGCAACGTCGGCAGCTACGCCGGCAACTACCGCGCGGCGCTCTTCGGCGGCCTCCCCGTCTTCTCCGTCGAGGATCCGTTCAACCTGCAGCTCGACGCGACCGGCCCGGTCAGCGTCAAGAAGCACCTGCACTACGAGTCGCTCCACTATTACAACTACGGCGACCGCCCGCTGCGCCAGGGCAACACGCTCTTCACCGGCAAGAGCCACCTGCCGACGCCGACCAAGGCGATGTGGCTCAACAACAGCAACTCGGTCATCGGCAACGTGAAGTGGCACTTCGACGTGGTCAACAACACGCTGCCCAAGATCGAGTTCATCGCCTTCAGCGACTGGTGGTGGACGGCGTCGTGCGAGTACAGCGACATCGTCTTCGCGTGCGACTCGTGGGCCGAGTTCAAGCACATCGACATGACCGCGAGCTGCACAAACCCGTTCGTCCAGATCTACCCGAAGACCCCGCTCAAGCGGATCTTCGACACCAAGAGCGACATCGAGATCATCGCGGGCGTCTCCAAGGCCCTCGGCGCCATCTACGACGAGCCTCGCTTCAGCGACGCCTGGAAGTTCGTCGACGAGGACCAGGTCGAGGTCTACCTACAGCGCATCATCGACGGGTCCTTCTCGCTGAAGGGGTACTCGATCGCGGATCTCCACAAGAAGGCCGCTGAAGGGATCCCGGCGCTCGTCCACACGCGCACCTACCCGCGCGTCTCGTCGTACGAGCAGGCCAAGGGCGAGCAGCCCTGGCACACCAAGTCGGGCCGCCTCGAGTTCTACCGACCCGAGGCCGAGTTCATCGACAGCGGCGAGAACCTGATCGTCCATCGCGAGCCGATCGACTCGACCTTCCACGAACCGAACGCTATCGCGGCCGCGCCCCACCCCGCCCTGCGGCCCAAGCAGCCCGAGGACTACGACCTCAAGACCGACGACCTGTCGACCGAGACGCGCCAAGTCCGGCACGTCCAGCACACCGTCGACGAACTGATGGCGACCAAGCACCCGCTCATGGCGCAGGGCTTCAAGCACATCTACCACACGCCCAAGTACCGCCACGGCGCGCACACGACGCCCGTCGACACCGACTTCACGGGCGTGCTCTTCGGGCCCTTCGGCGACGTCTACCGCCATGACAAGCGCATGCCGTCGATCACCGAAGGCTACATGGACATCAACCCGACGGACGCCAAAGAGCTCGGGCTCGAGGACGGCGCCTACGTCTATGTCGACGCCGACCCGCAGGACCGCCCGTACCGCGGCTTCAAGCCCGGCACGGAGGACTACAAGGTCGCGCGTCTCATGCTGCGCGTCCGCTACTACCCGGGCACCCCTCGCAACGTCGCGCGCACCTGGCACAACATGTACGGGTCGACCCCCGGCAGCGTGAAGGGCCACGAGACGCGACCAGACGGGCTCGCGCGCAACCCCGAGACGAACTACCAGTCGATGTATCGCTACGGGTCCCACCAGAGCGCGACGCGCGCCTGGCTCAAGCCGACGCTGATGACCGAGTCGCTCGTCCACAAGGACATGTTCGGCCAGGTCATGATGAAGGGCTTCCTCGCCGACGTGCACTGCCCGGTCGGTGCGCCGCGCGAGGCCTTCGTGAAGCTGACCGCGGCCGAGGAGGGAGCCATCGGCGGCAAGGGCCTCTGGCGCCCGGCCGTCCTCGGCTTCCGACCCAGCTACGAGAGTGACGCCATGAAGCTCTACCTCCAGGGTGGCTTCGTCCACGTGTCGTGAACGCAGAAGGCCTGGCGAAGCCAGGCTGCCCAAGGAAATCCGATGTCCAAAGTTACCAACTGGCAACTCCGGCGCGAGATCGAATACCCGTACGACGAACACCGCCCGAACCGGCAGTGGGCCATCGTCTTCGATCTCAACAAGTGCATCGCCTGTCAGACGTGCACGCTCGCCTGCAAGACCACCTGGACCAGCGGTAAGGGCCAGGAGTACATGTTCTGGAACAACGTGGAGACCAAGCCTTGGGGCGGCTATCCGCTGGCTTGGGACCTGCGGATCCTCGAGAAGCTCGGGCGCCAGGACTGGTCGAAGAACGGCGAGTACCTCGGCAAGACGCTGATCGAGGCAGCCCCCGAGACCGAGCGCGTCCTGCACTACGCGCCGGTCGACGAGGACTGGATGTACCCGAACATCGGCGAGGACGACTGCGCCGGCGGGGTCGACAGCGGGACGCACATCCCGACGACGCCACACGACCAGGCGTGGATGTTCTACCTGCCGCGGACGTGCGCACATTGTACCTACCCGGCGTGCCTCGCCGCGTGCCCGCGCAAGGCTATCTACAAGCGCCCCGAGGACGGCATCGTCCTCATCGATCAGTCGCGCTGCAAGGGCTACGGCGAGTGCGTGCGCGCGTGTCCGTACAAGAAGTCGATGTACAACACGTACACGCGCACCAGCGAGAAGTGCATCGGCTGCTACCCGGCCGTCGAGCAGGGGATCCAGCCGCAGTGCGTCGTCAACTGCATCGGCAAGATCCGCGTGATGGGCTTCATCAACCCGCCCGCCAAGGCGCGCAAAGACAACCCGGTCGACTTCCTGGTGCACGACCAGCAGATCGCCCTGCCGTACTATCCGCAGCTCGGGCTCGAGCCGAACATCTATTACATCCCGCCGATCCATGCGGATCGCGAGTACCTCCATCAGATGTTCGGGCCGCAGGTCGACGGCGCTATCGAGCGCTACAAGAAGCTGCACGAGGACCCGGTGGCGCAGGGGCTCCTCTGCCTGATGGGGAGCACCGACCGCATCATGCACAGCTTCAAGGTCGAGAGCGGCTTGGCGACCGGCTTCGACGACAAGGGTGGCGAGCTGGTCAAGGTCCCCGTGACCGAGCCCGTCATCGAACGTGATGCCTTCGACGCCACCATCGGCGCCGTCCGCAACAACACCCCGTGAGTGGCGCGAGGAGTCCCATGAACCGGATCGCTCAACGTGGATGTCTGGCCCTCTTGGTGGCCGGCGGGCTCGCACTGCCTTCGCTACCTTCCCTGACCGGGTTGACCGGCTGCTCCGGCCGCGACGACGGACCGACGGCGAAAGACGTCGCGCCGACGCCGAGCGCCGGCGACCTGGTGATCCAGCGGATCAGCGCGGATCTCGCCAAGCCGGACCCGGCGGCGCCGTACTGGAAGGATGTGCCGGAGGCGGTCGTGACGCTCACCGCGCAGCCGATGATCACGCCCCGGCCGGTCGCGACGACGACCGACACGGTGCACGTGAAGGCCGTGACGGATGGCAAATTGGCGGCGTTCCGAATCCGCTGGCGCGACAGCGAGGTGAGCCAGGCCGGGCGCCTCGGCGAGTATTCGGACGCGCTCGCGCTCGAGTTCCCGATTCGGACCGACACGCTGCCGCCCGTCATGATGGGCGCCAAGGACAATCCGGTGCACATCTTCCACTGGCGCGCGCAGTACCAGCGCGACCACGAGGAAGGGAAGCCGACGATGCAGCAGCTCTACCCGAACGCCTCGATCGACATGTACCCGATGGAGTTCAAGGACCAGCCGGGTAAGCACGAGCCTGGTCGCGAGCAGTTCTCGCCGGGTCTAGCCGCGGGTAACCCGCAGTCCTACGAGAAGACCGGCGTCGACGAGGTGATCGCCGAGGGGTACATGACCTCGGCGGTGATGCACGGGTCGGAGGGCGACGCCGCGCACGCCGACTGGAAGGACGGCGAGTGGACGCTCGTCATCGTGCGGCCGCTGGCGGTCGAGGGCGGCTCGGTGCTCGCGGCCGGCAAGCCGAACTTCATCGGGTTGGCCGCGTGGCAAGGCGGCCAGGCCGAGGTCGCGTCGCGCAAGAGCGTCACGATGGCGTGGATCCCGGTGAGCGTCCAATGAGCGCCGACGCAACGCTGACGGCTCGCGCCCGCGACTTCGTGCTGGCCTCGTCGCTCGCGACCTACCCGGACGCGGAGCTTCCGGGGATCGTGGCGGACGCGGCGACGGCGGCACACGCGGCGGCGAGCGCGATGCACGCAGCGCTCGAGGCGCAGCCGGGACAGGCGGGGCTCGTGAATCTGCAGTCGCGCTACGTCGAGCTGTTCGATCGCGGGGGGCAGCGCGCGTCGCTCTACGAGACCGAGTACGGCCGCATGCGCGGCATGTCAAAGGGACGAGATCTCGCCGACATCGGCGGCTTCTACAAGGCCTTCGGCCTCACCCAAGAAGAGAGCCATCACGAGATGCTCGACCACATCGCGGTCGAGCTGGAGTTCTACGGGGTGCTGCTCCTCAAGCAGGCGGCGCTCGTCCTGCGTGGGGACGAGGAGGGCATCGCCGTCGTCGAGGACGCCCGCCGGAAGTTCCTCGCGGAGCACCTCGGCGGCCTCGCCGGCGCGGTGACCGCGCGCAAAGAGGTCGCGGCCGATCCGGTGTACGCGAGCGTCTTCGCGTGGTGCGGCCAGCTCGTCGCAGCGGAGTGCCAGGCGCTCGGGGTCAAGGCGGCGCCGCTCGACTTCTTCCCCGACGACGAGAACGCCAAAGACATGTCGTGCGGCCTCTTGCCGGCGGCACGCTGACCTGCGGTTCGCGGCCATGCTCGAGATCGTCCGGCTCTACCTCTCCCGCGGGCACAACTACTTCGGCCACCACGAGCAGCCGCCGGGCGACCACGCCAACGTCGAGGTCGACCAGCTCGAATGCGTCGCCGGGCGCGGGGTGCGCGGCGACCGCTTCTTCGACTACAAGGTCGACTACAAGGGCCAGATCACGTTCTTCGCGCGCGAGGTCCTGGACGCCATGCAGCGCGAGCTGGGCGGCGACGAGCCCGATCCCGCGGCCACCCGCCGCAACGTCATCACCCGCGGCGTCGAGCTCGACGCGCTCGTTGGCGAGACCTTCGTCGTCCAAGGGGTGACCTTCGCGGGCGTCGAGGAGTGTCGACCCTGTTACTGGATGAACGGCGCGCTCCGCGACGCACGCGCTGAGCGCTGGCTGACGGGACAGGGCGGTCTGCGCGCCCGGATCCTGTCGGACGGAGTCCTACGCCGCAGTTGAGATAGACGTCTCGGCGACACGGTCGACCACAATGAGCTGTCCGAGCGCGGCGCCCCCGGTCGTTTTGGTCGCGAACGCGCCGCGCGGCGCCTGGACCCGTCGGACCTCCGACCTGCGGAGCACGGCCGCGCGCCTTCGCGTCACGCGAAATCGTTCGCTGCGCCTCGCGTGTGGCACGACGACTGCGTTGGCTGCCGCGCGACGCTCCGCTTTCTGTCGGCGGCGTCGCCACCACAGGAGCCAACATGAAGTCAATTCCATTGATCAGCGCCGTCCTTCTGAGCCTCGCGGCGGCGGCCGGGTGCGCCAGTACCGACGTCTCTCCGGATCGGGTCGCCGCGCCCAAGGCAACCATGGCCGCCGCGCGGGAGGCCGGCGCCGACGAGAGTCCCCGGGCCGCGCTGCACTTGAAGCTCGCGAACGACGAATTCGAGTTCGCCAAGCGCCTCATCAAGGATGGGGACGACGACCGCGCGAAGCTGGTCCTGGACCGCGCCACCGCGGACGCCGAGCTCGCGCTCGAGCTCGCGCGCGTCGACAACACGCGGAAAGAGGCCAACGACGCCATGAAGAGCATCGAGAAGCTTCGCCAGCAGGACCGGATGATCAAGGCCGACTGACGTGAAGCCGCGCGCCCCCGCTTTCCCCTGCCAGCACACCCCCCGTTCCCATCAGGAGTCCATCATGTCCCTACGCATTCGTTCGGCGCTCATCGCCTTCAGCATCGCCGGCGCCACGTCGGCCTGTGCCACGTCCGTCCCCCCGCAGCTCGTCTCCGCGCGCGACGCCTATCGCGACGCCTCCTACGGTCCGGCGGCCCAGAGCGCCCCGGCCGAGCTGAAGACAGCCGAGCAGGCTCTGCGTCGGGCCGAGGTGTCGTTCGAGGAGGACGGCGCGAACGCCGATACCAATGACCTCGCCTACATCGCCCAGCGCCGCGCGGAGATCGCGACCGCGGTCGCCAACCGCAAGATCGCGGCCGCGCAGACCGTTCGCCTCGAGGCGCAGCGCGTCGAAGTCTCGGACGCGATGCGCGTCGAGGCCGTCAACAAGCTCCAGACGACGAAGACCGAGCTCGGCCGCGAGGAGGAGCGCTCGGCCAACGAGCGCACCGCGCGTCTTCAAGCCGAGCGCAACACCGACGTCGCGAACCGCGAGACCGAGCACGCCAAGGCGGACGCAGACGCCGCGCGGGCCAAGGTCGCCGAAATGCGCACGGCGCTCGCGCGCTCGGCGCAGCTCATCGAGAACGAGCGTGGCCTGGTGATCACGCTGGCATCGAGCGTATTGTTCGCAAGCGGTAGGTCGGACGTCCTACCGGCCGTCGGCGGCAGGCTCAGCGAGATCGCCCAGTTCTTCCGTGCGACACCGGAGCGGCGCGTGTTCGTCGAGGGCCACACCGACAGCGTCGGCAGTGAAGCCTACAACCAGGTGCTCTCACAGTTGCGCGCCGACTCCTTGCGGACCTACCTCATCATGCAGGGCGTGCCCGCCGACCGGGTGAGCGCCATCGGCTACGGGGAATCGCGGCCGGTCGCGAGCAACGCGACGATCGAAGGGCGCACCAATAACCGGCGCGTCGAGATCGTGCTCGCCACTCCGCCGGGGCCGGTGTCCCTCCCGTAGAGGGTCCCCACCCAGCGCGCCCAGCTCGGCAGGACCGGCTGGGCGCGTCGCCGACGAAACGCTCGGCCGTGGACTGCGCGCGCCGCTGCAGTTGACGCCCGGTCGCTCGACACGCGTCGCGCGGGACGGGCGCTCCTCGGGGCGTGTTCGGCCAGCGGCCGACAATAGCAACTCGGCAATAGTTTTCGCATGTTACACGCGATCATTTCTGCCAGAAATGTGCGTTCGCGGCGGGACCGGCGCTACCGTCACCGGCCGCACGACGATTCCGCGTTGAAGAAGGGCGCGGCCTCGCTCAAGATGTCGCTCGCGCGGCGGACGCGGCGGCTCGATGCGGGAAAACCGATGACACAAACGACGGTCTGGGCGTTGCGGGGTGTTCGCCTCGCCGGAGCGCTGCTCGCGGTGGCGTTCGCCGTTCCCGCTGCGTGCTCCAAGTCGCCCGGCGAGGCCTGCATGCTCGACGATTCGTGCGGGGGCGAGCTGGCATGCGAGGCTGGGCGCTGCGAGCCCATTGCGCTCCTGGCCCCCAAGACGCGCAGCGCATTCGCACCGGTCGCCGCGATGTGCGACCGGATCCGCGCGGCGATCGCCAAGGGCACCATCACCGATGACGACGATCTGCGCGACGCCTGGCCGGCCTTCATCCGGGCGAACGTTCTCGGGCGGATCGCGGCGCGGCGAACCAGCGACCGCCTGAGCGACTGGAAGGGCGACAGCGAGGCCGCGCGCGAGACGTTTCGTAAGCTGGCAGAGCCCGACTCGGTCGGCCTCGACCAGCTCAATCCATGCGGCCACCCGATCCACGGGATCTACAAGAGCGAGTTGGAGCGCCTCGCGCCGTGATCTTCCGCGGCGATCGGGCGAAATGCCAACGCCGAGCGAGGCGCCCGGCGTTGGTCGTTGCAGTCAGGCCAAGGTCACGGCGACGAAGCACCCGCCGAGGCCGAGCCATAGAGACCGGCCGACAGCTGGACGACCAGCTCGTGCAGCGCGGACGCGTCCGACGCTTGGAGCGACGCGAAGGCCGAGAGGTCGAGGGCGGCCTCGAGCGCGCCGTCGAAGGTCGAGGTGGCGGTCGCCACCCCCGTCAGCGCCGCGTGGAGGTCGAGGGTGCCCGACCCCGAGCCGGTAAGCGCCGTCGCCGCCTCGATCCCTGCCTGCCAGGTCGCGGCCGCCGCGAAGGCGCCCTCGACCGCCGTCGCGATCGCGGCTTGGTCGAGGGCGTTCAGCTTGAGATCGGAGCTGACCACGACCCCGAGAACCCCCGAGGCCGAGCCATCGAGGCCGCCGAGCCCGAGCATCGCGTCGACGAAGGCCTCGCCGGCCAGATCGAGCTGACCCGCATTCTGCGCGTCGCCGATGGCGGTCGCATAGGCCGCCACCGCGGCGTGAACCTCGTTCACCCGCGTCGCGCCGAAGCTCGTCGCGGCGAAGGCGCCCGACACCGCCAGGTCGAGCGCGACGGACGCGGCGAGGTGAGCGCGGGCCTCGGCCGTCGCCGCGAGGTCGCCGCCAGCGTCGCTGCCGCCTTCGACGATCGCCGCGAAGGTCGCCGACGCTTGGGCGGTCGCCCAAGCCTGCCCGGAGGCATCGGCGCCGATCGCGCCCTCGATGGCCACGGCGAGCGCCGCCTGGAAGTCGGCGTAGGCCTGATCGGCGGCCGCGCCGTTGGCCGCGAGGTCCGCATGCAGCTGGGCGACGACCGAGGCGGACGCCGAGGCGAGCGCCGCCGTCGTGGTGCCGAGCGCCTGCGCGTGGACCTGGGAGGCGACCTCGATGGCGCTCGCTACCGTGCTCACGTCCCCTTCAGAGGCGATCGCGGCGGCCATGGCCGCATCGATGTGCGCCTCGAGAAAGGCACGGTCGATGCTCGACTCGGCCATGCCGTCGGCGACGAGCGCCATGAAGACGTTGGCCTCGGCCGTGGTCTCGGCGGTCATCGGCGGGGCCGTGACATCGTCGCCTTGGCCGCTCAGGACGCCTTGGAGCTGAACCGCGCCGACGACCTCACCCTCCGCGTTCAGCACCTGGACGAAGGTGGCGGAGGTCGTCGCGGCCGTGACGTTCTCGAAGTGGAACATGCCGCTCGCGTCGAGGGTCCCGGTCGCCACGGTGTGCGTCGTGCCCTGGGGATTGACCGTGACGAGGATGGCCGTCGTCGCGTCGGCTGAGGCCGTGAAAACCCCGTCGACGAGCCCGTCGGCGCCCGACTGGAATCCGAGGCTCGCGGTCACCGCCCCGACGATGTCGATGCCCGCGTCCCCGGTCACGACCGAGAGGATGTCGAGATCGAGGAGGACCGCGCCGTGCCCACCCGCTTGGGCTGCGGCCGAGGCGACGAAGCCCGTCGCCCAGTCAGGCGCGTCGGCCCCGAGGTGCGCTTCGACGGCGGCCGCGATGGCCGCCTCGAAGGCTGCGTAAGATTGGACGACGCCCGACACGCGGGTCTCCCGTTCGCCGCTTGCGAGCGCCGTCCCGATTGAACCGCGAAGATCGACGCTTGCCTGGGCCGCGCCCTCGATGGCGGCCTCCATGGCGTCGAACGTGACCGAGCTCCCGGCCTGCGCCGCGAGCGAGGCCGCGATGGAGGTGTCGGCACCGCCGGCGCCGCTGCCCGAGATCGTGGCCGCCAGATTCACGTAGGCTGCCGCGACGGCGTCGACGGTGGTGGCCGTGCCGACCGCGTCGATGAAGGCCTGGTAGGCGGCGGTGAGCTCGGCGGAGATGGTCGCCGACCCGCTGGTGGACGCGGCCTGCGTCTGATGATCGGCGCGCGCCGAGAGCACGGCCGAGATCGCCGTGGCGTCGTCGGACGCCGCGGTTCCTTCGGCGAAGGCGGCTTGGAAGAGGACGCCCGCGGCGGCGGTCGCCTCGGCCTGGGTCGCGAGATCGACGTGGGCCTGGGCGGCCACGTCGGCCCCGGCCTGTGCCATGAACGTGGCCCATGCGCGCGCCTCGGCGGCGTCGCTCTGGGCTGCGTTCAAGGACGCGGTCAGTTGCGTCCACGCGGCGAGCTTGGCGTCGACGAGCGCCGAGGCCGTGACGTTCGCGGTGCCCGCGGCGGCCACCTGGAGCCAGGCCGCCTGCGCGTCCGCCACCGCGTTCGCGACCGAGCCGGTGCTCTGGGCGTCGGCCGCCAAGTTGGCCGAAATCCAGGTCATGAGCCCGATCGTGTCGATGCCGGAGGCGCCAGCGCCCGAGGGCGCCTCGGGGGCCGAGGCCACGAGCGAGGCCAGCACGTTGGCTTCGAGCGTCGTTTCGGCGCTCATCGGCACCGTCTGGACGGTCTCACCGGCCGCGAGGTCGCCGGGGACGATCACCGCGCCGACGACCCCCGCGCTGCCCTGCCCCTCGACGATGAAGGGCCCGCTGCCGACCGGCACATGGTCGATGCGGAAGGTTCCGTCGGCCGCGACGCTGCCCTCGGCGACGACGACGAGCTCGCCGGCGGGGCCGATGGTCGCGATGGAAACTGTGTCGACCTGACCCCGCAGCGAGCCGGAGGCAGCGGCGTGCATCGCGGGGTTGACGTTCTGATTGCCGCCGTCCGACGAGAGACTCCCAGTCACCTGTGCGACTTGCTTCGAGGTGGTCTGGTTGCCGCCATCGTCGCCCGCGCAGGCGGCGCCTACGAAGGAGCCGGCGGCGAGCGCCACGAGATGCTTGGAGAAGATACGCATGATGACACTCCTGCTGGGGGTTGCGGCCAGCGCCGTTCGCCCGAGTCGAGCGGCAGCGCGGGCCCCCGGCGAATCCGCCGGCCCCGCCACTTAGGGCAAGGTGCGGGCCAAGGCGCACGAAGTGACCCGCGACGGCCTTTCATGCGGTCAGGCGGAGACGCCGACGCTTGGCGACGCGCGCCCGACCGGTAGGACTTACCGGTCGCAACAACCGGAAAGCGCGACGACGTCAGGGGCCCGGGCAGTCGCCCGAGCCGCCGCCGCAGGTCGTCACCTGCCGGACGCTGAAGTCGAGCGTGGCGACGAGCGCGTAGGCGTCGCCGTCGACCGAGAGCTCGGCCAGGACCTTGGCAGGGCCGACCGCGGCGCCCGCGAGGAGCTCGCAGGAGGGCACGTCGATCTGGGCCGTCACGCGCGCGCCGGAGAGGTTGCGGGTGGCGATGCGGTAGTTGTCGGTGGCCGAGAAGCGCCACGCGAACGTGTGGGTCCCCGCGGTGCCGGAGGCGTCGAAGACGAGCGACCAGCCGCCACTTGGGCAGGTCTCCGGGCAGCTCGTGATCTGGGCGACCTTGTAGTCGAGCGTGCAGCCCCCCTGCCCCTGGTACTGTACGTCGACCACCAAGCCGGTGTCCGCGGGCGGGGTCGTGTCCGCGGGCGGGGCCGTGTCCGCCGTGTCGACCGCGACGGAGTCTTGCGCGTCGAACTCGACCTCGGCCTCGACCGCGACGTCGGGCTCGACCTCGGCCGCCTGACGCTGCGCATCGAGCTGATCGGGGTCGAGCGCGATCGAGCAGCCGGCAATGGCGGTCGCGGCGATCCACGCGCACAGGCTCGTCTTCAGAAGGACCACGAGACACCTCCCGGGCTCGGGCCGGATCGGCCGGATGGGGGCGTCGCATCGCCACCCGCGTCGTCCGCCGGGTCCGCGGTGAGCCAGAGGACCGTCCCGACGATCGCCCCGGCGAGCGCGAGGCCGAAGCCGATGTCGGCGCCCGCACTGAACCCGCGGACGTCGCTCTGAAGGCCCTTGAAGCGCCGCCAATCGGCGTCGTCGAGGGGGCTGCGCGCGGCGAGCGCCCGTGCGTCGTCGTAGCGCCCGAGCGCGACGCCACCAAGCACGGCGCCCGTGACGAGCGCGGCCCCGCCGATGCCCCACGCGACCCAGCTGCCGGTGCGGTTTGGAGCGGCGGGCGGCGTAGCGACCCCAGGGCCCACCTCAGGCCCGAGCTTGGGCCCGAGCTTGGGATCGCTCGTCTTCAGGCGCCGGACGGTCGCCAGGCGGGCCTCGACCTCGCCGCGATTGGCGCTCTCGGGATAGGTGGCGAGAAGCTTGGTGTACCAAGCGATGGCCCGATCCCAATGGCGCGCCTTCTCGTTCGCCCAGCCCGCGTTGAAGCAGTAGGCCGGGTCGGCGAAGAGGCCCCAGGCCTCCTCGAACGCCGTCGCGGCGTCGTCGAAGCGACCGGCCTTGAAGAGCTGCTCCCCCTCGCCGAAGCGCGCGAAGGCTCGTAGGGACGGCGCCTGGTCGGACGACGGCGGCCCGGCGTGAACGCCCCCGCGGGCCGTGACGAGCGCGAGCGCGACGGCAGCAGCGAGCGCGATGGGGGAGGACTTCATCGCGGCGTCGTGGTCCCGGGCGGTGGCGAGGGGCGCCAGAGACCGTCCGGGGTCTTGCCCGACGGGCCGCTCGGGCCTGGCGCACCGGGCTGGGTGGCCGGTTCGGGCTTGAACGTCGGGTCTGGCTTGCCCGGCGTGCCCGGTGTGGACGTCGCGGGCGCCTTGCCGAGCGGCTTGACCGTGAGCGGCGCGAGCGTCCGCGCCAGCGTCTGGTCGCCGTCGGGCGTCACCGGGACGACGAGCGGCACACGCCCGGGCGCCGCGAGCTCGAAGCGGATCGGGGCCGGCCCGCGCGGAACCTCGAGCGCGAACGGCGCGGCCCCGACGACGGCGCCGTCGCGCGTCACGGTGGCACCGATCGGATCGATCTCGAAACGGAGCGTCACATGCCCCGGTACGGCCTCTGAAGGGCGCGTGAGGCCCGTCGCGGCCCCCGCGGCCTGCGCTGGCGTCGCGGACGCGTCGGCTCCGGTCTGGGTGGCGACGGGCGCGCCGGCCTGGGTCGCGACGACCGACGGATCGCTGGGCAGCTCGATCCGCACGAGGGATCCGGGCGCGGCCGCTCGCTCGCCCGCCGATGACGCCGCGGGGTCGTCACCGCCACCCGGACTCGCCACGCGCACGACGACGAGGGCCGCCGCGGCCACCAGCGGAGCGGCCAGCC
>SXGT01885385.1_pt1 | contig 32639 bp, 17 predicted proteins | sample 3176221 | NCBI WGS metagenome assembly SXGT01 (sample SAMN11356862, study PRJNA531348) | freshwater metagenome | isolation source: freshwater sample F1-120 | place: China: Fuxian Lake, Yuxi | collected 2017-12-25
AGCTACCCGACCGGAATCAAAGTCACCGACGACGAACTCGCGTCGGTGAATCTTTGCCCAGCAAAATTCCACGGCGAGTGGAACTATACGATCAAGCCGTCCGGTTGAAGTTGTACCATTAATTTCCGGACGGCCCCTTAGCTGCTACTATTACGACGGTTCGAACACACCTGTGCCGATGTTGAATGCTGCGTTTGGGTCAAGCTTTACAGTGAGTGGAACCAATAGCGATAACATTCACGTCACGGCATCCCATCCCGCGTTGGCAGGCTTGACCGACGCAAGCCTGTCGAGTTGGGGTGCTTCCACCCATGAGGCGTTTAACAGTTTTCCTGCGGACTTCGCGCCGCTGGCAGTGGCTGTCGGCCAGGGAACCTATATGTCGCCTGATGGCACGGTGGGGAACCCGTACATCATCGCCCGCGGCGTGACGGTACTCAGCAACCTCAACCTGGTCGGGGACGCTCACGATCCGCATTTCCTCGGTCAGCCTCATTCTTTCACCGCAACAGCAACCACAGACACACCAGCACCGGGTACGCCCGTTGTTGGCACAACGGTGACCTTCACCGTGATTGCTGGTCCGAACACGGGTCTGACCGGATCCGGTGTAACCAATTCGGCCGGGCAAACCACATTTACCTACAGCAGCGCTGTCGCCGGCACGGACTACGTGCGGGCCCAGTTTGTGGATAGCTCAGGCAGGACGCAGTCGTCCGGCAATGTTCCCGTCACCTGGCTATCGAATGCACCGCCAACCGCCAACGCCGGCGGACCATATTCGGTTCCCGAGGGCGGCTCCGTCACGTTAACCGGCAGTGGCAGCGACCCCGAGGGTGGATCGCTCACCTATGCCTGGGACCTGGACAACAACGGCTCTTTCGAAACTCCTGGCCAAAACGTGGTTTTCTCGGCCGCCGGCTTGGACGGCGCGGCTGGAGTTCATGCTCACGTCGCCCTGCGCGTTACCGATAACGCGGGCCAGATGGCTACCTCGGCCGCAGTGGTCGAGATTGACAACGCGCCCCCGGTCGTGAACGCCGATCCGCCGCCGATTAACGAAAACGCATTTGCAACAATGACGGGCGACTTCACCGATCCTGGCATCCTGGATTCCCACACGGTCGTCGTCAGCTGGGGCGACGCCAACGCCCCCGCAAACTCGACCTTCGCCGTGCCTGCAACGAACACCCTGGCCCCCGGCCAGACCATCGCCTCCAGCACCGACGGTGCGGTGTTGACGATCGTGTCCAGGGACCTTGCCACCGGGAAGGTCGAGCTCAGCGCCCAGCACCAGTACCTGGACGACGGCCCGGCGGGCGGCAACGGCACCGCCTCGGACGTCAGCACCATTACCCTCACCGTGACCGATGACGATGGCGCCGTCGGCTCGGATGTTACCAGCGTCACGGTCAACAACGTGGCGCCGCAAATCACTGCGCTCAACCTCAGCGCTACCTCGATCAACGAAGCCCAATCGGTCACCGTCACCGGCAGCTTCTTTGATCCGGGCACTCTCGACACGCATACCGTCGACGTCGCGTGGGGCGACGGCACCTCCTCGAGCGCCACCATTACCGGAACCACGATCACTAGTCCTACGCTGACGTATATTCGCCCCACTTCGGTCGTAGCGAACGGCGAAACGGTCTGGGCAGGTCAAGCGACCTACACTGGTTCCGCCAGCTACGTTTTGGACGGAAACTCCAACACGTCCTGGACCTACACCGGTCTGGGCACTCTTGATTTCAACCTCGGCAATTCGTTTGAAGTAGTCGGCATCCGTACGTACCGTGTCGGCCATGTCACAAGCGGCAACACGTTTAATCTTTACGTCGGGGGCACTCAGGTTCTGAGCGGGGCAACCAGCTACGGCGTGTTTTCGTTTGCCGGAGTGACTGGTAGCACGATGCGATATGAGGTGACAGCCGCGAATGGCGGTTGGTCGGAGTTGAGCGAGTTCGAAGTGCTCGTGCGCACCGGCGGGCAGGTTGTCCACAACTTCAGTGCGACCCATTCGTATCCGGACGATGCGCCGACTGGCACTCCCTTCGATAACAAGTCGATCCAGGTGACGGTAGGGGACGACGATACCGGCACTACCTCGGCCAGCACCAGCGTCACGGTCAACAACGTGAACCCAACCCTAAGTGGCCTGTCCGCAACACCTATCCCGGAAAACGGCACGACCACGCTGAGCGGCACCATCGCCGACGTGGGTACCCAGGACACCTTCAAAGTCGAAATCGACTGGGACAACGACGGCATCTACGAAGAAACCCACACCGGCGTGTCTGCCGGCGCCTTCAGCTACACGCACCAATACCCGGACGACAATCCCACCGCGACCTCGGTGGACAATATGCCCATCAACGTCCGCGTGACGGATGATGATACCGGAGTTGCCACGGGCAGCACCACGGTTCAGGTCACTAATGTGGCCCCCTATAGCGTCGCGCTCAATAGCGGCAATATCAATGAAGGCGATACTTTTACGCTCATCGGCTCCTTCGCCGATCCTGGTACGCTCGACGTTCACACCGTGGATATCACCTGGGGCGATGGTTCGTCGGAGAGCCATACGCTGCCTCTCGGCGACCGCTCGTTCAGCTTCCCGCACACGTACGTGGACGACAACCCAACCGCCACGGCCTTTGACCCGTACAAGGTGACGGTCACGATCCGGGACGACGACGGCGGCACCAACGCCGGCTTCTCCTCCGGCGGCGCCGCGGGCCTGATCGTCGTCAACCACGACGAATGGACCCTGTCCAATACCGGTTTCAGCAACAACTTCGCCAATACGACCCGCTTTGTGCAGAACCTGGCCGACTACTTCACCCCCGGTGCAACTGGCAACTTTCTGGCCTATTCGAGCAACTTCGGCCTTACGCAGAGCCAGCTTGCCTCGACCATGGCCGGCGCCGGCATCACATGGACGGTCAGCACTGCTGTGCCGTTCACCCTGGCCAATCTGCTCACCTACAACGCCGTGTTCCTGGGTCTGCCGCCAACCTTGCCAAGTGTTGCGGTGCTCACTCAATATGTCAACGCCGGCGGCAATGTCTATATCATGGCCGGCACGGGCGTCGGCGGCGCGGCTTTCGAAGCTGCCGCATGGAATCCGTTCTTGAATCAATTTGGCCTTGCCTACGCTCCGTCGTACAACGGCCTCGGCGGCAACATTCCGATTGTCAGTAGCCACCCGATCTTCACCAGCGTTTCGTCGCTCTACAGCACTAACGGAAATACTATCATCGACCTCAATCCGAGCGACCCCAGCGGCCAAATTGTGGCGTCGCAGTCGGGCCAAGGCCTATACGCTATCGGTAACTCGATCGTAGCGGCAACGACCACCGTGACGGTCAACAACGTGGCGCCGACGATCACCGCAGTGAACTTCAGCGCTGCCGACATTAACGAAAGCCAATCGGTCACTGTCACCGGCACGTTCACCGATCCGGCACTCGGCGTCCCCACCGAGACATTCACTGGCACTGCGATCTGGAGCGACGGGGCGACCACGCCGGTCACGATTGTCGGCGGCAACTTCAGCACGACTCGCAGTTTCCCGGATGATCATCCGATGACCGGGACGGCATCCGATACCTTCACGGTCAGCATCACCATCACCGACGACGACGGCGGTTCCGACACCTCCTCGGGCGGCGGAACGCAAACGCTCTTCGTCGAAGATTTCGAGAGCGGCTTCGGCCAATGGCAGTTCATCGTCAGTTCGGTAATCACCACGGCCGAGGCCTACGCCGGTGCGTACAGTCAAACCTTCAATGGCAACGTCGGCGGCGGTGATGCTTTCACCATCTTTATCGACGTGACCCCGGGCGTCACCTACACTCTGGAAACCGCGTACCTGACTCTGGGCGGCGGCGGCTACATCGGCATCGACGAATACAACGCCGGCTTCGGCGGGTTGGGCGAGTTTTGGATGATCGGCGACGGCGCCTATCCGACACCAAGCACCTGGGACTATTCCGTCTTTAGCCAGAACTCGGCTGATCTGGACGTCTGGAAAGTCTATCAGCAGACCTACACGGCGCCGGCCGGCGTCGAATACATCGTCATCAAGACCGAGGATTGGGACGGCGGTTTGCCAAACAATCCCACGGGCGCCGGCGTCTTCTTCGACAACATCAAGTGGTTCGGAGCCACACCGACTCCCTCGATCACGGTCCACAACGTGGCCCCCGAAATCGAGTTGATCCAGCTCTCGCTCAGTTCGATCAATGAGGCACAATCGGTCACCGTCACTGGCCACTTCACCGACCCGGCTCTGGGAGTCCCGACCGAGACCTTCACCGGCACTGCCCAATGGAGTGACGGCGTGTTCACCGCGCTAACCATCAATCCGGACGGCACGTTCAGCACCAGCCGCAGCTTCCCAGATGATGATCCAACGGCCACTCCGTTTGACCTGTTCACCGTGGACATCACCATCAACGACGACGACCTGGGGAACGATACGGAGACCTCCGCGAATCTCACGGTCAACAACGTCGCCCCGACCGTTACTCTCGATCCGGTCGTGGCCATCAACGAGAACGGTGTTGCCACGCTCAACGGTACCTTCTATGATCCGGGCACGATGGACACGCACACCATCGTCATCGACTGGAACGCGTCCGGCCTGGCCGAAGGAACCACCACCCTCACGACGGCCGGCCCCAATCCGACCGGCAGTGTGACTTACCAGGGCAACGGCAACTGGGCATTCACTGCAACCCATCAATACCTGGATGACAATCCGACGGGCACGCCTTCCGATGTCTACACGATCGACGTCAGCATAGTTGACGACGATCTTGGCGCGTTCGGTAATTTTGGCGCCGATCCTACCACGGTGTACGGCCTCAAGTCAGAGAATGGTGGCGCTGGCGGCCGCAGCAAAGCACCAACCCATCTCTTTTCCTTCAACGCGGATGGCACTGGGTTCATCGACCTCGGACTTGTCCAAATTGGGACCACGGCAATCGACGCGGATGCGCTGGCATACTCGCCGACGCAGGGATTGTACGGCTTTCGACTAATCCACCCCTCGGTATCGCTGCCCCCGGCGAGTTCAACGCTGGTCTCAATCAATCCCGCCACCGCGTCTGCGACTGCAATCGGCAGCACGCTCAGCGGCCGCGACATTCGCGGCGCAACTTTCGACGCTGCCGACAGGCTCTGGGTCCTCGACTCGGCGCAGGATGAATTGCTCGAGATTGATCCAAGTACCGGCCAGATCCTGGGCAGTCCCATCGCCTTGACTCTTGGCGGCAACCCTTACAACCTCAACGATGTTACCGACATCAGTGTGCGGAACGACGGAACGTTCTTCATTACGGATTTCACGACCCTAACGGTTTTCTATACGCTCAACACCAGCACGGGCGCTCTGACGCAAGTCGCCACGGACCCGGCCGGGAATGCCATCGCTTTGTCCGGCCTAACTTTCACGAGTGCCAGCGGCGACGACGTTTTCGCGTACGACAACAATGGCACAGACGACATTTACCAATACGACATCCCGGCCGGTTATAGCCGAAGCCTCGTCTTTGCGAATATCATTCCCTCCTATAACAGCGGCCGCGGGGACCTCGCCGCCGTCACGGCGTTCGGCACCACCGTCACCGTCAACAACGTCAACCCGATCTTGACGCTCGATCCAGTCGTGGCCATCGACGAGAACGGCGTCGCCACGCTGACCGGGACCATTGCCGACGTGGGTACGCTCGATACCTTCATCCTCGTCATCAACTGGGGCGATCCGCTGTCGCCCGATGATGAGAGCTACACGTTTGCTGCCAGCGCGACGGGCAGCCAGACCTTCACGCTGACGCATCAGTACCTGGACGATAACCCGACGGGCGATGCGTCCAATGTCTACACGATCAGCGCCACCGTCACCGATGACGACACCGGCGCAGGCAGCGACACCGAGACCGTGACGGTCAACAACGTCAACCCGATCCTGACGCTTGATCAAGTCATGGCCATCGACGAGAACGGCGTTGCCACGCTGACCGGGACCATTGCCGACGTGGGCACGCTCGATACCTTCACGCTCGTCATCAACTGGGGCGATCCGCTGTCGCCCGATGATGATGAGAGCTACACGTTTGCTGCCAGCGCGACCGGCAGCCAGACCTTTACGCTGACGCACCAGTACCTGGACGATAACCCGACGGGCGATGCGTCCAATGTTTACACGATCAGCGCCACCGTCACCGATGACGACACCGGCGTAGGCAGCGACACCGAGACCGTCCTTGTGAAGAACGTCAATCCGGACCTCGTGGGATTGACGAACAGCTCACCCGATTGCGGCGGTGCCTTCATGGGCGTCGATGCGGTCACCATCGCGGCCTCGTTCACCGACATCGGCACTCTCGACGCGCACACGGTGTCCATCAACTGGGGCGATGGCAACACGACTTCAGGCACAGTCGTTCAAGGTAGCGGCAGCGGCACGGTCTCGGGAAGCCACATCTACGCGATGGGCGGCATCTTCACGATCACCGTCACGCTCACCGATGATGACACCGGCACCGACTTCATGACCACAACGGCCATGGTCAGCGGCATCGGCATCACGCCGGGTGGCCAACTGCAAATCATCGGCACCGAAGGCAAGGACATCATCCACCTGGTTCGTCACACTCACGGTGGCTCTGATGGTGGATCGGACGGCGGTTCCGACGGCGGCTCTGATGGCGGGCCAGACCTGATCGACCACATCCACGTTCATGCTCTGTTCAATCTCCCGTGTGCTGGCGGTTCGGATGGCGGCAGTGACGGCGGTTCCGATGGCGGCTCGGATGGTGGTTCGGACGGCGGCTTCGATGCCGTCTTCAACACCGCTGACGTGACCAGCATCCTCATCATCGGCTGCGGCTGCGATGACCACATCCACCTCGACAAGGACATCACCGCTCCGGCGACCATCGACGGCGGCGAAGGCGATGACCATATCATCTCCGGCGCAGGCGACGACACCATTGTCGACATGTTCGGCAACAACCACATCCATGCCGGCGGCGGCAACGACACCGTCACCGTCGGCAACGGCAATAACAAGATCTGGGGCGAAGCCGGCAGCGATACGATCAACGCTGGCAATGGCCACAACGATATCCATGCTGGATCTGGCGCCGACTTCATCTATGTCGGCAACGGCAACAACAAGATCTGGGCCGACGGCGGCGGCGGATCGGATGGCGGCTCCGACGGTGGAGTTGACGGGAACGACGTAATCGTCACCGGCAACGGCAATAACCATATTCATGCAGGCGGCGGCAACGATTCCGTCACCACCGGCAGTGGCAACGACAAGATCTACGGCGAAGATGGCAACGACACGATCGACGCCGGCAATGGCGACAACGATGTCCGCGCCGGCAAAGGCAACGACAAGGTCACCACCGGCACCGGGCGCGACACCGTCGACGCCGGCGACGGCGACGATCTCGTTCGGGCTGGCACCAACGCCGATAACGTCAAGGGCGGGGCAGGCAACGACGTCCTCATCGGCGGCGATGGCGACGATCTCCTCGTCGGCGACGATGGACGCGATCTGATCGTCGGCGGGTTCGGCGCGGACCGAATCGTCGGCAACAAGGATGACGACATCCTCATCGCCGGCTGGACCAGCTTTGATGCCAACGACGCTGCTCTGGCAGCTCTCATGAGCGAGTGGACCAGCGCCGGCACCTACACCGCCCGAGTGAACAACCTCACCAACGGCGGCGGACTGAATGGTACGAATCGATTGGTCGGCGACGACGGCGCCACGCAAACGGTGTTCAACGATAACGACGTGGACACGCTCACAGGCAGCCAGGGGCAGGATTGGTTCTTCGCCAACAAGACCGCCGACAACGGAGGCGCACTCGACACCATCACCGACAAGGCTGCCAACGAATTGTGGAACGATACGGACTTCTAACGGCCGCGGTGGACTCCTCCTCTTCGGGAGGAGTCCAGCCCAGAAGGTACTACTCTCTCAAACATGGGATGCGCACTCCGCTTCCCATGTTCCAAAAATCAACGGTGAACGAGACTCTAGATTTCCTGGAGGCGCTGGTTCGAGTCACCGAAGCGATCGAGCCGTACGCCGGCCTTGTCCATGAGTGAGAGGTACAGGCTACACATCTTGCGGTTGGGACGTCCCGAAAAGTCGAGAACACGGCCCGTGCGGATCTGGCCGCCGCCGCGTCCCAGCATGACCACGGGCAACTGATTGTTTTCGTGATTGCCGGTCATCATGCTCGAACAGAACAATATCATCGAATTATCGAGCAGCGTCCGCTCGCCTTCCTGGATACGGTCGAGTCGGCCTGCGATGTACGCCAGTTGCTCGGTGAAGAACTGGTTGACTTTGAGCCAATCGGCCCCGTTGGTGTGCGACAGCAGGTGATGGATCATGTAATCGATCCCCTGGTTCGGACGTTCGGACCGCAGGTTTGGGAAACGCAGCGACGAGTGGTCGTTGTTCAATTTCAGAGTACACACGCGCGTTGTGTCGGTCTGAAACGCCAAGACGAGGATGTCGCACATGAGCCGCATGTGCTGGTCGATGTCTTGCGGCATGCCGTCGGCTGGGCGTGGGATGTTCGGCCGATCGAGCGTGGGGCGCCAGCCTTGCAGGCGACCGGCACGGCCCGAACGCTCGATCTGTTGTTCCACTTCACGCACGCTTGACAGGTATTCGTCGAGCCGCCGCTGATCGGATCTGCTCACGTGATTGCGCAGACCGCGGGTGTCTTCCATCACCGCATCGAGGACGCTGCGATCGGCACGCCGGGCATCGTCGCGGAACAGGCGGTCGAACGCCAGGGCGGGAAAGACTTCGAGCGGCGTCGGCGTGGTCGCGGAACTCCACGAGATGTGCGAGCTGTAGATCATCGAGTAGTTCTTGTGAATGGCCGCGATCGACGGCTCACAGCCGAGCACCAGGCTCGGCACCTTGGTGTGCTCGCGCATGCGTTCGGCGATGACCTGATCGCAACTGACGCCGGAGCGGATCTCGCCGCCAGGCGCGAGGTGCGCCCCGGTCAGCAGGTTGCCGGTCTGGCAGCTATGGATGCCTCCGATCAGGGCCTCGGCGTTGTACAGCCCCTTGAGGAAGATCATCTTCTCGCGGAAAGGCCGGAGCGATTCGAGCACGCTCCCCAGTTCCATTTGAGCGCCTTCGCCGCGGGCCCACCACTCGCGGCTATGAAAGCCATTGCCTGCAAAGAGGCACGCAAACCGCACGGGGGGTTGGGCCGCTCGTATCGGCGTCCCGTCCTGGCACCATACCGGCAGCGACTCCAACCACGGCACGGCCATGGTGACGCCGAGGCCGCGGAGAAAGGTGCGGCGGGAAACGAGAGGGGCCGTCGATGAATTCTGAAACATTTGCGTCGTTCCTCACAGTTCAAGTCTTAAATCGTCGGCAAGATTCATTGTACAGCATGACAAGGTCAGCGCCGCCCCTGCACCCGCAAGAGTTCGCCGCCGCCGGGACGCAGCACAAAAGCATAGCGGCTGTTTTCGCCCACTAATTTGCGCCATTCGCCCGTCTCACGATCGAAGATTTCGACCCGTCTCTCGGCGCCGACCACCATGTCTTGCTTGACGAAGGCGTTGTGGTTGGCGACGTAAACAGCATCTTCTCCCGTTGGATACCGAAAGAAGCCAGCGAGCGCCTCGCCGGCGTGAATCTGGAACCAAAGATCCTTGGGAAACGCGGTGAGCCGCCATGGTACGCCGCCGTCCGCGTCCTTGTCTTTGCCTCGGTCCTTGTTGTCATGCGTTTTCGTCGTCGGCGTCGAGAAGACGTCGGTAGGTCGGCTGAGCTTGCCAAGTTCCGGATAGAGCTTTTGCGTTTCCTGCCCGACTTTGATCAGATGGTGGAAGCGGTGTTTCGGATCGACGTTGCCTTGCTTGTCAAAGGGCCCACCGATGAACCAGATCACGACCTTGTTGCCGAAGGCGATGGAGGTGTTGAGCGAATACGAATTCCAGTTGTAGTTGCTCCCCTGGTCCCAACGGCCTATGTAGCCGTCTTGGCTTGGCACATACTTGAAGTACCACTGAAGATCGGCGAAGTGCCAGTTGAAGCCGCGCTGCCAGGCGTAATCGTAATAACCGTGGATGCCAGGTTTTGCTTTAGGCGCATTGGCGTAGGAGACGGTGCGCGTGCCCATCCAGACAGGATGGGTTGGATCCCATTCCTTGAGCATGGTAATATAGGCGTCAATATTCAAGCCGTCGGGATTGCCGAAGTCTTGCAGTTTTTCGTTCCAGAGGTTGTACCCCCAGACGGCGTTGTCGCCGCGGACTTTCGCGCAGATTTTCTTTACGACCTCGCGCTGATCGGGCTTGCGAATGTCGGTGCCGCCCCCCTCCTTCCACGCGAGGACGTCGATCATCATCTTCACGTTGTGCTTGCGACACAATTCCACACGCCAATCCCGGTAGATGCAGTGGATGGTGTTGAAGCCCGACCTTCGCATGTTGATGAGCAGGTTCTCGAAGGCCTTGGGATCGTTGGAAAAGTGATCTCCCTCGCCGTAGCCGTTCGACAGCACGAACGCAAATTCCTTGGGCGAGACAGGCTTGTCCTGGCCTTCGGCCGCCGCACACGGTAACAACAGCATAGCCGTGACGATCAGCATCGCCGTGATCGATGTCAGACGCATACCTTACTCCTCAAACGCGCTCCCACGGATCATCCGAAACTGCGGACTGCGAACGATTACCAGTACCGCGGCAGACACTCGGCCGTCGTTCTTGTTCAACTCCCCGACCATCTCATCGATCAGCGACGTGTCTGATAGCGTACTCGCGCGCCCCAGGGCGTAGCCAAGCAACCGCTGGCAGAACAAACGCACGATGACGTCTTTTTTCTTCGTCAATAGGTGGTTGCGCAATCCATCGATTCCCTCGAACTCCGTGCCGTCCCGGAGCTTGGCCTTCGTATCGACCGGCAAGCCGCCGGCTTCCTTCACGCGCCAGCGGCCGATGGCGTCGAAGTTCTCAAAAGCGAAGCCGTACGGGTCGATCCGGACATGACACGTCGCGCAGGCCGGGTTCGAGACGTGCTTTTCCACTTGCTGACGCGTGGTGCGTTTGTCGGCTCCCCCTTCCTCATCGGGAATGATCGGCACATTGGCCGGCGGGCGTGGCAATTTTTCGCCGAGCAACGTCTCCACGACCCAATTCCCACGCAGGACCGGGCTGGTACGCGATGCGCCGGACTGCTTCGCGTGTACGCTCGCCAACCCAAGGATACCGCCGCGGCCGTACTTGCGCACCCCTTCAACCCGCCTCCATTGTGACCCAGTCACGCCCGGAATGCCATAGTGTTTGGCCAGTGTTTCGTTAAGAAACGTCGAGTCGGCATCGAGAATCTGCGTGACGGCACGGTCGTACTGAAAGAGGTCCTGGAAGAACAGAATCGATTCTTCGTAAATCGCCGTGCGGAGCGCGGGATTGAAGGTCGGAAATAGCTTCTCGTTCTTTTCTTTCAGTGCGTCGAAGTTGCGAACGTGAATCCACTGAGTGCCGAACTCGATCGCGAAGGATCGCAAACGTTGGTCCTTGAGCATGCGGTGCGTCTGATCGGCCAGCACCTTCGGATCACGGAGCTTCCCGGCAGCGGCAAGCTGGCGCAACGCGTCGTCGGGAGCGGACGACCAGAGGAAATAGCTGAGCCGACTGGCAAGCTCCCAGTCATCGATAGGCCCGGCTTTGGCGCCCGGCGGCGCCTTCTCGATCCGGAACAGGTACGCTGGCGCAACCAGCACCCGCGTCAACACGCCGCGGAACGCCTCGTCATGGGACGCCTTCTTGACACGAATCTTTTGGTACAGCGCGAGCAGGTCGGCCTTCTCCTTCTCCTCCAGCGGCCGACGGTAGGCACGTGCCGCGAAATCGACCAGCGCGGCCAACTGCTTCGGCTCGGCGGCCAGTGAGTCTTTGACAAACTCGTCGGCACGCTTCTTGAAGACCGGTCGTTCACTTTCAAAGTAGTCAAGCAGCGCCTTCGGCTGATCCTGCGTCACATAGCCGATGAACTGCGGCAAATAATCGTTCTCGGCAACAGGCTGCCGACTGATGAAGCGGTGCTCATGCCAAAGGTGATCGATGCGTCGCTTTTGTTCGGCGTCAAGGAAGAGCCGTTCCAATGGCTCATCCTCGCGATGGAACATCTTGAGGCTCACGACTTCGTCGGTGGGGACAACATTTGGAAAGCAGACAAACCACGGGAAGCAGCGGCGGAAGTCGTCGAAGCCTGTCAGCAGCCGTTTGTACGCAGCGGAGGTCGGTGCGGCGACGAGGCTGCTGGCGCCATTCCACCGAACGTCTCGCGGGGCTGGCGTTGTCGCAACGTCGAAGAGTACCACGCGTTCGTCGGGCGGGCCGTCGAGTTTGCCTTCGACGACAAATGCCCGATCGCGAAACAGAGCGGCGGGGAGGCGGACCTCGATGACAGAGTCGGCTGGAGCGACGAGGTTCCCGTCATCGAAGCGTTCCTTGGGCAGACCGTAGCCAAGTCCACCGGGGCGCGGTTTGGCGAAACGCGTCAGGTCGAGCCCCTTGAGCAATGGGCCGTCGGCAGAGACGATGGCATCATAAAGGATGCGATTGGGGTCTTTGTCCTTCGCCGGCCTGACCCCCTGCAAAAGTGACTGTACCTGGGCGGCGAGCTTGTCCGCCTCGGCGTGACGAACCGGATCGCCGGCAGCAGCACGCCATTGTCCGAGGATCGACGCCGAGGGACTCGACGTTGCATTCGGGGCACTTCCGACGGCCTTGGCGGGTCCGCGTACGAAGCTCCAAACCGCCTTGTTGCCCTGCCTATCGGCGTGAGGATTCCCGGCCAGCACGGTGTTGGCCACGTCGGCAGCCAGATCCCAGACCCGCCCTGCCTTTGCAGTTTCAGTGACGGTGAGACTGACCTCGGTGAGATCACACGAATGATTGCTATCGCGCGCATCGACTGCAAGTACCAGCCGATCCCCTGACTCGATCGTGAGCATTTTGGCAGGGAAGATCGCTTCTCCGCCCAGGTCGAGCGTGCCTTGAGCAAGGATGGCTGACTTGTCGCCGCGGCGAAGTTCAAGCCACCACGCGATCCCGTTGCCACAGGCCGGATGAGCGTGCAGGACGCGTGCCGCCACATTCACCTTTCCCGCCAATGGGCTTTTCCAGGCGACAGCGACGAACTCGTTAGGAGTCGGATGGACAGCAACCCTGTGGGGCCGCACTGTGCCCGGTATCTGAAGGACGGCGTCGGAGGCGTTGGAAACCAGGATCGGCAACTCGGCATTGGCGCGACGCCAACCGCTGATCGCAGGGTGTTTCTCATTCTTGGGCGTCTTCTGGTCGAGCAATTCAACGGCCACGGCTGGGACTGCGAGCGGAGGTTCGGCGGTCTCCTTCTTGCTCGGCGCAAGCGCCAGCATCGTCACCCATCGCTTCAGGTACGCCGAATCGAGCTTGTTCTTCCGAGCCAGTTCCTCGACCGACAACTGTTTATCGTGCGCGAGGTCCGCGGCGGCGGCGAGATATCTGGCAACATCCGCGAAGACCGCGGCGTGATCGACCTCGTAAGCAACGCCGAATTGCGGGTAGTCCTTCAGGAGCAACGCAGGTTTGCCGGGCGCCTCGAAGCGGGGGCGTTGCCAAACGACGCGTCCATTCTTCCCGGCCTGCGTAAGGTCGCGGGCCGAGAGAAAGAGCACGACGTCGGCTTGCCCGGGCGCTGGCTTGAGTGCGACCTTGAGCGTTTGCACGTCGGTCGCAGCCGGGTCGTTGGCGACCTGGCGCGTCGTGGCAAAGTAGCGATAACTGCCAATCGGCACGAACTTCCACAAGGCGGTTTGCCAGGCGGCAATCTCCGCAGCCAGGGGTCCTATATCCTTCTCGCTTGCCGTCTGCCAGCGGGCGCGAATCGAATCGAGTGGCTGGGAAGTGGTTTTGTCGGTCAGTGTTTGCCAGAGCACTCCCAGGTATTTCGCATTCAGCTTTTCCTTTCCGGCCACTTCCGCTGGAGTGCTTTTTCCCGATGCCAGGGACTCACGATGCCGAATCGTGGCCAGGAGATAGGGCTGGAACGCCAGCCGACCGTCGCTGCTGTGGGCAGCGTAGAACTTGCGAAGCTGAGCGGTGCTTTCATCCGTCCAATCACGCCGGGTCTTGCCAGGGCTGAAGCGGAAACCGTCAGGCAACAAGACGGCATGATCGGCGATGTCCTTGGCCGCATCCAGATAACGGCTGAAGAGCGCGGGCGTGATGTCGGAGAGCGCCTCGGCGGCGTTGGTGAATCCCTCACCGGCGGCGCCGTCGGCAGGAAATTCACGCGTCGGCCGCAGGTCCACGCCCGTCAGGTCGCGAATGGTGCAGTCGTATTCGGCATTGCTCAGGCGGCGCATCGGCACGCGGCCGGGGTCGCCCGTCCGCGCCCGTGCCTCGGCGTCGAGCATGGCGCGCGTCCACGTCAGGATCAGCTTGCGTTCCTCCGCAGTCGGCTGTGGCTTCCCCTTCAAGGGCATCTCGCCGGCTTCGACCTGTTCGATCAAGTGCTGCCAGGGCTTGAGGTCTTTCCGAATCACACCGAGCGCTGCAAACCGCTCCAGATCGAGATCCCCCTTATGAACTTTTTTCGAATGGCATTCGAAGCAGTATTTCTTGAGGAGTGGCTGCACTTGCTTGACGTACGTATCGCCCAGATCGCTACCGGGAGTTGGCCCGCCGCCGTGGAGCGTGCCGTCGGGTTGATGAATGAGAACTACAGCGATCCCGCACGCAGGAATCGTCAGCCACAGGAGCAGAGCTTTGCAGTTCACGTCAGGTTCCCCGTTCGATTCGTGCCATTCGAGCAGTTTTCGGAACTATCAGGTGGGAGCTGGGAGCGACAATTCAGAGCTTCGGTTTCGGGCAATCAACTCAAGCGAAGACGAAGGCGAAAAGTAGACCGCCTCCTCGTGAGCCGGTCAAACACCGGTGGTAGGATGAATAATATCAGGTTCGTCGACCGCCGCGGCTTTCTCGTCTTCTTTTTTCACCTACTGAATAGAATTTCGGACTTTCGTCAACAAATCCGTCTCCGAATTGATATAGCGTTTCCAGCAGTAGGCGAGATCGAACAGGAGTATGCCGAGCCACCAAAAACCGAGAAAGGTCGCGGCGCTTGTCAGGAGCATAAGTGCGGACGCCTGGAGGCCCTCGTCCCAGAGCCTTGGACCGATTAGCACAAGGCAAATAAAGCCGCCGCCGCCCTGCACTGTCCAACGCAGGCCCCAGACCGGCGAACGCTTCTTGATGAGACTCCATTTGTCGGCACCCCATGCAACGATCATGACGAGAACGGCGAGGCCCAAAAAGAATAGTGGACGAAGAGGTATCGAGAGTTCCCGGACTGTGACCTCTTTAGGCACCCCTAGGCGTCCGGCGAGTTCCATCGTGTAGAACCCTGGAACCAACCAGAAAATTCCAGCGCAAATCAAGAAGAATGCAACAGCTAATGTCCTTTGCCGAAGCTCCGCGGTGATGCGAAACGTTCGGGACACCACGGTGGTTCCGAGAAGCAGTGCTGAGCAGCCCAGAATGCCGAGGAAGCTCTCGGCGTTCGCCGATAGGTTTAGCGTATCAACCGCTTGGCTCCCCCATTTATCCTTTGCTGCCACGGGATCACCCACGATAGATTTGTGAAGCACGACCACGGCTGCCACATGAACGACCGCCACAAGGAAGAACGGCAGAATCGGAGCGGCATGGCCATACCACCTGTTTTTTGGCTTTTTCACGAGTGGCAGGTTTTGCCCCTCAACGGCGTCCTTGATTACGTGTTTGAATAGCTTGTCGTCTTCAAAATAATCGACGTGGGCTTTGCCGGGGATTAGGTAGCGTCGAAAACCATGGTCGTGTTCCTGCTTGAACTCGAAAGCGGTGCACGACCAGCGTTCAAGCTCCGATCTCGCCGTGTCCAGGTTGAACCCTACCGGATCGGCGAAATCGTAGTAATTGCGCCAGCGGATCGGCTGCGCGAGCGTCTTCCACTTCTCGCCTTGTGCTGCCTTGGTAAATCGAAAGAACAAATCGGGCCAGAGGATCAGGTGCTTATCGATGGGTGCACCCAGCGTGGAAAAACTCTCTACGCGCTTAATCCAGGACAGGTCGAATTGGGATAGATCGAGGAGATGTTTGGTTGAATCATACTTTTCCGGATTCTCCAGCAAGGCGTACAGCAACCCAAGAAAGGCAACGACCGAGCCTTCACTGTGGGCGATGATGTGGATTTTTGCATCCTTGCCCGTTTCTGCGGCTAGTGCCTCCATCCGCTTGAAGAAGCGTTCCAAGAACCGGGCGCGTTGACCGCAAAAGTCGGCGACTTGCTGGACGTCGCCCATGTAGATCTCGAGGATTTGAGCAAAATTGTACTTGGCAAGCCCGGCCGCGATTGGCAACTTCAAGATCATCTGTAGGATGCGTACGGTTTCGGCTATTTCTTCCAGCATCGCAGTCGCCATCTGCAGGCCGTGAGCGCCGAATGTTTCTGTAAGCTTCTCGCGCGTGGCTTTGTCGCGCTGGGCCAGACGGTCGACGACACTGGCCGTCCATCGTTTGGACTCCTCCAGCCTGTAGCCTTGCTTTTCCAGGTCGCGAGGCAAATCGGCCCAGTAAACTTCGGCAAAGGCAAAGTCCTCCAGCCAGGTGTTCGTCCCGGTAGAAACAAAGCCGATAGCGTGGTCCTCCACTGCGCTCTTGCCCGCGTCCCAGAGGCCCATGGGCAATTGCGTCGCCTGGCAAATTGATCCCTGGCGTTTCGCATCGTAGCGTGCGAATAGTCGGGCGAGGCACTGAGCAAAATCATTGCGTGATTGATCGCCCATGCCATGCACGCCAACGATCAGTTTCTTGCACAGCTGCGATTGATCGCGCCGGTAAACGGCCCCGGCAGGCGCCTTTGTGCTGGCGTTTCCGCCGGCGGTCAGAGCATCATGTTGAGCAGCAGCATCACCCATGGAGAGACTCCTCTCATTGAACACGGTTGCAAGCGGGAATAATCCTAAGACGGAATTAAGGAAGATGCAAGGAAGAAGTGTAGGACCTGTTCGAATCACTACTGCGCTGGCTTGCCCGAGAGCCGTGCCCGCAGTTTCTTGGGGTTCTCCCTCGCTCCGTGAATTTCCTTCGGAAGGAAATATCGTTTTACGTTGTTATACGATCGGTGCCCCTACCCCCCAACTGTTGAGAAATCACCAAAATTCGCGTCATAACCGATTGGCTTCAACGCAGTTCGGTTGATGGGGTGATTTCCACCTGTGAATCCTCAAATGCTAGATCAATGCGGCATGCCTGGACCATCTGGCTGGCAATCACGGGCCAGCACGCTTGGCTTCCAGTTCCTCCCAGCGTGCGTAGAGCCGTTCGACGGTTCGCTGTGACTCTTCGAGCGCCCGGCAAGCATCGGTCAAGGCGACGTGCCCCGCGGTTGAAGCGTGCTCCACCGCTGCCTCGCGCAGTGCCACCTCTTGCTCGGCGGCGAGTATGGCGGCCTCCATCTGCTCCCATTCCTGCTGTTCGCGGTAGGCCAGCTTGCGGGGTTTAACCGCGACCGTTTTTTTCACCGCAGGCTGCTCTTTGCTGCCTACCACCGGCTGCCGGCTTTCTGCATCGTTTTTCTCGTATGCGGTGAGCCATTGATCTACGCTGCCATAGAGCGCCGCGCCGCCGCGACCGTCGAGACCGACGACTTCGGTGCATAATTGATCCATCAGCGTGCGATCATGGCTGACAATGACCAGAGCGCCTGCGAACTCGGCGAGGTTGTCTTCGAGCACTTCGAGGGCCGGGATGTCGAGGTCATTCGTTGGCTCATCGAGCAACAACAGATCGGCCGGTTGCAACATCAATTGAGCGATGCGGACGCGGGCCTGCTCGCCTCCAGAGAGTTGGCCGACGAGAACGTCGAGATGTTCGGGCTGAAAGAGAAACTTCTTGGCCCAAGCCGCGACATGGGTGGGCCTCTCGCCGAACATCACGGTATCGCCATTGGGGCACAGGGCCCGGCGCAACGTTGCCGTGGGATCGAGCATTGCCCGTCCCTGCTCGAACATCACGGAACGAAGCCCGTCCGCGCGTACCACCGTGCCGGCGTCAGGCGCGATTACTCCCGCCAGGACGCGCAATAGCGTGCTCTTGCCGCTCCCGTTGGGGCCGAGCAAACCGACCTTGGAGCCCGGAGTCAGCAGCAGATCGAGGCCGGAAAAGAGGGAGCGGCTTGGAATCGACTTTGCGATACCAGCGACGCTGAGCAGTTTGCGAGTCTGCCTCCCCGTGGCGACAAAGTCGATCCCTGCGGCGCCGGTGGCGGCATTGCGGTACTGCAATTCCTGCAATTCCTCGCGCCGCCGGGCCGCGTCGTCGATGCGCGAGCCGGCTTTGCGCGTCCGTGCGGCGGCTTTGCGCCCCAGCCATTCGGTCTCACGGCGCACCTGGTTGGCGACCGACTCCTGTTGCCGGGCCTGCCCTTCGAGGAAGGCCTCACGCTTCTCCGCGAAATCGTCGTAATTGCCGGCAACGCGAAAGGAGCCGCCGGGATAGACCCGGCTGACCTCGATCACCTCGTCCGCAACAGCGCGCAGAAACGTGCGATCATGCGTGGCGACCAGATACCCGAAGGGTGCATCGCGCAGCAGCCTCTCCAGCCAGCGAATTCCAGGCAGATCGAGATGATTCGTCGGCTCATCGAGAAGGAGCAAGTCCGGCTTGCGGACGAGTTCCCGAGCAAGCGAAAGCCGTTTGCGCCAGCCGCCGGAAAGTTGATCGGCCCTCTGCTCGACGTCGACGAAGCCGACCTGCGTCAAGGTGATCGCGGCTTGCGTTTCGCGCTCGTAGTCCTCGCTTGAGTCCGCAGCGAGGGCGGCCAACAAGACGTCGCGCACCGATTGGCCAGCCGGGAAGACATCGTCTTGTGCCACAAACCCGACCCGCGTGCCACGCCGCAGTGAGCGCGTGCCGACATCAGGCTCATCGCGGCCGGCCAGGAGCTTCAAAAGCGTCGATTTCCCGGATCCGTTTGGACCGATCAGCCCGAGGCGCTCACCCGCCCGCAATTCGAGCGACAGATCGCTGAACAAGGGGCGTGGACCGAACCGTTTACTCAACCCTTGCACACTCAACAACAATGTCATTCACAAGCTCACTTGGGGATAGGCTCATCCGCACTTGGATACGGGTGCATCAACTTACTTTCTATCACCCCGGATGCCCAGCTACGAGACTTTCTCCGCCCTCGCGGACAAGTATATATACTGTCCCCTACTGCCCGAGCCCGAATCAACTTGAGGACGTCAGCCATGTTTATCGGCCGTAATCTGCTCGCCTTGGCAACCTTCGTCGCGATTTTCGGGTCCACCGGCCCTGCCACGGCGCAACCAGGAAAGCCAGTGCGGGTCGGCATTCTCGGCCTCGACAACTATCAGGCCGTCGCCTACACGCAGCTTTTCAATGACCCGAAGGCGGCGGGCGATCTGGCAGGCCTGCGTGTCGTCACCGCGTATGCGGCCCCCGCCAGTGCCGACATCAAGGAGAGCGTTGACAACTTGCCGAAGTGGAAGGAAGCGATCGTCGGCTATAACGTGAAACTGGTCGCGTCGGTCGACGAGTTGATTCGCAGTTGCGACGCTGTGATGATCATGACCGTCGATGGGCGCAAGCACCTGGAACAGGCGACGCCGATCTTGAAAGCTGGCAAGCGGCTCTACATCGGCAGGCCGCTGGCGGCGTCGCTGGGCGATGCGGTTGCCATCATGCGTCTCGCGGAGCAAACGAAGACCGCGTGCTGGACCAGCTCGCAGCATCGCTTCAGCCCGGGTTTCATCGGTATGCGCAAACATCCCGACGTCGGCAAGGTGCTCGGGTGCGATGTCTACGGCGGCTGCCCGACCGAGCCCACGCACGCCGAGTTTTACTGGCATGCCGTGCACAGCATCGAAACGCTTTACACCATCATGGGCCCGGGCTGCGAATCGGTCCGCTGCACCTCGACACCGGTTGCCGAGTCCATCACCGGAGTCTGGAGCGATGGCCGGGTGGGCACCTACCGCGGCATCAAGAAGGGCGCACTCAAGTATAGCGCCACCGTGTTTGGCGAGAAGGGCGTTTCGGTCGCCGGCATCTATGGCCACGGAATTCCCGTCAAGGGCATCGTCCCGATCAACGACAAGTACATGGGCTACGAAGGAATCGCCATCGAGATGGCCAAGTTCTTCAAAGGCGCCTCTGCCCCGGTCAGCGCGGCCGAGACGCTGGAGATCTTCGCATTCATGGAAGCCGCTCACGAAAGCAAGCGGCAAAAAGGCGCAGCGATCCGCGTCGCCGACATCCTGGAGAAGGCCCGCAAGTAACGGATTGCCGAGGAAGGGAGTCGAACCCTTACGCCTTTCGGCACAGGATCCTAAGTCCTGCGTGGCTGCCAGTTACACCACCTCGGCTCGGAATTCATTCTAGCGGAAAACGCGGCACTCGTTTATGGCCGGGAACGGCGAAACTTTTCGCTTTCCTTTGCGAGAGTGATGAACTATCCTCATCTCTTTGCCCGCCGCTGGAGTATGGACCATGTCTACCGCCGCCGGATCGCCTGATACAACCCCCTGGTATCGACAACTCACGCGCTATCACTGGTTCGTGTTGACCGTCGCCGCTCTGGGCTGGCTGTTCGACACGATGGATCAGCAACTCTTTATTCTGGCCCGGCCCGCCGCCATGAAGGAGCTGGTAGTTCCGGCCAGCGAAGACGAGACACTCAAGGTGACGTCGCAACGGCGCAGCGCAGCGGGCGACATCGCTACCTCCGTGTTCATTGCCGGCTGGGCGTGCGGCGGTTTGTTCTTTGGCATGATGGGCGATCGCATCGGCCGGGCGAAAACTATGCTGATCACCATCCTCGTCTATTCTGCATGTACGGGCTTGAGCGCCCTTTCGGTCGGGGTCTACGACTTCGCGTTTTATCGCTTCCTAACCGGCCTGGGGGTCGGCGGGGAATTCGCGGTCGGCGTCGCGCTGGTGGCCGAGGTCATGCCTGCCAGCGCACGCACCGGCGCCATTGGACTATTGCAAGCGCTTTCCGCAGTCGGCAACATCACGGCGGCCTTGATCAACCTGGGGCTAGGGATGGCCGAGGAAGAGGGCCTGGTGACGAGTCCCTGGCGTATTATGTTCCTCATCGGGGCCTTGCCGGCGCTCTTGGCCGTGGTCATCCGCTACGGCTTGAAGGAACCTGAGCAATGGACGAAGGCTTCCCACGCGGGAGTTGTCGGCCAGCAACTCGGCTCCTACGCCGAGCTCTTCCGTGATCCACGCTGGCGAAAACACGCTATTCTTGGCTTGGTGCTTGGGTGTTCGGGCATCATCGGGTTGTGGTCCGTCGGTTTCTTCACTCCGGACCTGATTCGGGTCGTGCAACGAAAAGGCATGGCGCTGGCTGTCTACGATGAACGTATCGCCGAAGCGAAACTGAAGCAGGATGAGCCTCTGGTTCAGCAATGGTCCCAAATCCGCGACTACGAGAGCAAAATCCAGACGTTTCCCGATGAATTGAAAACCTTGCAAAAGACGGCCGAACCTGCCATCGGCGGCCGGCTTTCCCGCTGGGGCAGCTATACCTCGCTGATGATCAATCTCGGCGCATTCTTCGGCATCTACGGATTCAGCGTGCTCGCCCAGCGCATAGGCCGCAAGCCGACTTTCGTGATCTCGTTGACCGCGGCCTTTATCAGCACCGCGGCGGTGTTCTGGTTCCTGCAAGACTTTTGGCAAATCTTTGTGATGGTGCCAATCATGGGCTTCTGCCAGCTATCGCTCTTCGGCGGCTATGCTATCTATTTCCCGGAACTGTTCCCGACGCGGCTGCGTTCGACCGGGACAAGCTTCTGCTACAACGTCGGCCGATTCGCGGCAGCGTTGGGACCGCTGGTGAAGACGGCGCTGGAAGGCTTTTTTCAGAGTCTTGCCGACGATCATGTGCAAAGCCTGCGCTACGCAGGGGTAACGATGTGCCTGGTGTTCTTGGTAGGCTTCTTCGTGCTGCCGTTCTTGCCGGAGACGCAGGGCAAGCCGCTGCCGGAATAGGCGAACGGCCGGCGTTAGCCGGCTGGTGCAAAATGCCCGCGCGAACGCGACATACCAGCCAGCTAACGGTGGCCTGTCGCCAAGACTACATAATCCGCCTCCGCCAGGTCGATGTCGAAGCGTACTACGCCGTCCTTGTGGGTGAACGCCAGGTTGCGCTGGCCACTGACGGTGCGGATGGTCTTCGGGGCGTCCTTCATGCGGACTTCGACGCCGAGCGTTTCGAGTTTCTTGGCGTTTGTCCAGTTAACCAACGTCAGCAATATGCCGTCTTTGTGGTCCATCACGATGCTCTCGACATGTGGATTAGTGCAAACGACATCCTGCTTCAATTTAGCCACCCGGACGCCGAGTTCGGCGAGTTGCAGGGCCGTGGTTGCAGAAGTGGCGGGATTGTAAAGCATATGCCGGCCGCCACGCGCCCAGGGAATGGGACGCGTTCCCAGTTTAATCGCATTGGTGCCTGCCAACCCACCAGCCGCGATGACATGGCCTTTTCCGAAATCACGAAACGTCGCGGCGCCGCTGCCATCTTTCCAGTGCAGGTAGACTTGAGCCGAGTCCGCCGTCAGCACTTGCTTCAAAGCCACGGCAGGGATTTGTTCCGCCTTCCCCATTGTGTCGATCGGCTCGCACAACGGCAGTTCCAGCAACGTCCGCATGTGGTATGCGTTCTTCGTCGTCGTGATGCTCTTCAATCCGAGCAGCTTGAGCATCGCAGGCTCAGGTTCACCATACTGGTTGAGATGACCACACCCGCCGGAGCAAAAGAGGGTGCCGCCGGCTTTGACCCATTCTTCGAGCTTCGGAATGATGCGGTTGTCAATCCATTCGCCGGCAAAGTAGACAACCTTGAGATTTTTCAAGTAGCCTTCGAGGATGTCTTCCTCTGTAATGCAATCGACGGCATAGTCAGCGTTTCGCAGCGCTAGGTATAGCATCTGCTGCTCCTTGCGGCACAGCGTCTGGTTGACCTCCTTCGGCGCATTCTTGCACTGGGCCGCGAATGGATCTTTCTCCTTCGGCACCATCAGCCGGCTCTCGTTGTAATCGGTCGCCTTGCTCATGACGACGGCGACCTGGCCGGGGCGCACCTTTCCTTCGACGACGAACTTCTCGACCTCGGCGGAATCGTAAATCGATTCGCTCAACGTGCGGAAGGTGTCCTTGTACTTCCACGAGACATAGTTTTCGGTGTAGCGTTCCGCCGGTGCGACCCAGAAGCTATCGATGTGCCGGGCGCCGAAACCGACCGACAGCACCATATTCCGTCGCAAGAAACCTGGTTCCTGACCCGGCGCGTGCGGCATCACGTAATAATGGATCGGCGTGTTGTGATACTTAGCGGCGCAGCGCATCTGCGCAAAGCTCCACGAGATAATCTGCGGCACCTCCGGCACGCTGAAAATGTAATCCTCCGCCCAGATCATCGACATGCCCTTGTGCTTGAAGATATCGACCCATTGATAGATCGGGCCGTAATAGAGGCAGCCATGGTGCGGCGAATAGTTGGCGCCCGTCAGAACTTCGGGGCCGAAAAGCTCCTTGGCTCGCTGTGTCATGGCGCGATAGTCGGCGAAGCGTTCTTCTTCGTTGAATTGCTGGCTCCACCAGGCCTGGCGAGCCGCGGGCCTTGAGGCCCCGGTTGAGTAGGGCGTAAGGTTGGCCTGATCGGGCTCGACACCGAGGTCCGCTTTCGTGATCCCCTTCGCCTTGAGCCAAACGCGGAACTTGGCGTTGAGCTTGGCATCCTTGAAGTTGATGTTGCCGAGGCTGATCTCGTCGCCAAAGCTGAGGACGCGCAGGCTATTCTTGTCCTTGAAGGTCTTGGCGAAATTCTCAATCTCGCCGATGCTATGGGTGTGCGCATGCAGGTGTCCGCGCTTAAGCTGCTCGTACTTGGCGGGCAGCATGGTGTTGTAGCCGAGGGTGGCTTTGAGCTCGTGGACCCAATCTTCGTTCCCGCTGAAGGCGCCGTAATAGGCGATCTCTTTCGGCTTCTTGCCGCCGTTGGCTTTGCGCCAGGTTTTGCTTTCCTTGATGATCTCCTGGGCCCACAGCCGGCTTGGTTTGACGACGGCGTCCTTGTTCCACATGACGTCGATCGGAACCAGGACAGGCTCGCCGCTGAGGGCCTTCATGTCGCCAACGAGGTTCTTGCCGACCTCATCGCGCGCGAATTGCATGGCAAACTCCTTGGCGCCGGGCAAGGTGACGGTCAGGCCTTCATCGTGAACGAGTCGGCAGAACGGCCCGATGTTGATCCAGGTGCTCCATTGCCCGGGCGCGACCGCGGCAGCTGGAAACATCTCAGTTGCGCCGCCGTAGTTTGGCTGGTAATGCCCCGCGCGCGAAACGGTTAAACGCGCCGACTTGTCGCTCGCATTCTGAAAGCGCATGAAGACGCGGCTCGCCTCCAGCGCCTCCAGTGTAAACGGACTGCCGACCTGGAACGGTTTGAAGCCCTTGTACTCGTCCTTGAGGTCGGTCGTCAGGACCAGGAAGTCGATGAAGCGATCGCCCCCCGGCTTCGCGTTCGCCACCGTGATAAGGCGAATCTCGGCTGCCCCTGGCTTCAATGCCACCGTCGTCTTCGGCGCCTCGGCCGCATCGTGATCAACGCCCCATGGCCACCACAGTTCATCGGAGACGCCGCTGAAGCTCCAGAGTCGGTCGGTGTTTTTCTTACCGTAGACGTGCGTGAACACGGTCTTGCCGTTCTGCACGATCTCGACCCTGTGCAGGTAGTTGAAGTAGGGGGGCGCCTGGTACTTGCTCCAGACGCGAAACGTGCCGCCTTCCTTGACGGTGATGCTCCTTTTGGCGACGGACTCAACGCTGTCGGCCGGAGCACCAAGGCAGCCGCCGTGGGTCATCCAGGCGCCGCCGTAGGTGTGGCTGGCGTAACTGTCTTGCTGGTGGGTGACCTTCCAGCCCTTCTTGTCGAGCGGCGTAAAAGATTCGCCCTCCGCGATGATGATCTCGGCACGGGCCAACGCGGGCACCGTGAGAAACAAGAATGTAGCGAAAAACGAGTTTGCCAAGGCGCGCATGGGTCCACCTCATGGGTACTGAAGAGATGAACGGATTCTATGCGCATGGATTGGAATGTCGAATAGAAAGCAGCGTTCAATTCGATTCGCGCGTGCTAAGACTTGGCGGTCACATGATTTTCACATCATGCAGAGTATTCTTCTGCGTCTGATACGGTCCGCCGGCGCCAGACTCGCATGGCTGAATCACCGGCTCAAGTCGTGAATGAATCTCAAGAGCATGCAGTACAATCTCCGCGTCGATACCGCGATAACGCGTGAAGAAGCTCAACTCTCCCTTGATGACGCCCTCAAGTTCGACGACCCATTCGGTCTGGCCGTTTTTGACCCCCTTGTTAGCTTTCACACGTACGATGTGATCGAGATTGACGAACTCACCGGTAAGCTTGATCCACATTTTAGGCCTCAAATCAGGTGCCTGGCGGCCGAGCACGCGGTGGGAGAACGGCTCAAGAATGCCAGTAAACAACCCTAGCATGAAAAAGGATCTGTCAAGGCAATATGAAGCGGAAATTGGCTTAGAAATGTGTGAGGATTAACAGCCATGGGGCTCAGCCTTCCATGGGATTGCTACTCCGGAGCCAACGGCTTGCGAAACACCACCATGCTATCGCCGTCGGCGTAGAAATCCTGGACCAGGGCATGCTGCTCGTAGCCATGCTTGCGGTAGAAGGCGCGGGTCGGTTCATAGTGAGGAACCGATCCGGTTTCGATGAGGAGGAGGCGGGCGTTGCGGTTGTTGCGTAGATCGTCCTCGACGTAGCGCAGTAATTGCCCGCCGACGCCCCGCCCCTGTTGATCCTTCCGCACCGCGATCCAGTAGAGATGCCAGGTTCGGTCGGTCATGGGCGTGGGGGCATAGTAGGCAAACCCAAGAACCTCGCCGCCGTCAACGAACGTGATGGCATGGTGGTCGTTGAGGTGTTCGGTCGCATGAAAATCGTCGAGCACCTCGCGCAGCGCCACTACCTCGATCGGCTTGAACATACTCGTCGCGTCGGCGAGCGCGACGAGCGTATCCGTCTCTGCGGGAGTAGTAGGTCGGATCATCGAATTAGTATAGTCGACAAGCCGGCAATCGTTCTTTTTTGCATCCGGGCGGGGCCGGCGACGGCGCACGGCCGGGGCACTGTCACTCAAGATCGGCGCGTTTGCGTGTGGTTACACCGGCATTATCAAGTGCGGCAAGCAGTTCCTGTGCCTGCGGTAGCAATTCGCCGTTCTGGCCGCGGGCGAGACGCAGGTGTTGCCTGGCTAGTTCAACCTGGTCCTTGAGCCCAAGCACCCGGGCGAGATTCAAATGTGCCTCGGCCGAGCCCTGGGCACGCGTCAGCCAGGTCAGCCCCTGTTCGTGCTGCCCCATCCAGGCCAGGGTAAAGCCGAGCTTCTTCTGGTACTCACGGTTTTCGGGATCCAGTTCCAGGGCCTTGTTCAAGCAACGGACACTTTCGCTGAACTCCTGGCGGCACTTGTGGCACATGGCGAGGTCGTACCAAAGCGAAGCGTCCTTGGGATATTTGGCCATGGCCTTTCGATAGATTTCCTGAGCCCGTTCGTAATCGTTGTTTTTGACGTAGAGCTGCCCCAGCCGCCGGCTAGCTTCGAGATTGTTCGGATCGAGCTTCAGAGCGTGCTGATAGGCCTTTCGGGCTTCATCGCGAAGGCGGGCCTGGGCCTCGGGCTGGCTCTTGGCTGCTTCGGAATCCGCTTCGGCCTCCTTCAGCTTACCGAAGGCGATTTCCGTACTCGGTTGTGGATTGCGTTTGGGGCCGTCGATTTTCTTCGTCGGCCTGGGCGCCTCGTCGAGACGTGCCACGGCTGGGTTGGTGGGTGTGCCGGCGTTCTTTTGCGTGCTGGTGGTGATACAGCCGGTCAAGAGTGTCGCGAGCGGGAGCGTCAAGAGCCATAACGAAATGCGACCGTCCATGATCATCCTCGAATCCGTTCGGGAAATGGGTAACCCGTGTTTACGTTTAGCGCTCACACAAGGCGGCATGCGGGCGCTCAACGCAAATGTCGGGAATCAAAACTCACATATGAAACTGGCTGAAGCTTCGGCCATCAAATCACGTGTCAGTTGAACTGGCTGTCTACGAAATCGGCAGATTGCCTGCACGATCTCCAGCAGATCTCGACAATCGCTGGCGCGAGCGTTGCGTCCCTGGGTGTAATAGCGCTCATACAGATAATCCACGGCCTCTGGGCAAGGATTCATACCCAGCCGCTTGACCATTGAATTGAAAATGCGCTCGTAGATCACACGCTCCGGCGCGTCGATCGAAACCTTGTGGCGGATGCGTCGCAAAAAGGCGTCGTCAACGAGGTCCTTGGGATCAAGGTTGGTCGAGAATATGATCAGCTGTTCGAAGGGGACTTCGAATTTCTTGCCCGAGGCGATGGTAAGAAAGTCGTGCCGATCTTCGAGGGGTAAAATCCAGCGATTGAGCAATTCCTTGGGACTGCACAATTGGCGCCCGAAATCGTCGATCAGGAAAACGCCGCCGTTTGCCTTGACCTGGATCGGCGCCTGATAGAAATTGGCTTCCGCGTTAAACCGCAGATCGAGTGCTTCGAGGGTCAACTCGCCGCCCGTGACTACCACGGGACGATGGATCTTGACCCAGCGCGCGTCCACGGTGCCCGAGTTGAGGAGTCGGCGAATGGTGGCTTCGTTATCCTCCATGCGATCGGAGTCGCGATGCTCGCCAAGCTGGTGGAGCGACTGATCGTAAACGGTGACGATGCTATTTTCCGCCAGGAATGCGTAGGGAACGTAGATCTCCCCGCCGGCGTTATTCATGAACTCGCCGATGGCGCGGGCGATCGACGTTTTTCCGTTGCCTGGCGGGCCATAGATGAAGACGCTGCGGCCCGACACAATCGCCGGACCGAGGGTGTTGTACATCTCTTCCTTGAGGACCAGGTGCGAGAACGCCGCCCGCAAGGGTTCGGGGCTGCAACTGATGCCCGTGACCGACTGCCGATAGGTCTGCTCGACGTAATCTTCGATGGGCACTGGTGCCGGACCGACGTAGGCGCATTGTTTCATCGAATCCTGCGCGCGCCGCCGGCCCAGTTCGGTAAGCATGAAACGGTAGCTAACGCGGCCAATCAGGTCGCCACCTTGTACTTCAACGCACTTTTCATCCTTCAAGAACTTCAGCGACTCCTCGATCACCTTGAAGGGCAGGCAAACACTGCGTGCCAGATCCAGACCGAGCATGACGCCTTGCACGTAGAGCGTGCGCATCAAGAGATCATTCAGAAACGTCAAGCTCAGGCCTGCTTGCCGCAAGCTCTCGGGCGCGGTCGGGGCCTCCGGAGCGCCGGCGCCTTCCCAATCCATGTTGGCAACACTCTTTTGACTTGCGATCATGCGTTCACCTTTGCCAGTTCTTCGAGTTTGACATCACACTTTCGCCGCACGCACAGCACGCTGCCGTCCATGCGAAGCACTTTCCGAGGCCGAATGGCCCCTACCGATACCACCACATCGCTGCGCAGCCGAAGGCAACGATCACCAGCGACCCCTGAATCAGCCGGGTGCGATCGGAAGCAAATTCCAGAATAAAATTGGCCTGCAGTATCAGAGTTGACGAGCCGGCATCGCCGCACGGGCTAGACGCCAGCACGGCGGAGCTGCTCGTTAGAAGGCAGGCCAGGCCCAGAATCACTACACCGATCTTGGCAAGGGGAGAGACGGCGTTCATGGCGTACGGTCCTGCATGGGGATTCGAACCTGCGCGGCTCCTTCCGGTTGACACCACTCTTCCGTGAGTTGAATGGGAGACGGTCCGAGGTCGAGGGACATATTCGTCCGGCGGCGGGAACGCGATTCGGGAAAGTTTTCCGCCGTTCTCTGCTCCGGCAACGGCTCTGTCGTTAAGGCCTCGACCTCGGCAAGCCGCCCTATGGAATCCATAGCATATTTTTCGCGGCAGGGACGTGAGGGGGACAAAAATGTCGCCGCTTGCAGCTTCGCGCTCGCAAGTCGCCAGGCGAGAACGAAGCCGCAAGCGGCAGCGCAAACGAAACGGGGAACCGAAGTTCCCCGTCTCGATCGAATCAAATCGGCTGCGTTATCTGGAACCGCCCGACGAGGACGATGTCGGCTGCAGGAAGGTCTGAGGCGTGCCGGCCTTGATGTTCTTTTCCACACCTTCGAGGGCCTTGTTCGTCCAGTCCGAGAAATGGGTCGGCTGCACGTAGCTGTGGACTTCGACTTCATAGAGCGTCGGCCGTTGCTCGGACTTTTGCGTGTCGAGGTAAGCCAGAATGGCTTTCTTTCGGCCTGCATTCGTGGCGGAGCGTTTCGCTGGTTCATCGCTGTCGGCGGTCTGTAAGTAGACCTTCATGACCATGGGGATAGGTTCGCGGTTGGCGATGTACCGAAGCTTGGCTTTGCCACTCGGCTTCAGTTCATTGCCCTCAAAATCGCCGTTCCACACGGTGTGATCGAGGAGGTGCCCCTTGTCGGCCTGGGCGTTATGCATGTCGCGGACACTGTCGCGAGCCACGTGGTTGTAGCGTTCCGGCCAACAGGGATCAACGACTTCGCGGTAATGCCGGCATCCGGCGACGGTGAGAACAGCGGCGCCGAGGCAGAGCGCTGCCGCGGTGTGCTTGATGAATCCGTTCATCTGGCATCTCCTGAACTGAAGGGGGTTAATTCTTTCGTCGTCAAGCGCTCGACTGGCACAACCTGAGCGCTTGACGGGAAAACCAATTCCTACTGGGGTTTCAACAAGTTATCCATGATGTTGATCGCGGCCGGCCCCACCAGCACTACAAAGATGCCGGGGAAGATGAACAGGATCAACGGGAACAGTAGCTGCACTGCGGTCTTGGCCGCCTTTTCCTCGGCTAGCTGTTTGCGGCGTGTGCGCATCGAATCCGACTGCACCCGCAGCGCCTGGGCGATACTGGATCCGAAGCGATCCGCCTGGATCAGGATTGCCGCCAGCGACTTCACGTCATCAACACCGGTACGCACGCCAAGGTCATGGAGCACCTCCCGGCGCGGACGGCCCATCTGGAGCTGGAAGTTCGCCAGCGAGAATTCCTCGGTGATGATCTTGGCGTGCTTCCCCATTTCGTCGCAGACCTTTCGCATCGCCGCATCCAACCCCAGGCCGCTTTCCACGCACACGACCATCAGGTCAAGCGCATCGGGAAGCGTAAGGAAGATCTCCTGCTGTCGTTTGGTGCGTAGATACCACAAAATCATGCTCGGCAGATAGAAGCCGATGCCGGTCATGATGACAACGCCTTGCAGGACCTTCCAGCCAAGCGGGCGACCTGGGACGAAGATCGCCAGCGAGATCAGGAAGAAAATCGCCAGGCAAACAATGCGAATGCCGGAGTACACCATCGGGGCGGCATCACTGCGGAAGCCGGCGTTGGCCAGCTTGTTTTTCAGGGCATTCTGCTCCAGTTCGGTCTGGGGCATGAGTGGTTTCGAGACCGACTTAACTGCGTCAGCCAGTCCCTGAAACTTGCTCTTGTTGCCGGCCTTGGTCGGGTCTTCAATCTCCGCGAGTGACTGAGGTCGGCTCAATCGCGACAGGCGATCGAGCGCCTGGCTGTTGCGATTCGAGATCATGGACAAGAGTCCCCAGATCCCCGCGACGATCCCGGCGAAAACCAGCAGGGGAATCATGTCTTCAATGCCGAATGCTGCGAACATCATGGGGGTATCCTCAATGAGGGAAATCAAAGGGGTTGCCGGCGTTTCCAGAGCAATCGGGAGAATCGTTCTACCTGATATACTCGTCAATTACGGCAAGGGTTCTTCACTCCCAGTTACCACAAAGTTTGCTAATTTCCTGTGCCGCCAAGTTTCCTGATTTATCCATCTTCACGAACAGTGGGCCTGGAAGCGATTCGCGCCTTAGGCTCGGAGCCAAGCGACCTACACCTTGATGTTGACGATCTTGCGAATCACCAGCGCACCGAAAACCTGCATGATCAACGCGGTGACGGACATCTTGACGCCCAGCGGGTGCGTCCAAAGCTTCTCCACGTAGTCGTATTTGATGTGAAGCATGGTAAGGAACAACACGAACGGCAAACCCATAAGGATGACGCCGGACAGGCGTCCTTCGGCCGTCAGGGCTTGCACCTGTCCGAGAATGCGGAAGCGTTCGCGGATGACGTAGCCGATCTTGTCGAGGATTTCCGCCAGATCGCCGCCGGTTGTCCGCTGAATACAGACTGACGTAACAAAGAATCGCAGATCCAGGTTGGGAACGCGGTCGCACATCGACTTCAGAGCATCTTCAATCGGGATACCGAGATTCTGCTCCTCATAAACACGGTTGAACTCGTCGGAGACTGGCTTGGGCATTTCCTCGGCCACGACATGCAAACCGGCTGCCAGACTATGGCCCGCACGAAGTGCCCGCGCCACCAACTCGAGTGATTCGGGCAGCTGGGAGGCAAAGGTCTTCAACCGACTCGAGCGCTTGTGCAAAAGCCATGCGAACGGCACCAGGGCCAGCAGGACGCCGAGCATCGGCGCCGCGTAGATCTTTACGCCCGCCAGCCAGCTTGCCGTGAAGCCAAGGGTTCCCAGAATCAGGCTGATGACCAGAAACGTGCTGGGGGTGATATTCGCATCGGCCTGCACGATCAGCTTTTGCAGGCTGACGATATTGGGCGTGATCGCTTCGAGCAGCGAGTTCTTGTCGCGGTCCAGCGCCGTCTTCTTGAGGATCGTGGTCGTCTCATCATCCCTTTTCTTGCGACCAGTCAGCATGTCGAGCCGCTCACTCGACTTTGCTGTGCCTTCGCCGAAAATGAAGAAGAGCATACCGATCACTGCGGAGACGCCGATAAACACCAAAGCGTAGATCAAGAGGGGAGACATTGGATTACATCCTTCTGCACACGTTTTCGTTAAGCCGAGGAACAAGCTCCGCGGCTAACTGGCCATGGTTCCTCCCTCGCGCCGGAGGGGGGGACAAGCCCCTCGTTCCGGCGGAGGTGGTGGTGGATCCGGACGGCTCCCCGGGGACGCCGCATTCGAGCCAATTTCAGTCGCGCAACAAGACGCGTTCCTGGAACATATTCGTCGGTAGCTTGATGCCCGATGCCTCGAGGCGCGGGATGAAGCCAGGCCGCACGCCGCTCGCCTCGAACTGCCCGTAGCAGCGCCCGTTCTGATCGATGCCGAGCTGCTTGAAACGGAAAACCTCCTGCATGATGATGACGTCGCCTTCCATACCCATCACCTCGGAGATCGACGTGATCTTGCGCGGCCCTCCCTGCAGACGGTTCGCCTGAATGATCAGATCGACCGCGGACGAAATCTGTTGCCGCATCGCCTTGATCGGCAACTCCATACCGGCCATCATGACCATGGTTTCCAGTCGGGACTGGGCATCGCGGGTCGTATTGGCGTGCAGGGTCGTCATCGAACCGGCGTGGCCGGTGTTCATGGCTTGCAACATGTCGAGCGCC
>SXGT01186227.1_pt1 | contig 32628 bp, 33 predicted proteins | sample 3176221 | NCBI WGS metagenome assembly SXGT01 (sample SAMN11356862, study PRJNA531348) | freshwater metagenome | isolation source: freshwater sample F1-120 | place: China: Fuxian Lake, Yuxi | collected 2017-12-25
CACTGAACAAATTGAAATTATCGGTACCTTTGTAATTCCAGAATTTGGTACAATTGCAGCCATGATTCTAGCAGTCGCAATTATCTCAATAGTTGCAATTTCTGCAAAATCAAGACTTAGCATCGTTCCAAGATTCTAAAAAATTATAACTTTTTTTCATTTTTTCTTTTTCATAGTAAAAGTGATATACAAATTAATGTTTGAGAGATTATGTATTTTAAAATATTTTTTACTTTGATTATTTTAGCAATAATTTCAAGCGGTGTTGTTTTTGCACAAAATTCATTGATTTCAGTTCAGACAGATTCTCTTTATTATGATGAAGGGGATACCATTCTAATTTCTGGAACAGTTAATACTATAATAGGCAACACTCCAGTCACATTACAATTATTCAAAGACGCAAATTTGGTCCAAGTAGCTCAATTTGAATTATCTCAAGATGGTAATTATTCACATACAATAATTGCAGAAGGCTCACAATGGAAAAGAGAAGGTGAATATATCGTTAAAGTTGTATATGGTGATGGAAATATTGCTGAATCATCGTTTTCGTTTAAACCTGGTTTAAAAACAGTTTCAACTACAAACATTTTTTCAGATATTGCAATTGATGATGGTGGTACATTTGATATTAATTATAGTATAACAGGAGGAACTGTCGAAAGTATAGTTGTAGACACTTCAATATTTGGATTAATAGTACAGATTGATGCTACAAGTAATGGTAGGCTTGTCCTAGATTTACCAAGACAATTCATTGAAAGTAAGCAGGGTGGTATGGATGTTGATTATATTATTTTGATAGATGATGTTCAAACTTACAATTCATCTGAACAGAAATTAGATTCTAAAATTAGAACTGTAATAATTGATTTTGAACAAAATGATTCTGAAATTCAACTTATTGGTACATATGTTATTCCAGAGTTTGGTACACTAGTAATGATAATTCTGACAATAGGAATCCTGTCATCCATACTATTAACAAAAAATCGATTACACATTAAAATTTAATTTTAAGAGATAAAAGAATATTTTTCTTTAAATGGGCATCAATTTGAGTTGATGCGATATTATCAAGATAAATCAATTTGGAATTACATTAATTTTTCCAGGCCTATATCCGTCTTTATCAATTTCAACAGAAGTAAAACCAATTATTTTTAATTTTTTATTTAATTCATTCATAATATTATCGTCAAATATGAAAATCATTTCTTTTTCTACTTCTATTTTTGCTAAACCATCAATGTCTCTCACTCTAACTTGTTTTAGATTTGTAAGTTGTTTAACAAGAGTTTCTCCAAATTCAATTCGAGTTAATTTTTCTGCAGTAACTCTTTGACCCCATGGAATTCTTGATGCTAAACAAGAATTAGAAGGTCTATCATATACCGATAATCCAACAGATTTTGCAATCTCTCGAACTTGAAATTTAATAAATTTAGTTTCTACAAGAGGACTTCGTATGCCATTTTCTCTAAGTGCCTGAATTCCAGGTCTATAATCCCCTAAATCATCAAGATTAGTACCATCAACTATTGTTTTTACATTATGTTCTTTAGCTATTTCGATTAGATGTTCACCTAACTCCATTCTACAATGAAAACATCGATTTGAATCATTTTTTACAAATTCTTCATTTTCAAGTTCACTGTAATCTAAAAAAATCTGTTGAATTCCTATTTCTGAACATACTTGTTTTGCTGAAATTAATTCTTCTTCAGATAAAGTTTTGTAATCTGCAGTAACTGCAATTGCAGAATTACCTAATGCTTGAAAAGCAGCATATGCAACAACTGCACTATCTACTCCCCCAGACAATGCAATCATTACTTTATCCTTATCTGCAAACCAATTAATTAAATCACTTAATTTATTCATTAAAGACCCTCTATCTTTTCAATTTCCTTTGTCAAGAATGATTCAATATCTTTTATTGGTCTATCTAAAGCCTTTGACATGTCTTTTAAATCATCAAATTCTATTTTAAAATGAATTTTTCCATTATGAGATGATTTTTTATAATTTACTTGAAATGATTTACCATTAAAAGTTAACGAGAAATTATGATTTGTTCTGGGAACAATAAAACGATTAGAATTTGAAATTCTGATTCCTAAAGTACCAGTTTCTGATACTAGAGTATCGATTATTGTATCAACTTTAGCATCATCACAAATTACACAAACAAGATTTGTTGGTCTCCCTTTTTTTGTAATTCCTGGATAAATTGAAATATCTTTTGCCCCTTGATCCATAATTTTGTCAATTAAATGTCCAAATATTTCACCTGAAACATCATCGATATTTGTTTCAAGAATTTTGACATTATCCATTTCAAAGTTATTTTCATTACCTTGAATAATTTTTAAAACATTAGAAAAATTCTCAAAATCCTTTTGACCTGCTCCATAGCCAATTGAACTAACCTTCATTGAAGGATAATACTCCACTGGGTAATTTGTCAAATTTACTAAAATACAGGCTCCTGTAGGAGTTGTTAGTTCCTCTTTTGAATTGTTTCCCTGAATATTCAAATTAGAATTTTTAAAAATTTGAAGAATTGCACTTGCAGGATTTGACATTATGCCGTGTGAAAAACTCACAGTACCCCCTCCAACTGAAACAGGCAAACAAATAATTTTTTCGTCAAACAATTTTAAATCATCTAATGCGATAGATATTCCAACAATGTCTACTAGAGTATCTATGCTGGAAGCTTCATGAAAGTGAACTGAATCCTCAGAAATTCCGTGAATTTTAGCTTCTGATAAAATCAAAGTGTCAATACATGATTCTGCAAATATTTTTGCTTTATTTGAAAGATTTAATTGATTTACAGAATTTACAATAGCTCTTTTGATATCAATACCTTTTCTTTCAGAAATATTTTCATCAATTTCTAAAATTAATTGTGTAGACTCAATTCCTCGCTTTTGAATTTTCTGAAAATCAATTTTTTTAATAGTAGAGTCTGAAAGAAATTTTTGAGATTTCATAATTCCCTCAATAATTTTATTTTTATCTGCACCTAAATTTACTAAAGATGACAAAAGCATATCTCCAGATATTCCTGCAATTTGAGGATCAATAACAATCACCATGATTAAAAAATATCAAAAATGCTTATAAATTCGTCTAATGCCAGACTAATTTCATTAGATTTATAATTTGAAAATTAGTTGCAATTTTTATGATTACCATTATTGGATCTGGTAAAGTAGGTGGAGATGCAGCACTCTTTTCAGCTTTAAAGAAATTGGATGATCAAATTTTGTTACTTGATGTTGCTGAAGGTTTACCCCATGGTGAAGCCATGGATATCAATCACATGCTATCTGAACAGGGTATTGATGTAGAAGTAAAAGGTTCAAATGATTATGCTGATATGAAAGGATCAAATGTTGTCGTTGTTGTAGCAGGTTCTGGAAGAAAACCTGGAATGACAAGAATGGATTTATTGAAAATCAACGCTTCAATTGTTAAAAGTGTAGTAGAGAATGTAAAAAAATATGCAGATGATTCAATGATAATTCCAGTTACAAACCCATTGGATCCAATGGTGTACATCACTCAGAAAGTATCTGGATTTGATAGAAGTAGAGTATTTGGAATGGGTGGAATGTTAGATTTATCACGATTTAGACAATTTATTCATGAATCAACAGGTTATTCTAGAGATTCAATTAGAGGATTAGTAATTGGCGAACATGGTGAAAACATGTTACCTTTGCCACGATTCTCTTCCATATCTGGAGTTCCATTATCATCATTTTTATCAAAAGAAAAACTAGATGAGATTGTTCAAAATACAAAACATGTTGCAGCTAAAGTAATTGAATTAAAAGGTGCTACAGTACATGCACCAGGAAATGCAATATCTGCAATTATTGAAACTGTTTTGAAAGATAGAAAGCAAGTCATTCCAGTAGCAACTTATCTTGATGGTGAATATGGTCATTCTGATGTTGCAATAGGAGTCCCTGCAGTAATTGGAAAAAATGGAGTTGAGAAAATAATTGAATTAGATCTAAATGACCAAGAGAGACAAATTTTTGATAAAGGTGTTGCAAATGTTAAAGATGCCATATCTGGTATTGAGATCTAAGCATTTTAGTATTCAGAAAAAAATAGAAGATTATTGAAAATTGATGAAATTTTAGAATCGGTTAAATCTGGAAAGATTTCTACAAGTAGTGCCAAAAAACTCCTTACCCTATATTCAATCGAGGAAGTAGAAAATTTTGCAAAAATTGATATCAATAGAAGTAAAAGAAGAGGAGTCCCAGAAGTAATTTTTGCAGAAACAAAAGAATTAGAGGATACTAAAAAAATTATTAAAAAAACTTTAGAAAAAACGAATTCAGTAATTGTTTCAAGAATTAAAAAAAACGAGTATAATAAAATTATATTATTTTCAAAGAAATTGAAAGTAAATATTGAAACTGGAAAAAATTCATCATCCATATTATTATTTAAAAAACCAATTAAATTTCAAGGTGGAATAGTTGGAATCATTACTGCAGGAACTTCAGATATCGGAGTAGCTGAGGAAGCAAGGATAATGTGCAAAGCAATGAATTGTAAATGCATAACAAGTTATGATGTTGGAGTTGCTGGAATCCAAAGAATATTTCCAATTTTAAAAAAAATGATTGAAGAAGAAGTTGATTGTATTATAGTTGCAGCAGGGATGGAAGGTGCTTTGGCAACCTTAGTTTCTACAATGGTCGATATTCCAATTATTGGAATTCCAACATCTGTGGGATATGGGTATGGTGAGAAAGGTATTGCAGCTTTGGCATCAATGCTACAAAGTTGTTCATTGGGATTATCTGTGGTTAATATCGATAATGGTATTGCTGCAGGTGGAATTGCTGCAAATATTGCAAATAGAGTAAATAAAAAAATGAACTTTTGATTAAAATTTTCAGATTAGATATATATTAACCCGAACGTGATTTTTTTCAGTTTGTGTGTATTATTTACTATTACATTTAATGTTCGATCTGGAGATTTCTTAAATGGCAATTAAGAAAAATCAAGTACTTGTACCTGATCATATTTACGTTCCAAAACATGAAATTATTTTAAAATCTGAGGCTGAAGAAGTTTTAAAAAAATATAATTGCAAGCCAACTGAATTGCCTTTAATCTTTGTAAATGATCCTGCAATTGTTGGGCTAGGTGTAAAACCTGGTGATATGTTAAAAATTACCCGACCAAGTTCTACATCTGGTGAATCTCTTTACTATAGATACGTGGTGGAAGTTTAGATTTGACTCATCCTGCAAACAAACGTTGGCCAGTAATTCAAGATATTTTAAAACGAGAAGGTGTTGCTCGTCAGCACCTAACTTCCTTTGATGAATTTTTAGAAAGAGGATTACAAAGTATTGTAAATGAAGTTGGACAAATTGATATCGAAAATGCTGAATATCCATATAAAATTCAATTGGGTAAAGTTAAACTTCAACAACCACGAATGATGGAACTTGATGGTTCTATTACTCATATTACTCCAGCTGAAGCAAGATTGAGAAATGTTTCTTATTCTGCACCCCTTATGATGGAAGCTATTGTTGAAGAAGATGGAAGAATTTTGGAATCTAGATCTGTTCATATTGGAGATATACCGGTAATGGCAAAATCAGTTACATGTATTTTAAATAATTTTTCTGATCAAAAATTAATTGAACATGGTGAAGATCCAAAGGATCCTGGTGGTTACTTTATCATTAATGGTTCTGAAAGAGTGATTGTTGGTTTAGAAGATCTTTCTTACAATAAAATTATTGTTGACAAAGAACTTGTTGGTGGAAATACTGTTTTCAAAGCTAAGGTTTATTCTTCAATTGTTGGTTATCGTGCAAAATTAGAATTGGTTATGAAAAATGATGGATTAATTGTTGGTAGAATTCCTGGTTCTCCTGTCGATATTCCAGTTGTTACTTTAATGAGAGCTTTAGGATTAGAATCTGATAAAGAAATTGCAGCAGTTGTTTCTCTAGTAGATGAACTTCAAGATCAATTAGAAGCTTCATTTGAAAAAGTAGTGGATGTTCCTACATCTAAAGATTCTATTGTATATATCAGTAAAAGAATTGCACCTGGAATGTTAGAAGAATTTCAAATTAAACGTGCTGAAACTTTACTTGATTGGGGATTATTACCTCATTTAGGTAAACATCCTGAGAATAGAAAAGAAAAAGCACAATTTCTGGGCGAAGCAGCTTGTAAATTATTAGAATTAAAACTCGGTTGGATTGAACCTGATGATAAGGATCATTATGGAAATAAAGTAATTAAATTTGCTGGACAAATGCTTGCTGATTTGTTTAGAACTGCATTTAGAAATTTAGTTAGGGATATGAAATATCAATTAGAGCGTTCAGGTCAGAAACGTGGAATTAATGCCGTTGCTGCTGCAATTCGTCCTGGAATTATTACTGATAAGCTTAACAATGCTATTGCAACAGGAAATTGGGGCAGAGGTCGTGTTGGTGTTACACAATTACTTGATAGAACGAATTATCTTTCAACAGTCAGTCACCTTAGAAGAATTCAATCACCACTTAGTAGAACTCAGCCAAACTTTGAGGCAAGAGACTTACATTCAACACATTTTGGAAGAATATGTCCTAGTGAAACACCTGAGGGTTCAAATTGTGGTTTAGTAAAAAATCTTGCATTATCTGGAATTATATCAGTAAACGTTCCTTCTGAAGAAATTGTTGAAAAACTATTTGATCTTGGGGTTGTGCATTTTTTTGATGCAAAAGATGATTTGAAAAAAGATGGAACAAGAATATTTGTTGATGGTCGTTTGATTGGATATTATAAAGATGGAATTGAATTAACTGCATTTCTTAGAGACCTTCGAAGAAATTCAAAAATTCATCCTCATGTTGGAGTTTCATTTCATAAATCTGATGAACATGAAGAAGCAACAAGAAGATTGTATGTAAATTGTAATTCTGGACGAGTTTTGAGACCTTTGATAATTATCAAAGATAACAAATCATTGTTAACTCAAGATCTTTTAGATAAAATTTCTAAGAAATTACTTTCTTGGACTGATCTTATGAGAATGGGTGTTTTAGAATTAATTGATGCAAATGAGGAAGAAAATTGTTATGTTACATTAGATGAAAAAGATGTAAAGAAGCATACTCATCTTGAAGTATTTCCACCATCGATTCTAGGTGCAGCTGCCTCTATCATTCCGTATCCAGAACATAACCAATCTCCAAGAAATACTTACGAATCTGCAATGGCAAAACAAAGTTTAGGATTTTCATCACCAATGATGAATACAAGTACGTATGTTAGACAACATCTTATGCTATATCCACAAGTTCCAGCTGTTAATACAAAAGCAATGAAACTTTTAGGATTAGAAGATAGACCTGCCGGCCAGAATTGTGTGGTTGCAGTGTTACCCTTTGACGGTTATAACATTGAAGATGCAATAGTTCTCAGTAAAGCATCTGTTGATAGAGGATTGGGAAGAACTTTCTTCTTTAGAGTTTACGATGCTGAAGCAAAACAATATCCTGGTGGAATGAGAGATAGTTTTGAAATTCCAAACGCTGAAGGTAATATTCGTGGTTACAAAGGTGAACGTGCATACAGATTACTTGAAGAAGATGGTGTTGTAGCATCTGAATCTCCTGTTAAGGGTGGAGATATTTTGATTGGTAAAACTAGTCCGCCAAGATTCATGCAAGAGTATAGGGAATTTGAGTCATCTGGTCCGTACAGACGAGATACATCAATTGGTGTAAGACCTTCGGAAACTGGTGTTATTGATACTGTTGTTATGACTCAATCTAATGAAGGTGGAAAAATGTATAAAATTAGAGCAAGAGATATGCGAATTCCTGAAATTGGTGATAAATTTGCTTCAAGACATGGACAAAAAGGTGTACTTGGAATTTTAGCAAAAGCAGAAGATTTACCATACACTGCAGAAGGTATGTCTCCTGACATTTTGATTAATCCTCATGCATTTCCATCAAGAATGACTGTTGGAATGATGATGGAATCCATTTGTGGTAAAGCTGCATCACTTCGTGGAGACAGATTTGATGGTTCAGCATTTGTTGGAGAAAAAATGGATGAAGTTAAAGAAGTAATGGATGCACACAATTTCAATTATTCTGGTAAAGAAATAATGTATGATGGAAGAACTGGAAAAGCATTTCCAGTTGATGTTTTTATTGGTGTGGTATATTATCAAAAACTTCATCACATGGTTGCAGATAAAATACATGCAAGAGCAAGAGGACAAGTTCAGATGTTAACAAAACAACCAACTGAAGGAAGAGCTAGAGGTGGTGGATTAAGATTTGGTGAGATGGAACGAGATTGTTTGATTGCATATGGTGCTTCAATGATTCTAAAAGATAGATTATTAGATGAATCTGATAAATCTGATATTTTTGTATGTGAAAGATGTGGTCTTGTAGCATACCATGATGTTAAACAAAGAAAGTATGTTTGTAGAGTTTGTGGAGATAAAGCAAAAGTATCTTCTGTATCTGTAGCATATGCATTCAAATTATTATTGCAAGAGATGCAAAGTTTGAATATTGCACCTAGACTTCTCATAAAGGAGAAACTATAGTATGTCTATTCAAGCAATTAAAAAAATTGATGGAATTCGTTTTACTGTATGGTCTCCAAGTGAAATTAGAAAATACTCCGTTGTTGAAATTACTGCTCCTGAAACATACGATGAAGATGGTATGCCAGTTCAGGGTGGATTGATGGATGGTAGACTCGGTACACTTGAACCTGGACAAAAATGTTTAACATGCGGAAATACTGCTGCTAGATGTCCTGGACACTTTGGACATATTGAGCTTTCTGAACCTATTTTACACATTGCATTTATTGATAATATTCACAAATTATTACAATCTACATGTCGTTCTTGTAATAGATTAAAAATCCCACAAGAAGATCTCAATGCATTCCAAAACATTAAGGATAAACATGCTGCTTACACAGTAGTTTCAGTAAAACGTATTCCTGAACAAATTATTGAAAAAGCAAAAAAGGCAAAAGAATGCCCTCATTGTGGTAAAACACAATATGAATTAGTATTTACAAAACCAACAATTTTTGTAGAAAAAACAGAAATTGGTGAAAATCGACTTTTACCAATTACTATTAGAGAAAGATTTTCACAAATAATAGATGATGATTTATCTTTATTATCTTATGATCCTGTAACTGCAAGACCAGAGTGGTTTATTCTACAGGTATTACCCGTTCCACCTGTTACAGTTAGACCTTCAATTATTCTTGAAACTGGAATTCGTTCAGAAGATGATTTGACTCACAAAATGGTAGACATTATTCGAGTTAATCAAAGACTAAAAGAAAGTAAGGAAGCTGGAACCCCTCCACTTATTGTTCAAGATTTAGTAGATTTGTTACAATATCACTCTACCACATATTTTGATAATGAGGTTTCTGGAATTCCACAAGCTCATCATCGTTCTGGACGTCCTCTAAAAACATTAACTCAAAGACTAAAAGGAAAAGAGGGTAGATTCAGAGGATCCTTATCTGGAAAAAGAGTTGACTTTTCTAGTAGAACCGTTATTTCACCTGATCCTAATTTGGACTTGTCTGAAGTTGGTGTACCAACATCAATTGCAATAAAATTAACAATACCTGAAATTGTAACAGAATGGAATATCAAACGAATGCAAAAACTAGTAATCAATGGACCTGAAATATTCCCAGGTGTAAACTATATTGTAAGACCAGATGGTGTAAAAATTAGATTAGACTTTGTTGAAGATCGTTCAGTGCTTGCTGAATCACTGGAAATTGGATATTTAGTAGAAAGACACCTTGCAGATGGCGATATTGTAATGTTTAACAGACAACCATCACTTCACCAGATGTCAATTATGGCTCATTATGTAAGAGTACTTCCTGGTAAAACTTTCAGATTACATCCATCAGTTTGTCCTCCATACAACGCAGACTTTGATGGTGATGAAATGAATCTTCACGTACCTCAAAGTGAGGAAGCAAGAGCAGAGGCAATATTATTGATGAGAGTTCAAGATCAATTAATTTCACCAAGATACGGTGGTCCAATTATTGGAGCGCTAAGAGACTTTGTAACTGGTGCGTATCTTTTAACAAAAGATGATACTGTTTTGTCAGTTCAAGAATTTTCAAACTATGCAATGCTTGGTAATTACACTGGCACACTTCCAAAACCCGCTACCAAAACAAAGGATGGACCAGCATATACTGGAAAACAATTATTCTCATTATTCTTACCAAGTGATTTCAACTATACTCTTACATCAAAATGGTCAAAGGGCACTAAAGGAAAAATAAATGATGTAGTAATTAAAAATGGTCAATTAATCAGTGGTGTAATTGATAAAACATCAATTGGTGCAGAAGAGCCAGAAAGTGTCTTACACAGAATTACTAAGGATTATGGTAATGATGTTGGAAAGAATTTCTTAAACTCTATTCTAGTTATGGTCAAACAATTCATTACTCATTATGGATTTAGTTACGGTTACGGTGATCTTGAAGTCCCAGAAAAAAATGAAAAGCAAATTCTAGTTGATATTAGCGATACATATGATGTTGTAGCTGACTTAACTTCTCAATATGAAAAAGGAACATTGAAACTTACAAGAGGTATGAAAGCAGAAGAAGCATTAGAGGCATACATTGTAAATGAATTAGGTAAAGCCAGAGTTAAAGCAGGAGATACTGCAAATGACTCTCTTGATGATGGAAATGCTGGTAAAATTATGGCAACAACTGGTGCCAGAGGTTCAGCACTTAACGTAGGTCAGATGGCTGGTGCATTAGGTCAACAATCTAGAAGAGGAAATAGAATGAGTACCGGATATGCTAATCGTTCATTAACTCACTTTAAAGAACATGATAGTAATCCTGATGCACATGGATTTGTAAAATCAAATTATAGAACTGGTCTAAACACATTAGAATTCTTTTTCCACGCAATGGGTGGTAGAGAAGGACTGGTAGATACTGCAGTCAGAACACAGCAAAGTGGTTACATGCAACGTAGATTGATTAACGCATTAGAGCATATTAGATTAGAATATGATGGAACTGTAAGAGATCCACACGGTCACATTATTCAATTTCTTTATGGTGAAGATGGAATTGATGTTCAGAAAAGTGATCATGGTGAGGCATTTAACCCATCTAGACTAGCTGCATCCCAAGTAATGATTGATTCTGGAGTCAAAGCAACAAAAGATGAAATTGAAACACTTGCTAAAAAATACACTAAAACATTTAATCCAAGATTAACTAAACTTGTAACTGAGGCATTAAACAAATCCGGTCTCAGCAAATCTGGTATTGAAGCAGTATGTAAGAAAGGTCTTTCATTATATGATAAGGCTAGAGTAGAGCCTGGTCAAGCAGTAGGACTTGTAACTGCACAATCTATTGGTGAACCTGGTACTCAGATGACTCTGAGAACATTTCACTTTGCAGGAATTAAAGAAAGAAACGTTACATTAGGTCTTCCAAGATTAATTGAATTAGTTGATGCAAGAAAGAAACCTGTTACCCCAACTATGGATATCTACTTGGACAAAGAAAATAAAACAAATAGAGAAAAAGCAATTGAAGTTGCAAGAAATGTTTTACAAACTAAAGTTAGTGCATTAATTGCAGATATTGAAACTGATTATTCTACAAATATCAAATTAATTTTAAGTGAAAATAGACTTAGAGAAAGAGGTTGTTCAGTTGCGGAAGTTGAAGCATCACTTTCTTCTAACAAAAAATTCAAGATAGCGGTAACTGGTGAATTAATTACTTTGACTTTAGTTGATGAATCTGATACTGCAACTACAATCGCAATTAGAAATAAAGTTCTTAATACAACTGTTAAAGGTGTTCCAGATATTGAACGAGTTACACTAGTTCAAAAAGATGATGAATGGGTAATTCAAACTACTGGTTCAAACATTGCTAAAGTCCTTGAGGTTGATGGTATTGATAAAACAAATGTTAGAACAAATAATGTCTTTGAAATTGCAGCAACATTAGGAATTGAGGCTGCAAGATTTGCATTAATTGATGAACTTCAAAATACTTTACAGGACCAAGGTTTGGAAGTTGATAACAGATACATTATGTTGGTATCTGATTTAATGTGCTCTAGGGGTTACATGCAACAAATTGGTAGACATGGAATTGCAGGTACTAAAGATAGTGTTCTTGCAAGAGCTGCATTTGAAATTACTGTACCAACTATTGCACATGCAGCACTTGCTGGTGAAATTGAAAACCTTAGAGGTATTACTGAAAATGTAATTGTTGGTAGTCAAATTCCAATTGGAAGTGGCACAGTTGACTTGTACATGCAAGTAAGTAAGAAAAAACAGAATTAGGTAATAATTATGGCTGATGAAATTTCTAATACAATGACTGGTTGTCAAGGTAAGACTGTCTTACTTCGTTTAAGAAATGCTAATACTATTCAAGGAACTTTAATTGATTTTGATATTCACATGAATTTAACATTAGATGATGCTGAGGATATTTCTAAAGAAAAACATTTGAAGCTCGGAAAAGTTTTGTTGCGCGGGGATAATATTTTGGCAATTTCCTTACCTACAAATTAATCTTAAAAACTATAATCAAACATTATAATCTAATTCCTACAGACTTTATTTATGATTGAGTTTTTTATAGGGTTTCTTTTTCTTTTAATTCCTGCCTATGCCGAATCGATTCCTGATTACGAAAAACCATTTGCACCAATTTTTACAGACAAATCTGTTTATTCGTGGACTGATAAAATAATAATTTCTGTAATTGCCCCAAGTTGGAATACTAGTCCCAATAAAATTGATTCCATTGGTGAAAGTGAATCACATGCAATCAAAATTTCTTCAGGAAAAAATTTTCTAAACTCCTACAGATTAACTGAAACTAATTCCAATTCTGGAATTTTTTCAGGTGAAGTTACTCTTACTGGCTTTTTACATGATGTTGATGGAGATGGAGCTTTTGATACAAATCCTAAAACTAATGGTAACGGACCAACAAATGGATTTTTAGAATCTGATGCATATGATTCAATTTCAATTTCATTTGAATTTGCAGATAATGTTGTACTTGTTGAATCTATTCCTGTTAATTGGAATCATGGGACAATTAAATTTTCAAAAGACATTCTTCTTTTTAATGATTTGATACAAGTTGGCGTCATTGATTATGATTTAAATTTAAATCCTGAAATGATTGACACAGTTAACATAAAAGTTTTTTCTGATTCTGATGCTACTGGATTATCTCTTACTGCTATAGAAACATCTGAACGTTCTGGTAATTTTATTTCAACATTTTCTTTATCTGAAAATATTTCTAGTGGAAATAATCTTTATGCAATTTCTGGTGACAAAATTACAGCAAAATATAATGATTATACATTGCCAAAACCTTTTTCAAAATCTGATAGTCAATATGTTGAAGTATCTGCTTATGTTGATCACTCAACTTCCACAATTAATCGAATACAAGTTTCACCCGTTTTTTTATCTGATGGATTTGGTAATCCTTTAAACTCTTTTTTTCCAAATACTCGAATGCAAATAGTTGGGGCTATTGAAAATCAAATAAGACATGATCAAGAATTTATTTATTTTTTTCAAATTAAAAATTCTGATGATTTAGTAATCTCATTATCTTGGATTCAAGGTAAATTATCTCCTAATCAAATTTTAGAGATTTCACAATCTTGGATTCCTACCAACTCTGATAATTATATTTTAGAAACCTATGTTTGGAATTCGTTAAATGAATTAAATCCATTGAGTCCTCCTGTATCCACTTTGATAAACATTCAATGAATCTATTTATGCAAATTTTGATATACTTTTTTTAAAAATTATTTTCAAAGTGGTTTTTTATTATGCCAAATATTTTTTCAATAAACCTATAAAGCCCTCTTAAGACGATCGTGTTAAGGAAAATACATGAGTAAACTACTTGAAAAATCATTAAAAGATGCCCTTAAGGAAAATAACATAACTATGGGTAGTAAACAAGTTTTGAACTCTGTAAGTAATTCCAAGTTAATTGTATTATCTCAATCAGTAGATAAAAAAATGCTTGAGAAAATTGAATCTGATGCAAAAAAACAAAAAGTACCTCTGGTAAACTTTCAAGGAACTTCAGTTGCACTAGGTCGATTGTGCGGCTTACAATATAGAATTTCAACAATTTCATTTACAAAAATCGATGAGGCAAACATCAAATCAATTTTAAAAGATACAAAAACTGAGGAAACAAATGGCTAACTTTGTTTTGACTAACTTAAGTTTAAATGAGATATTTTTGGTCTGGAGATAAAAAGGAATTCTTATGCCACAAGCCATTAAACTCACAACAGATCAAATGCGTATGATGTCTCTATTTCAAAATGTAACTGGTGCAGTTGCAAGAGATTGTATTGATGATGAAAAACAAGATAGAGTAATTTTTGTAGTAAATACTGGTAAGATGGGACTTGCAATTGGCAAAGGTGGGATGCATATGAAATCTCTACAAAATATGATTAAACGTAATGTTGAACTTGTAGAGTATGATGAAGATCCAGCAAAATTTCTTACTAATTTATTAAATAATAAACTAATTTCTGAAGTAAAAATAAATATACGCGCAGATGGAACAAAACAGGCAATTGTTATGGTAGACCCAAGAAAGAAAGGAATTGTAGTTGGTAGAGAAGGCAGAAATGCTGAGAAAGCAAGACTATTAGCAAAGCGATATTTTGATATTGGAAGCGTATTAATTAACAGTCCTGAAAGGGTAGCTATGGAGCTATAGGATATGAGAAAATCACCATTAGGATTATTTGCAGGTAGAGTACTAACAATTAAAAAGAAAAAACAGCGTTGGGCAATTTCAACATACAAAAGAAGAAAGTTAGGTATTGATAAAAAATCTGATCCTTTAGGTGGTGCACCACAAGGTCGTGGTATAGTTTTAGAAAAAGTCGGTATTGCAGCAAAACAACCAAACTCTGCTGTCAGAAAATGTGTTAGAGTTCAATTAATTAGAAATGGTAAAACAGTAACAGCATTTTTGCCAAGAGACGGTGCTATGAATTTTATTGATGAACACGATGAGGTAACAATTGAAGGAATGGGTGCAACACAAGGTGGTGCAATGGGTGATATTCCTGGTGTCAGATTTAAAGTTTCTAAAGTTAATGGTACGTCACTACATGAATTAGTAATTGGAAAGAAGGAAAAACCAAGGAGATAGAAATGGCTGAAACAAAAAATTTACTATTATTTAGAAAATGGGATTTATCTAATATTGTAATTGTAGATCCTGGATTAAAGACTGCAATTTCTTTAAGAAAACAAATCTTACCTTACACTTTTGGTCGCTCTGCATTAAAGCGATTCAATAAAGCTGATGTCAACATTGTTGAAAGATTAATCAACAAATCAATGCACTTTGGAAAAAAATATGCAAAAAATACTGGTAGAATGACTGGTAAAAAAACTAAATTAGTTAATACTGTAAAAACTGCTTTTGAAATTATTGAATTAAAAACTGGACAAAATCCAGTTCAAGTTTTAGTTAAAGCAATAGAGTTTTCCGCTCCAACTGAAGATACTACTAGAATTGTCTACGGTGGTACTACATACCACGTATCAGTGGATGTTGCACCAATCAGAAGAGTTGATATGGCTTTGAAGTTTATTGCTGATTCTGTCAAAGATGCAACATATTCTAATCCTAAACCTATTGAAGAGCATTTAGCTGAACAATTAATTCTTGCAGCAAATAATGATTCTAACTCTCCATCAGTCAAGAAAAGACACGAGTTAGAGCGTATAGCACAAGCATCAAGATAGAATTATTTCAAAAATATTTTCACCAAATCATTATATTCTAAATTACTTGAAATTCTATCAAGTAGCCCGATAGTCTAGTGGTCAAGGATTCTGCCCTCTGGATCTCAAGAGTGGATAGGCGGAGACGGCAGTTCGAATCTGCCTCGGGCTACTGTAAAATTATTTTATTCTAACTTCATATATTGCAGTTGCATAATCACATTTTGCTTTTAATCGCATGTATGGAATTAATTTGTAATTAATTGAATATGTTTCATTTTCTCTTAGTAAAATTCCTTTGAGAACTAGTGATACTAGTCCTCTTGATGCAATTGTAATTGTTGTATTTTTTTCCTTGCATACTTTTTCACGTTTTTCTTGGAATTGTTTTAATGAAAATGTAATATCATTAATCTCTAAAACTAGTGGCCAAATAATTTCTGTCCACACAAATCTTCTGTTTTCTGTAGCTGCGGCATATTTTCCTTTTTCACTCAACATTAATAACATCTTCAAAAGCTGTTATAACTGAATACTTGTCTCAAAAAGAAATTCAAGAATCATTAGATTTGTTAGAAAAAGATTGGAATTTTGATCCTATTTTAAGAAAATTTGTTTTAGGTCAAATTACTGATGTATCTGATTTTACAATTAAAGTAAAAGATGTGATTTTCCATGTTCCATATCTTAAATCTGAAAAAAAATATATTTTATGGAAATGTTTTTGGCCCGATTGCCACAATTGTTGTGATAGACAAGGAAGATTACCATTAACTTCTGATGATTTAATCACAATTGGTAAAGGTTTGAAATACAAAAGTACTGCTGATTTTATTAAAAATGAAACTCTAACTGTTACATATGATGAACCTGGTCTTTCAGGTCAAATGACAACAATGACTACAATTAATCTCAAAAGAAAAACTGATGAAACTTTAGAAGAAGATGGAACTCATATCTCATGTAGATTCTTAGATGACGCAGGTGGATGTAGTATGCATCCAAACCGACCTGGAGTTTGTTACCTTTATCCATTTGCAAGTTGGCTAGAAAATGAAGGAGGAACAGCTCGTGTACATACAACCTATCAATTTACAGGAGATTGTCCTGGATTTTATCTTGCTGATAATTTAGATCAAATGAAAGAAGAACTACAAGCATATTCAACAATAATTTATAATTATAACATGGCATCAAATCGAACTAATAGAGAAGGATTTAGTTCTTTCAGTTTTTCTTAGGCTTTAGCAACTTTTAATAAATCTGAAATCTTTATGTTCATTCCAAATCTATCTTCATTCTTTTTCATGTAAAGAAAAATTGCAATAAAGTCTGGTAATGCTTTAAAAAAGCTAAAGTCTTTTTGGATTTTTGCTCTAACAAAATTAAAGACTTTAGCATATACTTTGTAATGTTTCTCAATTGCTTTTTCATATGCTGCAAAGTCATGCATATTCTCAAGAAATATGTCCACACACTGCATTGATGGAATTATTCCTTCACCAAGCAGAGCATAAACTGTGCCAATTGATTCCCCTACCCCTATAACTTTACCTGAATAATATGGCTTGCATTTATCTGGAGTTGCTAATCTGATTGGGCGACCTTTTGTTTGAACAATTTTACCTCCATGTTTTTTCAAAAATCTATCTGTCGCCTTTATGTGATCTTTATTATAATCCCCCGCACCAATGTGTGCAAATTTACCTCCTAGTGGGAAATACCAAAAATAACCTGACATTCCTGGAAATGGTTCAATGTAAAAGTCATCAAATGGAACTTTATCTTCATATTCTACTTTGTACTCATAAGTTGGTAAAAAGAAATCTTCTTTCATCTTTGGTAAATACACTCTGTTAAATCCAGTACAGTCAACTATCATATCATATTCTTTTTCTAACTCTTGAAGTTTTGGAGCCTCACCATAAATAATTTTTGAATCTTTGATGAAATCTTTGATTAATCCTAATTTGTTGTATGTAACTAAACCTTTTAGACCAATATCGAATTTAACATTGTCATTCATTTTTACATGCATTTGTTTTCCATCATGAATTAAAAAGTCATCAAAATTTCTTCCAGTTTTTTTACACATTTCTGAAAGTACTGGTTTGATTGTTCCCCATGCACAAATTGAATCATGTTTTTCCTCTATATTTCTCTCATAACCTGTTACATCATGTTCGGAGTCTTTTAGTCTGGCGATTAAATAACTTCCAGCTACACCCATTCCCATTACTGCAATCTTCAATATGCTTTAGCAACCTCTACCTGTAATAAATAGACTATCTGAAATTTAAATTTATAGCACTAGTTAAAGTTAATTTTAGTACTAGTACAAATTATCAGCGCGGGTTATATACCAAAATTGTCTTAACATGATTACAAGAACAAGTCTGTCATCTACAAACAATCGTTTGGGATCTTAAGACGAACACTGTAATCAGAAAAAAGACACTTTCTGATATTAAGTGGCATGGGCTTTCATCAAATACTTAGACGGTAATGACCTTAAGTCCAAAAACTTCTTTTTTTTAATTTTATTTTAAAAAAGGAATAATATCTATAAGTAACAGAATACCATTATGCAAACAATCGCGGTAGTTGTAATTATAATTGTTGTTGGTGTGTTTATTGGAATTATAGCTACTGCTGATTATGGTGATTTTGTAAAAGAAAGGGAGTTAAGAAATCTTGAATTATCGTATTATGAATTACAACAAAAAATAAAACAATGTGAAGAATTATCTGGTTATTATCAAGAAACATGTAATATTGAATTGAAAAGATTTGAAGAGTCTCATGAGAAAATGATTGTACGATATGAGGGATTTACAGGACTTGAAGTTTATCATGTGGCAAAGGATGGAAAAAATTCTTTACTTCAAAGCAATGAGTTTTGGGATACATATGAAGAAGAAATTCAAAATTGCCGTGAAACATGGCTTGGCAATGAGGAGCAACTAAATTTCTGTATTACAAAAGTTCATGCTGATTTAGATATTGAAAATTAATTCTACATTATTATCCAGAAATTAAATTCCATAAAAATTTAATTATTTTTTTAATCATGTGGTACTTCTGGCAAAAAGTAGTTAATTTTGTGGGTAAACTATACCTGACCTTGATCCAACTAGAATTTGACACATCTGATTCATTCTATATTTTACAATAGTAGTATTTTATGGGATTATAAGGAAATTATACTATGACCAACTAAAGTTAACATTCCTTATGATTCAGAAATTAAATTTGCGTATATTTGCATAACGTGCAAAAACCATTATTGATTATTCAATTAGTATTGCTGGTTTGAATGGTCTTGCATGTTTAGCTTTTCCTTTAGGATCGTAGATGTCTTCATCAGTTGTTCCAAATATTTGAATGTCTACTCCAAACTCTTTTTTTCCAATACTTGTTAATTCTTCAAGTAGGAATTTTTTTTCATTAAACTTTTTTGATTTTAATTTCATCGTTTTGATTTCTTCAGATTCTGAATGCAAGTCTTTTATTACTTTTTGAATATAATCTGGAATTTTTTTAGCATCTGCAGTTTGGGGATCTGCAATTAACTCTTTCATTACTATTCCCATATTATTTTGACCTCCTACCATAATTTCTAAAATTTTTCTATAAACTTTAGATTTGAACTCATCTGAGTTAACATAAATTATAATTTTTTGTGGAATTATTTTTGTAACTTTAAGAATATTTGTAATATCATTAATTGTTGTTTTTAGTAATTCTTCAGATTGAACTGATGTTTCATCTATGTTTTCTTTTGAAAATTCTGGCCATACTGATTTTGATACCGAATTAGAATATCCTAATTTTTCCCACATCTCTTCAGCTACATGTGGTGCAAATGGTGACAACATTGCAACTCTGGCAGAATTAATTTTGTGTAATATTCCTGAAACATTGTTTCTTCCTTTAGCTTCTACTCTTTTTGCATACCAACTCAAATCCGTTTCAAATGAAAATAATATGTCTTGAAGACCCTCACGTAGCCTCATTTTTTCAACTGCTTCTGTAACTTCAAATATTCTTCCTTGAGTTTTTGATAAAATCCATTTATCTTCAGCCTCCAAATTACCAATTTTTCCTTCTTTAAGGCTACTACATTCTTCTAAAAGTGATTCAAGCTTGTTTTGAATACCTGAGACTGATTCCATGTTAAAATCAGCGTCTTGGAGTAATTCAGCTGATGAGATGATTGCTAATCTAATTGGGTCTGCTCCATGGTCTTTGATTGCTGTTCTGAGTGGAATAATATTTCCCATACTCTTACTCATTTTTGCACCATTCATCATTACTGAACCATTAACAACAATTTCTTTTGGCCATAATTTTTTTTCAAATATTGCCACATGGTTTAGGACAAAAAATGACAAGTGATTTTGAACTAGATCTCGCCCTGAATGTCTTGAATCAACTGGATAAAAGTATTCGAATTCTTTTTTGACCATATTAATTACATCTTCAGATAATTTTGATGTGTTTGTGGCAAGTGATATATCTCCTTTATTTAGTAAAACATAATCAAAGAATTCTTTTGTAAGATTTTCAGGTTTTAGAGTTTCATCATTTACAAATCTTGACATGGTATAGTATGCCATGTAAATTACACTATCAGAAAGACTTTCCACAATCCAATCTTTATCCCATGGTAGTTTAGTTCCTAATCCTTGTTGTCTTGCACATGCTCTTTCATGTAGCCAATCTATTACTTCCTTAAACTCTGTTGTAATTTTACTTGGTAAGATATTCATATTATCAAAACAATTTCTAGCAGATTCTTTCCATTGTTCATCCCCATAATTTAAAAACCATTGATTGTTTAAAATTTTAACAACACATTCTGTTCCACAGCGACATTTTACTGGAGCATTTTCAAGTACTGGAAATTTTTCTAGATGTTCATTTTCCATTAACCAGTCTCGGACTTTATTTCGTCCAAACTGAACTTTTTCATTTTGGAACTCTCCACATTTATCATTTAGTTTTCCATTTGTAACCTCTTTGAGATATAGTTCGTTTGTTGCCTCCTCTAATTTCTTATCCGATTGGTTTAACACTCCCATCTTTTCACAAATTTCTTTTGCAGGAATTTTTCCATATCCTTCCGTTGTGATTATTGGAACAGGCTCAATTTTCAAGGCTAATTCATGATTTTTATTCTTAAGATCCATTAATGCCTGGTAATCCTTTGGTGCATGGGCTGGAACTGACATGACCAAACCTGTTCCAATTGATGGTTCTACAAATTCTGCTTCTAAAATTGGAATTTCTTGATTGTTGTGAAACACTGTAGCATATTTTCCAATTATCTCAGTTCCTACAATATCTCCTTCAATTGTAATTTGTTTTCCAAAGAATTCTATTTTTTTTGCGCATTCTTCTGATACAATCCATTTTTCATCATCTGCTTTGATTTTTTTGTACGTTGTATTTGGATTTACCCAAAGATTAGTTATTCCAAAAATTGTTTCAGGACGTAATGTTGTAACTGGAAATATATATTCACCAAACTTGAATTTTATAAGATAATTTTTGTCATCAATTTTTGGTTCTACGTCTCCCATCGTATCATGTTGCGATACTGGATTTTGATCACGTGGACACCATCCTACTGGATGTGATCCTTGAATGATTTTACCGTTTTGTTTTAAAGTTGTAATTTGCCATTCAATAAATTTTTGATAACATGGTACAATTGTAGTGAATTCTCTTCTCCAATCAATTGAATAACCCATCTCAATCATTCCTGCCTTAATTTCTTCATGGAAATAATCTGCAATCTTTATTGGCTCAACAAATGTTTTAATGTCTTCTTCTGGAACATGATAAATATTTCGTAGTCCGTCAAGAATTTCTTTTTCTTGAGATTGAATTCTTTTTGCCATTCCCAAAACTGGAGTACCAGTATAATGAAATCCCATTGGAAATAATACATTAAATCCTTTCATTCGATAGAATCTTGCATGAACATCAGCTAGTGTGTATGTTCTTCCATGTCCAATATGCTGTGGTGAATTTGGATATGGATATGCAACTGTAATGAATTTTTTTGGTTTCTCATTTGGATTTGTTTCAAAATCTTTTGACTCACTCCATTTGGTTTGCCATTTAGTTTCAATTTGGTTCCAGTTAATTTTCATTTTTCATTTATCCTAAAATCATTGACTTTGCTTTTTGTATTGCAGCATCTTTTTTAGATGTGTCTTTGCCTCCACCTTGGGCAAATTTAGCATCACCACCACCAAAACCACCTAGGATTGAGGCTATTTCATTGGCAATTTTACCTGCATTTACGCCTGATTTATCACCTGCAAATATCATTACTCGTATGGTTGGACCTGATTCAAAAATTCCACAAAATGCTGCAGCATCATCCTTTGCAACTAACTTCTTTCCAAAGTTTTGATGGAAATATTCATCATAATTTTCATCTGCAGTAAAGCATAGTTTTCCTTTACTGTTAATTCCCTCAGATTCTAATGATTCCTCCGATAGAATTTTTTCTATGAATGTTGGGATCTTTTCTCTTGTTTTTTCTTTATTTTCTTCTCTTGTTTTTTCTTTGATTTCTTTTTGTACAAATTCTTTTTTGTTTTGTGTTTGAATAATTTCTTGTTGTTTTACATATTCTTGTGCTATTGGTCCTGAAACAAATTCTAATCTAACCACTCCATCTTGAATTCGTTTTGTTTTTGTAATTTTGATTAATTCAATATCTTTAGTTTTCTTTACATGGGTTCCACCACAAGCTTCAACATCAAAGTCTTCAATTGAAACAATTCTAACTGATTTTACTGGAACAACTCCACCTTGGTAAATTTTAAAACCGTATTTTTGTTCAGCAGTACCTCTATCATAATTTTCTATAGTTACTGACATATCTTTTGCAATTATTTGGTTTGCAGTTTTTTCAATGTCTGCCACTTCTGAATCAGTTAATGATGAATGATGAGTAATATCTAATCTAGCATGATCATCATCTTTGAATGCAGAGTGTTGCCATATCCAAGAACCTAATACTTGTCTAGCTGATGAATTTAAAATATGTGTACTTGTGTGGTTCTTTGTGATATTTGCACGTCTAATCGAATCTACTTTACATGATACTGTATCTCCTAGAGATGGAAACCCTCCTTCTAATTCGTGTAAAATAACTCCACCATGTTTATTGACATCAATTACTTTGAAACCTGCTATTGTTCCATGGTCTGGTTCTTGTCCACCCCCACGTGCGTAAAATGATGTTCTATCTAGTACAATTCCTTTCTCAAATATTTTGAGAACCTTTGCCTCAAATTCCATTGGATCATCTTTGTAAAACAACATGTCAGTTTCTGGAATATTTTCTAAAGAAAGATACTCCATTGATTTTTTCTTATCTGATTGATGTAAATCTGATAATTTTGCATAAAATGATGATGGAATTTCTGAAATTACTTCTACTTCTTTGAGATACTCTGGTGTAATTCCATCTGATTCGTATAGTGTAATTAATTCTTCCACTGATGGTACTCTACCTTTGTCTTTAAGTTTGGTTGCCATCTTACCCATTCTTGACTTTGATTCAACATATCTTTGTGATTCTAAATTTAAGATGGTCTTGACGTCTTGTCTTTTTGATTCAAGTTCTGGATAGGTATCCTTGAGATAATCAATGTGCATATCAATTAATTCATCAATGTCTAGTTTGAGATTCATTCTATCTATAGTTCCATTAATTCGTCTTAACATCATTCTAAGATTGTATCCTCCACCAACATTACTTGGTAATGCTCCATCAGTAATTGCAAAAATCAAAGTTCTCAAATGATCTCCAATTAAATACATTCCTTCAAGAGGTGTAATTATTCTGTTAAGTTGATCCTTAGTTAATCCTGTTGTTTTGATAGTTTGTTTTCTTACTTCTGACAAGTCATCATAAATTTCTAAATTTTTTGCAATTGTTGTAAAATATCTTCTAAGCATTTCTGAATCTGCATCAATTCCAATTTTTCCCATAAGGTAATTCGTTATTGGACCAAAGCAGCAGTCATATGCCGTAGGAGTTCCTGTTGTAATCCATGCAAATCTTTCTAGTCCTGCGCCCATATCAATAATTTTTTGATCAAGTGTTGTATGTTCTCCTAATTCTCCTTGGAATTCTGTAAAGACTGCATTACCAAGTTCTAATCCTCTAACAAAATATTCTAATGATGAACCAAATGAACCGCCACCTGCCCATACATCCTCAACAAACACCACTTCTTCTTTTTTAATTCCAAATTGTTGTGTCAATAATTTAAAATCTAAATCTACACATTCATCTTTCCAGTATCCGCCATTATCTGGAATACTATGTTGTCCAATCATACAAAAACTAGAAAAATGTCTACCTGTAACTCCTACGTTTTCTAAATCCTTGAAACGTAAACATATTTGTGGAACTACTAATGGATTTGCAGGAAATTCAAATACAACTTTTGAACCCATTACCCTTTGAAAATCAACTATCGATGCAATTGTAAAATACAAATCATCACGCCATCTGCATACTACTGGATATCTGCTAACTGAAGTATGATTATTTTTCACAAAAAATTCTTCAACTTTTTTCCAAGCTTGTGTATAATCAAATCGTTTTGTTGTTGGTGGTTCTCCAATGAATGAATATGTATCGACCCCATCATCTGGGCAGAGTGTTCTACTTGGATCCAAAGTCCAAAAGAATCTGTTACATTTTGTGCAGCTTTTTCTGATAAATCCTTGCTCTTCAAATAATTTGACTTTGTAGTATCTATCAGGATCTGCTGAAAATTCTTTTAAAATCTGATTTTTGTCCAACGTTGAGCATGTTACTTTCCAATATTAAGAATTGTCGATTAATGATTACATTAAATACAATCTATCTAGTACCCTAGTCATGTTTAGCAAAAAACCTACTCTTAAAGAAGGAACTCATATTTTCTCAATTAAAAAAAATGGTGAATTTAATGACTTTATTTTTGCTGTAGTAAGTGGAGTTGATGGTAAAAAAGTAGGTGTTAATGGTGTAATTGTAAATCCGATTGGTCTCAAAAATAAGATTGCCCAAGGTAAAACTGGTCAAAGATCTCAAGAAATTCTTAATCATCCAACTCCTGATAATGTTGTTTTAGCTTTAGTGTATAGAGTTGAATTTGAAAATTTTGCTGATGTTTTAGATCTTGATGTTGACAAATGTGATATTATTCCTCCAAAAATTTATGCTGTTCTTGATGGTTGGATTCGTGAATCTTTACCTGAATTCATTAACACTGTTTTATCTTTGGCTCCAGGTAATGAAAGGGATCAAGCAAAAAGAATTTTGAAAAATAGAATGGATACTCTAACCGATCCAAACTTGAGGAGAACTTTGTATGCTGTTTGCAGAAGTCTAAAGATTTTAAATTAGATACTTTTAGGCTTAACTTCGCCATAGTTTTATATTATGCCCTAAGAGACTCATGATACAATGGAATATGTTTACGCTGCTTTACTTCTTCATAAACTAAACAAAGAAGTTAACGAGGCAAATATCAGCTCAGTAGTTAAAGCATCTGGTGCTGAAGTTAATAATGCCCAAGTTAAATCCTTAGTTGCAGCCTTAGCTGATGTTGACATCAGTGAGGCAGTTAAAGCCGCACCTGTAGTAGTAGCAGCCGCACCAGCAGCCGCAGCAGCCGCACCAGCAAAAGAAGAAAAGAAAGACGAATCTAAAAACGAAGACGCAGCCATGGAAGGATTATCATCCTTATTCGGCTAAGCAACTTTATTATTTTACCTTAATTTCACTTATTTTTTATTAATCTTAATTACTCTGTGTATAATTTTTGTATTTGTTGACAGAGTTTTCTTTTAGTACTGAATTTTTTATTTACGTTTTAGATCTGTTTGGTACAGTAGCATTTGCAATAACTGGTGCCTTTAAAGCAATTGAAAAAAAATTTGATGTTGTAGGAATTTTAGTACTTGCAACTATAACTGGTGTTGCTGGTGGTACAGTTAGAGATATCATTTTAGGTAGAATTCCAAATTCAATTGCTGATCCAACATATGTTGTTGCAACAATTGCATCTGGAATAGTAATTTTCTTTTTATATTCTCGTTTAAAAAAACATTGGAATCTATTTTTGAAATTTGATGCAATTGGATTGGGTGTTTTCACAATTATTGGATCTACTTTTGCATACAATGTTTTTGGAATGAATTTTTTGGCAATTTTACTGGCAGGACTTTTAACTGCTGCTGGTGGTGGAATTTTGAGAGATATATTTGTCAATCAAGTACCTATAGTTTTTGTAAAAGAATTTTATCTTTCTGCAAGTTTTATTGGAATAGTAATTTTCTCTATAATTCTATATTTTACAGAAGAGATTTACTTTGCAACAATTGTTGGAATAATCCTAACAACTTCATTAAGGTTAGTTGCAATAAGGTATAACTGGAATTTACCTAAAGTAAAAAGTACTGATTCCTAAGATGGTGTGTAATCTTTTGCTTGGTTTGCTAGAGCTTTAGCTTGTGCATCTGCTTTTTGTAAAATTTGTTCTTTTGTTTCATCTGTCATGAAACCTGATTCAATTGATACTGAGCGTGCAGACTGTGCTGCCTTTGTAAGAATTTGTGTTATGTTATCTGCAGTAACATAGCCTGCTTCAATTGATAGTGATACTGCTTCTTGATGGAATTGTGCAAATGCATTTCTTATTTTCTCAACATCAACTATCATCTCTTGCTCTGTGAATTTGATTCCTTCTGCAATTGCTGAATAAAGTGAAATTCCTGCTTCTATTGGTTTGATATCTAATTTACCTAACAATGATGCCAATTTTTCATTGATTACATCTCCTTTTTTTGCTGGTGTTGTATCTTTTGAAATCCAAATTGTTCCTTGATCAATTTTTGTTGGAATTCCTGCTTCTTTGAATTCTGTAAGCATTGGTCCTGGTGCAATTCCTGTATTTTTAGCAGGTACGATTATGTCAATACTTGCAATATCTCCACCGCGTGCGCCCATCATGACTTTGTTTTTGCCTAATAGTACGTTTAGTTTGAATGGTGACATGTTTGTAAATATGAACATAACTTGTCCTTTTAATTCACCAGCAATTTCTTTCATTCCTATAATGCCTGATTTTTCAAGTGCTATTTTTGCAACTTTATCTTTAACACATACAAATTCTACTTCTCCTTTCAAAGTTTTTCTTAATGGTAAAATTTGTGATGAACGAACTTTATTGATTTTAATAATTGAAATGGTTTTGTACTTTTTTGGTAATTCTAATATTTGCTGATACATTTCCGTTTTTCTTTTTGGATATGTAGTTCTATTATCATGCATATTTCTTCTTTATCTCCTGTAATTGTTTCACTGGTTTACCCATTGTTGTTTTTATCATAATTTTTCTAATGTTTTTTTCACCGTTTGGTAATTTTTTCTCTACTGCATTTAGAACTGTAAATGCATTAACTGCCAAGTCTGAGTCTTCCATAGATTCATCACCGATTTTACATGAAATTGATAATGATGCTCTTGTTCTAACTTTAATTGATGTTCTAAATCTTGATAAAAATGCATCAATAGGTGCATTAAATGGAATTGGTGTTGGCATTTTTCCTCTAGGACCTAAGAGTTGACCTAATGCTTTACCAACTGTTGGCATAATTTGTGTATCTGCCAAAAAGAAATCATATTTGTTGATAAATTTTCTTGATTCACGTTTGTTAGATTCATACTTTGATAATTCTTCATTTCCAATAACTGAATCTGCTTTTGCTGCTTTTGCCTTTTGATTCATGTCACCTGTAGCAATTACACATACTGTTGCAGGGGAACTTGTTTTTGGAAGTTGGACTACTTCATTAATGGCAAATCCTTTTTTGACATCAATATCTTTGAAATTAATAATAATCTCTACAGACTGTTTAAATTTCCTCTTTTTAGTTCCCTCTTTGGCTTTAGTTATGATTTCTGCCAATTGTGATTCTGTAATCATTACGAACAAATTCCAGAAAACCTACTTAAAATCGTTTAGAGGTTACAGGTTTCCACATCCTTTATTTTAAAAAATTCTAATTTTTATACCTAATAATTATAATTTATAAGCAAATTTTTGCTAAAACTTAGATATATTAAATGAGAAACCTAATTTTCCAGTACAATGCATCGTTTTGATGATCTTGATATGAAATTATTATTTGAATTAACTCAAGATGGATCTATTTCTGTTCCTATACTTTCTAAAAAACTTGGAATTAATGCATCTGTTTTGTATAGTAGAATTAAGAGATTAATGAAAAAGAAATTAATCAAAAAATTTACCATTGAAATCGATGAATCTTTGTTAGGCATAGGAGTCAAGGCTTCTGTTGGAATTAATCGAGATCCAAAACTCAAAGATTCAATTCATAAAAAATTCATGGAAACATCTGAAGTAATTTCAATTTCTGAAGTTACTGGAAGATTTGATATGATGATTACCGTATATGCTAAAAATCTTGAAGCATTACATACAGTAGTAATTGAAAAAATTGGAAAAACTGATGGTATTCAAAATACTGAAACCTTTGTACAATTACAAAAAACCGATAAAGATCCTGTTTATCTTATTGAATAATTATTGGAATTTTTTATCCCATTTGCCTTCGTTGATTTCAGCAGTAATCTCTTTAGGTGTTTTTCCTTCTACTTTAACACCTAATGCCAAACATGTCCCAATGATGGTTTTTGCAACTGACTTTAATGACGATGCATAAGATTTTTCGAGTTTTGTATTTGCAACTTTGACAATTGAATCCATTGTAACATCTCCTACCCATTGAGTACCTGAAGTGCCAGATCCTTTTTGAATTCCTGCTTCTTTCATTATGAGTGCAGCAGCTGAAGGAATACCAATTTCAATTTCATATTTTTTTGTATCCGTATCCACTATTACAGTCACAGGAACTTTCATTCCATCAAAGTCTTTAGTTTTTTCATTAATTGCTGCGATAACTTGCATGATGTTAACGCCTAGAGGACCTAATGCTGGACCTAATGGTGGGCCTGCTGATGCTCCTCCTCCTGTTACAAGTGCTGATACTTTTTGTTCTGCCATTATTCGTTCAACTCAAAATCAAAATTTAATCCTTCCTAAGCTCCGCTCGAGAGTTTTAGGTAGTTTGCATCTACTGTTACCGGTAATTGATATGATGCATCTAGTAAGACAACTGTTGCTTCCTCTTTGTCTGCATCTATTCTAGTAATTGTTGCCTTCATTCCTTTGAATGGACCACCAGTAATTTCGATAATGTTATCCACTGCTAATGTTGAAACTGTTGATTTCTTTACAAGATATCCTTCTACATCTTCAAATGTTAATTCTCCTCTTAATTGACCTCGAATGTGTCTAACTCCCTCAACTGCTAAATATGCATCACTAGGATTAATTGCTTCGACTACTACATATCCTTTAAGATCACTAACCCAAAATACTGATTGAATATTAATTTGGTTAGCATTTGCTTTTGCTTCTAATAATCTCATTACCACTTTTTCTTGTCCTCCCGTGGTTCTAATTGCAAATAAGTGTGATTTTATTTCTTCAGACAATTTTATCTACCAAATGTAATTACCGAAAATACAAATTGAATTATGAATCCAATAGACCCAACTCCTAGAATTCCAGTTAAGACTAATCTCAAATGCTGTGTATATTCATCTCTATCTGGCTTTTTGGCCATCTTCATTGTATTAGACATATTTTTTAAAGTCTGTTTAGGGTTCATTGGTGGAAATTAATAAGGTGTACTTATATTCCTTATCTCATGGAACTCTTAGTTGCTTATCGATATGATTCTGCGGGTTACAATATGGCAAATTTTCTTTCACAAGAAATGATTTTGGATGGTGATATTTTTCGTGGAAAATATTATGATCTAATCATAATTTCTACACCTGTTATTTCTGCTGATTGGCTTGAAAATAAATATGATTATGATGGATTTGTATTTCTTTCAAAACATGCTGCAGAATCTGGTGTACTTGCATTAACTTGTCATAGTACTGGAAATTTTTCTGAAGCTAAATTTGGTGGTAATGACAGACAAATTGCAATACCTCATCCTAATCTTCAAAAAAAATATCTACAAACATTACAAAAACATCAATCTGATTTTTCGGAATTTCAAATAACTATTGAGGCAACACATCATGGTCCTACAGCTTTAACTAAACCAACAATTTTCATTGAAATTGGTACGACTGAAAAACAGTGGACGGATAAATCGTTATGTACTTCTGTTGCAAAATTGGTTCATCAAGTTTTTGTTAACTCCATATCTGAAAACCCTGTGGCAATTTGTTTTGGTGGCACTCATTATCCATCTAAATTTAATGTTGAATTACTGAAAGGGAAATATGCTCTTGGTACAGTCATTCCAAAACATACATTAGACGATCTTGATAAAGAATTATTTTCTCATATTATTTTACAAAACAAAATGGCAAAATTTGCTCTTTTAGATTGGAGAGGATTGGGAAAAAATAAACAAAAAATTCTTAATTTTCTTGAATCAACATCTCTTGAGATAATTAAATTATGAATCTTGAACAGAAAGTTTACAAAAAATTACTGAATGTTCCAAAAGGTCAGATTACTACTTATGGTGATTTAGCAAAAGCTGTTGGTCTAAAGAATGGTCAAAGAATAATTGGAAAAATAATGAAAAATAATCCTTATCCTGTTTTAGTTCCTTGTCACCGTGTTGTAATGTCTACTGGTAAAATTGGTGGATATGCTTATGGTAAACATGTCAAAATGAAAATGCTTGTTGATGAGGGTATTAAAATTACTAATGATAAAATTGAAAGTTTTGATAAAAAATTATTTAGATTCTAATCGTTTCTTTTAGTTTTAATTTCATCCATTAAAGTTCTTAAGTGAGCTTTATTTCTGACTGTATTTCCGCCTACCTTTTTGTATAGTGTCCAAAATTCTGGATTAGTCAAATCTTTTCTATCTTTAGCAATTTTCAATAATTTTCTTAATGAACGAACTTTTGCAACATAAACTTCTTTTTTACCTACTCTTGCACCTTTAGTACCCTGTTTGGAACCTTGAGTTGTACCTCTTTTCTTTCTTTGATCTAATTTGTGTTGTGCTCTTCCTCTTGATGTTCCTGTGAAAGGTTTTATTTTAATTGTATTTGCAGTGATTAAACTACGAATGTTCTCTCTAGTAATTGCATCTGCTATGTCATCTAAGTGGTCAGTATCAAATTTTATTCTGTGAATTCCAACACCTGTAACTCTAGAAGCGAGTCTTTTTTTAGCTTTAAGATTTATTGGCAATTACACTCACTCTTGCATTAAATATTTTAAATTTATTTTCAACTGCTTTAACAACAATTTCTTTTCTTTTTCTATTGCCAACACTATGTCCTAATCTAACACCATCTTTCTTTGGGTCTAATTTTTCTAAATCTGAAATATTGAAAACTAAATTATCTGTAAATCCTGAAGGGTGTAATCCTTTTGCAACTTTTGGTCCACCATATCCAACTTTAACCAGTGCTGGTCTACCTCTACTTTTTTGTTTTCTTTGATGGTGATCAATACCTTTTGGTTTTCTCCAATTAGTTTGAAGTCTAACATAACGCCAACTTTCTGGTCTTACAAAATCAGGATTATTTGCTTTAACTTCCTGTCTCTTTTCGATTAATTCCTTATTGATTGGCATGGAACTAAGTTTTGAATTTTGGAATAAATACGTTCCTCGGCTAAAAAATTTTTAGATGGAAAAGAGATAATAAGGAAAATCAGAGCGGATCTAAATATCTCATGAACCTTGTATCAGCACAAAAACATGATAGGAGCTCAAAATATTGACAGAATTACTTGGTAAATGTAGAACAGAACAATTTTTAGGACAATTAACCTCTTTTGGCATCAATCCGTCTAAAGTTCATAGAAATTTATCTACTGATGAAATGGTGGCTATTTCTGTTGATAGAAAAGAGGGTGTTGTAAACTCTACAGGTTCACTTTCTGTCAATACTGGAAAATATACTGGCCGATCACCTGATGATAGATTTATTGTATATGATGATAAAACTCACGATACTATTGATTGGGGTAAAATTAATCACCAATTTTCAAGTAGTAAATTTGACAAACTTTTTGAAAAGATGAAAAATTTTGTTAATAACAAAGAACTTTTTATTTTTGATGGTTTTGTAGGTGCTGATCCTGAAACTCGTTTACCAATTAGAGTAATCAATGATCATGTTTGGCAAAGCATGTTTTCGAGTAATTTGTTTATTCGACCCACTGATGAGGAACTGCAAAAACATGAACCTGAATTTACTATTTTATGTATAAATGATTTTTTCTCAGATCCTAAAATTGATGGAACTAGAACTGATGTTTTTATTTTAATTGACTTGACTAGAAAAGTTGTTTTGATTGGTGGAACTGAATATGCTGGCGAAATGAAAAAATGCATGTTTGGCGTAATGAATTATTTATTACCTGACCGTAATATTTTCCCAATGCATTGTTCTGCAAACATAGGTGAAAAAGGAGATACCGCATTATTCTTTGGATTATCTGGACTCTGCTCGATGCGCCGGTCGATCTCGTCGGCAGTGAAGGCCTTGGGATCGAGCTTGTCCGAGCACACCGCCCTGGTCCACTGCGCGCCGTAGAGCGGGATGTCCCTGGTGTACGGGC
>SXGT01724608.1_pt1 | contig 32625 bp, 23 predicted proteins | sample 3176221 | NCBI WGS metagenome assembly SXGT01 (sample SAMN11356862, study PRJNA531348) | freshwater metagenome | isolation source: freshwater sample F1-120 | place: China: Fuxian Lake, Yuxi | collected 2017-12-25
AACGGGGCTCCGGTCCGGCCGCGTCGGCAGCGCGGCCGGACTAGGGCTCGGTCCCGGCCCTGCCGGGACGCGCCCAGACCTCTCACAAGTTGATCGGTGCTGCGCTGCTGCCGCGCGGCGACCTAGCGATAGCCCTGGGGCGGCATGAGCAGGTCGACGGACCTCGGCGCATCATTGGCCGCGTCACCATGGCAAGACCGTGACGCCGCGCGCGCTTGCCCCCCTTTCGCGGCTGGCGGCTGGGGCCTACGCTGGGGTCGCGTTCGTTCCGGCGCCGCGCTGGTGCTGGAGCCGCAACGGCCGCCCGAGGCGTCGCCGTGTCGCTGCGGCCCATCCCTATCGCGACCCTGGCGCGCCGGATGCTGTTTGAGGCCCGGCGGCTGGCCGATGGCGACGGCGACCGCATCCTTACGCTGCCGGGCCGGTTGATTCACCGCGGCGCGGACGAGCTGAGCTGGACAGTCCATCCGCACGGTCAGCGCGCCGCCAATCCGGTCGGGCCGGCAGCGGGTCCGCATACGCAACTGGCGCAGAACCTGGTCGTCGGCTGGCTGGCAGGCTGTCGGATCTTTGAGTTCAAGACGGTACAGGTCCGCGACGACCTGGCGATTCCACGGCCGTGCATCGACATGGCGACCGTGGGTTTCAACGTCGAGTGGTCTCAGGAACTGCGGCTGGCCGATTCGGCGCGCGAGTACGTCAAGGGCGCGCTGTTGATGGCGATGCTTCAAGCCTCGGTCGACCTGGACACGCCGGCTGACGCCCGCGACGTGGTGTTTGACTGCAGCGTCGGCTACGACCTGGCCGGGGTCCAGTCTGAGAAGCTGCGTGGCTTTTTCGAGACCATGGCGGACTGTCGTCCGGTGGCGGATGCGCTGCGCGGCGAGCTGCCCGCGGAAATCGGCTCACTGCGCGACGTGCCGCTGCCGCGCGCGCTGTCGCGGTCGGTGACAGTGTCGACGTTCCACGGCTGTCCGCCGGGCGACATCGAAGCCATTGCGCGCTATTTGCTGCAAGACGTCGGCATGGCGGTGACGCTCAAGCTCAACCCGACGCTGCTGGGCAAGCGCCGCGCGCTAGAACTGTTGCACGACCAGCTGGGCTACACCGAGTTGCGGGTGCCCGACGACGCGTTCGACGCCGACCCGGGCTGGGCAGAGATCGACGACCTCGTAGGGCGGCTGCGGCAGGTCGCCGCCAGCGTCGGCCGCGGCTTTGGGGTCAAGTTTTGCAACACCCTGGTTGTGGAAAATCATAAGGACTTTTTTGCCCCCGACCAGACGCGGATGTACCTGTCCGGGCCGCCGCTGCACGTGCTGGCGATGGAACTGGTGGCCAAAGCGCGGGCGGCGTGGGGCGGCGAGTTGCCGCTGTCGTTTTCGGGTGGCCTCGACCGCAAGAACCTGCCGGATGCGGTGGCGCTGGGGCTGGTGCCGGCGACCGTGTGCAGCGACCTGTTGCAGTCCGGCGGCTACGGTCGGGTCCACGGCTACCTCGCGGACCTCGGAGCGCGGATGCGGGCGGTTGGCGCGACCACGCTCGACGAGTTCGCGCTCAAGGCCTATGGCAACGCTGAGTTGGCCTTGGAGGCCGCGGGCCTTGCTGGTCCACTGGCGATTCAGACCCTGCGACACACGCTCAATACCGGCAGTGATTTGCGTCAGGTTGTCGGCGGCCACGAGGCGTTGGCGCGCTGGGTGCAGGCGGCACACGTTTGCAACGCGGAGTTCTACGCAGCGCACGCCGGCAAAGACCCGCGCTACGCGGCGGCGCGCAACCGCAAGCCCCCGCGCAAGCTGCCGCGGCCATTGCAGCTCTTCGACTGCACCAACTGCGATAAGTGTCTGGCCGTGTGCCCCAACGCCGCCGTGTTCGCCTACGAGGCGCCGGCTGGCACGCACCAGATTGCGGTCTACGCCGACGCCTGCAACGACTGCGGCAATTGCGAAGTGTTTTGCCCGGACCAGGGCGCTCCCAACCGCGATAAACCACGCGTGTACGCCGACCTCGCTACGTTCGAAGCCGCAGCGCCGCGCGACGGCGTGTGGATTGCCCACGACGGCGCCGATGGCCGCTTGCGTCGCGATGGCCGCACGGTCGCTTTGGGCAACGACGGCGATGACGACTTGCGTGCCATTGCCGGGGCCATCGACGCGGCCAAACCCGACAATTACCTGTCCGCCACGCGTGGACCTGGAGCCAGCTCGTGAAGCACCCGACGACGTACTCCAAACCGGACAAGGCCACGCTCGATGGCATGCGAGGCAAGAGCCTGCTGTGCACCCAGGATTTCAGCGACGCCGAAATCGACGCCTTGCTGGCAGTCGCGGCCACGTTTGAGCGCCTGGACCGTCAGGGTGTGCGCTGCGACCTGCTGCCGGCGCAACTGGCCTACGCGGTGTTCTTCGACAACTCGACCCGCACCAAAAGCGCGTGGGCCGGGGCGGCGGCGCGGCTGGGCATGCAACCAGTCATCGTCGACGGCATCAGCACCCAGATCGCCCACGGCGAGACCGCAGGCGAAACGGGCGCGATGCTCGGCATGAACGCCCATGCGCTAGGCGTGCGCCACGACACCATTTTGGGCCAGGGCCAGACGATGTTGCGCGAGCTCAGGGGCGGCATCGACAGCTATTTGCGCGACACCGACGATCCGCGCGCGGTGCCCATCGTCAACCTGCAATGCGACGTGGACCACCCGACCCAGGCGCTCGCAGACCTGCAGTGGCTGCGGCAGCGCTTCGATGGCTCGTTGCGCGGCAAGAAAATCGCCATCAGCTGGGCGTATTCGCCGAGCTACGCCAAGCCATTGAGCGTGCCGCAAGGCGAGGCGATGCTGCTGTCGCGTTGGGGCGCCGAGGTGGTGCTGGCCCACCCGCCGGGGTACGAATTGCTGCCGGAGACGATGGCCTGGGCCAGGGACAACGCCGAGCGCTCGGGCGGCAGCTTTGCCATCACCCACGACATGGACGAGGCCTTTGCCGACGCCGATGTGGTCTACCCAAAGAGCTGGGGGCCGATGGCGCTGATGCAGCAGCGCGTGGCCGCCTCGACCGACAAGAAGGCGCTGGCCGACATCGAAAAGCGGATGCTGGCCCAAAACGCGGCGTTTACCGACTGGATCTGTGACGAGCGCCGCATGGCGCTGACCCGCGACGGCAAGGCACTGTACTTGCACTGCCTGCCGGCCGACATCGGCGCCGAGGTGTCGGCGGCCGTGATGGAGCGGGTGCGCCTCGACGTCGCCTGCGAAGCCCAAAAGAAGGTCTACGTCATCATGGCGGCGTTGGCCATCGCCAAGGTGCCCAAGTTATGGCGGGCGCTCAAAGACCTGGACAAACGGGGGTAGCCGATGGCCGACATCCTGGATCGGGAAATCCGCCGACTGGCCGCCCGCGACTTGCCGCTTGCCGCCGAATTGCTGCGCGAGGCCATTCGCATTCCGCATGACTACGTCAATCGGCCGGTGGAGGCCGGCGGTGACCCGTTGTGTGGCCTGTCGAACCACGAGGGGCCGCGGCTGCTGGGCCTGCGCAACGCCATCGTCCAGCACCGGGCCGTGCGGGATCCGCAAGACGTGTGGTTCGATGCGTTCGGCAACTTGCGCTGGACGGTCCAGGACCCGAGTGACGGCATCGCTCCGGCCGACAAGAAGGTCATCTGGCTGGACGGCCACAGCGACACTGTGCGGGCCCTGCGCGACGGCTGGCGGACCAAGACCGGCGGTGGTCTGGACCCTTACCTGGGCATGGTGGATGCCGCGCGGGTCGACCGCGAATTTGTGCGCGGCGAGTTGGGGTGGCTGCCGGCAGACTCCGACTGGCATCACCTGTTGTGGGGTCGCGGATCGGCAGATCAACTGGCCGGAGTGGTGTCGCAGGTCATCGCGACGCGGATTCTGTTGGAGCTGGCGCCGCATGGCGCACTCAAAGGCGCAATCGTGGTCGGTATTGCGACGGTCGCAGAAGAAGACAACGACGGCGGCGGTCCCAAGCACATCGTCGATTGCGAGTTGCCGGGCGCTGCGCCGGAGCGGATTCCCGATGTCGTGGTGCTGACCGAGGGCACGGGCGATGCGGTCAAAGGCGCGCTCGGCATCTATCGCGGCCAGCGCGGTCGGATGCAGATCGAGGTCGAAGTGCGCGGCAAGTCGTGCCACGGTTCGATGCCGTGGATGGGCCTCAATCCGCTGGAGTGGGGCGGGCGCATCGTGGCTGAGGCAGCCGCGGCCTACGAGCGGCGCGACGGCTTTGCCGACCATGCGTTCCTGGGCCACGGCACGCGCACGGCGTCGTGGGCACACCTGGACACGCCCAGCGATTGCGCAGTGCCAGAGCGGCTGGTGTTGCGGTTCGATCGACGGCTGACCGTCGGCGAGGCGCCGGAGCAGGCGGTCGCGGACGTCGAGGCCCTGCCGGCCGTGGCTGAGGCGCGCGGCGCCGGCTTGCAAGTGACCGTGACGGTGCCGCAATACCGCGAAAGGACGTGGGCGGGTCGGCTGGCCGACAACCCCCAAATCTACCCCGGCTGGGTCACGCCCGAGGACCATCCGGCCATTGCTGCCGCGGTCGAGGCCTACCGACGGGTGGTGTCGCCCGAAGTCGAGGACCGCCCGGGCCCGGGCGGCCACCTGCGCAAGGTGCCGCGGGTGGACCGCTGGATCTTCTCAACCGACGGTGTGGGCGTGCCGGTGCCGGTGGACGACACGCGCTTCGCGGTGCCCGCGGCCAAGCGCTGGGTGGTGTCAGGCCCGGTCAAGCACCCGGCGATGTTTGGCATCGGCGCTGGTGTAGAGCAGAACACCCACAAGATCGGCGAGAACGTGGACCTGCGCGAGTTGCGGTTTGCGATTGCGGCCATCGCGCGGTTCGTGCCGCTGTTTGCGGGCAGCTAGGACCACCATGGACGCCGACGCCCTGCACGCAGTCGCCTTCACGCTCAACGATACGCCGGTGTGCGTGGCGGTGCGCCCGGGCGAGACCTTGCTGCACACGTTGCGCGAGCGGCTCGGCATCCGCTCGGTCAAGGACGGCTGCGCGCCGCAGGGTCAGTGTGGTTGCTGCCTGGTGGTCGTCGACGACCACCCCAAGACCACGTGCCTGCTGCAGACTGACCGCATTGCCGGCCACCGCATCACCACGCTGGAAGGCGTGACCGAACGCGAACGCAACACCCTGGCCACATGCCTTGCCCACTGTGCTGGCGTGCAGTGCGGGTTCTGCACGCCGGGCATCGCCTTGCGCGCCGTGTCGTTCGTGCGCCACCACCTCAACCCGACGCGGGCAGACCTCGCCAAGGCGCTGGATGGCAACCTCTGTCGCTGTACTGGCTACCACAAGGTATTTGAAGCTGTGGAGTTGTACGCACAGGTGCTGCGGGGTGAGGTGCCGCTGCCCGTGCTTTCAGCGGACGGCCGAGTAGGTCAATCGCTGCCCAAGCTGGCTGCCGTGCAGGCGGCGTTGGGCGAAAGGCCGTTCGTGGCGGACTTGGACCGGCCGGGACTGTTGCACGGCGCGCTGGTGTTGAGTGCGCATGCTCGAGCGCTGGTGGTGGGTATCGACACCGGCGCGGCGCTGGCGCTGCCAGGCGTGCAGGCGGTGGCGACGTGGCGTGACGTGCCCGGCGAACGTTGGCAAGGCCTCATCTACCCAGACTGGCCGATTTTTGTCGCCGAGGGCGAAGAGGTACGCTGCGTCGGTGATGTGCTGGCGGCGGTGGCCGCAGTAGACGAGGCCACGGCCCGCGAGGCGGCCAACCTTGTGCAAGTCACGTACCAGCCGCTGCCTCCGCTGGTCGATCCCGCGGTTGCGCTGCAGCCGGGCGCGCACCAGGTCAACCCTGCTCACGCCAACCTGCTGTCGCACACCATCCTGCGCCGCGGCGACGCGCAGAGTGCCCTCGATGCCAGCGCCCATGTCGTCAGCGGCCGCTGGCAAACCCAGCGCATCGAGCACCTGTTCCTGGAACCCGAAGCGTGTCTGGCCGAACCGACGACGCTGGGCTTGCGGGTGTATAGCCAGGGCCAAGGCATCTTTGACGACCAGCGCGCCATCGCGGCGATGCTGGGTTGGCCGTTAGACCGCGTGCAGGTCGAGCAGGTCGCGTCGGGCGGCAGCTTTGGCGGCAAGGAGGACTTGTCCGTGCAGGCGCAGACGGCCCTGCTGTGCGCCCTGACCCACGAACCGGTGCGCCTGGTGCTGACCCGCGAGCAGTCGGTGCGGTTGCACCCCAAGCGCCACCCCATCGCGCTGGATTACGAAGTGGGCTGCGATGCCGATGGGCGGCTGACAGTGGTGCGAGCGCGTTTACTCGGTGACTCCGGGGCTTATGCTTCGGTTGGCAGCAAGGTCTTGGAGCGCGCAGCCGGCCACGCTTGCGGACCCTATCGTGTGCCCGTCGTTGACATCGAAGCCCGCGCTGCCTACACCAACAACCCACCTTGCGGCGCCATGCGCGGGTTTGGCGTCTGCCAGGCCGCGTTTGCCATCGAGGCATGTCTGGACCTGCTGGCCGAGCGCGCCGGCGTGGACCGCTGGGCCATTCGCGACTTGAATGCGCTACAGGTCGGTGATCGCTACAGCACGGGTCAGGTGCTGCGCAAATCGGTGGGCCTTCGCGAGACGTTGCGCGCGGTCCTGCCGCACTATCAGGCAGCCGTAGCAGCGGGCCGCGCGGTTGGCATCGCCTGCGGGCTCAAGAACAGCGGCCTTGGCAACGGCGCCGTCGAATTCGGCCGCGTGCGGTTAGCCGTGCAGGCCGACGGCACGATTGACCTCTACAACGGCTTTTCAGAGATGGGCCAGGGCCTGCTGACGGCGCTGGTGCAGTGCGCGGTCGAGGTCACGGGGCTGCCGGCGGCGACGTTCAGGCCCAAAGTGGACACGACATTTGCCGTCGGTTGCGGCCAGACGACCGGTTCGCGCGGGACGCTGCTGTCGGGTCGCGCGGTTCAGGCGGCTGCGCAGAAGCTGCGCGCGGCGCTGCAAAGCCAGCCACTGCTTGCGTTGGCCGGCCAGGTGTTCGCAGGTGAGATCCGCATCGACGACACCACCGCCCCGGGCGCAGACGTGGACGAGCCCAAGACCCACACCAGCTTTGGCTTTGCCACGCAGCTGGTCGAGCTGGATGACCAGGGCCGCCTTGCCAAGGTGGTGGCTGCGCATGATGTGGGCCGGGCGCTCAATCCAGCCGCGGTCGTCGGCCAGATCCAGGGCGCAGTGGTGATGGGCCTAGGCTATGCCTTGACCGAATCGTTGGACTGCGACAGCGGCGTGCCGACGACCAGCAAGCTGCGCGAGCTCGGCGCGCTGCGCAGCCGCGACGTGCCGCCGGTTGAGGTGATCCTCATCGAAGACCCGGAGCCAGAAGGCCCGTTTGGCGCCAAGGGGGTGGGTGAGATTGGCCTGGTGCCCACTGCGGCAGCGGTTGCCGGGGCACTGCGGGCCTTTGACGGACAGCAGCGCACCACGCTGCCAATGCGCGACTCGCCAGCAGCGCGGGCGCTGTCGGTCGGGCACCACCACCCGCACCGGCCGACGGCAAGCCCATGACCGCGAGCGGCTACATCCTGGGCCCGGACCGGCGGGGCGACTGCGCCTGGATCGTGGGCGACCAGTGGCGCTGGTTTGGCCGCGGCGCCCCCCCAGGCGCGCCCAAGGCCGAGCAGTTGGCGTGCCCGGACGCCGACATCCAGCCAGGCCGCGTCAACGCCCACACCCACCTGTACAGCGGCGCCGTGCCGTATGGCGTTGCGATGCCAGTCAACCCCGAGCCTGGCCTGCTACCGATGCTGAGCGGCCTGTGGTGGAAGCTCGACTGCGCGCTGGACCACGCAACGCTCAAATCCAGCGCCCGTGCCGCCGTGGCCGACGCCCTGTTGCACGGCACCACCACGGTGTTCGACCATCACGAGTCGCCAAGCTGCATTGAAGGGTCGCTGGACGTCGTCGCCAACGCCTGTTGCAGCCTCGGCATTCGGGCGTTGCTGACGTATGGGGCCACGGAGCGCAACAGCGGCGGCGAGGAAGCCTACGCCGGCCTGCGGGAATGCCAGCGATTGTGTCAACACGCACCGGTTGGTGTGGTCGGCTGCGTCGGCGTGCACGCGGGCTTCACGGTTCGCGACGACACGCTGCGGGCCGCGGGCAGGTTGGCAGTTGAGTTGGGCACGGTCGTGCACGTGCACGTGGCCGAGGATCCGGCCGACGTCGACTCCGCGCGCGAACGCGGTCACGCTGGGCCGCTGACGCGGTTGCTGGCCTGCGAGGCAACGCCGCCGGGCAGCATTGTCGCCCATGGCATCGGCTTGTCGCAGGCGGAAGTGGCGTGGGCGGACAAGTCCAAACTGTGGCTGGTTCACAACCCACGGTCCAACGCTGGCAACGGTCTGCCGTATGCGCAGATTCTGCGACACGCGCGCCGGGTCGCGCTCGGTAGCGACGGCTTTGCCGGCCCGATGACCGCGGAGGTCGCCCAAGCGCGCCAACTCGGTTCCGCGTTTGGCGAGTCGCCCAGGCTGGCGCTGCACCGCTTGCGCGCGGGTTGGGTATTGGCCGGCGAGCGGCTTGGCGTGCGCTTGGGCTGGCCCACACCGTCTGAGCCAGCTGCCGCCGACGTCGTGGCCATGCGAGGCGACCGCGCGGTCCATGTCCTTGTCGGCGGTCGAGTTGTCGTGCGCGATGGCGCGCTGGTCCACGGCACAGAGACGTCGATTCGCAGCAACGCCCGTGCCGCCGCAGCGGCGCTCAACCGCGCGATGGCGCGACTGTGAAACCAGTAAGGAGCCCCATGCCCGCCCACGACTTACCCACCGATGTGGTCGACGCCCAAGTCCGCCGCAGCACGGTTCAGCGTTTTGCAGCCCAAGGTTTGCGGCTACCGACCTTTGCCGAGCTCGCCGAGCCCGCGACGCTGCCCGCGAACCTGGACCCGTGGCTCGCCCGCGTGGGGCCGGACGACCCGCACCCGCTCAATCTGAACCGTGTGCACTGGTTCAACGGCGGCGATCGACGCGGTCGCGTCCCGGTGCCGGGCTACTTGACCCTGCCTACCGCGCTGACCGGCGTGCGCGCCCCGATTCTGGTAGCGCTGGGCGAGCGTTTTCCGATGATTGGCGCCCACCAGGTGCTGGCGGCGTATGGCTGCCTGGTGCCGCGGTTGGCGACAGGCGTGTTTGACCCGAGCCGCCATCGCGCGGTGTGGCCCTCGACCGGCAATTACTGCCGCGGCGGCGTGGCGATCTCGCGCATCCTGGGCTGTCGGGGCGTGGCCGTGCTGCCCGAGGGGATGAGCCGCGAGCGATTTGCCTGGCTGGAGGAGTGGGTGGCCGATCCGGCCGACATCATTCGCACCCCAGGCACCGAGTCCAACGTCAAGGAAATCTACGACAAATGCAAAGAGTTGGCTTTGCTGCCCGATCATTTCATCCTCAACCAGTTTGCGGAGTTCGCCAATCACCTGGTGCACTGGCGGGTGACCGGTCCGGCGCTTGGCCACATCTTTGCCGCATGGGCGGCAGAACACGGCGGCGGGCGGCTTGCCGCATTCGTGTCGGCGACCGGATCGGCCGGCACCATCGCTGCTGGCGACTGGCTCAAAGACCACTTCGGGTCGCGCACCGTCGCAGTCGAAGCGCTGCAATGTCCGACGCTGCTGCACAACGGCTACGGTGCCCACAACATCCAGGGCATAGGCGACAAGCACGTGCCCCTCATCCACAACGTCATGCAGACCGATCTGGTCGTGGGCGTTTCCGACGCAGCGACCGACGGCCTGCTCGCAGTCTTCAACAGTGAAATCGGCCGCGCCTACCTCGCTGAGCGCCGGGGCGTGCCGCACCCCACGCTCGCCGGGCTGGGGTCTCTCGGAATTTCGGGCATTTGCAACATCGTGGCGGCCATCAAGACCGCGCGCTACCTCGACCTCGGCCCCGAGGACGCCGTGGTAACGGTCGCCACCGACGGCGCGGCCATGTACGGCAGCGAAATCAACAGGATCGTGGAGGAACGGCTGGGCAGCCGGCTCGACACCATCGCGGCTGCAGAGGTCGTCGGCCAGCACCTCGCGGGCGCCGGCGTCGACCATGTGCAGGAACTCGACAAACCTGGGCGCGACCGCCTGTTCAACTTGGGGTACTTCACGTGGGTTGAACAGCAGGGCGTGGCGCTGCCCGACTTCGAGGCGCGCAGGCAGCGGTCGTTCTGGCTGGGCCTGCGGGCGCTGGTGCCGGTGTGGGACGAAATCATTGATGACCTGAACGCAGAGGTTGCCGCATGCCGGTCCTGACGCCTGGGTTGCAGTCGGCGTTGCGCTGTGGCGGTTGCGGCTGGCAGCCCGAGAACCCACTGGCGTTGCCCGCCACCTGTGCGATGCAGGGCGATGGCGGTGACCACGTCCTGCTGCGCGAACTCAGCGGCGGCCCATCGCGGGGGCTGCGCGGCGACGCCGGCGCCTTGAACCCGTTCGTTCGCTGGCGCAAGCGCCTGCACGCCTGGCACCTCGCGCGCAGGCTCGGCTGGCGCGACGCCCAATTCGTGGCGCTGGTCGAACAACTAGATCGGGCCGTGCAGGCCTTCGACCTAGGGCGTGGCTTCCATGTCACGCCGCTGCACCACAGCCACGCGTTGGCTGAAGGCTTGGGCATGGCGGCGCCGGTGTGGGTCAAAGACGAAACCAACCAGGTGTCCGGTTCGCACAAAGCGCGCCACTTGTTTGGTCTGCTGTTGGGCCTGGAAGTGCTGCGCGGCAACCGCGCGCCAGGACGGTTGCCGCCGCTGGCGGTTGCGAGCTGTGGCAATGCTGCGCTGGCAGCAGGGGTCCTCGCGGCCGCGGCGGGCCGGCGCCTGTGGGTGTTCCTGCCGCCGGATGCCCACCCGCGGGTGGTGACGCGGCTGCGCGAACTCGGGGCCAAGGTTCACAGCTGCCGCCGCGCGCCGGGTGAATTGGGCGATCCGACCGTCCGGCGCTTTCAGCAGGCTGTTGCCGACGGTGCGGTGCCGTTTGCGTGTCAGGGCACTGAGAATGGCCACGCGATTGAGGGCGGCGAGACCCTGGGGTGGGAATTGGCGACCGCCATCGTCAAACGCAAGCAGGGCGCGCTGGACCGCGTGTTCTTGCAGGTCGGTGGTGGGGCGTTGTGCAGCGCAGTCTATCGAGGCCTGCAGCAAGCGCAGCGTGCGGGCATTCTGCAGCGCCTGCCGCGCATCCACCCAGTACAGACGCGCGCCTGCTTCCCGCTGGCGCGTGCTTACGAGCGCGTCGCGCAAACGCTCGAGCGCGCGACCGGCTGGGGCGCTGCGCCGCTCGAGAGCGAGCTTTCCGCAGCAGCCATTGCCTGGCGCGACGCGCGGGCCCAGCGCTTGGCGGCGACCTGGACGTCGCCGGCGGTTCAAGCGGTGTTCGACGACTCCCTGCGGCAGCGTGACCGGGCAATGGCGCCTTGGCCGCACCCAGGTCATAGCATCGCCCACGGCATCTTGGACGACGAAACCTACGATTGGGCCCAGTGTCTGCGCGGTGTTTTCGCCAGCGGCGGCTATCCGGTCGTAGTCAGCGAGGCGCACCTGGCACAAGCGAATTGGCTGGCGGAGTCCGCGACCGGCATCGCCGCCGACGCGACCGGTTCGGCCGGACTTGCCGGGCTGCTTGCCGTGCGGCTGGCCGGGGCAGATGCGGCAGTTGGGCCGGGTGAAGGGGTGGCGGTGCTGCTGACCGGCTGCCGGCGGTAGTGGCAACAAGGTAGGGGCTTTGCTCAGGCCCCTGAACGGACTCGGCCTGTGACGCTGCGGGGCCAGCCGGCTACAGCAGCCTTGCCATCACGGTCTGCATCGCTGCCCGGTCCTCGGCCGACCAGGCGGCGATGTCGAGCACCACCACTGTTCCGCCACCCTGCGCAGGCACCGCCTGCACCACCTGAACAGCGAACCGATAGCGGGTGCCATCGCGGTCGCGCCAAAGCAACTCGCTTTCGGTCTGCAGCGCCGGCGCCGCGCCGTGGAAAGACAGCAGCAGGTGGCTGCCGACCTGGTCGTACTCGATGGACTGGCGCATCAGCGGCAGGCCGCAGAAAGTCAGCGTGGCCAGAAACGGCGCAGTGGCGTCGCGATGGCGCTGCGGCGGTTGCGGATGGCCGCTCGGCAGGTCTGCTGGCATCTCGCTCGGCAGCCCATAGGATTCGCGCTTGCGAACCGGCGGCGACTCTGGCCGGCGTTTGGCGCGCAGCCGGGCAGCGATGGCAATTGCCTCCGCACCGTTTGGCTCCAGCGACACCGTCTCCGCATGGCGTGCCACCATCTCCGGCGCCGAGTCGACTAGCACGCGCGTGCGCGGCTGTGGCGCTGGCCCGGTTGCGGCGGTGGTTGCGGGTGACGCTGGCGCTGGGGACGCGGGAGACGGCTTTGGCGTGGCTATGGTCGCGACGGGTTGTGGCGCAGACCTTGCCCGGGCCGGCGGCGTTGCTGTCGACCTCGGCACGGCGAGCCCGCCGGTCACGGTGTGGCTCTCTGCCGGGCGAAACAACGGCGTGGTCGTCATACGCTTGGTGGGCCCGCGCGGCTGCGGCACCTCGCTCAACTCCGCCTCGCTTGCGGCCGCGAGCGCGGTGGACTGGCGGCCCGTCACGCGAGGCAACGGCATTTTGGTGGCGGCCGCGGCGACCCCATCAGTGGGGTACTGCGGAGCGGCAACCGGCAGTCCCGCTTGAGCGACACCTGCCGCTTCGAGCGCCGACCCGTCGGGCGACAGGACATCGATGAGCGGGTGCGACAGAACAGGCTTGCGCAGGGCCGGCTCTTGCTCGACCCAGGCGGCCTCGCGGCCCTCGTCTGCGCGAATAGCTTCGTCGACGCTGGCCTCGGCCAGCGCCAGATGACGTTCCCAGTTTTGCAGGGCCGCTGCCAGCATGGCCAGGTACTCGCGGCGCTGCGCGGCCACGGCCAGGCGCGCACCGCCAGATGCCGACATTTGTGCGCGCGGCTCGACGTCTTCGACGGCTGGTGCGCGCGCAAGTTCAGTCGAGCCCATGTCGTCGATCGCTTGCGCGCGCAGGCGAATGGCGTGCTGCCTATCGCGCGCGGCGGCAAGGCGCGCGGCCGCCATGGCGTGCCGAAAGCGCAACTGCTGGTCGTGGCGCAGCAGCGAGGCCTCGATGGCGTCCAGTTCTGCTTCTTGCTGACGGGCCGCATCCAGATTGTGGGGCTGGCTGGTCATCGGGCAAGCACCTCGCCGCACGAGCCGCCGCGCCGCCACGCCGCGCAGCAAGCTTGTCGATACGGCTGCGGGCGATTGTCTCGCAAAATCAGCTCCGCAGCCCCGCCGTTCACGACCGCGGCATCCGCTCGATACGCGATCGGTACGCGCGCAGCTGCGCGCTATCGGGGTGCCGCTTGCACAGTTCGTCGAGCAGCGCGACCGCCGAGTCGTAGAAGCCCCGCTCGATAAAGAACTCAAGCGTGTTGATGTCCTTGGTCATGTCGCGGACTGCGGTCGGCAACTCACTGACGGTTCCAACTCGGCGCGCCAGCCGCGGCCGAGGCAGCGAGTTGCTGCGCTGGCGGGCACTGACCACTGGCTGTGCTGCGCTCGGTGCCATCGCGGCATGGGCGGCGCTGGGCGATTGAGCTGGGCCACCGACCGGCATGGGCGGCGGCGCGCCGGTCGCCATGTGCAACAAAGGCGCTGGCGCACGGGCGGCAGTCGCCACGGCGTGCTCGTCTGGTACTGCTGCCTCGACCAGCGTGCGATCCTCGATCTCGAACCCAGCCTCGTCATCGCCAGGCCAGTCTTCACCATCGTCGTCGTCGTCGTGACCCAGCGTGCTGGCCAGGGCATCAAGCGCGGGCACCGCGGTCGCGCGCCCTGTCGCTGTTGCAGTTGCTGGAGGAACCCGATGCACGCTGGCCGGTTCCGCGCGTGCGGGGGCTGGCGCGGGTGCGGGTGCCGCCTGGTCCAGGCCGGCGGCAGGGCGTTGCCCGCCCAGGTTGGGCCGCGGGGCGACCGGCCTTGCTGTGACAGCCTCGGACGGGTCGGTGATGCGGCCGACTGTCTGCGCAGGCGCGCCCTTGGCTACCGGACCCAGGGCCTGTAAGGCCTGTGAGGGAGCGCGTGCGGCCACCGGCTGTGCGGGCCGCGGCGCGATGGGCTGCGCCGGCAGCCCCTGCGAAGGGGCGCGAGCAGCCACAGGCATCGGCTGTGGCGGCCGGGCGGCTGGCTGCGGCTGGCTGGGCGCGCGTGCCGCCGCCGGCACGGGCGGGACAATCGCGCGCTGCAGCGGCGCAGGTTGAGGCAGGGCGACGGTCGCGGCGTCAAATTCGTCGTCGTCGCTGGTGTTGGCCGGCGGCGGCGCGGGCTCGGTCGGCCGGGCGCCGGCTGCCGGCACGCCTTCGACTGGCGCTGCGACCGGTGCCGCCGACTCCACGCCACGCAGGGTCCGCCGAAAGCCTGAGGGCAGCGACTCGGGCGCGTCGAATCCGCCACTTTCCTGTTGTCGGCTGGTCGCGGTGAAGGCACCACTGGTCGCCCGCCGTGGCGGCAGCGGGCCCGCCTCAAAGTCAATGACGGTGCCGCCTTGGACAGCAGGCTGCAGCACACCGAGATAAGCGCGCGCTTCGGCGTCGTCGGGGTCGAGCAGGTACAACCGCTCCAAGGTCCGCTCGGCCTCGGTGCGCAGGCCGGTGCTGCGGTAGGTCTTGAGCAATTGCCGGCAGATTGCCGCGGCTTTTTCGATCTGGCCGATGGCTTCCAGCGTGTCGACCACCAGCTCAAGCAGTTCGGCGTCGCGGTGCTCTGCCTCGTAGCAGGCGACCAGCTTGGGCAGCGCCAGCGCGTGACGGTCGGTGCGGACGTAGTGCAAGGCCAGGTCGTGGGCGGTAGTGGTGTCGTCAGGCGCGTGGTGCGCCAGGCGCTCGGCGACCTTCTCCCAGTCATCGATTTCGCCGCGCGACAGCAGATCGCCGGCCAGTGCGCGCAGCATTTCGGCGGCTTCCGACCGACGGCCGGCGCGGCTCAGGGCCTCTGCAACACGCGCCCGTCCGTGCAAATCGTCGGGGTCCAGGCCGACCATCTTGCGCAAGATGTCGAGCCACTGGGCGGATTGGCCGGCCTTTTGCAGCAACCCCGCGGCCTTGGTGTAGGCTGCCGCGGCGTCTTCGGGCAGCTTCATCTGTGCCAGCGTCTCGGCCAGCAAGATGTGTACATCGACGGCATCGGGTTGCAACCGCACTGCCTGGCGCAGCACCTGCGATGCTTTGGCAGGCTGGCTGCGCGAGAGGTAGTTGCGCGCGGCGCCTACGAATTTCTCGACCGCTTCGATGGTGCGACCCTGGGCGGCTGCGGCCTCGGCTTGCGACAACAGCTCGCGATCCATCGCCGAGATATCGGCGCGCGTAGCTGCAGCGTCAGGCATGCGCTTGGGCTTGGCGGGCTCGGTCGTCGGTGTCGCCACGATACTCCGGCGGTGAAAGGCGCTCAGGGGCTCAATCGTACCTTTTCGCTTGCGCTGACCTCAATCCCGAACTACAACCCGGCCTTGTCTACCGGGCGATGACGGTTCAACTGGCGCAGCCACGGGCCGCGGGGCTCCAGGCAAGCGGCCAACGGACGGCTACTTGCCCGCGCGCTCGATAAAGCGGCCCCCATCGCGGGTGTCGATCTTGAGCTTGTCGTCGATGGTGATGAACAACGGCACTGCAATCTTGAAGCCGGTCTCAGTGGTGACCACCTTGGTCGCACCAGTGGCGGTGTTGCCTTGGACCGCGGGGTCGCAGTCCGACAGCTTCATCACAACGAAATTGGGCGGGTAGATCTGAATCGGCCGGTTCTTGTACAGCAACACACTGCACGCCGAACCGTCGATCAAAAAGTAGCGGGAATCGCCAATGCTGTCGCTGCCGACCTCAAATTGCTCGAAGCTCTCCTTGTTCATGAAATGCCACGCGCTGCCGTCGCTGTACAGGTAGTCGCACTGCACTTCTTCGCAGTCTGCTTCGCCGACCACGTCGCCCGAACGAAAGGTCTTGTCGATGGTGTTGCCGCGGATCAGATTCTTGATGCGAGTGGTGACGAAGGCCGCGCCCTTGCCGGGTTTGACGTGTTGGAATTCCACGATTTCCCACGGCACGCCGTCGATCTCGATCTTGAGGCCTTTGCGAAATTCACTGGTGTCGATGGTGCCCATGGGTTCCAGGTCGCGGCCACGCGCTGCCGTGGCAAAACGAAGAAAGGGGGCGCGAGCGCCCGTTGCGGCCGTCCATGCGACGGCCTTGCAGTCCTTGCTGCGCCAGCGACGCGCTAGCGGCCAGCGGCGTGCCCGCGCAAATGGTGCACGAGTCCGCGCAGCGCGAGTCCGTACCCCACCGCGCCGAATCCGGCGACGCGGCCCAGGGCAACGTCGGCGAGGTACGACTGGCGACGGAACGGTTCGCGGGCGTCGGGGTTGCTGAGGTGCACCTCGACGACGGGTTTGGCGACGGCGAGCACGGCATCGCGCAGCGCCACGCTGGTGTGAGTATAGCCCGCCGGATTGAAAATGTAACCGTCGGCGGTGAGCCGGGTTTGGTGCAAGCGATCGATGAGCGCGCCCTCATGGTTGCTCTGGAAACAGTCGATGGTCGCGCCGAGCTCGCCGCCGAGCGCGCGCAGATACGACTCGAGCGCCGCCAGGGTCATGGTGCCGTAAAGCTCTGGCTCCCGCTCGCCGAGCAAGTTCATGTTGGGACCGTTGAGCACTTCGATGTGGACTGGAATCACGTTGCGTGTCATACCTTTCCTCGGCCGGCTCCGTGCCGGCGGCCCGCCCGACTGGTTGCTGTCGCGACGCCGGCCAGCGTCAGCAGGACCCAGACCATCGATAGGGGATTGCCGTTCGCTCGAACAGCACACCCGCCCTGGTCAGTCGTACCCTTGCCCTCGCTGCCTGCCGTCGTCTTCTTGCAGCTGTGGTTGCGCCCGCAGCCGCCCGTGTACGCGGCGCACACGCCCTGGCGGTCGTCGCCGTGCAGCGTCGCTTTCTTGGTCTGGCCGCTCGGACCGCTTGAGTCCATGGTCGCTTCGCTGGCGAGGCTGTGGTCCAAGCCGAGCAGGTGGCCGATTTCGTGGGTCAGCGTGTTCGACAAGTCCTGCGCGCCCGGGCCGCAACTGCCGTCGCAAAACTGATGGCCGACGTCGTCCAGTTCGATGTCAGCGTCCACGATCTCGCCGGTGCACTGATCAAAGGTCACGACCGTGAGCGCGAAAATCGTGCCCCCATAAGGCCACGTCGCCGGTTTACGCACGGCCCGCACGAAGTTGCCGTTGCTGGTCATCTTCTTGCAGGGGTCGCTACTGTCGGTGCAGGTGGCGCCCACCGGTGTCGGCACGGCCTGCCCAGAAAACCCCAGCGTAATCGGAAGCTTGGTAGGCGATCCGGCTGCCCCCGCGCACGCCGACGCCTGCCACTGGTCGAGCGCGCGCTGAGTGATGGCGGCCAGCGTCGCGCCCGGGATGCCCTGCACGCCGCCCTGGTCCACGCCCACCGTCGGCGAGTCGTACCACCGCAGCGTACAGTGGCTGCCACTGTCCGTCTCGTACAGGACCCACGCTTCGGCCGGCCGCGCGAAACCGCACAACAGCGCGACGGCGCACAGGCCGATGAGCGTCTGGCGAGGCGGGAGCAGCACGGCCCTCTGCAAGCGGGCGAGGTCGCCCAGCGGGGGCCGCAGTCTACTTGACCGGCGCGCGCTGGCCAACCACACTGGCGGCCGATGGCCCAGACCCGCCCCGCACGCATTGCAGTCTTCGATTCCGGCGTCGGTGGTTTGACCGTGCTGGCGGCGATCCACCGGGCGCTGCCCAACCTCGATCTGCGCTTTTTGGGCGACACCGCACGGCTGCCGTATGGCACCAAGAGCGCCCATACGGTCGAGCGATACGCGCTGCAGGCTGCCCAGAGCCTGCTGGCCGACGGCGCAGTCGATGGCCTGGTGGTGGCCTGCAACACCGTCAGCTCGTGCGCTTTGCCGGCGTTGCGGGCCCGCTTTGACGTCGAGGTGCTCGGCGTCATCGAACCCGGCGCCGCGGCGGCGGTCGCGGCGACCCGCAGCGGCCACGTCGGCGTCATCGGCACTGAACGCACGGTGGCATCTGGGGCCTACGCGCAAGCGGTCGCGGCGCTCGACCCGCGGGTGACCGTGCACGCGCGGGCCACGCCGCTTCTGGTCAGCCTCGCCGAAGAGGGATGGTTCGATCACCCCGCGACCGACGCTACGCTGCGCGCGTACCTGCAGCCGTGGCTCGCCGACCCCGGAGTGCGGCAAATCGATACGCTGGTACTGGGCTGCACCCACTATCCGGTGTTTGCCTTGGCGCTGTCGCGGGTCCTTGGCGACCTGCTGGAGCGCCCGGTCCGGCTGGTGGACTCCGCGGAGCCGATCGCCCGTCAGTTGGGCCAGCGCTTTGCAGGCGCGCAAGGCCGCGGCGTGGTAGAGCTGTTTGCCACCGACTCGCTCGAGCGCTTTGAGCGCGTGGGCGGCCTGTTCTTTCCGATGGCCCACGCCCAAGTGGCGCTGGTGGACTTGTAGGACGTGTCGATGCGTTGTCTGGTTTTGGTCACCATTTTTCTGGCGTGCGGCGGGTGCGCCGTTCTGCAGCAGATCGCCGAAGACGCCGCCGCCAACCAAAACCGGCGCAGCGGGCCGCCGCCCCAGTTGCCCACGGTGGCCTACCAGGACGCGGTGCTGGTCGAGTCGCCGAGCAAGACCCAAATGGCGGCCTATTACTGCCCGCAGGTCGTGCCGCAGACGCCGATCCCGGGCGCGATTGCGCTGCTGTGCGAACAGGTGTTCGGGCCACCGCCCGCGCAGGCGTCGATGCGGGTCAGCTTCGACTTGCGCTTCAAGGTCAAGAATCCCAACCAGTTTCCGATTCCGGTGGCCGAGTTGCTGGCGTCGGCGCTGGTGTTTCCCGACAAGACCAACCAGCGACTCGGCGCGACTTGCATTGCCTTTTGCGGAAAGGACACCCCGGGCTGTACGGGCGCGCCGCCGCCGGGTGCTTGTACGTCCAAAACGACCGACATCAAGTCGATCGACGACTTCAAGGCCGCGGCAGCCAATCTACTGGTATCCGCTGGGATTTCGCTGCTGAACGGCGAGAAGCCGAGCTTCGCGATGCCGCAAGTCGTGCAGGACGCCGAGGTCGATGTGACCGCACGTTTTACCTTCGGCCCCGAAGCGCTGCTGCAGGTGCTCTACGAGATCGCCAAGCAGTCGTACCAGCAGTTGCAGAGCCGCAAGCCGATCGAGTTTGTAATCCCTTACCGCATCGAGGGCGGCGTGTGGTTCGACGTGGGGTCGCTCGGCCGGGTGGCGGTGGGGTACGGGCCCGCGTCGGGCACGTGGACGATTCCGGCCGAGTCGCTGGTTCCGAAGTAGCGGCCGGCTTTGGACGCGCTGCACATCGCGGGCCTTTTCGGCGTCGCGTTGCTCGCGGGCGGCATCGATGCCGTAGCTGGCGGTGGCGGCCTACTGACAGTGCCGGCGCTGATGATGACCGGCCTGCCGATGCCGCAAGTGCTCGGCACCAATAAAGGCCAGTCGGTGTTTGGCGCGGGCGCGGCGCTGGTCGGCTTCTGGCGGGCAGGTCGGATCGAGCGGGCGCGGGTGCCGGCCCTGTTTGGCGCAGCGGCGCTGGGCGCGCTCGGGGGGGCGGCGGCAGTAGGCTTGGTTCCCCGCGACTGGCTGCGACCCATTGCGCTGGCGTTGCTGGTGGCGGCTGCGGCGTTCGTCACCTTTCGGCCGAGTTTGCAACCCGGCAGCAGTGCCATCCGCCATCCCCAGCGGCGCTTGATCGCAATAGCGCTGGCGATTGGGGCCTGGGACGGCTTCTTTGGCCCGGGAACCGGGACCTTTCTCATCGTGGCGCTGGTGGGCTGGCTGGGCGATGACCTGACGCGCGCGTCGGCGCACGCCAAGGTCGCCAATTTTGCCTCGAATCTTGCGACTTTATGCTGGTTCGCCGCGGACGGAGCAGTGCGCTGGGAATTGGCACTGCCCATGGCCGCAGGTCAAGCGCTCGGCGGCACGATCGGGGCGCGCTTGACGCTGCGCGGTGGCGACGCGCTGGTTCGCAGTGCGGTGCTGGTGGTTGTCGTGGCGCTGGTCGTCAAGATTGCCGCGAATTGGGCGAGATAGGCCGGATTTGGGACGCGTCAGGTTCTGCCGCGGGGACAGGGACAGGGACAGGGACTGGCTCAGGCTCAGGCTCAGACTCAGGCTCAGCTGTCGGCTGCTGCGGCGTAGGGGTCGATTTTTTCCCCCCATGCTGCAACCGCGGTACGCTGCGGGTCGCATGCGGCAGCCCGCCGCCGCGCAGTGCCCGTGCCCGACGCCGTGCCACCACGCTCTAGCCTTTCAACCGTCGGCGCCGGCGTCATCGCCTTCGCCGTCGTCATCGTGGTCGTGCTGCTGCAGGGCGGTGCCGGCCGACGCTGGGCGCCACAGCGACCGACGGCTGCCAACCATGGCGTGGTCCTGCTGACCGCGACACCGGGGGCGGACGCGGTAGCCCTGCCGATGCAGCCGTCGCAAACGATCCCGCAGACGGAGGCTGGCGGTGCAGACGAGGTGCCCCTGGAGCGCGCCGCGGCCGCGCCAGCCGAATTCGCGGGACGCTGGTTCACGTGCGCCGTGGCGACCGACGGGCAACCGGTGTGGTGGCCAGCGCAACGTCCGTCAGCCTTGGGCACGCCGGTCTCGAACAGCAGCAAAGCGATGGGCAACACCGGCGCGCTGCCCAACGATGGCCATGGACAGCTGGCTCAGTTGGGTGCCACCGCCGCGCCGTTGGTGCTCGATGTGGTGTGTCAGAGCGCCGACCTGCGCACGTGGCCGGTTCGCGCGTTTTTTGATCAGGCGGCACTGCCGGCACTGCCCGCGGTCGGCAAGGGGACAGTCGTCGCGCTGCAGCTGCTTGGCACCGACGCGGCCGGCAACCTGCAGGCGCGCTACTTGCGCGTCGTCGACCATGCGCGGCTTGCCGTTCGCCCCGAGATGCCTGACTGGAATGCACTGTGGACCGGCCCGTTGCTCACCGGAGCGCGCCAAGAGGTGCGCTGCACTTCAGACGGCGCGGCAGAGTTGCGCGACCCGATGGCGCTCGATCCCGCGACCCTGGCGCTGGCCGCGACTCAGGACACCTCTGCACCAGATGTGTGGATGTCGTTGCTGTGTCGCGATGCCCGTGGACCAGCGATGCCAGTTTTGGTTCATGGACCGCACGTATCGGCCACTGAGCTGCTCGGCGTCGCTGCGGGCAGCGAAGTCGACTTGCAACTGCACCACGCGGGGCCCGATGGCCTGGTCGCCAGCGGCGCCCGCCTGGTGGCTGGTGGCGCGAAGCTTGCGGATGGCGACTTGCGGCGCGTGCTACTGGACGGCCAGGCCAGTGTCGGTCGCAAAGTCGTATGTACCAGCCAGGGCGTGCCGCTGCCAGAGCTCGCGCAGCCCGAAGACCCGGCAGTTGGCTTGGGCAAGGCGCCGCTCGCCGACCGCAAGGCCTGGGCGGTGTGCGCCGCGCCGGGCGCGCCGGCGGTGCAGGCCAACCTCTACCTGCCCGGCGACCACGCCGACCGTCTGTTGCAGATTGTCCGCGGCTCGGCCGTCGAGGCACGGGTATTGGGCGTTGCCGGTTTGCGCTTGCAGTTGGTAGTCGAGCGCGCGGTTGCGCCAGGCGGCCCCGCGGTGACGCCGGTCGATCCGCTGGACCCGCCGGATCTGCGGCGGCTGGTGCTGTTTGGCAGTGCGCTGCGCGACCGCGATGTGCGCTGTCGGCTGACGAGGGCGCCGCTGGTGCCGCCGCAAATGGTGATGCCGGCGGCGGCACTGCGCCTGGGTGCCGAGGGGGCGGTAGGTCTGGCGCGATTGTGGTGCGGCGACCGGGTACGCCCGCATGCCGGCCAGGCGATTGGGGTCGTTGGCCCGCCCGATGCGGCCAAGCTGGTCGCGGCGCTGGGTCCGGGTTCGCTGGTTCGCCTGCGGTTTGCCGGTGTCGTTGAGAACCAGCCGGTTGCGGTGTGGCTGGGGCCGGTCGAGGCCGAGAGTGTGGGTGGGCCGGGGGTGGTGACGCCGTAGAGCGAACTGTCGTGCGCTGTGGCCGCCACCAAGCCAAGCGAATTTACCCTTGCACCCGCCCCGAAATCAGCGCAACCTGACGTGACTGCCTCAGGCTGGCAGGCACCGGGTGCAGGCAGCGGCGACCACCACACACGACGGGAGGGCACGATGCGCCGGTTTCTTGTGACCTTGGCGACACCCTTTGCGCTTTAGCTTGCCATGATGGCGGCGCTGACTGCAGCTCTCGCGCCAAGATCAGCGCACGCCGATTGCACCCCGACCACCGAATCCTGCAACGGCGTTGACGATGACTGCGATGGGGTCATCGACAATGGCGCCACCCGCGCGAACGTCTGCGGGCTCGGTGTCTGCGCCCACACAGGCACCGCGACCTGTGGAGGGCAGCCGATTGCGTGCGAACCGTTGGCTGGCACAGTCGCTGAGACGTGCAACGGTCTGGATGACGACTGCGACGGCTTGACCGACGAGGCAAGTGGGCTTTCGCCCTGCGGCACCGGCATTTGCGCCCGGTGGCTGCCGGCGTGTGGCATGACCTGTAACCCGCTGCACGGAGCCGCGGCCGAGGTCTGCAATGGCCAGGACGACGATTGCGATGGCGAGACCGACGATGGCCTGACCGGTTGCACGCCGCAGGGCTCGGGTTGCAGCGGCGGCGACCTGGATTGCAGCGGCAGCGTGGACCCGGCCGGCGAGACCAATGTGTGCGGTGGCTGCGCTGCAATCGCCTGTACGGCCTTGGGATCTGCTTGCGGGGGGGGATACCTGGACGGCTCGTCTGCACCACGCCAAACACGACAGCCTGCCTGCAAGCACCCAGCGCTGACATGGCGTGGGTGACCGGCCGCGTCGTTTCGGCCACCGGCACGCCCGTGCCCGGCGCCACGGTCGGCGACGCCCGCCGCAGCCTGAACGTGGTGACTGACCGCAACGGCCGCTATTTCTTGCCGGTGGTCCGTGGCGCCCGCACGGTGCTGTCCGTGCTCAAGCCAGGGTTTGCGCCGCGCACGGTCGTCACTAGCATCGCCGGTTTGACGGGTGCGGCCGACGACGCCGTGCTGGTGGCGACCCAGCCAGCGGCGTTGACCGAAAGCGGCAGCGACCGCTGGTTCGCGGTGTCCGGCGTGCCCGTGCGCGTGCTGGTGCCGGAGGGCGCAGACGTCACCGGCCTGCAAGTGCGGCTGGCGTGGTACGACCACAACGACCATTTTCCCGAGGTGATGCCCGAACCCGCGTGGGTGGCCGGTGTGCATGTGACGGCCAATGCGCCGTTGCCGGCGGGCACCGTGCTGGAGGTGACGACGGCCTACGGTCTGCCGGTGGCCACCGCGATCCCTGGCTGGCGCTTTGCGGGCGATGGCCTTGGGTTTGGGGCGACGCCGTTGTCCGCGACTGCCCAAGTCCAATCCGGTTCGCCGTCCGCGGTCATTCGGGTGGCGCGGGCGGCGACATCGGCGACTGTGGCCCGGCGACCGCCGCCAACCTGGCGTCGCCACGCGCGGCGATTCTTGCCCAAGGCCAGGGTGTCGTCATCGCCGACACCGGCCATCATCGGGTGTGGCGGGTGATCGGCAACGCCATCCAGACCTTGGCCGGCACGGGCAGCGCCGGATCGTCTGGTCTGGGCGGCGTGGCCACGTCGGCCGCCTTGAACACGCCATCGGGGCTCGCCATCGGCCTGGACGGCCTGGTCTGGATCGCCGACACCGGCAACCACCGGCTGGTGCGCGTGACTGCCACTGGCAACCTGCAACTGGCGCTGGACGCCGCGCCGAACCTGACACCGCCTACGCTGTCGTCGCCCAAGTGGCTGTGCGCGACCGAGACGCACCTGTACCTCGCGGACACCGGCAACAAGCGAATTCTGCGCGTCGATTCGGCAGGCACCGTCACCCTTTTCGCTGGCATCGGCACCTCAACAGCACCCCAGGACGGCGGCGCGGCGGCCGACGACGGTCGAAATCGTCATCGCCAATGGCGCCGTGCTTGCACCGCCGCTCGAAGGTTGCACCGGGGTGCCCGAGCAGTCCTGCGGTGGAACCATGCAATTGACCGGCGTCTATGGCGGCAGTGACGCGATGGCGACTGCTGGCGAGCCATGCCATCTGGTGTTGGTCGGCGCGGGCTGGCAAGACAAGCCGGTCGCCGACCCGAGCGGCGGCCATCAAGGTTGCCTCAATGTGGACAATTTTGGGCAAGCCTACGAGAAATGCGGCATGCTCAACCACCGACTGGCCCCAACCATGGCCGGTTGCCCGCTCAGCCCGGCCTGGCCGCCGGGCGGAACGTCGCTACCAAATGTGCTCTGGAATGCACAATTCGCGATGTTTGACGTTGCCAACGTCGTCGTACGCGGCCTGAACGCCACGCCGACCACTGGAACTACCTTCTATCTGCAACGCAATACCCGCGGCGTGCAATTGGCAGGGTTGCGGGTATTGCCGTTGAACGCAGCGCTCATCAGGTCGGCTACGCATAATGATGCGAACTTCAGACCGATCTTCAAGGCCAACCTTGGTGAGTGGCAGAACTCAATTGGGGCCATTGGTGGCGTACCCGCAGGCGACCCATGTGAATTCAGCATACAATACAGCGCTCCGCTAAAACCAGGCGTCAACGTGCTGCCGCCGCCGACCACTGGCACCAGCCGGTTCGCATGGATCGAGAATCGGACCGAGGGCATCGACATCTCGCGCTGCGTGCTCCAGGGGATTGACTACGCTTTACTTTCTGGCGACGGCTATTTCAGCTATTTTCGCGACAACATCTGGCGGACCGACAACTTTGTCAATCGGATTCGACGGCTGTTGTTTCGCAACAACTTTGTGGTCAGCGGTGGCAAAGAGGTCCAACTCTACGGCATGCCGATGTCTGCCCGCACCTACGAGTGGCCAAGCAACGGACAGCAAGGGGCGACCGACCCTTGGTACCGACTGGGCGACCTTGAACTGCCAGAATGGGTGCGCGCGTGGGCGGCAATCCGGATCCAGGGCAACTGGTTCGAAAGCGCTTTGGCGGGCCGCAGCGTGCAGTACACAGGGCCAGTCGCCGGAGCAGGTAGTCTTGACTCTGCGACAGCTGCCATTGGCCTCGCGGCCAATGTGCCAGCGTTGCAGGGCCTTACAGTGAAGTGGCTCGAACGCCAACCAGGCAACTTGACGCATGACCTCAACCCAGGCGAGCCGCCATGCGCAGAGTGGCTCGGTGGCTTTCGCGGTGTCCAAGGTGCGGTCGTCGACAACCTGGATTTCGGGGTGCCTCGCGCGGCCGACCTCAATGCCCTCGGGCCCGACGAAGCTGTCGCCATCGCCCAGCTTCGCGCGGTGCCACCGGGAAACGGCTCTGGTTTGGTATCCGCCCCGGTGCCGACGGCACCAGGCTGTGTGTTGCACCCAGCCACGCCTGCTGGCGCAGAGCCAAAGATATTTGCAGCGCCGGCACTTGCGCCTGCGATTGCCGGCGGCAACCTCGTGCGTTTCGGCGGCGGCCTGACCAAGTTGGACCGCGGCGGTGAACTTGGCCTCGGCTTCGCGGGTGATCTCGGCTCCAGTCCCATTGGCCGTGGCTACAGCAACCGCGTCACCGTCCGTGGGAACACCATTGACCACGGAGTTCAGGCTTCGAGCCTGAGCCATCTCAGAGATGTGGAAGTGACTGAAAACCGCGCCTGCGACATGATGGCCGGCGACGGCCCTGGCGTGGGCGGCATCTTCGCGCTGACGGTGCCCGCCGACAACGTGCTCATCGCCGCCAACGAGGTTGCGGGTGCGCGCAATCCGTGCAACGTAGAGCCCGCACTTATGCCCGCGTGGTGCAACTTCGAGACGTGCAATGGCAGCGTGTTTCACCGGCAGCGGGCGACCGCGTTCTACCTCGATCCGGCATTTCCGGTTGGCATGGCGTTGGACCCTACCAAGCCCGCGCCGGTGCGCGTTGGCCACAACATCGCCTGGCGAGCGGAGTACGGAATCGTCCAGACCCCAGTTCGCGAATCATTCCGGGCCTATCCGCTTGCCGCGGTCTCTTTCTACGGCACTGGGCAGCCCGGCGGGGTGTCGCCCATCAAACTGAACTATCAGTTGCCAGTCACGACCGACGCCGCGGTGACGTCTGGCAACCTGCTCGGCGCTGCGTCGTACACGCACGCGCTGGTGCACCGCGTCGTAGCGCCGTTCACCAAAGGCAAAGTCTTTGGCAGTGCCGCCGATTCGCAGTACGGGAAATTCGGCTGGGGTTGGCGCAATGCTGGCGCGCAAGGCGACCGGATCGCGGTGTCCACCGATCTTGCGGTTGCGCAACCGTGCGTAGATGGTGACGGCCAGTGCAGCCAATGCAGTGACCAGGGCATTTGCGTTTGTGGCGACAAGGGGCTGTGCACGATGGCCGGCAAGCGGATCTTCCCGTATCAACAGGGGATACTTGCTGGAACGAATGCGTCGGCGCAAAGTACCGTGTGCCAATGGGCTTCGAAAGAAGCGTGGGACGCGAGCCCGCAGGCCAAGTGCATTGGCAAGAAGCCGGCGGATGGCGTGAACTTCAAGGGCGTGGATGCCAATGCAGTGTGGCTGCCGTTTTCGCAGGCAGACGCACGGTTGGGGGTCAGGTGCTGCGAGGCGGCCGATGAGGCGATGCAGTTGGACGATGCGGCGAAGGTTTGTCCGGCGACGGTGAGGAGCAAATATGATGCCAAGCTAGGCTGCCCGAAAGTCGTGAACGGCAAGCTGCAGAATGTAGAGACCGGAGCGACATGCTCGCGCTGCGCAACGCCCGCGGCTGGTCCGGGCCACTGGCGCTGTGGTGCGCTCAATTCGGGCCCACTTGTCCCAGCAAACCCGCACGCGAATTGCACTTACATATCCGGTCTCCCGACGGGCGCACAAATCGTCCTCGTCTGCCCGGCCGACGGCTTTCAGCGAGGCGGTGAAGAGACTGGCGCCGAAGCGCCGCTGGGGCATTTGGCCCGGCACAAGAACCAAGGCGGAACGCGCCTGGATGTCTGCGCGGCGCGGTCGTGCGAGGCCTCGGTGGTGCCTGGGCAGATTTGCGTGCCTGGGACGTTGGCCAGCGTAAGCGAACTGCTTTGTGCTAGCCCGGCTTGCTTGAGCACTTTTGCCGGCCAGGCTTGCGGTTGGGCTGACAACACGGCCAGTTCGTGCCCGGCTGGGTACAAGCCATGAAAGCAGCCGCGGGTCTAGCATTTGCAGTCCTTATCGCAGGCTGTCGAACAGGGCATGTGCCCGCTTCTGTTGACGCTGGGGTGACCGTTGGCCCTGAGGCAGGCGGCATCGATGACAGCCTGGCTCAAGTTGACGCGCCGGCGGAGGGCCTTGGCCAAGTCGATGCAGGCGACGTTACGATGGACGAAGCAGGTGCAGTCTGCGGCGCGGACTGCGAAGCGAACTCTGACTTCGGCCTCGGCGAAGCCGACGGCATTCTGGACGCAGCAGGCGAAATGTGTATCACGGACTGCGCAGCAACGGTCGATGCGGACACAGATTTCGCTGACGCGGCAGACGATAGCTGTTGCGATGCCAATGCAAGCGACTGGGAACTTGATGCCCCGCAGGACACGTTGCAAGAAACACTGGACATTGTGGCGGTGCTTGACTCCACTACGAAAGTCGATGCGTTGTTCGGATGGCCGGCCACGCCGTTGGACATCCCGATTGATGTCACGGCGCCTGCTGATTGTGCGTCGACGCCCACGGTCGCGGATGCGGCAAGTGCTGCAGAATGTGCAACAGCGACGCACGCGGCAGGCATTGCATCCGCTGTGTGTAGCGGCAAGCCGGGCTATCTCTACGTCGTCGGCGGCAAAGCGTGGCAAGACTGGCTGGACGATGGCGAAATGAGCGCAACTGGATTCCGCTTGGATTTGGCAACGGGGACGTGGACGAAGTTGCCCCCGATGCCGTATGTGAAATTTGTGCCGGTGGCCGAATTTGTCCAGGGCAAGCTCGTCGTTGCGTCGGGGCAATGGTACATGTTTGCGAATAAGGAGGTTTGGCCGGGGAAGTACCAAGCACCTTGTTTCATTGATGATGCCGGGCCATACTGCCCGTTCAACGTAGTTACGTTCACAGGTGCCAAGTGGAGTGCCCTTGACCAATTCATCGGCCCTGGCGGCGTCAAATCCGGCTCTATGGCCCGGAGCCAGTGCAATTTACTGGTAACGGACTACGACGTCTGTGACGTGCACGACGGGCAGTCGCTCAATTTGATAGGTAAGTTGGCGGTCGAGGAAGTTGCTGAAACGACGTCACATCAGGCTCTGGTTCCCTGGGGCGAATATCTGGTTCTATTTTCCGCTGCATCCCCTTGGGCAAAAACGCTGACCCCAACGCAGAAACTGCTGACCTTTCAAGGCGCCTTGACCAACAAAGTGCTTCCGGGCCTGCCATGCCCGATCATGGGCCCCATCGCATGGACCAATGGCAAGCACTTGTTCGTCTCCAACGGTGGCAGCATCGACAATGAAAAGTGGGAAAAGAAGGGTTGCGTCGGCGTCGGGTTTACGCCGGGCTGGGGCAATAACCTGTTCGTGCTTCGCTGGACTGGGACGCAGTGGGTAAAGGCGCCTAGCCTCTTATCGTCACTCGGGCCCTCAACTGTTGTTGACACGCCAGTTGGGTCGATTGCGGTCGGTGTCAACATCTACAAGGGAACACTCCTCCCTTATCCCGACCAAACTTACTCCGGCGTCATGGTCCAAGACAAAAAGACCTTCATCTGGAAAGACGACGTCTACCCGCCGATGCCCCACGGCAAGATCGGCGCGACCGCGGTGTGGGCGCCGAAATGATCGCCACAAGCGCCGAACCTCGAACAGGTCCCCTGCAAGCTGCTTTGCAACGGCCGCTCGCTCGCGATAGGGGCCAAAAAGGCGGAAAACACGCGCCCTTCCGCTTCGGCCACAACATCGCCTGGCGAGCCAAACGCGACAACCACGGAAAGCCGGCGTAAGTAGACGTTGGCGCCCGCCAAATGACGTAGCTGTCGCTCCGGCGACCAAAGCAACTCGTCCAAGTAGGTCACTGGAAGTTTGGAATCGGCGCCCGACGCGCCGCTGCGCTGTCGCTTGCCCAAACCCCCAATCCCGCGCAAATTCCCGTTCGGCCGCGGTGGCGGCCCCGGTCCGCGATGCCCGCCGCGCTGTGCAGCCCTAGTTCGCTTCGCCCTGCCTGGGCCCGCTAGCCCATGGGCATCCTGTGGCATTTGCGTTATTGGCGGTCGTGGCGACTACTGGCCTCGCCCCGTCCTGGGCGCCAGGGCTTGGGCCTGAGCTTGAGCCTGTGCCTGTGCCTGCCCCTGAGGCTGTCCCTGTCCCTGTGCCTGCCCCTGTCCCTGTCCCTGAGCCTGCCCCTTTTCGCCAGCATCGCGGCCCCGCGCCACGCCCACGCAGACGACGGCCTCGTCCACTACCAGACCCTGGCCACCCCCGACGGCGACATCCACTACCCGGCCCAGTACGAGACCTTTGCCCGCCGCGCCGCCGCCACGCTGCGCGATGCCCGCCAGACCGTGGGCCCGGTGTTCAATGACCGCCCGCGGCCGCGCTTGCAGCTGACCATCGACGACTTTGGCGACGATGCCAATGGCTACGCGCAGGCGCTGCCCTACGACCACGTGCACCTGCAAGCGTACCCGCCCGACTCTCGCTCCGATCTCGGCGACCATGGCGACTGGCTGCGCATGCTGGTCTTTCACGAGTTCGCGCATGTCTTACACCTGGGCGACGCCAGTGGCTTGCCGGGCCTGGTCAACCGCGTTTTGGGGCGAACGCTGATGCCCAACTCGGCCATGCCGCGGCTGGTGACCGAGGGTATCGCCACCTGGCTGGAAACCCGCCACACGGGCGGCGATGCGGCCGTTGCGGGACATGGTGGCCGGGTGGATTCGCCGCAGTTTGGCGCGCTATTGCGGGCTGCGGTGCGCGATGGAACCCTGCCGGCGAAGCTCGATGCGCTGACCGGCGCGCCGCTGGTGTGGCCGCGCGGCAACAGCTGGTACCTGTACGGGAGCTTACTGATTGACCATGCGGTACGCCGCCATGGCGAGGAAGCGCTGCGCCGCTTCATGGCCAGCTTTGGCCGGCAGCTGGTGCCGTATGGTGTGCAGAGCCTGGCGCGGCGCGCTTGGGGCCAGTCTTTGCAAGCGCTGTGGCATGACGCCCGCGAAACCGCAATCCAAGGCGCGCGCCAGCAGTGGCGCACTCAGGCTGCCGGCCTGGGGTTGCCGATGGACGTAACGCTGGGCGCGCTAGAGGCCGTTGGCGACGGCCAGCGGCTCACGCGCGGCGGCAACTGGCGGGGACGCATGCGGCCGCTACCCGACGGCACGGGCGCTGTGATAGCGGAGGCGCCCATTGACGATGTACGCTGGATCGACCGTGTTACGGCAAACGGTCAAGTCGTGCGCCTGCACCGCTGCGCGCTGGACTGCGACGAGCCGATGGTCGACGCCACCGGCCGATGGCTGCTCTACACCGAGACGCGCCCGACCGAGCGGCAGTATGGCTTTCGAGAGCTGCATGCGGTGCCGCTCACAGGCGGCCAGACGCAAATGCTGACCCGGGCAGCGCGGCTGCGCTCGCCGTCGCTGTGGCTCGATCCGCCGGCTGGAGTTGGAGCGGATACAGTGGTCGCGGTCGCTGTCCGCCAGGGCCGCACTGGACTTGCGTTCATCGACTGGCGTGCGGCGATGGCCGCGGGCAAGCCGGCAGCGCTGGTGTGGCTGCTTGACCTCGCGCCCATCGGCACCGTGCTCGACTCGCCGATTGCGCGCGGCGACATGCTCTGGTGGACGGCGACCCACGGTGACGGCCGCCGCATCTGGCGCGGTCGCCTGGTCAACGGTCCGCGCGGCTGGGCTCTGGTCGGCGCTGCGCCGTGGATGCCGCCAGCGGTGCCTGCGTGGGTCGCGGAGCTGCAGTGGTCGTCCGGCGGTCAGATCCTGGCGCTGGCCACCCGCGACAACAAGCGCGATGCCGGCACTTTGGACCCCAAGACCGGCAACTGGACCTGGCGCACCGACACGGCAACTGGCCTGACGTCGCTGGCTGGCCTGAAAGACGCGCTGCTGACCGTGCGTCACCACGGCCGAGGATTGGAGGTCTGGCGAGCGCCGGAAACCCTGCGGCAGCGCCCGACCGCGCCCAGCGCGACTGTCGCCCACGCGGCCTATGACCCGACGCCGGTGACGGCCGACGCGTCCGCGTACTCGCCGTGGCCGAGCCTGCGCCCGCGCGCCTGGAGACCGACGTTGCTGGCCTTTGACGCAGAGGGAGCCTGGCTGGGGGCCATGTTCGGGGGCCGCGACGCCGTGGGCTGGCTGGACGGCTCGCTGTACGGCCAGATCCGCACCGATGGCAAGCACCCATTCCTGCAACTGGACCTGGGTCTGCGGCGCTACGAACCGGCGTGGTCGGTGACTGCAGCCTTTGACCACAGCGCGGCCTGGTATCGCCGTGGCTGGGACTGGCGAGCGGCACCGACCGGCCGAATCGGCGTGCGTTTGGGCGGCGCTTGGGTGTGGCCGGGCCAGCGCGAGGCACTGTCGCTGTCGGGCGGCGTGCGAGCCAGACAGATTTGGTTGCGCGAAACGCCCTATGACCTGGGGGCACCTCACGAGCCATCTGGCCCTTTGCCCGTCGAGCCGACGGTGGGCTTGGACCTGCTGACCGACTTCGCGGTGAGTTGGCGCTACGCGGAGCGCTATCCAGAGTCGGTGCGCACAGAGCGCATCGTCGCGGTGTCGGCCTCCGTGACAGCGGGCATGCAGGCCGCCACGGCGCAGCGTCGCCTCATCCTCGGCGCGGCCACCGAGCACGCCTGGCCGCTGGGCCACCGCAACGTCGCTTCGGTCAACGCGCACGTAGCCCTGGCACCGTGGCCGGGGCAGCGCGATCCGCTGTACAGCATTGGCGGCGTGCATCCCCTGCAAGCGCTGGCGGTGTTGGGCCTCGGCGGCCCCGCTAACGGCAGCGTGCGCGGCGCGAACTGGGAAGGCACGGGCTTGGGCGGCAACTTGCTGGCCTGGGGCACGACGGCGTGGACCTTTCCACTGGCCGATGTCGGCCGGTCGCTGGACACCTTGCCATTGTGGCTAGGTCGCGTATCGGGCAGCGCGTTCGTCGACGGCGCCTGGGCGGCGTGGCCTGCGGGTAAGCTGCGCGGCGGTGTTCTGGTCTCGCTCGGCGTAGACCTCGCGGCAGACCTGACGTTTGGCTACGCCGTGGACGCTACGTTGCACCTGGGCGCCGCGGTGACCTCGGCGGGTGAGGTCGGCAGCTGGCTGAGCTTGGGGTTGTAGGATTTGGACAAAATCTATACAGGATCGCGATGACCCGAGGTCATCTGCGATCGCTGTTCTTGCTTGCTCAGTGGGTCGCAAACTCGCGGCTTTGCAAGCCGACTCGTCGCTCCTTCCTTGCGGCAGGTTTGATCTCACCTCAAGGCGATTCTGGATAGGGGATTTTGTCGTTGGTCCGTGTGCTGGTGGCGTTGGTTGTCAAGCTCGCGAAAGC
>SXGT01091529.1_pt1 | contig 32619 bp, 25 predicted proteins | sample 3176221 | NCBI WGS metagenome assembly SXGT01 (sample SAMN11356862, study PRJNA531348) | freshwater metagenome | isolation source: freshwater sample F1-120 | place: China: Fuxian Lake, Yuxi | collected 2017-12-25
ATGATTGAGACCCGCTTGGATATGTCTGCGATTCAGGTGATTCCACCTGGTGTTGTTTCCCAATCTGCGATCGATAAGGACAAACTTGTCTTTCATTGGCGCTTGCTCCCCCGGGAGGGGGGTGGTACGGGGACATTGTGGGTTTGGTTGCGAGGAGTGGGGGGTGGAACACAAATGGCGGAAAAGCAGGTTTTGCTAAGCCGGCCTATCTCGGTTGAAGGTGATAAACTATGGGAAATCCAGGCTTTTGCGAAATTGATCGGCGGTTTGGTGCTGATAGGCCTTGCTGCCTGGGTTCAATTGCGCCGTGCCTGCCAGGGAGATCGGCAATAGCGTAGGTTTGGAACCTGCCAGGGTATATTGGTATTAAAGCTGTGTTATTGGCCATATCCTCAAAACCCACAGCACCTGATTGGTGACAAAAATCACAGAAATTGAGTATCATACGCCGTGCAGCCGGTCGTGTAGATGTGTTAAAATCTCAATGTGCCGCTATGCGCTCGGCCGTTAATCTGATTTAAAGGAGTACCTATGCACAATACATGGTTATACGTGGGATTGTTCTTGATCGTGGGCATCATATTCCCCGTGATACCTTTGGTGTTATCCGCTTTGGTAGCCCCCCGCAAGCCCAATCCCATCAAACAGAGTACGTACGAGTGCGGTTTGGAAACGGTGGGGGAGAGCCAAGTACAGTTCAAAGCCCAATATTATGTTTTTGCACTTGTTTTCCTGATTTTTGATGTTGAGACAGTTTTCTTGTTTCCGTGGGCGGTCAGCCTCAACATTCAACCATATTTTGTGGTTGTAGAGGGTATTCTTTTCATATCGATCCTGATCGCTGGGCTTAGCTATACCTGGCGAAAAGGCATGCTCGAGTGGGCGTAACTGAATTAATGTTTCGAAAGGCTGACCTGAAAAGATCAGCCTTTCAATTGAATTCTGAGGAGCATCAATGAACTTTTGGTCTGATCCGATCAATTCTGTATACGAGAGCTGGTTGTTAGCTTTCACAGGTTGGGGTTTGGATGCTACTTTATCCCAGGTGATCATTTACATCCTGGGCATCCTTATCCTGATCACCTTCGCCATGGTGATTGACATTTTATTGGTATGGGTAGAACGCAAAGTGGTTGCCCGATTTCAAGGCCGCCTGGGCCCGAACCGCATTGGCCCCTTTGGTTTGTTCCAACCAATCCCTGATGTCATTAAACTGATCATCAAGGAAGATACAACACCCGCGAACGCCGATAAATTCGTTTACAACCTTGCCCCGGTACTCTCTCTGGCATCCGTATTGTTTTTATGGGCGGTTGTTCCGTTGGCGGTAAATATCTTTGGCGTCGATTTGAACATTGCCCTGTTATATATGATCGCCACAGGCGCCTTTGGGACCCTCTCCATCATTATGGCCGGATGGTCTTCCAATAATAAATACGCCTTGTTGGGCGCATATCGCCAAGTTGCTTCCATGATCTCCTTCGAGATCCCGATGGTCGTTTCTCTCCTGATCCCCGCCATCATCACCGGCACACTCAGCATGAAAACGATCACTGAATACCAGGTCAATAACTTCTGGTTCTTTTTGGTTTCGCCACTGGGCGCGTTGCTGTTCCTCATCGCTGCCATCGCTGAGTTAGGGCGTTCACCTTTCGACCTTAACGAAGGCGAGTCTGAGATCGTCTCCGGTTACCATATTGAGTACTCGGGCATGAAATTTGGCTTGTTCTACGCGGGGGAGATGTTGCATGCCTTTACCTTCGGTGGTTTGCTGGCAGTGTTGTTCTTTGGTGGTTGGCACGGTCCCTTCTCCAGTGAATTTCCGTTGCTGGGGGTGCTTTACTTTGTAGCCAAGGCAATGTTTGGTTACTGGATCATTATGTGGATCAAGTACACTGTTCCCCGTATCCGTATCGACCACATGCTGTTATTCAACTGGAAATTCCTGACCCCCCTGGCGTTTGCTCTTTTGATCGTTACTGCGCTGGTTCACCCCTTGCTAAAGGATCAGCCCCAATGGATCTATATCCTTGGTATGTTCCTTTCCAACCTATTGTTGGGATGGGTAACGATTGAGATCCTGCGTGGCAGGTCTGCCAAAGAACGCGCAGCGGTTGAGCCTGTCGCGGCCGTGGGCCATCACTAAATCGGAGGATACCCATGGAACCCACACAGATCATTTTCCTTGTTACCGCCATCATGATGCTTTCTTCAGCAGTGATGGTTGTGTCGTCTCGCCATTTGGTTCATGCTGCCTTGTGGTTGATCGTGACCTTATTTGGAGCAGCGGTCCTTTTTGCCTTGTTAGAAGCAACGTTTATCGCGGTGATTCAGGTGGTGGTGTATATTGGCGCCATCGCGATCATGTTCATCTTCGCGGTAATGCTCACCCGCAGGGAATTGCGCGATAGCGCGGATCCTTGGAACAAGGGTTGGCCGGTTGCCTTGGCCTTGACCGCGGTTGTCGCTGTTACCCTTGGTTCCTTCTTGTTAAAGTGGGATGGGTTACTGAAAACTTCACAGCCAATGGCTGAAGGGTACGATTCGGTAGCCAGCCTTGGAACCGCCCTGATCTCTCCCGATGCCTTTGTGCTTCCATTCGAAGTCGCTTCGGTACTGCTATTGGCAGCCTTGCTTGGCTCGGTTTATGTAGCCATGAATAAGAAATAAGAGGTGGATTTGATGATCCCGATCAGCTGGTATTTATTCCTTTCTGCCGCATTATTCAGCGTTGGTTTGTTTGGTGTATTGGTGCGCAAGAATGCCATCGCCATCTTGCTTTCGGTCGAATTGATGTTGAACGCGGTCAATATCAACCTGGTATCTTTTTGGCGATATGGCAACACCGCCGATATGGCCGGGCAGGTGTTTTCGATCATCGTATTTGCCGTGGCCGCCGCTGAGGTAGCCGTTGGCCTTTCGCTGGTCTATTCCGTTTATCGCCGCCGCAATACTGTTATTGCCGACGAATTAGACATGATGAAGTGGTAGGAGAACCGAAATGTCGATAGAAAATATCATTTGGCTTATTCCGCTTCCGCCGCTTTTGGCTTTTTTCCTGATCGTCCTTTTTACCAATAAGAACAAAGCACTAAGCCATTCGGTTGGTGTATTTGCGGCCTTCTTGTCGTTTGTGGGCAGCATGGTGGTCTTCTTTAGGGCTCTGGGAATTCACGAATTTGGCAAAGAGATCTTTGCCAGCTCGATTGAGTGGTTGCCTACTGGTACCAGTTACCTGAAGATCGGCGTGCAAATCGATCCGATCTCGGCGGTGGTCTTGTTTTTCGTTAGCATTACCATCCTGATGATCTTTATTTACTCGGTCGGGTATCACAATTACGGCCAACCCGCTGGCGACCACGACCACAAGGGCTTGCCTCCGCACGGAGCAACGGTAACAGATGAACATGGCCACAGCCATACCGTCCTCTCCGTTGAGCCGATGTACTCCCGCTTCTTCGCGTTTTTGGCCTTGTTCGCCTTTGGCATGTACACGCTGGTAGTCTCCGACAACCTGCTCACCTTGTTCGTTGGGTGGGAGGTGATGGGCCTGTGCTCCTACTTGTTGATCGGTTTTTGGTACGCCAAACCATCCGCACGCGATGCCGCGGTAAAAGCCTTTATGACCACCCGCGTAGGCGATGTTTTTATGCTTTTGGGTCTGGCTTACCTTTACTCGCTTACCGGCACGCTTGGCTACCGTGAGATCTTCTACAACGAAGAAACCCTGCATATGTTGGCCACCACTGCCGCTCCTTTGTTCGGTATGAGCGCATCGGGGTTGATCGCCCTGCTGTTGTTCATTGGAACGGTTGGAAAAAGCGCACAATGGCCGCTGCATATTTGGTTACCCGACGCGATGGAAGGCCCCACTCCTGTTTCAGCCATGATCCATGCGGCTACAATGGTTTCGGCGGGTGTGTACATGGTTATTCGTATCTTCCCGCTACTCACCGCCGATTGGCATCATGGTGAACCGCTTACCACCACACTGACCATTGTTGCCTTCATTGGCTCCTTTACCGCGCTGTTCGCGGCGACCATTGCATTGGCGCAAAATGACATCAAAAAAGTGTTGGCGTACTCTACCATTTCCCAACTCGGTTTTATGATCGCCGCATTGGGCATTGGTGCGTATGTTGCTGCCGCCTTCCATTTAGTCACCCACGCTTTCTTCAAGGCTTTGCTGTTCCTTGGTTCCGGGTCGGTGATCCATGGGATGGAGCACGGTGTGATGCACACAGGTGACCACCACGTAGACCCGCAAGACATGAAGAACATGGGCGGGCTTGCCAAAAAGATGCCGATCACTTTTTGGACCTTTGTGATCGGTGGTTTTGCCCTATCGGGCTTTCCGTTGGTCACCGCTGGTTTTTGGTCCAAGGATGAGATCCTGGCTGATGCCTTTGCCAACGGTCATTGGGCAGTGTTCGCCACATTGGCCATCGCGGCGCTGATGACAGCTTTCTATACCATGCGGCAGATCACACTTACTTTTTTGGGTGAACCACGAACCAAGGAAGCTGAGCATGCCAGCGAGACCCCGTGGACGATGACCACACCTTTGGTGATCCTTTCTGTGTTCGCGGTGGGTTATGGTTGGGTAGGCATTCCAGAGCATTTCCCAGCCATCGGCGGTTTAATGCCCAACTGGTTCCATCACTTTGTGGGTGCCACTTTGCTACACGAGGCAGAAGCCTTGGAATTTGCATGGCCACCATTGCTGACATCCTTGGTCGTTGCCCTGGGAGGCCTTGGTTTAGGCTGGTTTGTGTACAAAGATTACAAAGCCGGACAACCCGACCCATTGGAAAAACCACTTGGCGCTCTCTACCCGGTTCTGCAGAACAAATATTACTTCGATGAGCTGTATATGGCTTTGTTTGTAAAACCGATGAACTGGGTTTCAGAGGTCTTTACACCCGCGATGGACCGCAATGTCATTGATGGCATCCTGCACTTTGTTTCCCGCAGCGCCTTGTTCATTGGCCATTCGCTGCGCAACTACATCGATAAACCCATCATCAACGAATTGATCGGTGATGGCAGCGCCGAAGTGGTCTGGAAAGCGCAAGCGATCAAGGTGATTCAAACCGGTCGTGCGCAATCGTATTTATTGGGTTCGGTCAGCGCTTTCCTGGTGATTGTTGCTGTGCTGTACTATTTCTTCTAACGGGAGTGGAACAATGGATTTTCTGAACACTCACCTTCTTACTACCATCTTGTTCTTCCCGGTCTTTGCCGCTTTACTGATCTTGTTCATTCCCAATGAGCAAGTGAAGGCGATCCGCTGGACCGCGTTGATGACCAGCTTGGTACCGTTCATCCTTACGATCATCTTGTGGGGTCGTTTTGATAGCACCGCAGCTGGATTTCAGTTCCAAGAGCAATACTCATGGTACGAGGCGATCCACTCGACTTTTCACGTTGGCGTCGATGGCCTCTCTTTATCAATGGTCTTGCTGACAACCTTACTGACCCCGCTTGCCATCCTGGCATCCTTCGGCATTGCCGACAAGGTGAAAGCCTACATGATGCTTTTCCTCTTTTTGGAAACGGGCATGTTGGGCGTTTTTCTGGCGATGGACCTATTGATCTTCTTTGTCTTTTGGGAGATCGGACTCGTGCCAATGTACTTCCTGATCAACCAATGGGGCAGCCCCAAAGGCGAAAGGGAGTTATGGGCTGGCGTGAAAGTTTCCGCACGAAATTATGCCTCGCTCAAGTTCATGGTTTACACCATGGCTGGTTCCCTGGGTTTGTTGTTGGCCATTCAAATGTTGGGCGTATTGTTCCAAAATTACGACTTGGCTTACCTAACCGAGCAATGGAACGCGCTGGATGGCAACGCCAGCTTGCTTGGGCTTACAGTATCTCAGGTTAAAACAGTAGCCTTCTGGGCCTTTGTGGTAGCTTTTGCCCTCAAGGTTCCAGTTTGGCCGTTCCATACCTGGCTTCCTGATGCCCACACCGAGGCTCCTACCGCCGGTTCAATGATCCTGGCGGGTGTGTTGCTCAAACTGGGCGCGTATGGTTTCTTGCGCTTGGTGTTGCCACTTTTCCCGGCTGAAGCACAACAATACGCCGGCTGGATGGCCTTCCTGGCTACCATGGCGATCGTATTCGGCGCTTTTGCCAGCTATGGACAAACCGACTTCAAGCGTTTGGTTGCCTATAGCTCGGTAAACCATATGGGATTTGTGTTACTCGGCATTGCCGCGGCAGCGACAGCGATCGGCACTAAGGAAGCCACCATTGCACTCAATGGAGCGGTGCTCCAGATGTTTAATCACGGCTTATCTGCCGCGGGCATGTTCTTTTTGGTGGGTGTGATTTATGAGCGAACCCATACCCGAAACCTGGAAGAATTTGGCGGGCTTTTCCCGCTGGTGCCGGTTTATGGTGGCATCCTGATCTTTACGAGCATGGCATCCTTGGGTTTGCCTGGCCTCAATGGCTTCGTTTCCGAGTTCATGGTGGTGCAGGGATCCTTCCCGCTCTTGCCAGTTTATACATCCTTGTCCATGATCGGCCTGTTGTTCACCGGCGCTTATATCCTAAAAGGGGTCCGCAAGATCCTACATGGCCCGCTGAACGAGCACTGGGCGCATGGCGAACACAAACTAACCGAGATCAATGGTCGCGAGATCATTGTAATGGCGCCGTTGATGGCATTGATCCTGTTCCTTGGCTTGTGGCCGATGCCCCTGCTGGATGTGATCAATAAAGCAATGGTCCTGCTGTTCCATTAGAGCGAGGTGACCCAATGCAATTTCCTATCATAAGTATCATCGTTTTTACCCCGCTGGTCGCCGCGGTCATCATGTTGATGATGAGCAAGGAGGCCAAGACCGAGGTTCGCGTACTCGCGTTGGCAGCCGCGGTTTTCGACCTTATACTTTCGGGCTGGCTGTATTTTCAGGTATATGCCAACCCAACCACCGCTTACCAATTTATCGAGAAAGTGGCATGGTTGCCGATCCTTGGTATCTCCTACCATGTAGGTGTTGATGGCATCAGCGCCCCTATGGTGTTGCTAACTGGCATCGTTATGTTCACTGGCGTGCTCATTTCTTGGGGAGTGGATGACCGACCTCGCGAATTCTTTGCCTTCCTGTTTTTATTAGCAGGTGGCGTATTCGGTGTGTTTGTCTCGCTGGACCTGTTCATGTTGTTCTTCTTCTACGAGATCGCGGTCTTCCCAATGTATTTGCTGATCGCCATTTGGGGATGGAAGGTTACCCGCGAGTATGCGGCGATGAAGTTGACCTTATACCTTTTCATTGGTTCAGTATTCGCTTTGGTTGGAGCCTTGGCAATGTATTATGCCAATTACCAGATGCACGGGGTACTTACCTTTGATATGCTCGAACTGGAAAAGGCAGGCTTCTCCAGCGCCTTCCAATACATTTGGTTCATGCCGGTGTTTATGGGTTTCGCGGTGTTGGGTGGTATCTTCCCCTTCCACAACTGGTCTCCCGATGGCCACGTGGCTGCCCCAACCGCGGTGTCCATGTTCCATGCAGGTGTGTTGATGAAACTGGGCGCTTTTGCTGCTTTGCGAGTTGGTATTATGTTGCTGCCAGAAGGCGCTAAGCAATGGGGATGGCTGATCTTTGGCTTTGCCATGGTAAACGTAGTTTACGGTGCTTTCATCGCCATGATCCAAACCGATATGAAATATGTGATCGGTTTTTCATCGGTCTCTCACATGGGGTTGGTTTCACTGGGTTTTGCAACGCTTAACCGCGAGGGCATGATCGGTGCCAGCTTACAAATGTTCAGCCACGGCGTAATGACAGCCCTCTTCTTTGCCGCAGTCGGTATGGTGTACGACAGGGCCCATACCCGCCAGATCCCTGAGTTGGGAGGTATGTCGAAACCGCTTCCATGGGTGGCGGTTGCCTTTATCATTGGCAGTTTGGTTTCCATGGGTATGCCTGGTTTCTCCGGTTTTGTGGCAGAGTTCCCCATCTTTATGGGGGTATGGCAGGTCAGTTCCATCGCTGCCATAGTGGCTTCCATTTCCATCGTAATAACCGCGGCGTATGTTTTACTGGTCGTACGCAAAGCCTTTTTTGGCGATATGCCTGAACATCTGGAAGGCCACATCACACCCATCCGCCCGTTGGACAAGGTTGCTCTGGTGACCTTGTGTTTGCTGATGATCACCTTGGGCACCTTGCCTGGAGTGATGGTGCCGATGGTCTCTCAGGGTGTTGAAAATGTTCTACGAATTTTGGGAGGCGCCTAATGAATTTCAATTTGATGGCAGTTTTTCCTGAATTGCTCTTGTTGGCGCTTGCTGTTGTAATTTTGGTGGTAGACCCATTTTGGAAAGATAGCAACCGCAAAAACAACCTGGGTTGGTTAGCTACCCTCGGTTTGTTTGGTGTCATCCTTGCCAGTTTATTATTCGCGGCACCTGCACAGGACCAATTGGCTTTGGGTGGCATGGTTCGTTACGACGGTTTGGGTTTCGTCTTCAAGATGTTGTTCATCTTTACGGCAGCTGTTTCTTCCCTGTTCTTTATGGATTCTGAGAAACTGGCTAACCGTGCTGAAGCTTATGTTCTTTTGATCGCGGCGACCATTGGTATGAACTTCATGGCCAGCTCTACCGACCTGGTGATGATCTACCTGGCTATCGAGACCACTTCGATCCCAATGTATGTTCTCAGCGGTTTCATGCTCGATGACAAGAGATCGACTGAGGCTGGGTTCAAGTATTTGTTATTCGGCGCTTTCACCTCGGCGATCTTCCTTTATGGCTTGTCCTTGGTTTATGGCTTCTCTGGTACTACCCAGATCAGCGATATGCGCGGCTTTTTTGGAACTTTCAATCCCGTCTCTGGCGGATTGTTGTTCCTGCTGATTGTTGGGCTTGGCTTTAAGATCTCTTTGGTTCCTTTTCACTTTTGGGCACCCGATACATATGAAGGCGCACCCACACCGGTGGCGGGTTTCCTCAGCACTGCGTCCAAAGCTGCCGGCTTTGCGTTGCTGATGCGCCTGTTTGTGATGGCCTTCCCTCAGATGGCGGAACACTGGCAGATGTTGTTGGCTGTGATGGCGACCCTCTCTATGACCTTGGGTAATTTGGTCGCTTTGGCACAAACCAACATCAAACGCCTTCTTGCCTATTCCTCCATTGCCCATGCTGGTTATGCCTTGGTTGGTTTGGTTGCCAATAGCAAATTTGGCATCGAATCGGTGGTGTATTATTTGATCGCCTACGTGGCCACCAACTTGGCAGCATTTGGCATTATCGCTGTGTTCCAAAAATCGACAGGCAGCGACGAGATCAGGGCATTTGATGGCATGAGCCGACGGTCTCCCTACTTGGGTTTGGCAATGTTGGCAGCCTTCCTTTCCTTATCCGGCATGCCACCCTTTGGCGGTTTCATCGCCAAGGTGTTGGTATTCGCCGCCGCTATGGAAGCCGGTTGGACCTGGTTGGTCATCGTTGGCGTACTCAATTCGATCGTGGGTGTGTACTACTACCTGACCGTACTTAAGTACGTGTACCTGTACCGCATGGAAGGGGAAGTGGAGGAGGGACACCCGATCCATTCCAGCCGCCCCGCCGTGATCGCATTATCGATCGCCTCACTCGGCGTGATCGTGGTAGGGGTCATTTTCTCGCCTTGGTTTGGGATGGCAACCCGAGCCGCGGCAAGCTTGTTTTAGAAATTTGTCCATCATCAACCGCTCTTCCGGGGTCACCTGGGGGAGCGGTTTGAGATTGACCAACGATTGTTTGTGATATAATACACGACCATGAATGAGCAAGAACGCAAAAACTCTGACAAACAGGCGCGATCCAACCTTGCCTTGGCAGCAGTTGCCAGCCAGGTGGGGGTGGTCACGATCGTAATTGTTTTTGCGGCACTTATTGGTGGTTTGTTGTTGGATAAGCAATTCGATACCAAACCAATGTTCACCCTTTTGTTACTGGTGTTCAGCATGCCGGTAACTGTTTTCCTAATGATCAAGATCGTCAAGAGTGCCACAAGTCGCATTCAGCCGGTCATCAAAAAAGAAGAATAGAAAATCTTATAAGGAGGTAATTCGTTGTGACAGGAACTCCAAAACAGAAAGTATGGGGCCGTTGGGTTGTTCTCGCGGCGTTCGTGCTTGGCTTGTACCTGTTCACCGGCTTCTTTGGGTTTGGCCTTGCCATCCCGGTTGTAATGCCGGCCGTTGTACTGCCTACCGAACCACTCACAGAGATCATCCACACCCCATTGGGCGAGTTTTTCCTTAGCGGCACCTTGGTTGCCTTGCTCATCGCAGATGCAGCCATCATCGCTATCGCGCTTGGCATCAGCGCCGCAGTAAAAAAAGGCGACCTGATCCTGACCGGTATCGTGGGTGCTGTTGAAGCCTTGTTGGAAATGCTGCATGGCATGACCGAAGGCACCGCCGGTAAATGGACCAAACAGATCTTCCCTTGGTTTGCTACCATCACCTTGCTGGTGATGATCGCTAACTGGACCGAGCTTTTGCCTGGCGTTGAAACGATTGGCCGATTAGTGCAAGATGAAAAAGGCCACTATGAGTTACAACAAGTAGGCCCGATCCAAAGCATCATTAATCCTGCCGAAGATGGCCATGCTGCTGAAGGTGAGCATCACGAAGGCTGGCACCTGTACCCATTTGTCCGTGTTGTCTCAACAGACTTAAACTTCACGGTCGCCTTGGCACTGGTCGCGGTGGTGATGATCCAGTACTTTGGCATCAAATCGCAAGGCCTGGCTTACTTTTCCAAGTTTTGGGCAACAGGCACGGTCTTCTCCAAACCGATCTTTGGTGTGATCGATTTTGGCGTTGGTCTGCTTGAGATCGTCTCCGAATTTTCAAAGGTCCTGTCATTTGCCTTCCGTCTTTTTGGTAATATTTTCGCTGGTTCCGTTTTGCTGTTTGTTATTGGCTCCTTGGTACCAGTATTTGCACAGTCCATCTTTTATTTGTTGGAATTTTTCGTGGGCGCCATTCAGGCGTTCGTGTTCGGTCTGTTGGCAATGACCTTTATGGCGCAAGCCACACAAGGCCACGGCGGCGAACATCACGAGGAAGCACACGCGTAAGCTTCGGGCGCTTGCCCGGGTAAACCATTTTACAATTGGCGGAACCCCCGCCCGAAACTTTAACGGAGGATTTGATCTATGGATGCAAATGCAGCTAAATTAATTGGTGCTGGTCTGGCTATGATCGGTGCCATCGGCGCAGGTGCCGGTATTGGTATCGTCGCGAGCGGCGCTGTACAGGCGATGGGCCGTAACCCAGATGCCACCGGTACGATTCAGACCAACATGATCCTTGGCATCGCGTTCGCTGAAGCCGTGGCCATTTACTGTTTGGTCGTCGCTCTCCTTATCCTGTTCGTTTTCTAAGATAACAGGAGGTACACCTTGGAAGCTTTAGGTATTAATGGATCATTTTTACTGGTTCAAATCGTAAACCTGATCATCGTTTATGTTGTTGTTAGCAAATGGATCGTCGGCCCGATCATCTCCATGCTCGAGAAACGCCGCGAAACAATTGCCCAAGGCATCGAAGATGCCCGTGTAGCCGCTGATGCCCGCGCCAATGCTGAGAAAGAAGCTGAGAAGATCATTGCCGAGGCTCAAACCAAGGCCAGCAAGGTTGTTCGTGATGCCAATGAGCGTGCCGAATCAGTGGCCCGCGATGTTAAATCTGCTGCCGAAGCCGAAGCTGGCAAAGCCCGTGAAAAGGCCCTTGCCGGTGTTGAGGAAGAACGTGCCCGTATTTTGGGTGATCTTCGTGGCCAGGTTGCCGCCCTTTCCATCGCAGCTGCCCAAAAATTGGTCAACGATGCCCTGGATGAGAAACGCCAGCGCGCCCTTATCGATGAATTCTTTACCGGCGTAAAAGCCGGCAAGATCGTCGTGCTCGAAGATGCCAGCCTTACCGGCGCTACCGCTGAAGTGACCAGCGCTTTGCCACTTACGAGCGCTGAACAGGAATCCGCCAAAAAAGACGTCCTCGCCAAAACTGGTGCCCAGGCTGTATCTTTCAAGGTAGATCCTTCCATTCTCGGTGGTTTGGTTATCAAGGTCGGCGACAAGGTCGTAGACGGTTCCGTCTCCGGCAAGCTCGAAGGCCTGCGCGCCAGCCTGCGCTAATTACAGTTTTTGCTTGAACCAAAGCAGCCCTGATGTTATTATTGGGGCTGCTTTCTTTTTAAATGATGACTATGAAAAGTAAAACTCTCCTCGATTTGCTCCCGGTTTTCACAAATGATTTTCCAGCCTCCTTCAACCTAACCCAGGTGGTGGCAGGTGTAACCGACGATTCGCGAAAGGTTATGCCTGGGTTCGTTTTTGTTGCATACTCGGGCGATAGTTCTGATGGCCACAAATACATCGAAACAGCCCAAAAAAATGGGGCCATTTTGGTTGTGGGAGACAAGCCTGCACAGCAACTGTGGTTGCCCAATTATGTGCAGGTAGAAAATTCTCGCAAAATGCTTGCCCATTTGGCCGCGGCATTTTATGGCCATCCGGCTCATCATCTTACCGTTATTGGGGTAACGGGTACCGATGGAAAAACCACCACCGCGAACCTGATTTACGCGATCCTGCGGCATGCGGGTATTAAAGCCGGTCTGATATCGACCGTCAACGCGGTTATCGGAGATCAGGTGTTGGATACCGGTTTTCACGTAACCACGCCAGATGCACCTGCTGTTCAGCAGTACCTGGCGAAAATGGTGGAAAGCGGATTGACACATGTGGTGCTCGAAACTACATCGCATGGGTGGGCGCAATATCGAGTGGATGCTTGTGAGTTTGATATTGGAACAGTCACAAATATCACCCACGAACATTTGGATTACCACAAGACCTATCAAAACTACCTTCAGGCAAAAGCGCGCTTGCTTGAATCTCTCTCAATAACAAAACCCAAATCCAGCGGGCAGATCGGCCTCGCTGTGATAAACCGTGATGACGCGTCGTACGAGGCGCTCTCGCAGGTGGGTGTGCCTTGGGCTGTCTCGTATGGTTTCAAACACGGCTCTACGGTTTTGGCCAGCGATTACACCGCTACTGAAGCGGGAATTTACTTTAAGGTTAAACTGGAAGACAGTGAAACGGAACTGACTGTGCCACTGTACGGGAAATATAATGTTAGCAATTGCCTGGCGGCGATTGCGACGTCCGTATATGGGCTCGAGGTACCCTTACAAACCGCAACACAGGCACTTTCCCGGTTTGGTGGCATCCCCGGTCGGATGCAACGGTTTTCATTGGGGCAAAATTTTCTGGCCTTCGTCGATTTTGCACATACACCCAACGCTCTTGCTGTAACCCTGCAAACCGCCCAACAAATTCGCCAAAGCATGGTATCGGCTGGAAAACCTGCTGGGCGGGTGATCGCGGTATTTGGATCGGCTGGGCTGCGTGATCGCGAAAAACGCCGCCTTATGGCTGAAGTAGCTGCCAAGAATGCTGATGTGACCATCTTGACCGCCGAAGATCCCCGAACTGAAGACCTTGGGGCGATCTTGTCAGAAATGTCTGCTGCGGCGATCAGCAACGGAGCCGAGGAAGGAAAGTCTCTCTTCAGCATTCAGGACAGGCCATCAGCCATTCGGTTTGCAGTAAGGTTGGCCACTGAAGGCGACATAGTTTTGTGCTGTGGCAAAGGACATGAGCAATCGATGTGCTTTGGAACTGTGGAATACGCCTGGGATGATGCAGCAGGGCTTCAGGCTGCCTTGGCGGAATTATTAGGCAAGAACGGACCCGCAATGCCATTGTTGCCCACGACTCCCGGTTTTATCGCGAGGCCCTGATGATGCAAATGCCGGAACCAACCATATTGAAGGGCAAATTTATCCAATTGGAGCCAATGACGCTGGAGCATGTGGGCGGGTTGGCTTATGCCGGCAGAGATCCATCGATTTGGACTTATATGCTGTATGGCTTGGTGAATACTGAGGAAAAAATGGCCGGTTTTGTGAAAGAAATTTTGAGCCGCAAGGATGCTGGAACCGATGAGCCATACATTGTTCGTGACCTGGCAAGTGGCCGGATTGCAGGTGCAACCCGCTACCTGGATATTCGTAAAAAAGACCACGCGGTTGAGATAGGCGGAACTTTTTATGATACAGATTTTCAACGGACCTATGTCAACTCAGAAGCCAAGTATTTGTTGTTACAAAACGCCTTCGAAAAATTAGGCTGCATTAGGGTTCAATTTAAAGCCGATTCCCGCAACCTGCGATCTTTGGCAGCCATTGAAAGGTTGGGAGCTGTGAAGGAAGGCGTTTTGCGTAACCATATGCTCCTTGAGGATGGTACCTACCGGCATTCGGTCTATTACAGTATCTTGCCTGAAGAATGGCCGGTGATCAAACATACCCTTGCAGAGCGTTTGCAACTTTCTTCCGATCCAATTTAAAGCAGTTGTTTTTTGCGGGCTTGAATAATTGCTTGAACCCGATTATTGACGCCCAATTTTAGGTAGATATTTGCGATGTGGGTCTTGATAGTGCTTTCTGAAACTGATAATTTTTGAGCCATCTCACGGTTCGAATCACCAAAGGCAAGTAACCGCAACACATCCAATTCTCGTGCGCTGATCATGCCTTCGTGAATCGCGCCAGAACTGGCCTCTATAACGGGGAATTCGCGGTGGGGGGCCAATTCTAAAAGATCTCTGACAAAAAAACGTGCCTGAGGTGGCAACCCTTCAACGCTTACCGACATCGATAACAATGGCTGACACAGGTCCAGGCGTTCAAAAAATGGACGAGTAATGTTTTCCTGGGCAGCGCTCTTTACAACATCGGTGAAGGCGATCTTGGCCTTTGAAATTTGGTCCGTTTCGAAGTATGAGATAGCACGCAAAAGTAAAATATCGGTGATCGGTTCTGATTGAATCATTCCGGGGAATTTTTCCAATAACTCATCCAAATAAAAAGCCGCCAAATCGGGTTGGCGCCGGCGAAGCAGAAATTCACTCTGGACCAATTGGGTTAGCATATGCCCGCTAATATTTTCATTCTCCGCCAATAATTTGCGGGTCTTGTCCATATTGCCCTCTCTCAGGCTTACTAATGCGGCGTAGGCTGTCAGATCTGGGTCTTGCCATTGGCCGGAAGGCCTCCGGGAATGCGCTTCGCGCAGGTTGTTAATCGTATCGGCCGCTGCGGTAAAGTTTTTTTCACCCAAAAAGATCCGGGTTTGCCAAAGAGCATGTAATACCGGCATGTTAAAGCTGGCAGGGTTTGGGTCCACCTCTTTAGATTGGTTGAGGTATTTTTGGGCAAGTGAGAGATCATTCCGCTCGATGAAAACCCTGCTAAGTCCGGCCAAGATCATGCTGGCAGGTTCGGGTAACTTGCCTCGTTTTTCCAGAACAGTTTCAAGCGTTTGTCGGCAGATCATCTCACTCTTTTTTAATTGCCCCATCTGAAAAGACAAACGTGCGTAGGCGTTTCCAGCCATCAGGTAAACAAAAAGATTCCCTTGTTTTATTGAGCGATCATAAAGGTCGACAATCTTGCGCTCATTTTCCATTGGGGATTCAAAATTGAGTGCACGCACAACGTGCAAATCGCTGAGTAATTTCCACCGTTCAGATGAATGGGTGGATCGGGCTGGAATGTTGAAGCCTTCATTTTCAGCCCAGTAGTTACGCAACACCTGAATCTCGGCGAGCATATCGCGCTCATCCAAGTTAAGGGTGTGGTCAGGTTTGCGGCGAAGGTTGTTTTCAATGTGCGAAACAAACCTTTCAATTCTTTGTGGTGGAAGGGCAACGTAGGCAAGCCGAAGGTATACGAAAAGCAAGTCTTTGTGGTTTTGAACAACATTCACTGGTAATTCTTGAAGCCAACGAAGCAATCGAGAATCCTCGCCGTATTGTTCCAGCTCTCGCATTGCCATCTCTTCGATCAGCAATGCTGCTTCATCCCAAGCCTTGGTAGCCAGCAAATGATGGATCGCATCCGCTGAGGCAACCTGATCGTGATACCACTTTGCGGCTTTTAAGTGAAGTTCTTCTGATAGTCCTGGAAATCGGGCGTTGAGCTGGCTTTGCAACATTTCTGCAAACAGGTCGTGGTATCGGTACCAGCCAGGTTGTTCCAGCCGGACAATGAACAAATTGTCTTGCCACAATCGATCCAACATTTCCGCCCCGTTAAAATCACCTGTTACAGCGCAACAAAGATCAGCATTTAAATTTTTTAAGATCGAGGTTTTGAGAAGGAAATTTTGCATTTCTGTTGAGGATCGATGTAAAACGGTTTCCATAAAATATTCACGCATATAAATATGGGCACCACTAAATGTCTCAACAAATCTGTGTGGGTCTTCGTGTTTGCCCAAGGCCATTGCCGTCAAGGTTAGGCCTGCTGCCCAACCTTCGGCATGCGAACTTAATTTTTCGTAATCCACCCGCTGCAAACTATCGATCCGCGAATACTTCTGTAAATAACTGACACCTTCATCAAGGCTAAAACGCAGGTCATTGACGTCAAACTCAGTCACCAACCCCCGCGCACGCATGTCTCCAAGCATTAAGGGGGGTTTGTTATGACCAGAGATGACCAACATGAAGTTTGATGGCAGTGATTGCAACCAGTGTTGGATCGCGTCAAAAATCTCGCTATTGTGGATGCGGTGAAAATCATCCAAAACAAGGCCGATCTTCCGGCCAATTTTCGACCAATTACTGATCCCGTTCGCAAGCCTGGAAACGATCTCGTCAATAGGTGTAGAAAGTCCGCTATTCAGAATTCCCACAATATCCATGCCAAATTCAGGGTCGATGGTTTGCAAGGCTTTTAAAACAGAATAAAAAAAACGAGAGCGGTAATTATCCTCTTTATCCACAGTTAGCCAGGCAACCGGGAAACCGCATTTTTGGCGCCATTCATTTAGTAAGGTACTTTTGCCAAATCCACTGGGCGCGTAGATCACCGTAAGTGGATTTTGGATCTGTTCCAGCAAATTGGGTCGTGATACCAAAATCCGAGGAAGCATGGGGACATCCACTTTGGAAAGTGGAAAGGATGGATGTTCGATACGCGGTTCGTGACGGGGAGGTTTCTCGTCTGGAATAATTTCGAGATAATTTGAAAGCAAACTTTGGCGGTGGAACGAGTGGCTAACTTGCACCAGCTTTTCTTTGGAGATTTGCTCGGATTTCCCCAAATATACTTTTTCTAACCGTCCGTTGACCTTGTGGTAAGCGTACCAGTACGAAGAATTTCGCCTTTGCTCCCTTTGGGCCAAATACTGGCCTTCGCTCCCATGATAATGAAAGCGGTCATTTGTTTGCAGCCAAAGAAACCATGCTGGGGATCCGATCTCAACTGGATCAGGTTCGATCAATAGTTGGTTTTGTCGGACGATGGTTTTATTTTTCATTTTTTTGCTATGGTATATAAAAATATTCCAAAGGATAGGGATATTATACATGTTGGGTAACTTTTTGAACCAAATTGGTGATAGAAGGACCATAGAAACGCAGAGAGTTACCCAACAACAAGGTAATAATTCATCCAACTGCCTGATTTCATTTAGAGCGTGGATGGCATAAACTTTTATTGCTTATATGGTGCCACCTAACGGCGTTCGATGATATGGATGAGGGGCGTAAACCATATGGCAAAAACCTTTGTGAATTACCAAGCAATTGGTAATAAATTTTGAGAGGAGAAAAGTAATGAAGAAAAATTTGAACGTTTTATTCACCTTGCTGGTATTGCTCGGCATCATGCTTTCAGCATGCTCCGCGCCTGCCGCAACCGAAGCTCCTGCTGCTGAAGCCCCTGCGGCTGAGGCTCCTGCCGCTGAAGCCCCTGCGGCCGAAGCTCCTGTAGCTGAGGAACCCGTCACCGCCGATACTCTTCCCCGTGAACAGACCATGTATTTCAATGGTTTACAGTGGGGCCCCATCACTGGTTGGAATCCCTATTCCTCCAACAACAACAATGCCATGGCTGTAAACCAACAGGACAATGCCCTGTTGACCATGTTCGAGACCCCCTATGCCTACAATATGCTTAGTGGTGAGTTCGTGCCGTTGTTGGCTGATGGCCCCTACGCTTGGGATGAGGGCATGACCGCCATCACCTTCAAGATCAAATCCGCTGCCAAGTGGAGCGATGGCACACCCATCACTGCTGATGACGCGGCTTACACATGGGCTACCAACATTAAGTATGAGACCAATGCCGGTGTTTCCAACAAGGAATACATTGACACCATTGAAGCTGTTGATGCGCAGACTGTGGTTGTAAAAGCCAAGTTAAACGCCGATGGCAAAGCTGTCAATCCTTTGTTGGTTGCCAACTACCTCACCAACAACTACATCATCCAAAAAGCCTGGACCGAGACCCTCGAAGCCCGTTCCGCTGACGCTGCGGCTTTCAAGGCTGATCCTGCCGAGGATGTGGTTGGATCTGGTCCTTACAAGAAGTTCTTTGCTGATGAAACCAAAGTAGTTTTGGAACGTGATGACAATTATTGGGGCCAGGATGCTTCCATGTTTGGCAAGCTCCCCACTCCCAAGTACTTGGCTCATATCATGTACAAAGACAACGCTGCCGGTTTCACTGCCTTCCAGGCTGGTGAAGTTGATGTGTCACAACAGTTCAACGCCAACATCCAGGATCTTTGGTTGAAGGATATGTTGCCTGTTTCGACCTACCTGCCCGAGGCCCCTTATGGCATCGGCGCCAGCTTGCCGACTGCATTCTTCAACGTTGCTTCCAACGGTTTGGATCAGGTTGCCATCCGCAAGGCGATCGCCATGGCTGTCGACTATGACACCATCATCGCGAATGCTATGACCAACCAGTCCGCTACCTTCACCCAGGTTCCTCGCTCCATCATGAACCCGACCGCTGGTGAGCAGGGTATGTACGACCAAGCCGCAGTTGCTGAACTCCAATGGACCGGTAAGGACATTGAAGGCGCCAAGGCCATGCTCGACGCCGCTGGTGTTGTTGACAGCGACGGCGATGGCTGGCGCGAATACAACGGCAAGAAGCTGAGCTATGTTGCTCTGTGCCCCAATGGTTGGTCCGACTGGCAAGCAGCCATTGAAGTTGTGGCCGCTGCTGGCAAGGAAATTGGCATCGAGATCACTACCAACTTCCCCGAGTGGGCAGTTTACCAAACCGTTGTTACCAACTGGCCGCTTCCCGAAGGTTATGACATCTTCATGATGTGGTCTGATGGTGCCGGCCCTGCCCAGCCTTGGGCTCGTGTCCGCAAGTTGATCGGTTCCGAATTTGCCCAAACCCAGGGCAACTGGAACGGCAACTGGGGTGGTTACAAGAACGCCGATGCTGACGCTCTCATTGCCGGTATCCCTGGCATGACCGACCCCGCTGAGGTAAAGGCTGCTTACACCGAGCTGACCAAGATCTACCTCACTGATGTTCCTTCCTTCACACTTATGTATCGCCCGCAGAACTTCCACGCTGTGAACGAGACCGTTTGGACCAACTTCCCGCACGACGGGGATGGCACCAATCCTCCTGTTCCCCCGATGGACCTCGTCTTCGGTTGGGGTATCGCTGGCCTCTATAACGTAGAGCTGGTGAAGTAATTCTTCCCTAAGCATCAATACAGCCATGTTCCAACCGTTGGAACATGGCTGTACCTTAAAAAAAGGAGATGAGGCCTTGAAAGGATACCGAAAGTATTTTCTCAACAAATTGTTCTGGTTTTTGCTAACTTTTGTCGCGGCTTTTTTACTAAATTTCATTTTGCCGCGCCTAATGCCAGGTGACCCTGTTGCGGTGATCACCCAAAAAGTGGCAACCGGCATGCAAAGTCAGGCTGCTGTTCAGGCTGTTTACCAACAATACGCCGAGCAGTTCGGTACCAATAAGCCGCTCCACGAACAATTCTTGCTTTACGTAACCAATGTTTTCAAGGGCAATTTCGGTACATCTTTCAGCCAATTTCCAAGGCCAGTATCTGAGATCATCAAAGCCTCTCTCGGTTGGACCCTCGCTTTACAGTTTCCGGCGATCATCTTTGGATGGATCGTTGGCAACCTGCTGGGTGCGTTAGCGGCATACCTTAAAGGTACTTTCGACAAATTTGTAATGCCTGTCAGCATTTTTATCAGCAATCTTCCCGCGTTTGGTATGGCAGTGATCTTGTTGGTGGTTTTTGCCGTCAACTTGCGCTGGTTTCCCACGTCTGGCGGCTACGGTTTCGATATGATCCCCAGCTTGAGGTGGGATTTTGTAAGATCGGTCATACATCACTACCAATTACCCTTCTGGTCAATTGTATTGATCATGATCGGTGGCCAGGCGATCGGCATGAGGTCGATGGCTATTTATGAATTAAACGCAGATTACGTAAAATATAGCCGTTTTATGGGTATCAAGGATCAAAAGATCATTGGTTATGTTTTTCGTAATGCCATGCTGCCACAGGTTACCGGGTTGGCCTTATCTATTGGTACCATGGTTGGTGGCGCGCTCATTGCCGAGATCATTTTCAGCTATCCTGGTTTGGGTACAACCATGCTTAGCGGAATTATGGGGCAAGACTATCCGCTGATCTCTGCAGTTACCTTGATCATTACCTTGATGACGTTGTTTGCCAACTTCGCCATTGAGATCATTTATGGCATCATCGATCCGCGCATCAAAGCGGCCCAATCGGACTAAGGGAGCCAAGCCATGATTCATACCCTTCAACAGATCTTCCATTCTGGAAAGTTCAAATTGGGCTTTGCCATTTTCACCTCTTTGCTTGCTTTTATTTTTATTTACCCGATTTTTATACCTGAAGCACCTTTGGCAATCCTCGGCCAAGGCACCTTCTTCCCACCAGGGATTTATGTGAATGTATACGATAGCCTCGATACTTCAAAGTACATCATCAACCAGGAAGGCGCGGCAAAACGGCGCATTGCCAACAAGCTATCTGAGGATGACAGGGTCGCGATCAAAGAGTATTTGGTTGCTGCCGGTGTTGACGAATCTCGAATTGACATCACCAACACCGATGAACTTTTGCAACAATGGAAGGCAACCTTTGACCCAAAAAGAAGTATCAAAGGCTTTACCAACGCAAAAAGAAATTACTATATCCGGTTGAATACCGCCCTTCAATCACTTTACTCCACAGGTCCGGCTATCATCGCAGTCAACGACCCTGAAACCAACACGCTTTTAGAATCCAAAAAAGTTACTGTCACTGAATATGTGAATGTAAACGAAGTCCCCACTGTCCGGATATTCCCCCTGGGGACAGACAATTTTGGCCGCGATATGCTTACGGAGCTGGTAGCGGCTACGAAAACATCATTGCAGATCGGTTTTATCGCCGGGCTAATAGCCACCCTTATCGGTCTTACTTTGGGTTTGCTCGCGGGGTATATTGGCGGTTTTGTCGATGACATCATCAATTTCATCAGCAATCTATTTATTGTAATTCCACCATTTGTTTTATTGGTGCTCATATCCTTCAGCATTGGCCAAGAGCAACGAGGGGCATCTACCGTGGCTGCAGTGATCGGTTTTACATCCTGGGTATGGACAGCACGTGCGGTGCGCTCGCAGGTCATTTCGTTACGCAACCGAGACCATGTCAACTTATCCAAGTTGTCTGGCCATTCCATCCCTCACATTATCCTGACTGATATTTTGCCCTACATCGCTTCCTATGTCATTATGGCAATGATCCTTCAGATCTCATCCGGCATTTTGGCTGAAGCCAGCTTATCCATTCTTGGTTTAGGGCCGAAAACCACCGAAGTGCCGACATTGGGCTTGATGATGAACTGGGCAATGATCTACCAAGCCCAACTGCAAGGCAATTGGTGGGCATACTTCCCGGTTCTGGCTGTGATCGCATTGATCGCTTTTTCCATGAACCTGATGAACACTGGTCTCGACCAGGTATTCAACCCCTCACTGCGAGATTAGGCGGAATCCATGGGAAAAGTTATCCTTGAAGTAAAAGACCTTACTACGAAATACATCACTCGTTTCAAAGAGGATGTCTACGCAGTGGACCACGTCTCCTTGAAAGTGGAGGAGGGAAAATCGCTCGGGATCGCGGGCGAGTCGGGGTGTGGAAAGTCCACATTGGCTCTTAGCCTGATGGGCTATTACTTCCCGCCCCTCTATTACACCAGCGGCGATATTATCATCGATGGCAAGCATATTTCCGGGATGGACCCTGACGAAGTCCGCAAGACTATCCTCGGCAAAGAGATCGCGTATATTCCCCAGGCGGCGATGAATGCGCTAAACCCGACCCAAAAGATCATCAATTTTGTGGAAGATGTTGTTAGGGCGCATAATCCGAGCGCGACGAAAAAAGATATCTATGATATGGCGCGACAGCGATTCGAATTTTTAGGCCTGCCAGCCAACGTTTTAGATAAATACGCGGTGGAGCTTTCTGGCGGCATGAAACAAAGGACGGTCATCGCTATATCGGTGATCCTCGGGCCAAAAGTGCTCATCGCTGATGAGCCTTCATCTGCTTTGGATGTAACCTCGCAGAAAATGGTCATAAAAATGTTGCGAGACTTGATGGACAAGGGCATCATCAAGGCGATGATCTTTATCACCCATGAGTTGCCGTTGCTATATAACGTCACCAATGACATCATGGTGATGTATGCAGGGCAGATCGTAGAACGAGGGTCTGCCAAGGAAGCAGTCTTTGATCCGCTCCACCCGTATGCAAAGGGTTTGATGGGCTCGATCATCGTGCCTGAGGAAGGATTGCGAAACGTCAAGCTTACCGCGATTCCAGGTGTTCCGCCCAACCTTAAGCACCCACCCGCGGGATGCCGTTTTGCCGAACGATGCAAATTTGCCAAACCTGAATGCCGGGTTATTTCGGTGCAAATTAAAGAGGCTGGCCCTGGCCGCACCTACCGTTGCATCTTTTCAGAATCTGAATTGAGGGAGGCGTATAAAAATGGCTGAAAAACGGAAATTGTGCCTTAGCGCCAAAGGGTTAACAAAGGTATTTGGTTTTGGCAAGACCCGCACAGTAGCGGTGGATAACGTGGATTTTAGTTTCTATGAAGGGGAAGTCATTTCAATTGTTGGTGAATCGGGCAGTGGAAAGACCACCCTGAGCAAGATGTTGCTCGGCCTGATCAACGAGACAGAAGGAGAGATCTTCTTCCTGGGTCAGAAGAGGGATATTCGCTCTCAGCGAAACAAACAAGAATACTGGAAAAACATTCAGGCGATCTTTCAGGATCCCTTTTCTTCCTACAATATTTTTAACAAGATCGATTCTGTCTTGCTGGACTGCATTAAAATGCGCGGTGGCGGTAATTTGCCCAAGGAAAAAAAGATAGAAATGATGCGGGAGGCATGCAGTTTTGTCAACCTTAAGTTCGATGAGTTGACCAATAAATACCCATTTGAGCTGTCTGGCGGGCAAATGCAACGGTTGATGATCGCCCGTATCTTTTTACTCAAACCCAAGATCTTACTGGCAGATGAACCAACATCAATGATAGATGCCTGTTCCCGTGCCACCATTTTGGATATGTTGATGGAGTTGCGCAAAGAGATCGGCATGACTGTAATCTTCATTACCCATGATATTGGCCTCGCATACTATGTATCGGACTCCGTTTATATTATGGAGCATGGAAAATTTGTAGAGTCGGGTACACCTGATGAAGTGATCTTGCACCCCAAACAACCCTATACAAAACGATTAATCAATGATGTTCCAAAGATCTATGAGGAATGGGACCTATCGACAGTTGGGTAACACGCCTGAATTTATAAAAAGTAGGTGACATTAATGATGGAAATTTTAAAATTGAGCGGGGCATGGCAATTTTGCCAGGCAGAAGAAAATGAATGGCACCCAGCCACGGTGCCGGGTGGTGTCCACACTGATTTGCTGGCTTTGGGGTTGATCCCTGACCCATTTTTTGGGGATCATGAAAAATCGGTTGCCTGGGTTGCCAAAAAGGATTGGCAATATCAACGGGAATTTGAGATCAGTCCCCAAATGATTAACAACGCGGGCATGTTTCTTGTCTGTGATGGTTTGGATACGCTCGCGACTGTGGCCATTAACGGTAAAACAATTGGTGCAGCCGATAATATGTATCGGCAATATCGCTGGGATGTGAAAGAAAGCCTAAAAGTGGGCAAGAATCACATTTCGATAACCTTTCATTCGGCTGTAAATTATATTTCCGAAAAACAGGCTAATTTACCGCTTGCCGGGGTGCCGCAGGCGATCGCCGGGGGGCCACACCTCCGCAAGGCACCTTGTCAATTCGGCTGGGACTGGGGTCCCCAACTTCCACCGATCGGTATCTGGAAGGATATTCGGCTTGAATTTTCCGATGGTGCTCGAATTGAGCAAGTATGGTTGCGGCAAACGCATAGATCAGGAACTGTGACCATTACAGGTGATGTACGGGTAGATGGTGATGTTGCGGGAAAAAATGTCAAACTCTTGGTCACCGGACCAGACGGCGCTGTATACCAAAGCCTGGCTGCCGCGGGCACGACACTATCAGTTGAAGTGGACCAACCGAAGTTGTGGTGGCCCAACGGATACGGCCATCAACCTCTTTACGATGTAAAGGTCTCCCTGATAAATGGAGATGACTCTCTGGATGAAAAAAAATTACGCCTTGGACTCCGAACAGTTGAATTGCGCCAGCAGCCAGACCAATGGGGCAAGTCTTTTACTTTTGTGGTGAATGGCCAGCCGATCTTTGCAAAAGGAGCAAACTGGATCCCGGCAGATTCTTTCCCTACCCGTTTGAATCGTTCGTCGATCGAAAGATTATTGCGCTCAGCGGTAGAGGTTAACCAAAACATGCTGCGTGTTTGGGGCGGTGGTTTTTACGAAGAAGACGCCTTTTACGACCTGTGCGATGAACTCGGAATTTTGGTTTGGCAGGATTTTATCTTCTCCTGCAGTATCTACCCGTTAGGTGATGCGGCCTTTTTGGAGAATGTGCGAATTGAGGTTGAGCAAAACGTTGCCCGAATCCGACATCATGCCAGCCTGGCTTTGTGGTGCGGAAATAATGAGATGGAACAAGGATGGGTGGAATGGGGTTGGAATAAACCAGAGTTGGCTACATTAAAACAAGACTACCACAACTTTTTCCATTCTACTTTGGCGGGTTGGGTAAAGGAATTGGACCCCGACCATAGCTATTGGCCAAGCTCCCCATCTTCAGATACGCCCTTTGAAGATCCCAACGGCCAAAAACAGGGTGACGCCCATTATTGGGACGTTTGGCACGGCCGTAAGCCATTTACCGCTTATCGCAACCAATACCCCCGCTTTATGAGTGAATTTGGTTTTCAAGCTTTGCCGCCGATTGAGACCATCGCGATGTATGCGGAACCTAAAGACTGGAATATGACCTCGTACATTATGGACCAGCACCAAAAAAATGCCAGCGGCAACTCCTTGATGGTAGGGCAGATGTTGGATACGTTTAGGATGCCAAAAGATTTTGAATCGTTGGCTTACCTTAGCATGGTGTTGCAAGCTGAAGGGATTCGATATGGTGTTGAACATTGGCGCCGTTATCCTGAACGTGTTTCTGGAATTATTTATTGGCAGTTAAACGATTGCTGGCCTGTAGCCTCTTGGTCCAGCCTCGATTATTATGGCCGTTGGAAGGCTTTGCATTATTCGGCAAAACAGTTTTTCGCGCCTGTTTTGCTCTCCATAGAAGATGCACCACCCATTCAAAAGGTATTCATCACCAACGATACTGGTTCAGCCTGGAGTGGTTCGATGGACTGGAGGCTTGAGACCTTGGATGGCGAGTTGATTAGGCATGGAACTGAGATAGTGGCATGTTTGCCGTACAGTTGTGCCAAAATCGCTGAATTTGATTTCTCGGCTGAGGTGGATGATTCCAGATCGCGGCAGACTGCCTTTATTGTGGATCTATATCAAAACGGCAATTTGGTCGCGACAAAAAGCGCCTATTTTCAGCCGACCAAACATGTAGAACTGGAAGACCCAAATATCATTGCCAAAATTGATACAACAGGAAATTCTGTCTTGGTGGAATTAACCTCCAAGAGTTTGGCTCGTTTGGTTGAAGTCAAGTTCGCCGGGGTGGATGGTATATGGAGCGACAATTACTTTGACCTTCCCGCTAACAAACCAAAGATTGTAACCTTCAACCCCCAAGTGGCCATGAATTCGGAAAAAGCGAAACAATTATTGCAGGTACGATCCGTTTACAACAGTTTTGCGAATTGACCATTTTGATGAAAGAGGAAAGCACAATGAGTAAAAACTTGGCGGAACTGATCTCACAAATGACCTTGGAAGAAAAAGCCGGTTTGTGTACCGGCGCCAGTGCGTGGACGACAACACCCATAGAGCGGCTTGAAATCCCTGAATTGATCTGTTCTGATGGCCCGCATGGTGTCCGCCGGCAGCCGAATGTCCACGATATGGGAGCGAAGTCTCTCCCGGCTACCTGCTTCCCTACCGCTTCGTGCGTATCGGCCTCCTGGGATGTTGACTTGATCCACGAAATGGGCCAGGCTCTTGCGGAAGAGTGCATCGCGCTGGATGTCGATATGTTATTAGGCCCCGGCACAAATATGAAAAGGTCTCCGCTGGGCGGCCGCAACTTTGAATACTTTTCAGAAGACCCGTACATGGCCGGTGAGATGGCTGCCAGTTTTATCAATGGTGTGCAATCACTTGGTGTTGGCACATCTCTAAAGCATTATGCCGCCAACAATCAAGAATTTCAACGGTTCAGTATCAGTGCCGAAGTGGACGAACGAACGCTGCGAGAGTTGTATTTGCCCGCTTTTGAGACTGCGGTAAAAAAATCGCAGCCTTGGTCTGTCATGTGCTCTTACAACAAAGTTAATGGCACTTTTGCCTCAGAGCATAAGGTTCTGCTTACCGACATACTAAAAAAAGAATGGGGATTTGAAGGCTTGGTAGTATCGGACTGGGGTGCGGTGCGTAACCGTGTTAAGGCGTTGCAAGCCGGTTTGGATTGGGAAATGCCCGGGCCTCAAGATCGGCGTGTACAAGCGGTCATTGAGGCGGTTCGTGCCGGAACTCTCGATGAATCGGTGTTGAATGAATCTGTGAGGAGGATTTTGCGCATAGTCTTTAAAGCGCAAGAAACACCCAAAACCGGAAAATTCGATATTGATGGACATCATGCCTTGGCTCAAAAGATCGCATCCGAAGGTATGGTTCTCTTGAAAAATGATGGAATTTTGCCATTAAAAGCTCCCCAGCATGTTGCTATCATTGGCAAAGCGGCAGAGCAAGCTCATTTCCAGGGTGGCGGAAGTTCGCATATTAATCCTACCAAGGTGGCTGTACCGTTTTCTGAGTTGCAATCACGCGGTGGGAATGCTGAATTTTCTTATGCGGAAGGGTACCCTGCTGACAATAGCTTCCAACCGATGATGATCGATCAGGCGGTTGGCATAGCCCGGTCTGCTGATGTGGCGGTTTTATTCATTGCGTTACCTACATACAAAGAGTCTGAAGGGTACGACCGAAAAGATCTGGATCTTACCGACCAGCAAATCGCCTTGATCAAGGCGGTGAGCGCGGCCCAACCAAAATGCGTGGTTGTGCTTAATAACGGATCTCCTGTAGTAATGAAGGAGTGGATAGACAGTGTACCAGCCGTATTGGAGGCTTATATGATGGGCCAGGCTGGCGGTGCTGCGGTGGCAGATGTATTGTATGGCAAGGTAAACCCGAGTGGAAAACTAACCGAGACATTCCCTCTGCGTTTGGAGGACACACCATCCTTTACCAATTGGCCGGGTGAAACAGGCACGGTGCACTATGGCGAAGGGATGTTCATTGGTTACCGCCATTATGACAAACGAAAAATCCCGGTTCAGTTTCCTTTTGGGTTTGGCTTAAGCTACACCACCTTTGATTATGCTGACATAACGGTGTCTGCCAAGAATTTTAGGGACACCGATGGCCTTACCGTCACAGCCAGAATAACAAATACTGGCAAGGTTGCCGGCAAGGAAGTGGTGCAGTTATATGTGCGTGACAATGAAGCAAGTTTGGTGCGGCCTGAAAAAGAATTAAAAGGCTTTGCAAAAGTAAGCCTAAACCCAGGGGAAAGCAAGATCGTTCGTTTCAAGTTGGATTTCCGCAGTTTTGCCTTTTACCATGTAGAACACAAGCAATGGATCACTGAAGATGGTGAGTTTGAAATCCTGATCGCAGCATCAGCTACCGATATAAGGTTGTCAGAGACGGTTACTTTAAAATCCAGCCTGGTCTTGCCATGTATTTTGGATATTGAATCCACCATTAAGGAATGGTTGTCGGATCCCCGAGGCAAGATGGTAATAAACCCGATTTACCAGCAGATTGAAAACCATTCACGGGCTATGTTTTCTCAACAGGATAGGTACGGCGATAACAAACCCGACACCACCGACAACCTTGGTATGGGTGATGTGATGGAGATGATGAATGACATGCCTTTGGTCAGCGTGTTGATGTGGCAACAAGGTACCCTTACCATGCCAGCGGAGGATATGGTCGAAGGATTATTAATGCAAGCGAGGAATTTGGGAAAGTGAACCAAATTGGATGAAAAAATAGAGCCTTGGTTTATTCCCAAGGCTCTATTTTTATTGCTACCGATCGTACCGTAAACATTCTTCACAAACGCAATAGGGATCCGATGCATTATGTTTGGTATTTGTCTTGCGTTTGGCAAACGCAGCTGCGCGGGCAGATTTCTTGGCAATGTGGGCTTCTTCTGTCTTGGATAGTTTAATAGGACCAAAGTCGCGCATTGGGTCTATGGGCAGACAATTTTCAGTGATATAAGTCGCCAACGTATCCAATTGTTCATCAACCAGATCTGCCAAATTTTGGATCTTGATCACGACTGTGTCTGTATCCCATCCTGCGGAAAAAAACGCATGGCTGGTCATATTGTATCCGGTCAACAATTCCTCCACGGCGGTATCGTCATCATCGAAGGCGACCATGATCAATTTGGGTTTATATTGGTCAAGTGCTTCCCGCAAGAATTCAGAACGTAATTTGCCTGCCTTTTGGCGATATGTAGAATGGTCAAGGAATTTGGGTAGTATGCTTGTTATCTGCTGCCTGAATTCCGGACCTTCAGGGATTGGATAAAAAGGTATCAGAAATGAATTGTGCTTGTCCGTGAATAATTTTTCTTTGGCTAATTTGGCCACTTCCGTGGCAGTCGGCTTTTTCCCCTCCAATAGCAGGTACAACTTGGCCAATGCGTTGCCTTGCCCCAGAAGGTTTTGTTGGTCAAACTTTTGCCAGGACATTCCAAGCACATCCAAGGCATCTTCCATGGAAACCAAGGAATCCAAGTTCAATCGTCGTTCCAATTCAGCAATTGAGCCATCGGATTCGTGGCCTACCAAAAACCATAGGTCTGATTCAGCCTGCCCATAACCAAAAAAGTTTAGCAGTTCGTACATTTCATCATCAGAAAATGCCATTGCGTAGGTTACTCCCACTCTTTTTTGTCATTCATGCAAAACCCTTCCAAAGGGAGTGCCTGAATGCTGGTTCGAAATCCATTTACTGTAGTAGCCATAAACAAAGAATTGAGGATCGCTTCTTCGGTTGCTTCGATCGCACCCAGAAACAATGGTGAAATAATATCGTTGCTCAATTCATCATACCGCGAAACCGCCATTATGCGTTTCTCAGCTGTGCGAATGGTGTTGGGGTGGGTGGAAAATGCTATCGCATAATCGCCGCTACCATTGGAAAACGCCGCCCCTGTACGAGCCAATCCCGCCATTGACCGCGCGGCCAACCTGTTTAAGTTCCGGTCTGAGACAGGCGCGTCTGTCGCCAGTATGATCATAACAGAGCCATCGGTGCGGGATGTAGGCGTGGTAGTGGCAGATCTTGGCTGCAAGGGTTGGTTGCCAACCCGTAATTGGCCACCGAAGTTGGATTGAACCAATACTCCAACCGTATAAGGGTTTCCATCGATTTGGCACACACGGCTACTGGTTCCAATTCCACCTTTGTATCCAAAGGCGATCGTGCCACTACCTGCTCCAACACTTCCTTCTTCAACGCAGCCACCATGCGCATTTTCTATCGCCTGAATAGCCATTGAGGTTGTGATGCTGAATTGGGTAATGTCATTAAGAATGCCGTCGTTAGTTTCGCCTACAATGGCATTGATCGAGCGTATGTCGGATTCTTGGTTGGTTTTCAGAGTAAATTCAATGATGGCTTGCATCGCTGTTGGAACTGCCAAGGTGTTGGTGAGCAAAATGGGGGTTTCGACCTCACCCAATTCAGCCAGTTGGGTGCTACCGGCCAATTTGCCAAAACCATTAGCGATATGGATGCCAGCGGCAACTTTGTTATGGTAAAGCGATTTTGAATGTGGCAAAATGGCGGTTACACCAGTATGAATATGGCTGCCCTGGTGTAAGGTGATATGACCAACGGATACCCCTTCAACGTCTGTGATCGCATTCAAGGAGCCTGTTGGTAATATCCCAATTGGACCGATCAAATTGCGTGCCCGGGTGCGTTCCATAACTAACCTATGCCTTAGCAGGCTGAACGTTAAAAGATTTTAAGCGGGAAATTGCAAACAAAATGGCAGTGCTGGCAAGGCCCAAAGCCAAGCCGCCCCACCATATGGCAACGGGGCTTACCTGGTCGTGCAAGGTGCCACCAACCAGAGGAGCAAACGCGCGAGAAATTCCCCATGAAAGCCAATACAAGCTCATGTATCTGCCACGCAAGTCTACAGGAGCCATATCGGCGATGTATTTGGTCGCGGTTGGAATCAAGATCAATTCTCCAATGGTCATGATCACCATGCTGAGCCAAAAACCCCAAAAGGAATTCATTACCGCAACCGAGCCGACACCAATCGCATAGGCAAACATCCCCAAAGCGATAGCAGATCGGGATTCCATTTTTTTAACCACCATAGTGACAGGATATTGGATGAACACGCACATTAATGCATTTGTCATCGGAATCAGGCTGTATTGGGTCTCTTTGATACCAAAATATTTGTTGGTATACACGGCCAGTAACATCCACAATATCATTGGCGCCATAATTCCGACGGTAAGGGTACCTAAAAATACCAGATATTTGTGGTTTCGGAGAACCAGTGCGTATCCTCGGGGTTGTTCGGCAGATGAGGCAGTGGATGTCGCGCGTTCGCTTTTTTGGAGGGTTTCGCGAGTGAACAACCAAAGGTAAAAGCCGTACAATGTCATGGCAATTGCAGCAATGATGAACCCAAGCTGATAAGAGCGAGCGACGATTAAACCACCGATGGCCGGGCCAATTGCAATGCCGGTGTTGTTAAACATCCGCAATATGGAATACGCTGATGAACGTTTTTCAGGCGGGATCATGTCCGCCATCATAGCATCGGAACCGACAGAATAGAGCGGCATTGCAGCACCGATGAGCGTCATGGGGACCAAAAAGGCCACATAACTGCCTGCCAAACCCATTAACAGGTAAGCAAACCCATGTGAAATTTGGGCAAATATCATTAGGTTGCGCCTGCCGAATCGGTCGGCAAAAAAACCACCCAATGGCGAGGCCCCCAAAGCGGTAAGAGAGCTGATGGTTATGATCGATGTGACCGTGGAGATCGGCATATCCAACGTTTGGCTAACGTAAATCAGTTGGAATGGCCAGATCATACTTGAACCGGCAGAGCTGATCAATACACCAACAGTTACGATCCAAAATTGGCGGGGATATTCATGGAAGAGGTTGTGCAGTTTTTGGTACAAGGCAGGTTACCAGTGGTTATGAAAAAACAAGGGCGGGTTTGAACCCGCCCTTGCGTACTTGCTTGTTGGGTTCTTGTGGATCACTTTCTAAAATTCGAACGGCCGCGATCACCACCACGGTCTCCACCGCGCCCGTGGCCACGGTCTCCACCGCGTCCACGATCACCACCCCTGTCACCACCGGGGCGGGGGCCGCTCTTCTTGGAGTCTTTTTCCTGGGCTTCTTCCAGTGTCCAGCCTTCCAAAACGGCTTGTCGGCTCAGGCGGATCTTGCCGGCAGGGTCAATGCCGGTGACCATTACGGTAACTTCATCACCCAGGTCGTACAATTCCTCAACCTTGTTAACACGTTCGCTGGCCAGTTGGCTAATATGAACCAAGCCATCGGTGCCTGGCAGGATCTCAACGAAAGCTCCAAAATCGGCAATGCGAACGATCTTGCCGGTGTAGATACGGCCCAGCTCCACTACCTCGCCCAAGGCCTCAACCCGTTGACGGGCGATCTCGGCGTTTTCACCATCGGTGCTGGCAATGTATACGGTACCATCCTCTTGCACATCGATCTTGACCTTAGTCTCTTCTTGAAGCGCGCGAATGTTCTTGCCGCCGGGGCCGATCAACGCACCGATCTTATCGACAGGAATCTTGACGGTGATGATTCGGGGTGCGTGAGGTTTAAGCGATGCGCGAGGTTCAGGAACGATTTCAAGCATTTTGCCCAAAATGAACAGTCGGGCTTCGCGTGCCTGTTCCAATGCTTCTTTCATCATGGCAGTGCTCAGCCCGCTGATCTTGATGTCCATCTGCAGGGCGGTAATGCC
>SXGT01120822.1_pt1 | contig 32617 bp, 23 predicted proteins | sample 3176221 | NCBI WGS metagenome assembly SXGT01 (sample SAMN11356862, study PRJNA531348) | freshwater metagenome | isolation source: freshwater sample F1-120 | place: China: Fuxian Lake, Yuxi | collected 2017-12-25
AAAACATGGTCTCCGTCATGGAGAAGTCGACCAAGCTGTCCGCCGAAGAGAAGAAGAAGATGGTCGAAGAGTCCAAGAACGAAGCCAAGAAGAAGGAGTTCATGGACGAGTGCAAGAAGCGGCCGGAGATGGCTAAGTGCCTCTCCGCCGCCGAGGACGACGCGGGCATCATGGGCTGCATGATGGCCGGCGCCGCTGGCGAGGCTGCCAAGGAGGCCAAGGAGGCCGCCAAGGCCGCTGCCGAGGCCGCCGCCAAGGCTATCGAGGACGGAAAGAAGGCAGCTGAGGAGCCCGCCAAGGCCGCCCAGGCCCACAAGATCCGCTGTGAGTCGGCCATCGACAAGATGATCGCGTGCAGCGGAGAGAAAGCGGAGCGTCTCCGGGAGACGCGCGCTGACGTCATCAGGGAGTGCGAAGAGGAAGTAGCGAGGGGAGACACCAAGGACCTGAACGCAGTTACCGAGTGTATCGACAAGAGCTGCGCCGACTTCGCTCAGTGCGTTAGGGACGCCACCAAGCGCTGAGCGCATGCTGGCGGGATTGCGACGGCTGCGGGCCTCACCGCACGCTCATGGCCACGTAGTAGCCCGCCAGCGGCCCGGCGAGCGACGGCCCAATGAATCGCAAAGTGTCGCCACCAAGCGGTGTCCCGATGGCTCCCGGTGCCTTCGACTGCCAGGCCTCGAGCGCGGCGTCCGAGGTGAAGAAGCCGCCGACGGCGAGGGCATCCGCGAGCGGAGCGACTCCGTCCCAGCCGGGGATGAAGGCGGCAGCGCCCGACGGCTGGAGGTCGAGAATGGAGCCGTCGGCCTCGAAGCTGAGCTGCACGGCGCCCTGCGTCTCCGGGCATCGCGCCGTGACCGCGACGCGCCGCTGGAGCGTGCCGGCGATCGTGAGCGCGTCAAGCGCCGACCGGAGGCTGAAGACCACGCCGTCAGAGCGGGCGGTGATGTGCGTGCGCCGGGACGTGATGCCCGAGACGGTGCCGTGCACGGCACCTGCCTCATCGAGCTCGACGGCTCGGACCTGCACGAGCCGGTGGACAGCCGCCACGACCTCGGCGTGCGGCCAGTGCTCGGTGAAGCGGGTCTCGAGCTGCGCGCGGTTCGGGAACCAGCCACGAGAGGTGCCAGCGTCCACGAGGTGCTCGAGGATCGCGTGCTCCAACGGGCCGAGCTCGTTGGCCACCGCGCTGAAGAACCGATGCACGTTGAGCTCCGGGGATCCCGGGCTGACAAGGTCGCGAATTACGGGGGGGCTCATCGCGGCGCAGTGTACCCGGACCCGCGTCCTCCGCCATTCCCTGGGCAACCGGAGGCGTTCAGCGCTTGCGGCTGAGACCCGCAAGCGGAATCCTGGGCGCGTGCGCGGGCTGCTCCTCCTCATCGTGGTCGCCGGTGTCGTCGCGATCTGGATGGCGACTCGGCCAGCCCCGCTCCTTCGGGCGGCGGCCCCCGCCGGCCCTCAGGGCCAGCCGGGCGAGGCACCGCAGCCCGCAGAGACGCCCGCCAAGCGCACCCCCCGTGAGGAGACACCCCGCGCCCGCCCGGGCGCGCCCCTCCGCGTGGAGCTGATCGAGCCGCGGGCCACGCGGTACGCGGATCCTGCCGCCACCGAGGCCGACGCGGTTTACGCGGAGCTCGTCCAATCCCTCGGCCGTACGGACGTGACCTACGACCCGCGACTCGGGCAGGCCGCCCGAGAGCTGGCCTACCAGCAGTCCGTGCTGGGCAACATGGTGCCCGCGGACGCGCTCGACTTCCTCCTCGAGGCCGCAGGCGCCGTCGACAAGTCGGTGCTACAGGCGCTAGCCCGCACCTCGGCGGACGACGCGACGGACCCGATGGCGCCCGTTCGAAAGCGGATCCTCGAGCTCGTCGGCCCGCCCTCGAGCGCGCCGCGCCGGGTGGGCGTCGGAGAGGCCCTCGAGCCCGGCGCGCGACTCGGGCGCACGATCGCGGTCCTGGTCTCTGAGCGCTCCTTGCTCATCCAGCCGGTGCCGGTCAAGGCGCAGGGGGGGACGAAGTGGGTGCTCACCGGCGCGCTTCCGCCGGCGACTCGGGATCCTCACGGGCTCATCCTCGGTCCGGACGGCGAGTTCGTGGAGATCCCGGCTCGGAGTGGCGATGGCGGCCGGTTCACCCTCGAGGTGCCCGTGCCTCGAAGCCCGGGTCGTCTGGTGGTGAGCCTGCTCGCCACGGGGCCCCACGGTCCCGGTCCGCTCCTACAGGTCCCCGTCTACGTGGATGTTCCCCCTCCTGAGCTGCTGGAGACCGCCATCCCCCCGGACGAGACGCTGCGCGACGCGAGCGAAGCCGAGCTCGCGGCGTTCGCCCTCCTGAACACGGACAGGGCTCGTTTCGGGCTGCCCCCGCTCCTCCGCGATCTCGCGCTCGACCGCATCGCCAGGGCGCACAGCCTCGACATGCGCGACAATCGATGGTTCGGGCACTGGTCCGACGAGTCTGGGAGCCCCGGTGATCGCCTCGAGGCGGCGGGCTACCGGGCCAGCGGCCACGCGGAGAACGTGGCCTCGGCGCGGACCATCCGCGGCGCCCAAGAGGGGCTCCTGGAGAGCCTCGGCCACCGCCGCAATATCCTCACGACCACGCTCACCCATGTGGGTATCGGGGTCGTCGGCCGGCAGGAGGGTACCAAGGTGCAGTGGCTGCTCACCCAGCTCTTCGCCGCTCCGGCCGAGCGCGTCTCCAGAGCCACCGCGGAGGCCGGGGTTATCGCCCGCCTGAACGAGCGGCGTCGCGCTCTGGGCCTCGAGCCGCTCACGCGCGTCGAGGCGCTGGACCAGCTGGCGGAGGGCGCGGCGTTGACGGCGGCTCAGGGTGGCACCGACGTGATGGCGGCAGAGCTCATCGACGCGGCGCGGGCGGCGGGAGAGACGCGAGGCGGAGCCTACGGCGCCACCCAGGTCGTGGCGGGACCGGGAGACATCTCGCTCCCGGAGGCCGTGGGCCACGCGAGCTTCCAACGATTCGGTCTTGCCGTCGTACAGCTCCCCGATCATCCGGCCGGGATCGTCGGTGTGGGCCTCCTCCTGACGGGTCCGCGCTCCCCCTAAAGTTCACCTTGACGCGCTGAGGCGGTTTGGCTTTACTCCGCGGTCCCCAAAGGGTCCGTGCGCCCAATGGGTCAGGGGAGGTGTGTGCCGCCCCGAGTGGCATGTCCGCCAAAAGCGGGCTGCGTCGCACGGCAAGTGAGCGCCCAGAGCGCACCGAGGTAATCTCAATGGCCCGTTATCGAGGACCCCGCGTCAAGTGCCTTCGTGCACTCGGGGTCGACCTTCCCGGACTCACCCGCAAGAGCCACGAGCGCCGCCCGCACCCGCCCGGCGAGCATGGCCAGAACATGCGCCGGAAGAACTCCGAGTACTCCATCCGACTCAAGGAGAAGAAGAAGCTGGCGCTGCACTACGGCCTCGGCGAGCGCCAGATGCGCCGCTACGTCGTGGACGCACGTCGCAGCCACGGCAACATGGGCGAGAAGCTGATCGAGCTCCTCGAGCGCCGCCTCGACAACGTCGTGTTCCGTTCGGGGTTCGCGCCCACGATGCCTGCGGCGCGTCAGATGGTCACGCACGGCCACTTCACGGTCGACGGGAAGAAGGTCCACACTCCCTCGTTCCGCGTCCGCGTCGGCAACGTCGTGGAGCCCAAGGCCAAGAGCAAGGAGCTCGCGTCGCTGCTCGAGTGCTTCGAGCCCTCGTGGTCGATGCGTCCACCGTGGCTCGAGGTCGATCAGGATCACAAGAAGGTCACGGTCAAAGACGTCCCCACCGTCGGCACCGTCCCGTTCACCTTCGAGCCGCAACTCGTCGTCGAGTTCTACTCGCGCGTCGGCTGATTAGGAGCACGTCATGTCGCAAGCCATCTTTGGAAAGAAGCTGGGGATGACCCAGCGGTTCGGCCCGAACGACGAGTGCGTTCCGGTCACCGTCATCCAGTGCGAGCCCTGCACCGTCGTGCGCGTGAAGTCGAAGGACGGCAAGGACGGCTACGACGCCGTCCAGGTCGCACTGAAGCCCAGCAAGCCGAAGCACGTCCGGAAGCCGATCACCGGCGAGCTCGTGAAGCGTGGTCTCCCGCTCCACCGCACGCTCAAGGAGTTCCGCATCCCCGCCGCTGACGCAGCGAAGTACACGCCGGGTCAGCCGATCTCGGTCGACGCGTTCCGCGCCGGGTACTACGTCGACGCCGTCGGCATCTCGAAGGGCCGCGGCTTCGCGGGCGTCGTCAAGCGCCACGGGTTCCACGGTCACGATGCCGGCCACGGCGCACACGAGTACTACCGCCACCCGGGTACGGGCGGCGTGGGCTCGATCTTCCCTGGCCGAGTTCCGCTCGGCATGGGACGTCCGGGCCACTACGGCACCGATCGCGTCACCACCCAGAATCTGATGATCGTGGAAGTCGACTCGGAGAAGGGGCTCATCTTCGTTCGCGGCGCCGTGGCGGGTCCCACCGGCGGCACCGTCTTCCTCACCGAGGCGAAGAAGATGCACGACAAGATCGTTGACGTCCGGCTCGAGGCGGCCCGCAAGGAAGCCGCCAAGCTGGCCGACAAGAAGCTCAACCCCCTCAAGGCCGCGAAGCGCGCCGCCGGCAAGTAGCCGGCCCCTGCGTCGGGAGCGCCTCGCTGCGCTCCCGGCGCCGCTTCAGCTCAGGCCCCCTGCGTCGGGAGCGCCTCGCTGCGCTCCCGGCGCACCTTCACCTCACGCCCCTCCGTCGGGAGCGCCTCGCAGCGCTCCTGGCGCACCTTCAGCTCTCGATCTTCATACCGAGGCAGCGCGGACTCATTGGGCCCGCGACCCGAACCGTCGTTTAGAACGGGTCTCGAAGCTGCGCTGCGGGCACAACGGTGGCGGCGCTCCACCGAGCGTTCATCAGCTGCGGCGTGAAGACCTGGCCCGGCGCGGGATCGCGGACGTCCGCCTTCTCCGTGCTGTAGGGGACATGCACGGTGAGCTGCACGCTGTCTTTCGTGACCACGATGGGGTCGAGCAGGATCGGTCGGCCACCGACGTTGCCGCGCGGCGGCTTTATGGACTTCAGAAAGTCGACCACTGCGGGGAGCTTGCCTCCCGCGGAGACGTTGAAGCTGACCACGCCGAGGAACCCGTCTTCGCGAGTGGCGCCGTCGCGGACGACTTCGACGTTGGAGAGCGCCGCCCCAGTGGCCTTGGCCTTGAGCTGCTCCTCGAATCCCGCGAGGGCCTTGTCCACCGCGATCGCTCCCCCAGCGCCCTTCAGGGTCTCCGACGCATTGGCGGTCCCGACAGAAGCGCCCGAGGCCACAGCGTCCGCGAGGCGAATAAGCGGCGTGCCCAGCACGAACGAGAAGGGCACGAGCCCGTCGGCCCGGGACGCCGCTGGCGCCTCTCGGATCTCGGTGATCACCGGATTCGCCCCGTCGAGGCGCTGCTTGAGCGCGACCACGAGCTCGGCCGTGGGCGCGCCACCATCGATGCGTAGCGTCCCGTCACGCAGCTCGATCCGGTCGAGTCGGACGCGCTCGAGGCCGGCCACGCCACCCCAGGCCAGCGCACGAAGCGCGTCGTCGGCCTGAGGGTTCCCGCCAACGGTGAGCGCCAACGAGAGCGCGAGGGCAGCCTCGTACGGCACGCCATAGCCGCGGTTCAGCCCCGACAACACAGAGCGACGCCAGAGCTCCAGATCCGGTGAAGCTGCGGCCACGGGGGCGGCACCGGCTGCAGGCGCGGTGGGCTGCTGAGGCGCCGGCGACTCCGGCGCGGCGGAGGGGGCGGATGGGGCGGATGGGGCGGCCAGCTCCGTGACCAGCGGGAGCCGGAAGCTGCGACCGTCGGCGCCCGACGCTTGAACCGCGTCGCCCAGGATGTTGTTGACCCGGCCATCCGAGCCCAGCGGTTCGCCCTCGCCGACCACCGCCGTGTACGCCGGACCAACGACGACGGCCTTGCGGGCCCCGCCCTGAGTGACGAGGGCCACCAGCTGCAGAGACGCGGACGGCGGCGCAGCGGCCGCGACCGGCTCTTTGCACGGCTCGGTGATTGTCTCCTTCACGATATCGACGCGTCGCTGCGGACACCCGGTCACGAACAGCGTCGCAGCGGCGAGCGTCCCTGGCAGGAGCTTTCCGGGAGTGGTCAAACGGAGGAGTGAGCGTCGGGTGCGGAACTTCGCTTCCAAAGGATCAGGCCTCCGAGGAGCGCGAGAATGATGGACCCATACTGGGCAGGGGTCAATCCCCAGTACCGCGTGTCGGCGTGCTCGATGTCCACCGCCCGGAGGTAGTCCAGGAAGAACCGAGGGATCGCATACAACACGCACATCCACCCGAGATAGAACCCCGCGAACCGCTGCCGACGGTCGGTCCAGAGGAAGACCAGCGTCATGAACAGCGTGAGGATGCCGTCGTAGAGACCGAGGTCGTGCCGGGGTTGGATCACCGGCTCCCCGTCAATGCGGACGGCCATCATGACCGCGAGGGGAAAGTCGGAGAGCGAGCCCGGGTGGTCGTGAATGATGAAGCACCCGATGCGGCCAATGCTCCACGCGGGGATGAACGCGAAAGAGGCGACATCCGCATAACGCCAGAAGTCGAAGCGCTTCTTGACCAGGTAGGTGACGCCGCACACGGCGGCGCCGAAGAACCCACCGTAGGAGCTCATCCCCCCCTTCCACATGGCGGGGATCTCGGCCCAGTTATCCCGGTAGTCGGCCCAGTGGTAGACGAACACGTGAAAGAGCCGCGCACCCACGAAGCCGCCCGCGAGGATCCACGCGGTGAGGTTGCCCAGGACCTCGTTCGAGAGCCCGAGACGCCGAGTGCGGCGCTGCCCGATCAAGATGCCGACCACGACGCCGAGCGCGACGAAGAAGCCCCAGGGCTCTATCGGCCCGAGGCGGGTGGCCTGCCAATACGGAAGCACGTGAAGAATGACGACCTCCTCCGATACCGCGACGCGCGCGAGAGGAGGTGACACGCCAGGGCGACGAACGCAAGCCCACCACGCCCTTCTCGCGGTCGACTCTGGCCGCACCCGGCGCTCGAAGCGGGAGCCGTCGCCTCCACCGCGGACGCCTCGGCGTCGCCCCCTTGGGGTTCAACGACGGCGCCGTCGTCCCCCGCGCCCGCGGCGTGGCACGACTTGGGCGCCTCGGGAGCCTCCTCGCCCGCTGTGCCGCAGGCGTACCAACCGGCGAGGGGGTCCCAGCCGCACGTTCCGGGTGTGCACTCGAGGCCTTGCTCGATCCCGCCGTCGCACCAGCGCACGCGGTCGCCGTCGCAACACCCGGCGACCGTTAGGTCCAGCTCACAAGGAGCGGTCACGGGGCACGGAGCGGAGCAGTCGTTGCAGGCGCACTCCCAGCGCGGTCCGGCGCACACCCCCTTGACACAGGGGCCATCGTAGGACAGCGCCTCGAACCCGGAGACGGCCGCGCATCGACCGCCCGAGCACGCCCCGTCGGGCACCCACCGCGCGACGGGAGCGTCGTTGACGGTGCGCATCACGCAATGCACGGCGCCGGAGAGGAGCGCGAGCGCGTCCACGGTCACGGGGATCCGGTCGAGCTCGGGGAGCGCCTCTGCCCACACCTCGGCGGCCTCGGACTCCACGGCCTCCCAGCCGGGCTGGTCGTAGCGGGGCCAAACAAGCAGCTGGTCCACCCGCGAGGCGTTCACGTAGGTGAAGGGCACGTTCTCCTTGGTGAAGCCGGAGTCGACCTCCACGTGACCCGGCATCGGGAGGCGCCGAACGTCAAGGCCCGAAGCGGCGAGCGCCGCGGCGTTGTCGTCGAGGCGCTGCGCGCTGGGGTGGCCAGCGGCGTACCGGCCCACGACCGCGAGACCGGGCGCCGGCAGCATCACGGCCATATCGACGTGGCCGGTTCGGTCGTCCGGGATGTCCCACAGCCACACGACCTCCGTGCAGCCCAGATACTCGCGCAGGCTGGTGGCCAGCGCCTCCTCCGCGAGCCCCGACAGGCTCAGCCCCCGCTGAGTCGAATAACAGCGGTGCTGCGCGTCGGTGATCACGTTGCCGCCCTCGTAGCGCGCCGCCATTCGGTAGGTGGTGCCTCCAAGCAGGGCACCGAGCACCGTGGGCAGGCTGTCGTCGTTGGGCCGCGGGTCGTAATAACGGAAGTCGGCGAAGGCCTGGGTGCCCGTGCCGTCGTCGAGCACCGACCACGGGCCGTAGTCCGCCTGCCACACCGAGTCGAGCGCCACGTCCACCCACGTCACCGCGTCATCGGGCACGCCGCGCGCCGACAGGGCGCTCGTGAACGCTTGCCTGGAGGCTGCGGCGTCGTGACAGACGATGAGGCGCGCCTCCGTGGACACGGCCAGCGCGATGTCTGCGAGGGCGACGCGCACCTCGGGAGGAGCGTAGAGCGTCCCCGGCACCGAGAGGATCACCGCGTCAACGGGATCCCAGGCCGTGTGCGGCCGCAGCGCGGGCATCGCGGGCGGTACCGTCACCGCGTAGCGCTCCGGGAAGGCGGCGCGGAGGTCGGAGACGCGGGCGCGGGCCGACGGCACCTCGAGCGGGTGTTGGTACGCTGGCAACGCCGACGGTGGCGCGGCCAGCGCCAGGAGCGCCGCGATCACGGGCAATCCGGATCGTCTTGGTCGTAGAACCGCAGCAAGATCCCAAACGAAGGGCTGAACTGCGAGCCGTTGTCGGAGGCGGCGATGAGTCCTTCGTCGCAAAGCGAGCCGGGGCGCCAATCCACGTCCCAGAGCGTCGTGCTGCTGGAGGCGTTGTAGGGCGGTGAGTCGAAGCCCGGGAGCGACACGTCCAACCAGCTCCCGTTGTAGGCCGGGCCGCTCGGCCGGTGATCGAAGACCTTCGCAGCCCCGAGGATAGGGCGCGCGACCACGAGGGCTCGCGAGCCGTCGGGCCGCCAGTCGACCGCGATCGCCGTAGCGGCGCTGGAGAGTCCCACGAGGAAGCTCTTATCCCACGCGCCATCGAAGACGTAGACCGCGCTGGAGGAGGTGGCCGCGAAGACGCCGTAGCTCCCTCCGGGCCGCCAGGCGCCACGCCCGGAGTTGCCGTTCGAGCCGGGCCACGCGTTCCCGACCACCAGGTTGCTGCTGAGCACCCACGACTGACTGCCGGTGCCGTTGACCCCTTCGCTGGTGATCACGGCGGCGCTCCCGGGGTACGGCGAGCCCGACTTCGGCACGTACGCGAGCCCCGCGAGGCCGGCGGAGCCCACGTAGGCCTTCGAGTCGAGCACGGCGTCGGCGTCCCAACGGAACAGCCGATTCTGGTAGGCCCCCGACGAGGCGTAGGTGCCGATGATGAACGCCATCGCCGCGGGGTCCTGCGAATGGACGACCACCGACGGCCTCCCCGTGAGCGTGTTCGGCACCTCGGTCACGTCGAAGGTGAGCGTGTCGAGCGCAACGTCGAGGCGCCAGACCTTCGGCGACTTGCCGTCGGTGGTGCTGCCAACGACCAGGAAGTGAGTCCCGTCGGGGTGCGCGTCGAGGTCCTCGACCGTCCCCGTGACCGTGGTGACCAACGCAGACTGCTTCGTGGCCGCGTCGTAGCGCCCGATGCGCCCGCCGGCGCCGAGGAGGGCCGCCATGTCCCCCGTGGGGTGCCAGCGCACCCTGCGGATGTCGTCGACGATGGCGAGGTTACCCGTGGGCTCGTACAGCAGCAGGTGACTCCCGGGGCAGAGCAGCGACGACAGCGTGCAGTCCGGAAGGCACTGGGCCGGGCCGCTCGGGTACCCCCACTTGTTGGCGCAGGTGGCTCCACCGAGCAGCGCCCCGTCGCACTCTTCGCCGGGGCCCAGCTTACCGTCACCGCACACCTCCGGTTCGCAGTCGTCGTCGGTGGCGTGGGTGGCGCCGGCGGGACAGCAGCCGTCGCCGTTCACGAGCGCCGAGACCATCGAAGTGGCGCACTCGGCGGTGCACTCCCCTGCGGTCCCGACGAGGGCCTGGATCTCGCAGCCTACTGGCAGCGCGCACGCGGTCGGGCATGTCGCCTGGGGCACCGAGTCGTCGCAGGCCTCGCCCGGCTGGAGGACGCCGTCCCCGCAGAGGTCGCAGTCGCTGTCTGTGGCGGCGGTGCCGGCGGGTGGGCAGCAACCGTCGCCATCAGCGAGGGCGGTGACGAACGTGGTAACGCACTGCGCGGTGCAGAGCGTGGCCTCGCCCTCGAGGACGAGCGCCGTGCAGCCCGGCGGGTCGGCACAGACCGACGGACAGGACCCCGGACCGGACGCGATGCCGGGATCGCAGTCCTCGCCAACGCTGAGGACGCCATCGCCGCAGGGGGCCTCGCCCTTGTCCTCGAGCTCCGGTGTGTCGGAGGGAAGCTCCGTCAGGTCCTCCGCGATCGGGAGGTCACCGCTCGGCACGTCCGGCGGCCCGGGCGCGTCCCCAGGGGAGACGTCGGGAGCCTCGACGAGCTCGGGGGACTCGAGATCGGCGGGCGGCTGCCGGAGGTCGTCGAGTACGTCTGGTGCAAGTGGGTCGGACAGGTCCGTCAGGGCGACGTCGGAGGTAGGCGACGCGTCGGGAGCGCCGGCGCCGGGAGTGCTGGTGTCAGGCGCAGTGGTCGGGTCGAACGCGAACCCACCGCCAGCATCACAATCGCCGCACTCGTCCGGCGCAGGCGCGCAGCCGAGACCCGCAGCGATGACCAGGATCCAACGGTTCACTGTGGCAGCGTACCGATCGGGCGAGGGTGGTGCGAGAACTTGGACGAGCTTGCGGGCCGGTGCTCGCGGGGCCAATCTCCGCGCCATGCTGACCTCCCTCGCCCTCCTCCTCCACCTCGCCGACGACGCCCCGAAGTGGCGCGTGGACGAGCCCCCCGGACCCACGGAGACCATCGCGTTCGACGTCACTCGGGGCACCTGGATGAGCCTCGACGTCAGTCCGGACGGCCAGGAGCTCGTCTTCGATCTGCTGGGCGACCTCTACGTCGTCCCGATCGGCGGCGGCGACGCGCGATCGCTGACCGCCGGTGTCGCCTGGGACATGCAGCCGCAGTACTCCCCAGACGGGAAGTTCATCGCCTTCACCTCGGACCGGGGTGGCGGCGACAACCTCTGGATCATCGGTCGGGACGGCTCGGCCGCCCGGGCCATCACCTCCGAGCGCTTCCGGCTGCTCAACAGCCCCGCGTGGCACCCAAGCGGCCAGTACCTGGTGGGCCGGAAGCACTTCACCGCTGAGCGGAGCCTCGGGGGTGGGGAGCTCTGGCTCTACGCGGTAGGCACCCCCGAGCTACCTCCCGAGGGTAAGAAGGGCTCGCAGCTCACGAACAAGGTGAGCGACCAGAAGGACTCGGGAGAGCCGGCATTATCGCCGGATGGCCGCCTCGTGTACTGGTCAGAGGACAGCAGCCCCGGCCCGAACTTCGAATACAACAAGGATCCCAACGGCCAGATCTACGTGATCAAGCGCCTCGAGCTGGAGACGGGCCGCGTAGAGACCGTGGCCGGGGGACCGGGAGGGGCCGCGCGACCGACGCCGTCACCGGACGGGAAGTGGCTCGCCTTCGTGCGGCGGGTCGAGGGGAAGACGGCGCTCTGGGTCCGCCGCCTCGACTCGGGCGAGGAGCGGGTGCTCGCGCGCGACCTCGAGCGCGACATGCAGGAGACCTGGGCCATCCACGGGGTCTACCCCGCGATGACGTGGCTCCCTGACGGTTCGGGCCTGGTCTACTGGGCGCGCGGGCGCCTCTGGCGGCTGCCATTCGGTGGGGACGCCACCGAGCACCAACCGGTCGAGATCCCGTTCCGGGTGAAGGACGCGCGGCGAGTGACTCCGGCGCTGCGGTTCCCGGTCGATGTCGCCCCCGACCGCTTCCCGGTTCGCGCAGTCGCGGGCGCGCGTGTCTCCCCCGACGGGAACCAAGCGGTGTTCGCTGCCCTAGGCAAGCTCTGGATCAAGCGGCTGGACGGGGACGGCGCCGCGCGCCGCCTGACGGAGGACGACGACGTCGTGGAGCTGACCCCGTCGTGGTCCCCAGACGGCCGTCGCGTGAGCTATGCCACCTGGAGCGACGAGAACTTCGGGCGCATCCGCGTCATCTCCGCGACGGGTGGTCTGGCAGAGGACGCCGTGACAGAGCCCGGCCACTACCGGTCGCCCGTGTTCGCGCGGGACGGGCGCAGCATCGTGTTCGAGCGGACGACCGGCGGTTGGCTGAGGACGCCGCTCTGGAGCGACGAGCCGGGCCTGTACCGGATCCCGTGGCCCCGCAAGGGTGGGGCGCCCGAGAAGCTCATCGCCGGCGGCACCCAGCCCCACTTCGGGCAGCGCCGGCTGTTCGCGTTGCGGCCCGAGGGCAAGAAGACCGCGCTGTTCTCGCTGGATCCGGACGCACCGCGCGACCCGCCGGTGGTGCACCTGCTCCTGGACGGTCCTTCGCGGGTCGAGGTCTCCGCAGATGAGCGGTTCGTTGTCTTCGGTGAGCGATACCGGGCGTACGCGACGCTGTTCCCGCCCACCGGTCGTCCCCGCGAGGTGGGGAAGGACAACGACGCGCTCCCGCTGGTGCGGCTCTCCGGAGACACGGCGGAGGGCCTGCACCTCGTCGGCGACCGCGCGTACTGGACTCTGGGGCCCAGCCTCGTCTCACGCTCCCTGACGGCGGCGTTCTCCGAGAAGGAGCCGAAGCCCGGGGACTCGGTGGCGCTCGGCTTCGAGGCGGCGCACGACGCGCACGACGGCGTGCTCGCGATCCGCGACGCACGGGTCGTGACGATGCGGGGCGACGAGGTCCTGGAGCGGGGGACGGTGGTCATCCAGGGCCGGAGAATCACGGCGGTCGGGGTCGACGTGGCGATCCCCCGGGGAGCCCACGTCGTGGAGGGAAGCGGGCTCACCGTGGTTCCTGGCCTCGTCGACGTTCACGCCCACGGAGCCCAGTCCGACGCGGGGATCGCTCCCCAACAGAACTGGAGCTCACTCGCGCATCTGGCGTTCGGCGTGACCACCCTGCACGACCCGTCCAACGACAGCCTGGCGGTGTTCACAGCGGCGGAGCGGCAACGAACCGGCGACCTCCTGGCGCCGCGGCTCTTCTCCACGGGCACGATCCTGTACGGAGCCGACATGTCCATCAAAGCCGAGGTCGACTCGAAGGAGGACGCACTCGCGCACGTTCGGCGGCAGAAGGCCCTCGGGGCCATCAGCGTCAAGAGCTACAACCAGCCGCGCCGAGACCAACGCCAGCAGATCATCGCCGCGGCCCGAGAGCTGGGCGTCATGGTGGTCCCTGAGGGCGGCTCGCTCTTCATGCACAACCTCACGCAGATCGTGGACGGGCACACGGGGATCGAGCACGCGCTGCCGGTTGAGGCCATGTACGACGACGTCCTCGCCTTGTGGCCCAAGACGGGTGTCGGCTGGACGCCCACGCTCAACGTGGCCTACGGCGGCCTCATGGGCGAGAACTACTGGTACGCCCACACCAAGGTCTACGAACATCGGCGGCTCCGACGCTTCGTGCCTACACGAGAGCTCGACCGCGCGGCGCGGCGGCGAACGCTGGTCCCCGACGACGAGTACAACCACGTGGCCGTGGCCCGGATGGCGAGGGCCCTGGTCGCGGCGGGCGGGCGGGTCCAGGTGGGCGCCCACGGCCAGCGCGAGGGCCTGGGTGTGCACTGGGAGGTTTGGAGCCTGGTCCAGGGTGGCATGACGCCGCTGGAGGCGCTCCGGGCGGGGACGCTCCACGCCGCCGCGTACCTTGGGCTGGACCGCGATATCGGCTCCGTCGAGGTGGGCAAGCTGGCCGATCTGGCCCTGATCGAAGGCGACCCGCTAGCCGACGTGCGCTGCTCGGACAAGGTACGTTGGGTCGTCTTGGACGGCCGGCTCTACGACGCCGAGACGTTAAGCCAGCACCACCCGGAGCGCGTGAAGCGGCCGAAGCTGTTCTTCGAGCGCAACCCGGCCCTCGGGGGGCACAGCGCCACCCACGAAGGTCACGACGACGACTGAGGCGTCCGCTCGGGGCCCTGCCCTTCGCTCGCGTCAGCGTCCGCGGCAGGGGCGGGTGGCACACAGACCACCTCGGCGTCCGGATCCAGGGCGTGGATGATCTCGAGCGCCTCCGCGTCGAGCGGGCCCTCGACGTGGACCTTCCCGTCAGCTCGGATCACGACGACTGCTCCCCCGGGGAGCGTGATTCGGGTGTCTGTCATCTGGGCCTCTCCGGCGCACCGCGAAGGTTTCGGGCCACCTCTTGGAAGTACCTCGCTTCCGGTCGGCGCGTGAGATCGAGCTGATCGCCCACGAGCGCATAGGGCGTCCGCAGCCGAGCGCCACTGGGAAGCTCGGCGTGCGCCTCCATGAACGTCATCCAGTCCACGGCTGGGGCGCCGGGGCTCCTCTCCAGGGTGGCGACGGCCGCGAAGTAGCGGTCGAGGAGCGCCTGGGACTCAGGCGCCCAGCAGGCGCGGAAGCCGTCGAGCGCCCCCCGGTCGGCGGCAGCGAAGAGCCTCGCGTGCGCCTCGCGGACCGCGGGCGGCGCCTCTTCCGGCGCGGGTGCCCCAGCGACGGGCTCCCGCGCCGCGCACGCGACCACCGCCAACAATTGCAGCGCCAGGAGGGAGCGCGTCACGCCACGCCGTAGAGCCGGGCTGCGTTCTCAGTGGTGATCCGCGCGATGTGCTCCACGGAGACCCCGCGCAGCTCCGCGACGCGGGTAGCCGTGTGGACGATGTAGGCGGGCTCGTTCTTGCGCCCTCGAAACGGGATCGGCGCGAGCCACGGCGAGTCCGTCTCCACGAGGAGCCTGTCCTCGGGCACCCAGGCGGCCGCCTCGGGGATCTGGCCTGCGTTCTTGAACGTGACGATCCCAGGGATGGAGATGTACGCGCCCAGCGCCACCCAAGCCTTGGCGTCGTCCAGGGTCCCGGTGAAGCAGTGAACCAGCGGCACCACCTCGCCCTGGGCCTCCTCCTCGAAGAGGCGCCGACAGTCGTCCCACGCGTCGCGGATGTGAAGCACGAGGGGCTTCCGGGTCCGGCGAGCGAGCTGGGTGAACCGCCGAAGCGCGGCGACCTGCACCTCGCGCGGCGCCTCCTTCTCCCACGCGTAGTCGAGCCCGGACTCACCGATTGCGACCACCTTCGGGTGGCTGGAGAGCGCCTCGATCGCCGCGAAGCTCTCGTCGTTCACGAGCGTCGCATGGCAGGGGTGGATCCCCACGGTGGCCCAGATCTCAGGGTCGGTCTCGGCGCGCGCCACGGCAGCGCGTGCGTAGTCCACGCCGTCGTTTCCGCCGATCGTGACGAGGTAACGCACCCCTGCGGCGCGAGCCCGTGCGATCACCGACTCGGTGGGATCGGCCCAGGAGCCCTCGTCCAGGTGGCAATGCGAGTCGAAGAAGGTCACGGCGTCCCCCAGAGGCCCCGGAGGCCAAGCAGCACGTGCTCAGCCACCATCCGAGGGTTCACGTTGCGAATATGCGCCAGCTCAGCGTCCGAGATGAGCGCGAGGGCCTTCACCAGCGTCTCTGGCTCGAGGTGACCGCCGATGGGCGCCCGTGCGCGGAACGTCAGCGCCTCCGGCGGACGTCCAGCGGCCCTCAGCAGCGCGTCCCGGAGCCCCACCCGGAAGACGTCCAGCACCGCTGGAATCGTCTCCTTGTCCACGCTCATGGCCTCCGCCGTCGTCATGAGGGTGGAGGGAGACATCCGTGGAAGCTCGCCGAGGTTCCGCAGCCACTCCTCACGCAGGGCCCCGAGCGCCGGATTCGTCAGCGCGTCAGCCGCCGACAGCGAGCCCTCCGACATCGCCGCGAGCTCGTCGGCCGTCTCTGGGTCGAGGCTCTTCTCGCGGATGAGCCAGGCAGCCACCAGCTCGCGGCTCAGCGCCGTGAACCGAACCATCTGACAGCGGCTGCGAATCGTGACCAGCACCGCGTTGGGCTGAGAGGTCATGAGCAGAAAGACGTTTCGCGGCGCAGGCTCCTCCAACGTCTTCAGGAGCGCGTTGGCGGCCGCCTCGTGGAGCCGATCCGCCTCGTCGATCAGGATGACTCGTGCCGTCGCGTCGATCGGAGGGAAGCGCAGCGAGCGCGTGACCTCGCGTACCTGGGCGATCTTGATGAACTGCCCGTCGGGGGCCAGCGACACGAAGTCGGGGTGGTTGCCCTGGGCGATCTGGCGGCACGTACGACACTGGCCGCACCCGTCAGCTCCAGGGCTCCGGTCCTTGCAGTTGAGCCGCTGGGCAAAGCCAACAGCGACGCGCCGCTTCCCCACGCCCTCGGGACCTGCGAAGAGGTACGCGTGCGCGACTCGATCGCCGTCTTGTGCGCGGCGGAGCACGTCGAGAACGCCGTCATGACCCTGGACGCCAACGAACATGGGGGCGGTTGTAGAAGCTGCCGCCTCCGGTTTCAAGCCGGGCCTTCGCCGGCAGGCTGTCTCGGGGGCGCCCTCCCCCGGCATCAACCGCGGCCGGTCCCCCAGCCCGGCCGCACTGGGGGCTGGGGGTCGTTCCCTTGCACCAACCGCGGCCGGCCCCCCAACCCAACCGCACGGGGGTCTGCGGGTCGCTCCCCACGATGGGACACCCCGGTTGTTGACCGCCTGGCGGACCCGCGCGAAACAGCCACTTCATGAGCCTCCAAGACCGTTGCCCCGATTCCGCCCTCTCCACGGCGCGCAAGATCCACATCATGGGCCTCTGCGGAACCGCCATGGGGACCTTCGCTGGCATGTTGGCCGGACGTGGCTACGAGGTGCGCGGCTCCGACGCCGCCGCGTATCCACCGATGAGCGAGCAGCTCGAGGCTCAGGGGATCCCGCTCATGCTCGGCTACCGCCCCGAGAACCTCGACTGGGCGCCCGACCTCGTCGTGGTGGGGAACGTCATCCGCCGAATCAATCCGGAAGCCGAGGAGGTGGTGCGGCGCGCTCTGCCCTACGCGTCCTTCCCCGAGCTGTTCGGGCGGATGTTCCTCTCGGAGCGCCGCCCCGTGGTCATCACCGGGACCCACGGAAAGACCACGACAACCTCACTAACGGCGCACCTCCTGCGCGCGGCCGGCGGAGACCCCGGGCTCTTCGTGGGCGGGGTCCCTCGCGACTTCGGGCGTTCGTTCCTGCTGGGCGAGGGCGCGCACTTCGTCGTGGAGGGCGACGAGTACGACACGGCCTACTTCGACAAGGTGCCGAAGTTCGTCCACTACCGACCTGCCGTCGGGGTCATCAACAACATCGAGTTCGATCACGCCGACATCTACCCAGACGTCGAGTCCATCGAGCGCGAGTTCCGGCGCTTCGCCGCGCTCGTCGACCCTGCCGGGCGGCTCTTGGTCAACGGCAGCGACGAGCGCGCGCGGCGCGCCGCCGAGGCCGCGCGCTGCGCAGTGGAGCTGATCGGCACCGACTGGATGGCTCACGACGTAGAGCTGGGCGGCCTCGGGGCCAGCTTCACGTTGTGTCGAGGAGAAGAAGCGCTCGGGCGCTTCGAGAGCCCACTCCCCGGACTTCACAACGTGCACAACGCCCTCACGGCCCTGGCCGTGGTGCTCGGGGAGGGGGTCCGGGTCGAGGACGCTCAGCGTGGCCTCAGCAGCTTCTCCGGCGTCAAGAAGCGGCAAGAGGTGAAGGGCGTCGTGAACGGCGTGACGGTGATCGACGACTTCGCACATCACCCCACCGCGGTGCGTGAGACGGTTCGCGCGATCGCTGCCCGCTACCCCGCCGGGCGCCTCTGGTGCTGCTTCGAGGTCGAGTCCAACACCTCGCGTCGCAGGGTGTTTCAGGACGCATACCCACCGGCCTTCGAGGGAGCGCACGCCGTGCTCTTCTGCAAGCCGCTCGACAAGCCCGACAACCTCCCTCCAGCCGAGCGGCTCAGCCTCGAAGAGGTGTGCGAGAGCGTCAGAGAGCGCGGCATCCTCTGCGAGCTCATCCCCGAGGTGAGCGACCTCGTGTCATGGCTGGTGCCACAGCTGCAGCCTGGGGATACGGTCCTTGGCATGAGCGGTCGCCACTTCCACGGGCTCCACGGGCTCGTGCTCGCACAGCTGCGGGGGAACCTGAGCTAAGCCACTGAATCCGTTGCGAATATTTCCATTGACAGCCCCGGGGAGCGGACTTAGTGTCCCGCGGCTTGGAGGCCCAGATGTCCCGCGCTGCCGCTGCCAAGAAGAAGCCCGTCGAGTCCTTCTTCTGTAAGTTCCTGAACACAGAGGTCAGCGTGGTGAGCTGCGTCGACGGCTACGTGAACGCGAACTCGCTCAACATCAAGCACTCGCCGTGCTTCAAGTGTCCGATCGGCCTCAAGGTCCGGATGCAGTTCGCCTCCAACTGAGCGAGTCGTCCCACATCGCCAAAGCCTAAACTGGCCACAACGCAGCGCCCGCACAGGCGCAGCTGTGGTCGCTAGGCCAATGCCCGAAGCTGCCGTGCGGCTCGCAGGGCTGCCGCACCCCGTCTAGTAGAGAAGACCGATTCGCGCCTGAAAGGTGAACGCCGGACCCGCGGAGAGACCCGCTGCGGCGTGGTCGAGCCCGCCGAACGGGATCAACACGCCGGCGTCCACGTCGAAGCGGAGTCCGGCCCGCGTGCCACCCAGGCTCATCTGCTCATAGAACACGTTGAGGTCGAACTCGAGGCCGAGCGGGTTGTCTTTGCCCGGCGTCGACTCGGCCAGAATGGCGTGGGCGTAAAGCGCTGCGAGCGAGCCGCCGATACGGAGCCCGTCCACGTCGATCGGGGTCCACGTCACGCTCGGCCGCAGATAGAAGCTGTTGGACACCCCACCCAGGACCTCACGGTAGAGCAGCAGGTCGACGTGGTAGTCCCGGTGGAAGAGGAACTGGGTGATCTCGGTGTTGTCCCGAAGCCGGTCGCTCTGCGCGTAGGCGGCGTCGTCCGATGCCCGCCACGACTCCCCGTACGGGCCCATCGCTACATCGTCCCCGCTCGCGGCGCCGAAGTTGAGCTGGTAACGGAAATCCTGGTGTCGGACGTCCACCTCGAGCGCCCCGCCGAGCGCAAGGAAGTCCTTGTCGGACGCCGGATCCGTGAGGTTCTGAGTCTGCGACGCGGAGCCGACCACGCCGGCCAGCTCCAGCTCTACACGCACGTCGAGCTCCTTGGAGGGAGACCACAAGACCCGAACCCAGACGTCCGGGAGCCACAGGCTGACGCTCCGCGTTTGGAGCCGAAGGCAGTCATACGGCTGCAGGGCGGCGGCGCTGCACAGCGTGGCATCCGTGACCCCGGCGGACTCGAAGTCGTGGGTGGTGAAGGCGTTCCGAATCACGAAGTCGACCGCTGGTTTGCCCTCGGCGAGCTCCTTCTGTCGCGCCTCTTCCGCCAGCGCCCCGATCGGCCGCATGCCGACCGTGAAGCCCCAGTGGATCGCGTCATCGACGGAGCCGAAGTCCGAGGCCTGCCCGTAACCTCCAAGCTCGTCCCTCGTGGTCGCGCCCTCGTAGGGGCTGTCGAAGAACCACTCGGAGTGGACGCCGAACGCCTGCAGCAGCAGCGCCACGCGGTCCGTGGAGCTGCCGTAGTCGGAGTCGAGTCCGTCGCCGCCGTTCTTTACGATGCCCAGGCCAAAGTGGTCGGCCATGCGACCGGCGCTCAGGACGATGCCGTGAAAGAACTCCCACTCCAGCCAGAGCCGCTTGGCGGAGATCGCGGCATCTGCCGGAGCCTGGCCCTCGGCGAGGGCCGCTAACGTGACGTCCGCTCGCTCGCTGTGGAAGTCTGGTGTGCTGCCCAACACGAGGTTGTCGAGGATGTCCAAGGTGCCCCGAATCCGCATGAGCTGGCCGACACGGAAGGTGGGCTCGAGGCGCAGCCGCAGATTCGAAGAGGCCTGGAGCCCGTTCCCATCGTCGAGCGCCGCGTTGGCACCCAGCTCATCGATCGGCGTGACGAGCCCGCCGACACGAGCGTCCAGGTCTCCCTTACCGAAGAGATCGGCTCGGAAACGCAGGTAGCCATGGACGTCGAGGTCGAAGAACGTCTCGGGGGCTGGAGACACGACCGACTCGGGCGTCGCCGCTCCCGCCGTGACCGCCGTGACGAGCACGGCAAGGGCACTCGGGAGCGAATGAGAGGTCGCCATGGGCATGGGTCGCGCAGGATAGGGGGTGGGTCCAGGGCCGTCAACGCAAGCCCGAACCCATGACGCGAGCGGGCGGCGAGGAACTAGAAGTAGTACGTCGCGCCCACCTGGAACTGCGCGCCGAAGTTGAACTTATCCTCGGCGTCCAGGTTCTGCAGACCATCGCAGAAGCCGGTTCGTCCCGCCTCGCTCCGGAGGCACTGCGACGAGACCTCCGTCCCGCTGCCGATGTTCTTGAACACGGTGAGGAAGCGAGCGTCCGCGTTGATGGCGAAGTGGTCGCCGAGCTTCACTTGAACGCCGATGCCGGCCTGGCCGGCCACCTCGAACAGCGTGTGCTGGAACAACCCCTCGTAGTAGTCGAGCGTGGTGAAGTGGACGCCTACGCCCACGAGGGCGTACGGGTTGATGGGCGAGTCGGGGAACAGATAGAAGATGGGCGAGAGCATCACGGGCACCGTGTGCTGGGCGAAGTAGTTGTCGCCGTCCGCCGTCTGAACGTAATCGACGGACAGCTCCAGCCCCCAGTGCTCGGACACCATGCTGCGCAGCTGGATGCCGAAGCCCGGCATGGCCGAGTTCTCGATGTCCACGACGTTCAGCTTGGTGCCCTCGAGCGCCATGGTGTTGAATCGGAAGCCCACGCCCAGCAGGCCGCGCTGCGTTCTGCGCGGCGCGGGACGCTCCACCACGACGGTGCGCGGTGCCTCCTCGACGTAGACGACCGGCGGCGGGGGCGGCTGGACCACCACCACCGGGCGGCGATACACGCGAACTGGCGGCGGGTAGCTCGCGGATGCGGCACCGGTGGCCAGGGCCATGCCAAGGGACACGAAGAAGGAGAGCGGTCGGTTCATGGGGCAACCTCTCGGGCACCGGGCTTCCGGCTCATCAGGTCGGAGCCGTGGCGATGGGCACGTTTCTGACACGCGCGTTCCGGACACGACGCGGCTTGGACGACGCCTCTGATGCCTTATTCAACGCCCCGACGTCGGCAGCTCTCCGTGCCTCCGCTGCTGCGGCGGCCCACGGCCACGCTCGCGTTCGCTGCGGGAATTTTGCTGGTCTGGCAGTTCACGCTCACAACGCACGACGCCGAGAGCGCCGTCAGCGACCTCCTGGGTGTGGCCCCAACGCCCACGCTCTGGGCCGCCCTAGCGACCGTGGTCTTTGGCGCCACCTCATTGGCGTGGCTCATCGGCGTCCTCGGGTTGAGCCCTGCTCAGGCCGGCTTGGGCGTGGGGCGCCTCGGGCGCCACGTCGCGGCTTACCTGGGCCTCTGCGCGATCATGCTCGCGATCACCCTCGGTACCAGCTTCGCGCCGTCATTCGAGCGGGTCTACCCTCTCGCGCCCACGGGCGGTCCGCTGTGGTTTCTCACGTACGGTGGGGCGCTCTTCGCGACCGAGGTCTTCTTTCGCGGCCTGCTGCTCTTCCCCTTCGTCCCAGCCCTCGGACGCGGCGCCGCGCTCGTGGGCGTAATCCCCTACGTGCTGGTGCACGCCCATAAACCCCCAATCGAGGCGGCCGGAGCGCTCGCCGCCGGCCTGGTCCTCAGCTGGCTTGCCTTGTCATCCCGCTCGTTGTGGGGTGGAGTTGCGCTACACGTAGTCGTCGCCTTCACGATGGAGATCGCCGCTGTCTGATCCTCCGTACGAAAGAACTCATTCCCCTCCCTTGAAATGCCGATGCGTTGCCGCCAAATTACGGCCCCCTCGCCCGCGGGGAAGGGAACGAGGAAGCCAATAACCGCTGCCGGACGGGGACGTCCGGCGCCGCGCCCTGAGGAGATCCACATGGCCATCAAGCCACGCAAGCAACGCGATGTGAGCCTGGACAACGAGCCATTGACGCCAGAGGAGCTCGCCGAGTTCCGGGAGATCCTCCTCAAAAAACGCGCCGAAATCCTCGAGCAGAAGGACGAGCAGAACCGCAAGGTGCTCGAGGACGACCAGGAGAAGCTCCCGGACGAGGTGGACCTCGCGTCGGCCGAGTACGAAGCGGCCTTCGAGAATCGCCTCCGCGATCGCGAGAAGTACCTGCTGAAGAAGATCGACAAGGCGCTCGAGCGCTTCGACGAGGGCGTCTACGACGAGTGCGACAGCTGCGGCGCGATGATCGGCAAGAAGCGCTTGCTCGCACGCCCCGAGGCCACGCTCTGCATCGTCTGCAAGGAGGAGCAGGAGCAGGTCGAGAAGGGCTTCGTGAAGCCGCGCCTCCAACGTGAGGAAGAGTTCACCTTCTGAGGCACCGCGCGCGCCCCCGAGCTGCCGGCGTCACGTGAGCCGGACGCTCCGGCTCAGAACATCCGGGCCGACGCCGGATGGGCGCGAAAGCGGACGAACACGGTGAGATCCGGCAGGCGCCCCAAGCTCCAGGCGCCCAGATTGCCGATCTGCGCGCGACCCGTCTCCCGCAATTCCAAAGCCAGGGCCAACGCGAACGCCCCGCCCGGCCCGCCTGCCGCGCCGAGCGCGACGGCAGAGGCTACGTTGGGAGCGACCACCGCCTCCACGAGCTCCGGGCTCGCTCGGAAGTCGAGCACCCGACCCGCGGGCAGGCCCACGCCGGGCGGCCGGATCTCCACGGTGCCCTTGGCCACAGCCGTCACGAAGCACCCCGCCGGCGGACACTCTCCGGTCCGCCCGGCCCGCAGTGGCCGCAAGACGTCGCCGAGCCAGGCGAGCATGTCCTCCACGCTCACTTCGCCGTTCCCCACCACGACAGCCGTCCGAATCAAGTCCCCGGTGGCCTGCGTCACGTCGCTGGTCTCCTCGTCGTCCCCGCCGTAGGGAGGCGCCGCTGCGGGTGGGGTCGGTTGACCCCGGCGCCGCGACGGACTTAGGATACGTGGTTCTCGGAGGCCCTGTGAGCAAGAAGTTCCCTGACTACATCCCGCCGACCAAGATCGCCTACGTATCCGGGCGACCGGCGGCGCTCCACCTCCGCAAGTGCAAGCTCGTACTGGAGCGTGAGGACGGCCAGACGTCGGAGTACATCTTCGACCAGAACAACATCGCGATCGGCGCGATGGAGGACAACGACCTGGTCATCGAGGACGAAACGGCCTCGCGGTACCACTGCCGAATCTTCCAGGACGAGAACTCCTACCTCGTCCAAGACCTCGGCTCGACCAACGGCACCTTCGTGAATCGCGTGCGAATCAAGGAGGCCTATCTCAAGCCCGGCTGCACCGTCACCGTCGGCAAGACGGACATCAAGTTCCAGTCGCTGGACGAACGGGTCGAGATCCTGCCCTCGAACCGCGAAGCCTTCGGGAGCATCGTGGGCAAGTCCCTGCGAATGCGAGAGATCTTCGGCATCCTCGAGAAGATCGGCCCCACCGGAGTCACGGTGGTCATCGAGGGCGAGACCGGCACGGGCAAGGAGGTGGTGGCTCGCACCATCCACGAGTGCTCCAAGCGCGCCAAGGGACCGTTCGTGGTCTTCGACTGCGGTGCCGTCCCGGAGAACCTGATTGAGTCCGAGCTCTTCGGCCACGAGAAGGGGTCGTTCACCGGCGCCATCATGGCTCGGCAGGGCCTCTTCGAGATGGCGCAAGGCGGCACGATCTTCCTCGACGAGCTCGGTGAGCTCAACCTCGACCTTCAGCCCAAGCTCCTTCGGGCGCTCGAGCAGCGCGAGATCCGACGAGTCGGGTCCAACAAGCCGATCAAGGTGGACGTGCGGGTCATCGCGGCGACCAACCGCAACCTCGAGGAGGAGGTTCGGGCGGGCCGGTTCCGAGAGGACCTCTTCTATCGACTCAGCGTGGTCCGCCTGGTGCTGCCGCCGATGCGCGAGCGCCGGGAAGACCTGCCGCTCCTCGTGAAGCACTTCCTGCGCAACGGCAGCTTCAACCGGGAGGGCACCGGACGTGTGCGCATCAAGGGCATTTCGCGCGACGCGTTGGACTGCCTCATGAGCTATCGGTGGCAAGGCAACGTCCGCGAGCTCGTCAACGTGATCGAGCGTGCCTGCAGCTTCGCCGAGACCGAATACATCCAGCCGGAGGACCTGCCCGAGCACATCTCGGGGATCGGCCTCATGCCACGTCGGGTGGCTGCGGCGGCGCCCACCGAAGAGCAAGCGCTCGAGACCGGGGAACAGACGTCGAGCGGCGCGCTGGATCTCGCGGGATTTCAGCCGCCGGTCACCAGCATGCCGGTACCGGCGATGGCGATCCCCACCAACCTCCCCAGGACCTTCAAAGAGGCCAAGGAGGAGTGGGTCGGAGCATTCGAGCGCGACTACATCCTGAACCTGTTGAAGAAGAACGACCTCAACATCTCCCACGCCGCGAAAGAGGCGGAGATCGACCGGAAGTACTTCCGGAAGCTGATGAAGAAGTACGGCGTGGACGTTCAGGGAGCCAAGGACGAGGAGGACGAAGAGGCCTGAGCGGCCCCGGCGCCGCGTTACGGCGGGCAGTCCGGGTCGGCGCCGTTCAACAGGCCGTCGCAGTCGTTGTCGAAGGCGTCGCCGCATAGTGGGGCGCCCACCTCGGCCACAGGCCCGATATCGCCGTTGCAGGCCCCGGCGTCGCACAGCCCAGTACGACAAATCGCCGGCGCCACGGTGACGTCCGTCGCGCCCGGGAAGTCATAGCACACCCCTCCCGTCACACCGGTCCAGTTGGTCTTGCTGGTGCCCGGCACGCACTTCATGCAGTCAGCCGTGGTGGACTGCGAGGCGCCCTCCAGGACGCACGCCGCGCCGATGAAGCACTTCCCGTCGTCGATGAGGCAACCGCCGAGCCCGTCGCAGCTCCGGCAGTCCTCCGCGCAAGCCTGACCCGCCGTGCCGGTACAAGTCCCGGTGGCGCACTGATCGTTGAACGTGCAGGCATCGCTGTCGTTGCAGGGGCTCCCATTCGCGACCGACGCCGAAGTACACACCGCGGACGCGTTGCATGTGCTCACCGTGCAGGCGTTGCCGTCGACGTCGGTGCACGGCGTGCCCACGATCTTCGAGGTGAAGGCGGTCCGAGTGGTCGCCGGCACGCACTGCTGGCACTCGTTGGCCGGATTCGGGGCGTTGGCGTCGTAGCATTGGTCGCTGACGAGGCACTTATCCGTCTTGACGGTGTGCTGGCAGCTGCCGCTCCCGTCGCACAGGTCGTCCGTGCACGTCTTGCCGTCCGAGGTGCACGCGACGCCGGCGGCCACGTTGGACCATGCGCTCGCGTTCTTCGTGTTGTCGCAGACGAGGCAGGGGTTGTCGGCCTTCTTCGTCCCATTGGCGTAGCAGGCGCCGTCGATGATGCACCCGCCCGCATAGCTCTGGTTGACGCAGCTGCCCGTCCCATTGCAGGTCGACTCGGTGCACGCCAACCCGTCGCCGACGCAGGGCGTGAGGTTAGGCTTCGAGGCGTAGCCGGTCTTGTTTACGGCAAACTGACACGAGCGACACTCAGCGGTCGGATCGGGGCTGCCCTCCGTCACACAGAGCCCGGAGATGAGGCACCCCGTCGAGACCGGGTGAGTGCAGGAGCCATTGGTGCAGACGTCGGAGGTGCACGTGATGCCATCTGAGTCACAAGCCGTGTTGTTCGCCTTCGCTTGCTTCCCGCAGTTGAACGAGGTTGCCCCCGTGGAGTTGCACTTCGGGTTGTTGCAGATGTCCGCCTGAGCCGAGCAATCCGCGGCGGCGCCAGCAACACACGCGCCTGCTGTGCAGGTGTCGTTCACGGTGCAGCCGCTCCCGTCCGCGTCGCAGCTCGTCCCGTTCGGCCGGTTGGAGAGCTGAGTCGTCGTCGTGCCGGGGATACACGCCTTGCAGGGGGATGCGGCAGGCCCTGCCCCGGCCTCGTAGCACGTGCCCGAGACCAGGCACGTGTTGGCCTTGAGCGGGTGAGTGCACGTCGAGCCGTCGCAGACGTCTGTGGTGCAATCGAGGCCATCGGCGGTGCACGCCGCGCCGTTCTGGGCGAAGTGATTGCAGCCGCCCGGCGGGATGCAGATGTCGATAGTGCACGGGTTCGAGTCGTCACAACCGAGCGCCCCGCTGCCCACGCACGTCCCCTGACCGTCGCACTTGTCCGTGGTGGTACAGGCGTTTCCGTCTGCGCAAGTGTCGGTCGCTGGGCGGTCCGACCACTGGCTGGTGGACTTCGACGGCTGACAGCTCTCGCATTGCTTGTCGGGGTTCTGCGCACCGGTGGCCACGCAAGTGCTGGCAATGAAACAGCTGCCTGCCTTGATCGGATGCGTGCAGACCGTGCCCGCGCACACGTCGTTGGTGCACGTCGCGCCGTCGTCCTGGCACGCCAAGCTGTTGGCCACGTGGGCGCAGCCGTCGATGGTCGCATTCGCGGGGCTGCACGAGTCGGTGGTGCACACCTCGCCGTCGTCGCAGGGGTTCGTGTCACCCTTGCACTGGCCGCTGGCACATGCGTCGTTGAGGGTGCACTTGTTGCCGTCGCTGCAGAGCGTGCCGTTCGCACGCGGGCTCCAGGCCGTGGTGGCCGAGGTTGGCGTGCAGATACGGCAGGGATCCTCGGGGTGGGGTTGCGCCGCGCTGTAGCACACGCCATCGATGAGGCAGGTGCTGGGCTTCAACGAGGTGTAGTTGCAGGTCACGCTGGGCCCGCCGCCCCCGATACACTTGTCGATCGTGCAGTCCTTGCCGTCATCCGGGCAGGACGAACCGGACCCGGAACAGTTGCCGACGGCGTCGCACTTGTCGGCGTTGCTGCAGTCGTCCCCATCGTTGCACGTGGTCCCGCTCGGGCGCGGAGTGAACGACGAGGTCGACGTGGCCGGCACGCATGTCTGGCAGTCGCTCTGCGGACTGAGCGTGCCGCTGGTGTAGCAGACACCGCTGACGAGGCAGTTGTTGGCTTGAAGCGTATAGGTGCACGTGCCATCGCCCGCGCAGGCGTCGGTGGTGCACCCGAGTCCGTCGGACGTGCACGTGTAGGGCGTCCCCTGGCAGGAAGAGGTCTCTCCGCCGGAGCACTGGTCGTTCTTGCTGCAGAGGTTCCCGTCGTTGCAGGTGACGCTCGTGGGCTTACCAGTCACGGAGCACACGGCCGAGTTCTTGTCCGCGCCGCAGACCATCACCCCGGTGTTCTGGCAAACACCGCTGCCCCTGGTGCACGAGCTGCCGAGCGTGCCGAACTCCTCGTCCGTCTGGCCGCTGCAGTCGTTGTCAAGGCCATCGCAGTGCGCGCCGGCGGTCTCGTTCACCACGTAGTTCGGAAGGGACTGGTACGAGCAGACCCACCCCGAGGGGCCGTGGCAGTCCTCGAGGAGCCCTGCACAGACCCCCTGCTGGTTGCAATTTCCCGGTGGGAGGACCGTGTCGGCTTCATCGACTACGCCGTCGCAGTCGTTGTCTAGCCCGTCACACGTGGTCTCCACGGCCTCGTACTGCGAGACGCCGACGTAGTTGCACTGCCACTCGCCGTCACCGTCACACGTGGCGACGACGTTCTGGGTGTTGCAGAGCCCCTCGAGCTTGCAGGTGACGTCAGGGGCGACAATGCCGGCGACGTCGTCGACGGTGCCATCGCAGTCATCGTCGAGCAGGTTGCAGAGCTCTTCGGTGTTACGAGGTGCGGTGCCGTCGGGCATCGTCGAGCAGGTGGCGGTGCCGTTCCCCAGCTTCGAGCACTGGACCACGCCCGCCGGGCCGTTCCCGCACTTCCCGACCCCCTGGCAGCTGGCTCCGAGCACGACCTTTGCCCCCGTGACCGGGTTCGTCCACGCGATCCCCTCGTCGGTGACCCCGTTGCAGTCGTTGTCACTGGCGTCGCAGATCTCGGCCTTGTGCTCCGGCGCGGTCCCGTCGGCGTTGGACGAACACGTGGCCTTCTTCGACGTGGGGGAACACACGACCTGACCCGGGCCACAATCACCGAGCCCCTCGCACGTCCCGCCGAGGCCCACGGCGCCCTGTACCGGGTCAGCGTAGGTCAGCCCGTCATCCGTGGTCCCGTCGCAGTCGTTGTCCTTGTGGTCGCAGATCTCCGGGCTGGTCGCCGGCGCGGTGCCGTGGACGTCCGTCGAGCAAGTCGGCTCCTCGGCCTCGCTCGAACACACCACCACACCGGCGCCACACTCGCCCACGCCGTCGCACGGCCCGCCGATCACCGATCCCTGGTAGTTGACGTCGTCGTCGGTGTCCCCGTCGCAGTCGTTGTCCTTCTGGTCGCAGACCTCGATGAGCACCCCGGGCGACGTGCCATCTGAGTTCGTGGAACAGGTGGTGTTACCGGCCTCGCCCGCGGCAACGGAGCAGATCACCGTCCCGGCGCCGCACTCACCCACACCATCACACGAGGCGCCGAGCGGCCGCGAAGCGCCCAGCTCGTCGATCCAGACGAGCCCGTCGTCCGCCACGCCGTCGCAGTCGTTGTCCTTGCCATCGCAGATCTCGACCGAGGCAACCCAGGCAGACCCGTCGGGATTCGTGGAGCAGGTGGCGTGCGTGGCCCCCGCTGTGGCCGTGCACTCCACCACGCCGACACCGCACTCGCCGGTGCCGTTGCATGACTGCCCGAACAGCAGGCCGGACCACACAAGATCCTCGTCGGCGCTTCCGTCACAGTCGTTGTCCTTGCCGTCGCAGCGTACCTCGACCTCGGGGTCGTAGGACGCGAAGTCGTAGGCACACACCCAAGTCCCGGCCGTGCACGTGGTCTTGATCTCGGCGGCGTGCGCGAGGCACTCGCCCTTCTGAAGGCAGGTGGTCTTGTCACGCGGCAACGAGTGTCCGTCCACCACGCCGTCGCAGTCGTTGTCCACGTTGTCGCAGAAGGCCTGAGCGACCCCGCCGCCCTCGGCCTCGGGGCTCACCTGGTCGAGCCCGGAACACCAGAGCTTGGACGGGTCGGCCGGGTCGCACACCACCTCACCACCGACGCAGGCGCCTGTGCCACACTGTGCGCCCTTGCCGAGCACGATCTCGCTCCCATCGGCGGCAGGGTGGTTCTCGATCCACTCGAAGTCTTCGTCGACTGCTTCGTCGCAGTCCTCATCGAGCCCGTCGCACGCCGACTCGGCAGCCGGGGGGACGTGGTAGTCCACGCAGATGACGGCGACGTCCTTGTCCTTCGCCTGCTCCTTTGCCGCGGCGGGCGCGAGCGTGGCCAGCAGTCCGTGGCTGCAGACCTCGACCCCCTGGTTGAGCTCGAGGAGGCACTCCCCGTGGGGATGCTCGGGGTTCACGCATGCCTTCCCGCCCCCGGGGTTCCCATCGTCGATGAAACCGTTGCAGTCCTGGTCAACACCATCGCAGACCTCTGCGCGCCACGGGTGGATCGCCGGATCCGCGTCGTTGCAGTCCACATCGGCGAGGTACCCGTCCTCGTCCTTGTCGTCCCCAGCGTCGCAGCTGATGTCGCCGAGCGCGCAGTCCTGGTCGACGCCGTCCCCGCACTTCTCCGGGGCTCCCTTGAAGACCTGCTCCCCATCCGGTGAGGTGGGTGGGCAGTCCTTTGCCGAGCTGTCCTTGAAGGTGTCGAAGTCGGTGTCGTCGGCGTCGCAGATGGTCGGGGTCCCATCGCAGTCGAAGTCGCACGCCGAGGCCAGCGCCGCGCCTGTCAGCGCGGCGGCCACGGCCGGATCGCAGCAGCCGACATACGTGGAGCCGCGGAACACCTTCGAGTCGTACTCGTTGCAGTCGTCGCCGTCGCTGGAGAGTTGTCCGTCGCCGTCCCAGTCCCCGTCCCACGAGCCGCAGTCAGCGACGTCTTCGTCGACGTCCTCATCGCAGTCGTCGTCGATCTGGTTGCAGACCTCGACCGCCCCGTGGTGGATGTTCTTGTCGTCGGGACCGCAGTCGTTCTCGTTGGGATCCGCGTCGCCGTCCCGGTCGGGGTCCACGCAGTCCGCGATCTTGTCGCCGTCCAGGTCGGCCGCGCTGTCGTCCGTGGTGCCGTTGCAGTCGTTGTCTTTGCCATCGCACACCTCGGGCGCACCCGGGTAGATGAGCGGGTCGCCTTGCGAGCCACAGGCCGCCTCTTCGCAGTTGGCGCGCAGGTCGCCGTCGTCGTCCTCGCAGGCGTCCAGTTTCCCGTCGCAGTTGTAGTCGAGCGCCGCGCCGCCGCCAGCTACACAGGGGACACAGCTCGGGACGTCTGCCAGAGGGCTCGAGGTGGCGCCGGTGCCCGGCGTGTCGTCGCAGTCAGCGGTGGCCGAGCCAGCGGGACAGCAGCCGTCGATCTGGCAAGAGACGAATCCGTCTTCGTCGGCATCGCACTCCGCGTGATGCGCGAGCAGCCGAACTTGGACCAGCGCCTTCTCGGAGACGCGCACCACACCAGACCAAGACGCCATCGTGCGCGGGCCAGCCAGACCGCGGATGAGCAGGTAGGCGTCACGGACGGTCCCAGAGGTGACGTCAACGACGAATGGGCTCGCGCTGATATCTATGGTCCCGAGATTGAACTCGGCTACAGCGGGCTGGAGCGGGGACTTGCTGAAGCGGCCATCGACCACCTCGCCCAGCGTGACCACCAGTCGCTCGATGCGGGGGTCGGTGACTTCGGCTGAGATCGACAGATACAGGGTGGGGAACACCTCGTTGTCTGCGCAGCTCGCGACCAAGGCGAGGCCCGACAAGAGGCGAAAAAAGAATCGCGATAGAACGCGCTTCGACGGCTTGCTCACGAGCTTGACTCCCACCCGGTCCAAGTGACGGCCGCACGCTTCCAACGGCCGTGCGTCGAGCGAGTATACGACCCCCACCATGGCCGATCAAAGACGACGGCCGTGACGGACTCGAGTGAGAGCATGGTACCCGGTAGGGGAATCGAACCCCTGCTTTCGGCGTGAGAGGCCAACGTCCTGACCGCTAGACGAACCGGGCATTTTTTCAAGTCGACCGCGGGTATCTCCGCGCTCACAGAACAGGTTCACCGCCGGACGGCGGTACCCTCGAAACGAACAAAGTACCCGGTAGGGGACTCGAACCCCTGCTTTCGGCGTGAGAGGCCAACGTCCTGACCGCGAGACGAACCGGGCATGGTTCGGGGACTAGGATTCGAACCTAGATTTACGGAGTCAGAGTCCGCAGTCCTGCCGTTAGACGATCCCCGAGCATCTCCGGTTACTCCGGAGCTGCGTGCGGCGTTATGTAGCGACGCGGTACCGCCCTGTCAACGGGTTTTCCCGCCCCCAGGTGTATCGAAACCGCCCATCGGCGCGGGTTCTGGCCCGCGCCGAGACGCAACTCAGCCGAAGGTCTCTTTGGTGGTAACGGCGGCTGCCTCGGTGGCAGCAGCGGTTCCGCCCGAATCCGGCAGCAGCTCGATGATGGCCATGTCCGCGGCGTCGCCCTTACGTGGCCCGAGCTTGTAGATGCGCGTGTAGCCGCCCGGGCGCTCCTTGAAGCGCTCCGCGTACTCCGAGAACAGCGTGCTGATCACACCCTTGTCCGCGATGTAGCGCGCGGCGAGGCGACGGTCGTGCAACGTCCCGCGCTTCGCATAGGTGATGACCCGATCGGCGACCGCGCGAAGCTCCTTGGCCTTCGGGACGGTCGTGGTGATCCGACCGTGCTGCAGAAGGCTCGTAACCAGGTTCTTCAGCAGCGCCTTGCGGTGCGAGTGGGTGCGGCCGAGTTTCCGGCCCTTGTTCAGGTGTCGCATGATTCCATTCTCCGTCTAGTCCCCGTTGGGACTCAGGCGTTTGCTGCTGCGGCTGTGGGGCGGCGCTCCGGGTCCCACCCGTCGAGCTTCATGCCCAGCGAGAGGCCCATCTCCGCAAGGATCTCTTTGATCTCCTTGAGAGACTTCCGGCCGAAGTTCTTCGTCTTGAGCATCTCGGCCTCGCTCTTCTGGACGAGGTCTCCGATGAACTTGATGTTCGCGTTCTGGAGACAGTTCGCCGAGCGCACGCTGAGCTCGAGCTCATCGACGGTGCGGTACAGGTTCTCGTTGAAGCGCGGCTCCTCGCGGGACTCTTCCCGGCGGGGCTCCTCGACGGCCTCATCAAAGTTGATGAAGACCTGGAGCTGCTCCTTCACGATCTTTGCGGCCAGCGCCAGCGCGTCCTCGGGGAGGATGGAGCCGTTGGTCCAGATCTCGAGCGAGAGCTTGTCGTAGTCCGTGCGCTGCTTCACACGCGCATTGGTCACACGGTAGTTCACGCGCGAGATGGGTGAGAAGATCGCGTCGATGGGGATGCTCCCCACCGGCGCGTTCGGGTCCTTGTTCTCGTCCGCGGCGCGGTAACCACGACCCTCGCGAACGACGAACTCCGCGGAGAACTTCCCGCCGTCAGCCACCGTGCAGATGTGCAGCGTGGGGTTCAGGACGTGGATGCTGTCGTCGGCTTCGATGTCGCCAGCGGTGACGACGCACGGTCCTGTCTTGTTGATACGCGCCGGCTTCGGGCCCGTGCCGTGCATCGAGAGCTGAACCTCCTTGAGGTTCAGGATGATGTCCGTCACGTCCTCAGCCACATCCGGGATGGCGGAGAACTCGTGCACCGTACCCTCGATCTGGACGGCCGTGATGGCGGCGCCGCGGATCGAGGACAGGAGAACACGGCGCAGCGCGTTGCCAAGAGTGAGCCCGAAGCCGCGC
>SXGT01286529.1_pt1 | contig 32600 bp, 18 predicted proteins | sample 3176221 | NCBI WGS metagenome assembly SXGT01 (sample SAMN11356862, study PRJNA531348) | freshwater metagenome | isolation source: freshwater sample F1-120 | place: China: Fuxian Lake, Yuxi | collected 2017-12-25
CTCTACCGCGCCTACGGCGCCTACTGGATGCAATGGGGCCGCAAGGCCGTGGAGCCCGCGGGTGAAGCGCGCTCCAACGTCGATGTGGCGCAGGCGCTGGCCAAGCGCATGGGCCTCACCGACACGATCTTCGCGCTCTCGCCGCAGGACACCGCGCGCGAACTGTTCAAGGGCTCGACCGGTCCCGCGTCCAAGGCGGATCCGGAAAAACTCTTCGCCGGCGAGCCGATCCACATAGCCCACGATTGGGACGGCCAGCCGTTCAAGACGCCCTCGGGCAAGCTCGAATTCTTCTCCGAGCAGCTCGCCGAGCAGGGCTTGCCGCCGATGCCCGACTGGGTGCCCGATCCGGTCGAGACAGCAGAAGCCGGCAAGTGGCCGCTGCGCCTGCTGACGGCGCCCGGCTACTTCCAGGCGCACACAGCCTTCTCCGGCGTCGGTTTCCTGCGCAATCGCGAAGGCAAGCCCTTCTGCATCCTGCACCCGGAGGACGCGAAGAAGCGCGGCCTGAAGGACGGCGACCAGGTCCGCGTTTTCAACGATCGCGGCGAGATCGGCCTGTTGCTGCAGGTCGTCGACGAAGTGCAGCCCGGAGTCCTGCTCGTCCCCGGCCAGCGCCCGACCGGCGAAGCCGTGTTCGGCACGATCAACATGTTGTGCTCGGACCGTTACACCGACATGGGCGAAGGGGCGACCTACCAGAGCACTTGGCTCGAGGTCGGCCCGTGGAAAGCCGCAAACGAGCTCGCTGCCGAGTGAGTCACGCGCTCGCGTCGTGGGAGTTTACGCCCGACGTAAACAAACTTACGTCGGGCGTAAACCGATTCGGGGCCGCTCGGACCCCTGGCAATGGGGCACGCGCTGGCGTCGGCGCGCCAGCCCGGTTAGGGTTGTGTGATGCGGCACACCCCCCCGATGGCTCGCAGGAACGCACGGCGTGCGCTTGCGTGGCTCTTCACTGTCCCTTGGCTGTCAGGCGCGTGCGACTACGCCGACACGGTCGCGGGCACCGACATTGGCACGGCCTCCGACGGCGTGGTCCCCGCCGATGGCACGCCCGGCGAGACGAACGGCGCCGAGGTGCCCGACCCGTACGCGCCCGATCCGCGCGGCCCCGAGCACGTCGTCCTGCGCCGCCTCAACCGCACGGAATGGGCAAATACGGTGCGCGATCTGATCGGCACGCGGCAGGATCTGGCGCACGATCTGCCCGCCGACGACCTGGGCTATGGCTTCGACAATATCGCGAGCGTGCTCACGCTCTCGCCGCTCCACCTCGAGCTCTACGAGCGTGCGGCCGCGCTGCTGGCGCACGAGGCCCTGACGCCGCCGATCACGGCGCCGCTGTTCTTGCGGCTCGAAGCCGAGACGGCCGAATCCGACGACCCCTACGGGCAGGTCGCGGGCGACTTCTACTTCCTCGGATCCGGCGGCGGCCTCACCGCCGACGTCGACGTTCCGCGCGCCGGCCACTACGTCTTCGAGGCGCGCGCGTTCGAGGACCACGCCGGCGCCGAGAGCGCCCTCATGGCGTTCATGATCGATGGTCTCCCGGTCGGTAGCGTCTCGGTCACCGCCCCTAACAAAGGCGCGGCCGCGGTCTACAGCGTCGAGGTCGACGTCACGGCAGGCCGCCACGCGCTCGGGGTCGCGTTCGCGAACGACTTCTACGAGCCGCCGGCCGACCGCAATCTGAGCGTCGATTACTTTGGGCTGCGCGGGCCGGCGGTGCTCGATGTCCTCGCCGAGACGGCCTGGGGTCGCGTCGTGCCGTGTGACCTTGCGGCCATGGTGGCCGAGGATGCGGCGTGCGCCGAGACGCTGGTCGCGCAGCTCGCCTATCGCGCGTGGCGGCGGCCGGTCACACCGGCGGAGCTGGCGGCGCTGCTCGCGTTCTTCACGGCGGCGCGCGCCGAGGGGACGCCGTTTCTCGAGGCGCTCGAGCTGCCCGTGCGCGCCATCCTCTTGGCCCCGCATTTCCTCTTCAAGGTCGAGCATCCGCTGGCGGCCGGCGCGACCGTGCCCGAGCCGCTCGATCCGTACGAGCTGGCGACGCGTCTTGCGTATTTTCTCTGGAGCTCGATGCCCGATGACGCGCTGCTCGCGGCGGCCAGCGACAGGCGCTTGGCGAACGTCGCGGGGATCGCGACCGAGGTCACGCGCATGCTGGCGGATCCGAAGGCGCGCGCGCTCGTCGACGACTTCGCCAGCGAGTGGCTCTACGTGCGCGACATCGCGAATGTCTTCCCCGATCAGACCGCCTTTCCCGAGTTCGACGAGGACCTGCGGAGCGCGATGATCGGGGAGATGCAGCGCTTTCTCGCGACGTTCTTCCGCGACCCGCGCCCGGTCCGCGAGCTGCTCACGGCCAGCGACACGGTCGTCAATCAGCGCCTCGCGGAACACTACGGATTGCCGCTGCAGTTGGCCGATGCGGAAACGTGGCAGACGGTCGAGCTGGCCGACGTGCCGCGGCGGGGCGTGCTCGGGAAGGCGGGGATCATGACGGCGCTGTCGACGCCGTTTCGGACGTCGATCGTGCGACGCGGCAAGTGGGTCCTCGGGCAGCTGCTGTGCGCCGAGCCGCGGGCGCCGCCGGCGGATGTGCCGAGCTTGCCGACCGCCGATGGGGGCGCGCCGACGACGTTGCGCGCGATGATGGAGGCGCACATGACCGAGGAGCGCTGCCGGAATTGCCACGAGTCGATGGATCCGATCGGGTTTGCGCTCGAGCCCTATGACGGGATCGGCGCGTGGCGCACGACCGACAACGGCTTTCCGATCGATGCGACCGGGCGGCTGCCGAGCGGCGAGTCGTTCGACGGGCCGGTGGCGCTGGCCGCGACGCTGGCGGGCGATCCGCGGCTCGATGCGTGTGTCATCGAGAAGCTGTTCGTGTATGCGCTCGGACGCGGCGTGCGGCTGTCGGATCGGGACGCGCTGACGGGCCTCGCGAGCGGGTTCGCGGAGGCGGGCACGGCGCTTGGTGCGCTCGTCCGGCTCATCGCGACGAGCGATACGTTCCGCATGCGCGGGGTGCCAGCAACGAGCGACGAGGTGACGCCATGAGCTTGCAAGTCGGACGGCGTGCATTCTTGGGCGGCGCAGGGGTGGCGCTCGCGCTGCCGTTTCTCGAGTCCCTTGGCTTCTCGCGCATGCATCGAGCGCGGGCCGCCGGCGAGGGCACGAGCCCGCGTCGCCTCGTCTTTGTGTACGCGCCGAACGGCATGCACATGCCGTCGTGGACCCCGAGCGCCGCGGGCGACAGCTATGAACTCCCGTTCATTTTGGCGCCGTTCGCCGACGTGCGCGCCGATCTCACGGTCGTGACCGGGCTCGCGAATCGGCCGGGTGAGCCGGACCAGATCGGCGACCACGCAGCCGGCACCGGCGCGTTCCTGAGCTGCCACCACGTCTACAAGACCGAGGGCGACGACATCGAAAATGCCATGTCGGTCGACCAGCGCGCGGCCGCCATGCTCGGGGCCACGACCCGCCTCCCGTCGCTCGAGCTCGGGCTCGAGGGCGGCGGCTCGGTGGGCGGTTGCGACTCGGGCTATTCGTGCGCCTATGCGCGCAACATCGCGTGGGCCGGACCCAAGACGCCGATGCCGAAGATCACGCGGCCGCGGGTCGTCTTCGATCGCCTCTTCGCCGGGGTCGATGGGACGGCGAGTGCGGCCGTGAACGAGAGGCGCCAACGCCAGCGCAAGAGCATCCTCGACTGGGTGCGCGGCGAGGCGACGACACTGAAGGGGCGGCTCGCGTCTGATGATGGACAGAAGCTCGACGAGTACCTGACGGGGATCCGCGAGCTCGAGGCGCGCATCGACGCGACCCAGGCGGCGCCCGTCTGCGTGGCGCCCGAGCGAGCGATCTACGAGGGGGCAGGGGGGGATGCGGCCGGCGAGGTCGACGTGGCGGTGCAGAGCGCGCTCATGCGCGACCTGATCGTGACCGCGTTCCGCTGCGACATCACGCGCGTCGTGACGTTGATGCTCGCGAACGCGGGCTCGGGTCGGACCTATACGTGGCTCGATCCGACCGTCACCGGCGGGCATCACGACCTCTCGCATCACCAGGACGACCCCGAGAACTTCCGGAAGCTCGAGATCATCGATCGCTGGGAAGCGGGCGAGGTCGCGGCGCTGGTGAGGGCCCTTGGGGCGGGAGGCGCGACCGAAGCAGGCGGGCGGCGCCTTCTCGACGATACGCTCGTCTACTTTTCGAGCGAGGTATCCGACGGCAACGCCCACAACCACGACAACCTGCCGGTGCTTCTGGCGGGTCAACTCGGGGGCGCGGTGAGGACCGGTCGGCACCTGCAACTCGGCTCCGAGACGCCGCTCGCGAACCTGTTCGGGACGATCCTGTCGGCGGTCGGAGCCGACCCGAGTGGCTTCGGCGACGACCCGTCCGGACTCATCGACCTCCGCTGACAAGCGGTCGCCAGCGCGTTGTCACCGCGGTGCGGGCGCGTCCGGCGTCGGCGGAAACGGCACGGGCGTGAACCGGGTCGGGGTGCCGAAGTCGGCGTTGGGCGCGACGTAGGCCACGCCGTGGCGGTAGTCGAAGACGATCGTGAACTGGCGCAGGACCTCGTTGCCGAGGCTCGCATCGATCGTGGTCAGCGCGTTGAAGCCCGCCTTGGTGGTCGGTTGGCGGGCGACCACGTCCCGGAGCTCGCAGCGGGCGCACCATTGGAGGTGCCCGACGACCCCGAGCTTGGCGGGGATGGGGCCGCCGATGCCGTAGCCGGTGAGCTGCTCGGGGCGGCCGGCGAAGACGCGCCCGATCGCCGGATGCGCCAGGAACGCCGTGAGGATCGTGAGCGCGGTCCGATCGCCGGTGTCGAGGAGCACCCGCGCCGGGACGCCGTCGATCACCGCGGCGACCACGGGCTTGTCGGCGACGAGCGTGAAGGGCACGCGATCGAAACCGGCGACCTCGGCGGGCTGCACGTCCTCCGTGAACGTGAGGCGGCCGATGGCGGGATCCGCCGGATCGACCGCAAATTCGATGCGCGCCGCGTAGCGCGCGAGGACCTCGAAGCCGAAGAGCCCGTCGAACGCCGCGAAGCCGAAGGCGCGCTGGATCGGGGACGTGTCGAGGACCATGAACTGCTGATCGGGCAGGAGCAGCGCGCCGATGCGAAAGCGGGCCACGCGCGTCCGCGCATACGAAACGGCCGCCTCGCCGGCGCCGGTCGCCCTCCCCGCGGGCTGGGTTGCGAGCCCGAGCCGCGCCGCGACCTGCGGCGTGAGCGCGTTGGCGCCGCCGGTGTCGAACGCGAAGCGGAAGGGGCCCGCGTCGTCGATGAAGGCGTCGACCCAGATCCGGTTGTCGATGAGGCGAAACGGGACCGAGACCCCGCGCGGCGCCGCGGGAGCTGGGTCGTCGGGTGTCGCGGCGACAGGGCGCGGGGGGCCGCAGGCGACGAGAAACGCCGCGACGAACGCCGCGAGTCCGGTGGACGCTGAGGGTCGTTCGGACATCAGTCGGGCGTGAGCTGCGGGAGGAGCCGGAGGCCTCCAGCCTCGAGCAGGAGTACGCCTAGGCGATCGTTGGCCCGCACCGGGAAGAGCCCCAGTGGGCGCCCGGCGGCGACGGACCCGTAGCGCCACTCGACATCGCGGCCAAGAGCGACGCGCACGTCGACGCGCGCCTTGCCGATCTCGCTCGCGGTCACCAGATCGACGAGCCCGTCGGCGTCGAGGTCGGCGACGACCAAGTCGGGCAGCGTCGCCGGGCCTACCCACGTGAAGTAGTCGCGCACGTACGCGAAGCCCCCGGTGGGCTGACCCATGAGCAGAACGGTTGCATGTTGCTGCAAGTCTGCGAGCGCGTCGGCGGTCGTCACGACCAGATCGATCGAGCCGTCGTGATTCACGTCGAGCGGCGCGACCTTCGCAAACGTGGCGTCGAACCCGCGGAAATTGCCCGGGATCGAGTCGTAGTACGCAAAGCAATAGCTGTTGCCCGGGTAGCAGCCTTCATCGCGGAAGAAGCGGATGCACTCGCCCGCCTCGGGGCAGCTCCCGACAATGGCGAGCTCGTGGCCCGATGCGCCGCGGTCGAAGTCGGCGACGACGATCTGGCGGACGTTCGTCGGCACATCGCCGATGTTGTACGGGAACCAGGTCTGCCAGCCGTTACCGTCCTGGTGGTTCTCGAAGACCTGGAACCCGCCCATGGCGTCCGAGTTCGCGCCGGCCACGACGATGTCGTCGAGCCCGTCGCGGTCGACGTCGCTGGCCGCCAAGGCTTCGGGGGCCATGTCGTAGTCGAGGAGGCGATCGTAGTGGTCGTTCGGATCGAGGCCACCCAGCGTGTCGCGATACACGACGCGAAGCTGCATTTCGTACTGGGATTCGCCGAAAAAGAGCGCGAGATCCGATCGCCGATCGCCGTCGAAATCACCAGTCGCGACATGGACTTTGGGGTCGAGGTAGCTCGGGTAGATGACGTTCTGCAGCGTGTAGGACGCGTGGGTCGCGAACGGGTCGCCGATCTCGATCGTGACGTCGCAGCCATTCCCGTCACCGGTATCGTAGACGGTCGTGCCGGCCGCGACGAAGTCCGTCGTGCGGTCGCCGTTGTAGTCGAGCGTCGCACCGGCCTGCCAGCGGTCGGGCGTGGCTTGAAAGGCGCGTGCGACCCCGTCGTCCTGGGGTGCACCGAGCGGGCCGCGCGCGCCGTAGGCGGCCGCATCGAACGCGATGTCGTCGCGGCCGTCGCCGTCGAAGTCGCCCGTCGCGAGGGGGCGCTCGTAGGTCGAGTCGACCGACATGCGCGTGACCGGCACGAAGCCGGTCGCGTCCTGGAGGTACGTCTCGAGGGTCCCGGCACCGCGGCAGGTCACCGCGAGATCGAGCCCGATCGCGTCGTCGAAACGCCCGAGCGCGAGGCGCTCGAGCCCCGTGCAGAGTGGCGTCGCATGGACGATCCCCAGCGTGCCGAGACCCGCGCCGCTCGGGGCGCGCACGACCACCCATCCGGCGCCCAGCGGATTCATCTCGGTCGGAATGGCCGAGAGTGCCACCGCGAGCTCGCGCCGTCCGGCGCCCGTGAGGTCGCCGATCGTCAGCGCTGCGACGTCGTACACGTCGTCGCCGGCGGGCGGCAGGCCGTCCTCGGTCGGGAGGCAACTCGGGGCGCCGAAGGCGCGCTGCGCTTGGCCGGATGGGTCGGCGGTCACCGACAGGACACACACCTCGTGACGCGCGTTCGTGACGCCGTAGGCCACCTCGAGGTGGCCGTCGACGTCGAGATCGCCGACCGTGATGTGCGTGATGGTGCCGAGATCGGGAAGCCTGACGCTGGCGCCGCTCGCGAAGTCGAGACCGAGCGGGTAGTAGACCGTGAGCGCCTCGTCGCCGGTCGCCACCAGCAAGTCGAGCTGCCCGTCGTTGTCGACGTCGGCGGTCGCCAGTGCGGTCACGTCGTAGGTCTCCGCGAGGCTCGTCGGGCCCGAGTAGCGGAAGCCGTCGTTGTCGTTGGCGCGATAGATTTCGATCTGGCCGTCCGCGTAGCCAAGGATGATCTCCGGCAGGCCGTCGCCATTGAAGTCGCCCGTGGTCATGGTGCTCACCGCGTAGGGCATGACCTCGAGCCCGCGGTCGACCAGACGTTCGTCGAAGCCGCCATCACCGCGGCCGAACGACACGCTGAAGTGCGGGAAGCCGCCTTGGTCGTAGAACCCGAGGAGGTCGACCTTGCCGTCGCGGTTGGCATCGAGAGCCTGGGCCAAGCGCGGCGCCTCGCTCTCGGCGCCCTGCGGCACATTCGCGTTCAACGTGCAGAGCTCGGACTCCTGGCGCCAGACGCCGAACGACCAGGTGCCGCTGACCCCCTGATAGAGCAACGCGACCTCGTCACGCAGCCCGGGGCGCGGGAGACGCACGAAGGTGCGAAGCAGCTGGCCGTCCAGATAGGTGCCGGGAAGCGCTTCCGGGCCGTTGGGCGCGAAGCCGATCGTGCCGCGATCCAGGAATGCGCCATCCGTCGGTGACGTGACCAGCAGGTCCTCGCGCCCGTCGTGGTCGAAGTCCATCGTGCCCATGTGTTCCAAGTCAGTGACGTGGCTGTTGACGAGGCCGGGACTCCGACGCACGGTCGGGTCGAACGTGAGGGTCCCGAGCAGTCCCTCGACGATGCCGAACTCGCTCCCGTCTCGAAATGCCGCGTCCGCCACGCCGTCGCCGGACCGATCCGAGAGGACCACCTCCACGACGGGCGCGCCCAGCGGGAGGTCCTGGGTCGGGGCCATCGCCGTCTCGATGTTGTGCCAGACCGACAGGCCGAGATCGGTGCCGGCGACGACGTCGTCGTCCCCGTCGCGATCGAGATCGGCGGCCGCCAGGGCACGCACCGACGCGCGCGCGGGGTGGTTGGCGGCCTGGTACCAGCCGTCCGAATTGAGGGCCATCACGACCCAGTAGGGGCCCGCGCCGTCGCAGCCGACCGCAAGCTCCGCGCGACCGAAACCGAAGTGGCCAAAGGTCATGGCGACCGCCTGATCCGGGCCGCAGGGTCGGATGTCGTTGGCATTGAAGCCCCCATCGCCGTTGTAGGCTGACATCCATACCGTGCCGTGGCCGCGGTCGAGAAGCGCGATGGCAGGCGGTCCGGCGTCCACCCGAGCGACCGCCACGTCGGCCAGGTCCACCGGGGAGCCCGCCTGGATGAAGAGGTCGTAGTTATTCTCCTCGAAGGTCCCGTCGGGTCCCGCGCTCATGACCGCGAGCGTCGCATTCGCGCCCGGGATGACCACATCGAGGTAACCGTCCCCGTCGACGTCGCCGGCCGCCATGCGCCCGACGGGAGCGGCAAGCGCGATCGGCACGACGGCCGCGATCGGCGTGGCGCGGTCGCGATTGGGGGCGTCTTCGCTGTTCACGGCCGACGCGCTCACCTTGCCGATGCGCGCCGTGACCCGCACAGAGCCTGCCGATGCCCACCGGCCCGCGAAGTGATAGTCGCGCGCGAAGTCCCAGACGTAGGTGCGATCGATTCCCGCGGCCGTGGTCGGCAGCTGTAGCGCCCCGTCGCCCCAGACGCCCGCGAGCGGTACCCGTCGCCACGGATTCCCGGGCTCGGAGGTCGTGCGCTCGACCACGATGTCGACGGGGTGCGCGTCGGGTTGCGAGACGGTGTACGAGATCGGCACGCAGCCGCCACTGTCGGTCTGGACCTTGACGGCGCTGACGACCGGCGGGCGCCAGGTGACGTCGAACCGTGCGCTGGGGACGGCGCCCAACCCGGCCACCTCCGCGATCAGCGTGATGCCGTCCCCGGCTTGGTCGAGCGTCCAATCCGCGAAGCGCGCGAGGCCCCCGACCGTCGCCGTGGGTACGACCCCGGCGAGGTGCGCGCGCTCGGGGTTGCGACCGAGGCGCAGGCGGATCTCCGTCTCGGCAGCGTTTGTCGCCAGATTGCCGAAGGCGTCGAACAGTCCGATTTCGACGCTGGCCATCGCCACATTCACTTCGCCGGCGGCCGGTTGGAGGCGCCAGGCGGCCGTCGCGACCGCCGCGGGGGCCACCTGCGTCGCGACCTCGGCGGTCGCGTAAGCCTCGGGAAAGGCTGGGGCATGCACGGTCACGGACTGCTGCCCGGCCGTCGCGAACGCGACGGTCATGGTCCTCACGCCCGCATCCGAGGCGGCCAAGGAAACCTCGGCGGGCACCAGTGCGCGCGCGTCGCTTGCCGTGAGCGAGAGCGTGCCCGCATAGCGCGTGGCCGGATTGTTGAACGCGTCCCAAATATGGATCGTGAACGCGCTCGCGACGCCCGCGACCATGTTCAGGGGAAGGGCCGTCGTCGTCACCACGCTTGCCGGCCCGTGATCCACCATGAGGGTGGCGGTCGCCTGCGCGGTGCCGTCGTCGATGGTCAGGGTCCGCTCGCCGGCCTGCTGGAAGACGAACGCCTTCATCGTGCGCTCGCCCGCCTCGGCAGTGCCGAAGACGAGATCGGCGATGACGAGGGACGTGTCGCTGCTCGTCACGCGCATCGTGCCGGTATAGCCGGTCGCGAGGTTGCCTTCGGCGTCGCGCGCGCGCGCGGTGCAATCGAAGGGGGTGCCGGCCGCGACCGTCGCCGTGCTGCAGGCGAGCTCCAGCGTGGCGCGTGCGCCCGGGGCCACGTGGACGAGGTGGTTCGTCGTGATCGCCGCGTCGCTCGTGTCGGTCACCGTCAGGATGGTGTCCTTGGCGGCGTGAAAGACGATCTGGTCCGTCGTGACCTCGCCGGGGATCGCCGTGCCGACGACGAGGTCGGCCGGCAGGCGCGCGCCGTCGTCGTTCGCGGTGATCCGAAGCGAGCCGGTGTAGTCGCTGAGGAGATTGCCGAACTGGTCCAGCGCGCGGACCCGCAGCGTGTAGCCCGCGCCAGCGGTGGCTGTGGCGAGGCCGGTCAGCTCGAGGCGCGTGTCCGAGCCCGCGATGACCTCGAGCGCGATCTCGCCTTCGGTGCCGAGCGCCGCGTCGCGCACCTTCAGGTGGCGCGTTCCGAGCGTCTGTAGTGCGAAGCCGGACACGACCTTCTTACCGCCGTCGGCGGGTGTGAGCGTGACCGGGGCGGGGAGGGTGGCCGCGGGTTCGTCGCTCGACGTGAACGCGAGCGTCCCGGCGTAGTCGGTCGCCAGCGCGCCGTCGGGCATGCGCACCTCGACCGACAGCGGGAAGACGAGCCCTGCCGGAACGGAGGTCGGGGCGTCGACGAAGCGCGGGGCCGGGACCCCGGCGGAGGTCACCGCGATCGGCGTGCTGCGTGCGGTGAACGTTCCGGCCGTCGCCACGAGGACCTGACCCTCGCCGACCTTGGCGATCGTCACGGTCGCGAACGTCACGGCGCCCGCCGCCGTGGTGGAAGTACCCGAAAGAAAGCCTGCATCCGCCGGATCCAGCGCCAGCAGAACCTCGGGCGGCGTGAAGTCGATTACGTCCTGGTCGCGCTCGTTTTGAAGCACGAGCGCGACCGCGAATGGGACCCCCGCCGTGACCACGGTCGGAACGTTCCGGAACACCAGCGTGTGCAGAGCCTCGCACGCATCGCCAATGTGATCACCGTTCACATCCGCGAAGCCCTCGTCGGCCGTGCCGTCGCAGTTCTCGTCGAGGCGGTCGCAGAGGGTCTCCGGATCTGCGAACGCCGGCACCGCGGAATACACGCAGGTGGCGACGCCCGCCGGACACGCGACGCTGAGAGGCGCGGGCTCCGCACAGATTCCGGCCCGGCGGCACACGACCGGGAGCATCGGCGACAGGTCGGTGCTCATGACCTTGTCGTCGGCGTCGTATTGATCGGTGATGCAGTCGCCGTCCTGGTCGGCGGTCTTGCTCTCGACGATGTCGGCGTGGCCGTCGAGATCGGTGTCCGTCAGCGAGCGATCGGCCGCGAGCTCCTCGGCGTCCGTCACGCTGTCGCCGTCGGTGTCCTTTTCGAGCGGGTTCGAGCCGATCTGCGCTTCGAACTCGTTCGTCAGTCCGTCGCCGTCGTTGTCGCTGGTCGGCTCGAGGCAGACGTTCTCGGCGCAGAGCCCCGAGAGGCACGCGGCGTCCTCGTTGCAGGTCGCGCCGATCGGGCGCCGCGCCTCGTCGGGACACGCCGTGAGCGTTGCAGGAAGAAACAAGAATGCGAGCCACTGCAGCTTGTGCGACATGGGGGGCCTCCGTGCTTGGGCGGACCCTACTCCGGGCGCCGGCTCGCAGCTACTGCGAGTTTGCGTCGAGGTAGGTTCCGCGAACGACTCACGGTCAGCGTCAGCTCTCGGCCCCGAGCGCCTCGGGCGGGAGATCCTCGCGGCGCACCGACGGGATCCAGGGCCGGTCCGCCATCGGCGCCGGAACTGCCATCGGAGTGCCGTCGTAGTGCACGCGCCGCGCCGGCCAGATGAACGCGCGCCACGCGTAGGCCGCGATCGAGCGCTGCCCGAGGGCCGGGTGCATGTGCGGCACGACCTCGCGCTCGTGGACCTCGCGGAGCAGGCTCCAATGGAGATTCGGGTGCATGTGGTGGACCGCGTGGAAGCCGTTGTTGAACGTCCACCAGCCGAAGACGCGGCCCGTGAAGTTGCGCGAGTGGTTGTAGGTCGAGGTCTCGTCGCAGCCATCGTGCTGCAGGTAGTTGATCGTGACGATGCCCCAGGCGGCCCAGAGATGTGGCAGATACCAATAGAATAGGAATTTCCGCCAATCGAGGACGAGCATCACGATCGACACCGCGGCGAAGACCACGAACTCGAGCATGAACTGCCGAAACCAACGCGGCTTCTCGCGGCGCATCTGGCGCGCGAAGGCAAAGTCGTCGCGGAAGATGCGACCGCCGAGCGTCGGAAAAAAGAACAGTAGATTTAGCAGGTTCCATCGGAAGCGCATCTTGGTCGTGCGCATGACGTCGCGGTCTTCCTGCGTGTAGAGATGGTGCGAGAGGTTGTGGCCCGAGACGTAGCTCGACACCGGGTGGCCGTAGGTCAGCGTGAGCACGACCTGAAAGGCGCGGTTGAAATTGCGACTCTCGAAGAGGGTGCAGTGAATGGCATTGTGCGTGATGACCGCGCAAAACCACGAGAAGCAGCACGTGGCGACGAAGAGGGGCACGGCGAGAGCGGCGTCGGTCGGCGCCCAGATCCACTGCGTGATGAGCAGTGCGAAATAGGTCGCGACGAAGCCGAGCGTTCGTCGGTCGGCCTTGTAGCGCAGCATGCGGGACTCCCTCGCGAAAAACGTTCATGTCCGAACGCGCGATTCATCCCGTGGCGAAAGGCGTAGGTCAAGCTCGCACTGCGCGGAGCGCCAGAGCGGTCGTTCGGCCGCATCGGAAGATCACCGAACGCCCGGCACCGGACGCGGGGGGCGCGGCGTGAGCGGACCGGGGCGGCAGCGGACGCTCAGGTTGTCGCACTTCACCGGGCGATCGAGGCGGTCGGCGTAGGTGTTCTTGGTGCTCGGCGCCTTGATGACCTCGCGCGGGGTCACGCTCGTGACGCGCACCGACGCATTGAAATGACCGAGGTTCTCGCGAGGCGGCGCTGCACTCACCGAGCCCACCGAGAGGGTCGAGAATCCGATGAGCGACACGATGCTGGCGACGAGGAACTTCACGGTCAATCTCCTTGGTGTGGGCCATCGCTGGCCTCTGCTGGATGAACACGCGACCTGTGGCGCCCGGACGAACTTTCGCCCGGGCGTCGCGCCGAGCCTGGTGGCGTGCGGCGCGGACGAGTGAAGGACAGGCTGCACGCGTGCGGTAACCGGTCTTTCTTTCGAAACGCGGTCGCCGCGCCGTAGGGCATGCGCGAACCGCGCGAACGGGCCTCCGAGAGCGCCTGAATCCTGATAGGGTGGGCCATGGCGGAACATCGGCTGACGGCGGCTGTGATCGACAACGAGGATGCGCTGCGCGAGCTGCTGGGCGAGCCGAGCGCGCTCGTTTGCGCCAAGGTCAGCGCGCGCCTTCATGCGCCGACCCGCAGCTTCATCGAGGCCTCGCCGTTCCTCTGCCTCGCGACGTCCGATGCGGACGGGAACTGCGATGTGAGCCCGCGCGGCGACCCGCGGGGGTTCGTGCGCATTCTCGACGACACCACCCTGCTGATCCCGGAGCGGCCCGGCAATCGTCTGGCCGACTCGCTCCGCAACATCGTCGCGAACCCGCATGTCGGGCTGCTCTTCGTCATTCCGGGCGTCGCCGACACCTTGCGCGTCAACGGCCGCGCCACCCTCACCACCGACGCCGCACTACTGGCGCCGTGCGTGGTCGACGGGAAGGTCCCCGCGCTCGGGATCCTGGTCGACATCGAGAGTGCCTACACGCAATGCTCGAAGGCCTTTCTGCGGTCGGAGCTATGGGACCCGGCGCGCTTCCTCGAGCGCTCTGCGCTTCCGAGCAACGGCGAGATCCTGCGCGCGCTCCAGGGAGAGGCGTTCGACGCCGCGACCTACGACGCCGAGCGGGCTCTGCGCTACGCTCGGCGCGACGGTTTCTATTGAAGGGCGCGGGCACGCGAGCGGCTTGCGCGCCGCGCCTCCCGTGGTCTATGGAGTAGGCGTGCTCCACCGCGTCGAACCGTCGCCGGCCGTCCTGATTCGCGTCCGCGATCCGGAGCTGCAGGCGTACCTGCAGCAGTATTCGTTCGCCACGGGGCCCGATCGCGACCGCAACCGACGCGCCTTCGAGGCGGTCCGCGCGAGCATCGAGGTGCGCCGTCCCTCCGAGGCCGCCGACGTGTGGCGCCTGCCTGCCGCTGCGGGGACGCTGACGCCGGCCGAATTGGCGCGCGTGCACGCGCTCGCGGCCGGGGTCGGGATCACGCGCCAGCAGCTCGCCGACGCCACCGCCGACTACGGCTGGAAGATGCGCGAGGTCCCGCGCACCGCCCGCAAGGTCTTCGTCATCGGCTGCGGCGCCGGTCCGGAGCTGCTCTTTCTGCGCACGATCCTGCCCGACGCGACCATCGTGGCCTTCGACTGGCGTGACCAGCTCTTCGCGGGGATCGCGCGGGCCACCGACGTCGAGTTCCGGGCCGGCAACTTCATGGAGGGGCTCGCCGCGCCCGGTGAACGCGCCGACGTCATCTTCTCGAATCACGTGCTCGAGCACATGTTCGCGCCGGAGGCGACGCTGGCCGTCTTGCTCGGCCGTCTCCAGGCCGGCGGTGTCCTGGTGTCGGCCTTGCCGATGGAGGCGATGCCCGAGGGGCCCTTCACGCGCGCGATGCTGGCGCTCGCGGCGCACCCCGAGCGCCTTCACGCGCTGGACCTCTGCTGGATCAACGCTGGCCACGCCTGGCAGACCAACCCGTCGGATCTCCGCGCGACCGTCCTAGGCGCCGGCTTCTCGACCTGCCGGCTCGTCCAGCGCGAGGACTTCGTGTCGCGCTTCTTTCCCGGCCCGCGCGCCGACTTCGAGCGCCACCGCGACCGCGCGCAGCGCGCCTTCGAGCTGACGTTTGGCGCGGCCGAGCGGGCCGCCAAGGCCGTGCGCGTGAAGCCCTCGTGGCTGGCGCTGAGGCTCTGGTTCGGGCTGCAGGCCCGCAGTCGCGTCGGCGCGACGAAGCTGCGCCACGACTTCGCCGAGGAGATTCTGCTGGTCGCCGAGCGGCCCTGAAACTCAGCCCGCCGCGCGCTCCCAGGTGAAGCCGATATCGGCAAAGAATTTGGCAATTTCGCGCAGATAGCTGCCGCGGTCCACGTGCAGCACATGGCTTCCCGGGAACCAGTGGAGGCGCGGGCGACCCCAGTGATCCCATAGAAGACGGCTGTGCGTGGGCGGCGCGAGGCGGTCGCCGACCCCGCCGATGACCATGAGCCGTTTGCGCGGTAGGACCGGCCGCCAGGTGAGCGGGCACGAGACCGCGAGCATGCGCCGGGACTCGACCAGATCGAGCTTGAGGAACTTGAGCGCCGTCTTGACCATCGTCCCGAGCGGCTCCCACTCGAGCACGATGTCGGCCAGCGAGGCCACCGGGACGTTCGGGATCGAGAAGCGCAGCCGCGGCTCGGTCGCCGCGAGCAGCGCGCTCGTGAAGCCGCCGAGCGAGATGCCGGTGACGCCGATGTCCTTCACGCCACGCTGGTTCTCGAGGTAGTCGAGCAGCAAGCGGAAGTCATAGACGCCCTGAGCGAAGGCCTCGTTGATGCGCGAGATGCCGCCGGCGAAGAAGCCGTGCCCCGAAAATGGCGAAAAGCGAGTTTGCCGTTTGCCGTGAAATGGCAAATTGAAGAGTGCCACGTCGAGGCCGAGGTGATCGTAGAACCAGGGCAGCGCGAACATCCATTGATTGAGCGCGTAGCCCTCGGCGCCGAAGCCGTGGATGGCGATGACCGTCGGGCGCGGGCCGTCGGCGTGGCGCCAGTAGCGGATGTGGGCGAAGCGGTTGGCGGCGTGCGAGAGGTAGTTGGCGCGGATGCGCGGGTTGAGCGGCACGAACGGCGACTCGAAGCGCAGGTTCTCGCATACGCCGTCCTTGGGCTGAAAGGCCGGCTTGCCGGCCGGGCGCACGCGGACCGGCACCGAGACGTTCGGTTTCTGGAAGAAGCGCTGCGCGTCACCGGTACGGATGAACGATTCGTAGAACGGGCGGTCGGCGAGCGAGCGCTTGAGCTCGAGCGGGTTGAAGCCCTGCGGGGCGGCCAGAGCGGCGAGTCCGACCGCGGCGCCCGTGCGGATGAGGACGTCGATGGCGGCCGTCGTCTGCACGCGCACCTGGTCGCCGAAGGCGAGGTCGAAGCGCTCCGAGCGCAGGTGCAGATCGTGGTCGAGCGCGTCCCACCAATCGACATTGCCGGTGCGCGGGATCATCGGCGGCTGGCCGACGCAGGCCTCGTGCGCGATGTGCGACACGACCGCGCCGCGAGCGCGGGCGGACGGGCGATCGAACGAATCGGTGGCGACCTGGGCGCGGCGGGTCTGGCGTGTTGTTGTCATAGGTCGTGGGGGAGGCTGCTCTTGGGTGGGCGGAAGTAGGCGAAGGGAGTCGCCCAGCGGAAGTTGGAGACGCGGGAGAAGTAGATGTCGGCGTAGCGCTCGATCTGGCGGGCGATGTGGGCCTTGTCGATGCCGGCGCGCATCGTCGGCCCCCAGCGGGGATGGGTGAGGCGGGTTGCTTCTTCGGCGAGCGGGGCGATGCTGTGATCGAGCTCGGCCAGCGCGGATTTCTTGGTCTCGAGCTCGTTCTCGATCGCCGCGATCGTCTGGTCGCTGATCGGCGACCGCTGGTTGCGGCGGCGCTGCAGATCGAGGCGCAGGACGGCGACCTCGCGCTCGAGCGTCGTCTTCTGTTCCATGAGCGCGCGCAGGCGTCGCTCGTGGTCGCGGAAGGCATCGAGCGCGCGCACGTCGTCCTCGATCTCGCGCAGGACCAGCGCCGTGCGCCAGCGGACGGTGCGCTTGCTGACGTGGACATCGGCGAAGATGTGGTCGCCGACGTAGAGGATGTCCTGGCCCTGCAGCCCGAGCGCCGACTCGATGAGCGACGCATTACCCCCGTAATAGCAGCGCCCGGAGTCGACCAGCAGCTTGGCGCCCGGCGCGACGGGTCGCAGGTCGCCGTTGTCGGATATGATCTCGAAGGCCGGCTGCGTGCCGAGGAAGAAGTCGGGCTTGCGCGCTTGCACCAGCACCATGTCGAAGAGGTCGCGCCAGCGGGCGACGGGCGAGCCCGGGCGCTCGAACACCCAGCGCAGCATCGCGTCGGTGTAGTGCCATTCGCTGTTCGTGATGAGGAGGAGCTTCTTGCCGGCGTCGCGCTGGTCGAGGAGCGTATCTGCCAGGTCGGGATCGAGATCCACGAAGGTCGTCGGGTCGCGGATGATCTCGGCCTTCAGGCGCCCCTCGATGTGCGCCGCGTCGAGCGCGCGCTGCACGTGGCGGAAGACGTCCTGATAGCCGAGCACGCTGGGCAGCTCGCGTGCATCGAGGAGGTCGACGCCCTGGCTGAAGAGGCAGCCGACCGAGATCGAGAAGAACGTGTTGAGGAACTCCCAGCGTGCGTCGCGCAAGTCGACCAGCGTGCGTGCGTACTTCTCGCGCAGCTCGGGGAAGTCGAGCGTGCGCGTGCCGTGCGCCGCGGCCTTCACGAAGCCGAAGCGGTCGGCCTTGACGATGTTGCCGAGCTCCTTGTCGATGATGCAGCCGCGCGACACGAGCGCGCTGTCGAATTGCAGGCGCTCGATCGGCCAGCCGCCTTGGGCGAGGCGCTCGCGCGCGTATTCGTAGGCGCGCTTCTCCCATACCTCGATGTGGTAGTGGATGAGCGTGTAGTCCATGTCGTAGCCGATCGCCTTGATGCCCCGCAGGTTGAGCGTGCGGTTGCAGAAGACGCCGCGCGTGCGCAGCTGGCTGACGGGATTGGACGGGCTGACGGGGGAGTTCGCGGCCATCGCCACCTAGCGGCTTTGGAGGGCAGGGGATGCAGGGACCAAGCGCCCTACAGACACCTTAGGCGAAACGCCCGTCGGGTGGTAGTTTATCACTCGCGAAGGGCGCGCCGCCGCGCGCGAGGGATCGCCGTGCCCGTCAGCGACACCACGTTCCGAGTGCTCGGCTTACATTGCCCGAGCTGCGCCCTGCGCCTCGAAAAGGTCCTCGCCTCCGCCCCCGGCGTGGCCGCCGCGCACGTCGACCTCCTGCGCGCGACCGCCGTCGCGCAGGTTGACGATCCCGCGACGCGCCCGCTCGACGTCAGCGCGCTCGTCGCCCGCGCCGACGCCGCCGGCTTTCGCCTCGAGCCGCTTCCGCGCGAGCCGCCTCAGGGGCAGTCGCCCCCGTCGTAGCCGGTTTCCTCGCAGTCGAGGACGTCGTCGCACATGCCGTCGCTGATCCAGGAGGCGCGCGTGCAGCCGTTGCGGCAGTTGAGCACCTGACCGGCCGCGCAGCAGTCGTCGTGCCCATACTTCGGGCAGTCGAGCCGCGCGTCGCATACGCGGTCGTCGCGCGTGTCGTTGACGCACTCGCCGTTGTCGCAGGCCGGAATCTTCCCGGCCTCGCACGGCGTGCAGTCGCCTTTGTCGAATTGCAGCTCGCTGCAATCGAAGTCGGCCGCCGGCGTGTGGTCGCACGTGCCGTCGCCCAGGCGGTCGGGCGTCGCGGCGACACACGCGCCGTTGCAGTCGACGACCTCGGACGACGTGCAATCGGTGCAGTCGCCGTCGTCGTACGCCTTGGCTAGGCACTCGAACGAGGAGTCGCAGTACCCGTCCCCGAGCCAACTCGCCGTCGTGCAGCCGCCGTAGCAGTTGTGAGTCTTGCCCGTCGGGCAGCAGTCCCCGGCGTCGTTGTCGTATTTGGCGCAGCTCAGCGCCGCCTCGTCGCAAGTCCCGTCGCCCAGGTGCGTCGTGGTGATGCACGCCCCGTCGCACCCCGGCACCTCGCCCGCCGGGCAGCGCGGACAGTCGCCACCGTCAAACGCCAACGCCTCGCAGTTGAAGTCGCCCGCGGCGCCCGCCCCGCTCGTGCACACCCCGTCCTGCCACGCCGACACCAGCGCGCACTCGCCGTTGCAGTCCACGTGCTCGTCGTGCGCGCAGTACTCGCAATCGCCCCCGTCCCAGCGTCCGGCCGCGCAGTCGAGGACGCCGTAATCGCACCCGTCGTCCCCGATCCAGCTCTCCGGCGTGCACCCGCCCTGGCAGTCGCGGATCTCGCCCGACGCGCAACAGTCGCCTTGATCGTAGTCGCCTTTCTGGCAGTCGAGGTTCGCGTCGCACGTCCCGTTGCCGCGCGTGTCGGGCACGCACAGCCCGTTGCAGCCGAGCGCCTCGCCGACCGCGCACGCCGGGCAGTCGCCGCCGTCCCAGGCATGGGCGGCGCAGAAGAAGTCGACCGCGGTCGACGCGAGCCCGCCGCGATCGCAGTGACCGTCGCCGACGCGCGCCCCCGAGCGGCACCGATCGCTGCAGTCCCCGATCCCGCCATCGCCACATCCGTCATCGACCGTGCAGTCGCCGGCGTCGAACTCGCGCACCGCGCAGTTGAGCTCGCTGTCGCAGTACCCGTCGCCGACCCAGCTCGCCGTCACGCACTCGCCGTTGCAGCCGCCGACCTTGCCCGCCGGGCAGCAGTCCCCGTGGTCGCCGTTGGTCTTCGCGCAGTCGAGCGCCGCATCGCAGGTGCCGTCGCCGAGCTTGGACAGCGGCGTACACCCGCCCGCGCAGTCCGCCACGGCGTCCGCCGCGCATTGCGCGCAGTCGCCGCCGTCCCACGCGTGATCCGCGCAGCGCAGGTCCGCGGCGGCCGTCGCGTCGCACACGTCGTCGCCCACGCGCGCCTTGGCCACGCACTTGCCGTTGCAGTCGGGGAGCTCATCCGCGGTGCAATCCCAGCAGTCGTTCGCATCCCAGCCCGTGAGGCCGCAGTCGAGCGCGCTGTCGCAGATCCCGTCGCCGAGCCACTCCTGGGTCGTGCAGCCACCGCGGCAGTTACGGATGTCGCCCTCCGGGCAGCAATCCCCCGCGTCGTTGCCGTTCTTGTCGCACGCCAGCGCTGCGTCGCACGTCCCGTCGCCCTTCTTCACGACCGCGACACACCCGCCGCCGCACGCCGGGATCTCGCCGTTCGGGCACGCCGCGCAGTCCCCCTGGTCGTCGTGGTGCGCCGTGCAGCGGAAATCCGCGCCGCCCGCGCTGCCGTCGTTGCACGTGTGGTCCCCGATGCCTGCCGCCTTCGCGCATTTCCCGGCGCAGTCGATCACCTCGTCCTCGGCGCAGGTGGCCTCGCAGTCGCCGCCGTCCCAGCCGGTCGCCGCGCAGTCAAAGCCCCCATCGCAGTAGCCGTCGCCGATCCAATCGGCGTAGAGGCACCCGCCCGAGCACGTCGCGACCTCGTCGGCATCGCAGCAGACGGGGCAGTCGGCCTCGCACGAGGTGCACGATTCGGTCGCGTCACACGTCCCGTCGCCGCACACCGCGGCCGTGTGGCAATCGGGCGTCTTCTCGCCCGTGCACGCGCCTTCCACGCAGGCCTCGTTGATGGTGCACGGGTCGTCGTCGAGGCACGAACCCGTGCGGTTCGTGTTCGCGCAACGTCCCGTTTCATCACATGAATCGGTCGTGCACGGGTTGCTGTCGTTGCAGTCCTTGGCCTTGCCGCCGCAGACCTTGTTGGCACAGACGTCGTCGGTGGTGCACGGGTCGTCGTCGTCACACGAGCCGTCGTTGGCGTCGTGGAGACAGCCCAGGTTCGCGTCGCAGCGGTCGGTCGTGCAGACCTCATGATCGTCGCAGTCGGTCGCCGTGCCGGCCTGACAGACGCCGCTCGCGCACGTGTCGCCGTTGGTGCAGGCGTTCGCGTCGCTGCACGCCGCGCCGTCCGCGTCCACCACCGGCTCGCACAGGCCGTTGCCCATGTTGCACACGGCATGGTGACACGAAGCGACCGCGGTCTGGGTGCAGTCCTCGTTGCGTTCGCATCCCGTCTTGGTCTCGCCGGTCTCGCCGCCGCCGCTGTCGGTGGCCGTGGCGACCACCTCGTGGCCCGCATCGCCGGCCGCGTCCGTGGCGGCAGCGTCGGCGGCCCCGGTCGTTCCCGAGTCACCGCATGCGGCCCCCGCGAGCGCGCTGGTGGTGAGGGCGACGAGGCGAAAGGAAGCGACGCGCGCGGCGCGCGAAAAGACGGTCAGCATGCCGGAACCCCTTGATTCAGGGAGCGTTTCCGCAACCCTCTGGACCGTCGAACGCGTACGTGAATCCACGTGCGTCGAGCAGCCGCTTGATACCCAATTGGCCCTGCCAGTCGTTGCAGAACCAGCCGTCGAAGAAGTCGGTCAGATCGACCCCGACGACGCCGCGGTCAACATAGGCCGAACTCGGCAGATACGAGAAGAGCACATCGTAGATCCCTTCGCGGCCGCCCTGGATATCGTCACCGACCTCGTCGTCCGGATCCACCAGATCCCACAGCAGCGCCGACACGAGGTGCGGCGAGAGATCGGTCCCCTCGGTCCCGCTGGCGAACGGCGTCGGCATCTGCTCGAGGTCGTCCACGATCGTCACGCCGAAGGGCCGGCTGTTGACGAAGTGACGCGCGCCCGCGACATCGGCGGCGAAGAAGGTCGTGAGCCCCTCGGTCCACGCGCGCGTCGCGTCGTCGCGCGTCCCGTCGCCGGTCCCGCCCGGGTGAGAGTCGCGCGCGAGCTGCGCCAGCGCGAACTTGAAGAACTCCTTGGTGATGACCATGTCGTCGTACTCGTCGCGGTCCTCTTCCTTGCCCTGGACCGACACCGACCCCTGCTCGGTGCACACGGCGTTCAGGTAGAGGTAGCGGCTGCAGTAGAGCGTGTCGGTCGTGTCGGTCCCGGTCATCCAGAACGCGCGCAGCTCGCCCAGCGAGCGGCCCGCCATGAGGCGCACCCGATCGTAGGCCCGGCGCAGCGTGTCGAAGATGTTGAAGGCGCCCGCGTGCTGCGCGACCGAGATGTCGAGGTCCTGGACGATGTCTTCCTTGGTGTCGTCCATGATCACCGGCGCCGACGCGATGGTGTAGAGGCGCTTGAACTTCGGGTGATCGAAGACCTGGATATTGCGCAGGCCCTCGGCCGGATCGGTCGCGGCCTTCACGCTCACGACGAAGCCCGGCACGTCCAGGTTCGCGATCGGCACCGCGTAGTTGCCGTTGCGATCGGTCGTCGTCGTGCCCAGCAGCTCGTTCGTCTGGAGGCGCTTGATCTCGACGACCGCGCCCTCGAGGGTGCGCCAGGTGTAGGCGCCGAAGCCCGTCTGGTCGAAGGTCCGATCCTCGTAGCGGATGCGGCCGCGCACGAAGCGCTGGCACCCGCCGTTGTTGAAGCGCGTGATGATGCGGCCATCGTAGGCGCCACCGCTATCGGCCGAGTCGGGCTCGAACGTGCCGGTGTAGACCTCGCTTTTCCCGCAGTAGTTGACGGTCGCCACGTAGCTCGCGCCGCAGGTGCAGCAGTCCTCGTAGAAGTCGACGCGCACGATGTACTCGCCCGGCGGCGCGCTGCCCTCGGGCCAGAACACGTTCTCGTTGCGGACGTGGTCGATGTTGCAGCCGGCGTTCGAGTCGAGATCGAGCTCGCCGCCGTTCGAGCAGTAGTCGGTGTTACCGTAGTAGGTATCACAATGGTCGGGGCCCTCGACGTGGAGATCGACGTCGGTCTCGGTGTCCCACGAGATGCTGACCTGGATATCGCCGTTGCCGACGCGCTGCACGTTCAAGAGCTTGCTCGCATAGGCCGAGATGCGCCCGCGCTGGTCGCGCACCGCGAGGCGCACCGGCAGCTGCGAGGGCGCCGACTCGCCGTCACGGTAGGCGCGCAGCTGCAGGCCCACATCGATCGTATGGACGGCGTCCGGGGCGTGCAGATCGAGCGGCACCTGGAAGTACCCGAGCTGGTTTTCGACCCCGACGATGATGCCAACCAGCTCCTCGGGCTTCGCGAAGCCGTCCAGGTTCACCGCCAGGCTGGTCCCGGCGCCGGTCAGGATCGTCGCGTTCGACACCGTCACGCTCGGCGCCGCGCCCGGCGATTCAGCGGTCGGCTGCGGCAGGCGCTCGTCGACGTAGATGCCGCCGGGGACGGTGGCCGGGTTCGTCGGGCCGTTGCGCAGCGCGATCCGGAGCTGCGTGTAGTCGCAGATCCAGTTTGCCGCCTGCAGGCGAATCGGGATCGTGTAGAGGCCGTCGGGGCGAGTGTTCTTGTCCGAGATGATGTAGGTCAGCGCCCACTCGCCCGCGCCGAGCTCGTACGGCATCTCGCTGCCCGCGACCCACTCCGAGTCGAGCGCCGAGAAGTCGCCCGTGAGCGACAGCTGGGCCGGGGCATCGACCGTCACCACGATGCTGACGACGTTGCCATTCTGGACGACGCGCGCGCGCGGCGTGGCCCCGAGGATGGCCATCGGCACCGCCTTGTTTTGGAGCAAGACGGCGTGGCCGCCCGACTCGAAGCCGGCCTGCGCGCGCGCGATGAGGACGAGCGGTCCGGCCGGGTAGGCGCGTGGATCGAGGAGGAGCTCGGTCGGCAACTTGGTGTCGGAAAAGACCTTGCTACCGTTGACGTGGAGCGACACGTAGTCGACCTCGAGCTCGCTGCGGCCGACCGGCACCAGGTGCACGGCGAACGGAGTCGCGAAGCCGGCGCCGGTGGCCGGCGATTCGATCGCGACGAACTTGGGGCTCACAAGGGCGGGGTCGAGGTAGCCGGTGTTGTCGACGCCGTTCGCGGTGTCGCTCGTCGGTATCGCGGCGGCCTGATCCGTCTCGCCCGGACTTCCGTTCGCGGTCCCCTGGTCGTCGTCGACCCGATTGCCGTCGGCCTGGCTCGCGGCGGTGTCGGCGCGCGCGCTGAGCTGGTCCGAGAGCGTCATTCCCTCGGCCCCGCACGCCAGCGCGACGGACGCCAGCGAAGCAACCAAAGAGACCTTCGCGGGCAGCCCGGCAGGGGCCCTGACGGGCCAGGCCGGGCCTTCGCGAGACGGGCCCCACAGCCCCTGGGAGCCGCGATTGCGGACGGTGACGGCGATGCGCATGGCGCGCACCATACTCAGGGCTCTTTGCGGGGCAAGCTTTTTCCGCCCACCCAGCGCGCGCCCTACGGCACCGCGGATGCCACCGAAAATGGCCGCCGCGGTGCCCCGACCGGCACGTTCGCGCGCTGCTACTCCGGCATCCCTCGCACCGGCTCGAGCCGCGACTTCGATTGCACGTCGATGTCCGCCGCGTGCGCGACGCTGCTGCCCTCGGACAAGGCGAACTCCATGCGGCGCGTGGTCCCGTGCGCCGTCACGCGCAGCGTTCCGCTGATCGCCGCGGGCGCTTCGTCGCTCACGCCGCCGCCGTGGCGCACGACGAAGATCTGCCAGCGCCCCGTGTCAGATGCTTTGTACACCAACTTTTCGTGCCCGCCGCTGCGCGCGTCCTCGACCGACTGCGCCGCCGCGCCGCCCAGCCAGCTGATGACGCGGCCCGCGGGCGACACGACCACGAGGTCGAGGTCCGCAGCGCCATCCCAGGTCGCGTCGATCTGGAAGGGCTGAAAGGGACCGTTGACGCGGGCGCTCTTGGGCTCGCGCTCGAGGATGAGCTCGGCGCGGTCGCGGATGCTCGTCTCGAGCCCGCTCAGGATGCGCTCGCGCGGGCTGCCGCAACGGATCGCGTCGGCCTGGGCCTGCGGGTCGCTGCGCAGGCTGAGCGCCCGCGCCATGAGGTGCTCGCAGCCCTGGGCGTCTTCGCCCGCGGCGTCGTAGATCGCGGCCATCCGCGCCTGGGCGGCGCCTGCGCGCGGGTCGACCTCGACCGCGCTGGCGAGCAGCTCCTGGGCGCGCTCGAGGTCGCCGCGGCGTGCCGCCAGATCGCTCAGCGTGAGCAGCGCCTCGGCGTCCATGCGGTCGCGCGCCAGCCACGCCTGGGCCATGCGCTCGGCGCCCTCGAGCTGCCCGACGCGGATGCGCCACCGCACGACCGCCAACGTGCGCTCGCGGCTGTTCGGCTCCTCGTCGAGCCGCGCCTCGCGCTGCGCGAGCTGCGCCTCCTCCCAGCGCGTCGCGTCGCCGGCGCCGCGCACGACCGCCTCTTTGTACCAGACGCGCCGCATCGCGACCCAGTCGCCGCCGCGGCGGGTGACGTCGGGCATGATCTCCACCGGCTTCTTCATCGGCTGCTCCGGCGCGCGCGGGTCGTGGAAGCGGTCCCAGCTCGGCCCCGAGGCGCTCGCGGGAGGCGTCGCCGAAAAGTGCCCGCGGTCGCCTTTCTTGCCTTCGTGGGCATCGAACTCGCTCTCGCCGAGCGTGCCGCCGGTGCGCGTCGAGGCCGACCGCTCGGCCTTGGCGGCGCCGATGTCGTCATCCGCATAGCCCGCGCCGCCGCTGTCCTTGTTCGCGCCCGTCATGGCGTCGAGCGCCAGGCCGCCGGTGCCGCTGATCGCCTCCTCGCCGTCCCAGGCCGCGACCGGCGTGGTGGTCGTGACGCCGAAGGCCTTGGCCATCGCCGGACTCTCGAGGACCAAGAGGCTCGTCCACGGTGAGAGCAGGTGATGGGCCCGCGAGATCGCGACGCCCTCGGTGCGCGCTGCCTCGTCGTCGCGCCCAGCCAGATCGGCGATCCGGCGCTCGGCCCAGAGGCGCGGCACGAAGGCGTTGCCCTCGGCGGCGCGGGTCGTCAGGTGGTAGCGGCGCTCGAAGTTCTCGCCCGCGACCTTGCCGCGTAGAACGACCTCGCCCTGGCCGAGCTCGGGGCGGCCGGCCGCGTCCCCCGCGTCCCCCCCGCTTTCCCCGCTCTCCCCATGGGCCGAGCGCAGGCCCGTCCAGCGCGCCGTCACGACCTTCTCCTCGCCGGGCCAGATGGTCCCGAGCGTCGCCGGCGCGACCTCGCTGTAGCCCTCGGGCAAGACGAGCTCGGCCGCCTCGAGCGGGAAGCCCGTCAGACGCTGCGCCGTCAGGTGCGCCGCTTCCTGCACCGAGCCGAGCGCGCCCGCGTCGATGTAGGCGCTGGCGCCGTCGCGCGTCACGCCCGCGAGGAACGCGCGGTCGGTCGAGCCGCCGAGGCTCACGGCGACCACGCGCCGGTCGCCGAGGACCGCCCGCACGTCCGCGGCGAGGTGCGTGCCGTCGAGCTCGCCGACGGTCGGGATGCCGTCCCCTATATAGATGATACGTCCCTGGGCCTCGCCGCGTCCGTCGCGGGCGAGTGCCTTCTGAGCCGCATCGAAAGCGGCGCCGAGGCGCGTCGCCCCGAGCGGCTCGAGGCGCGCGATGCGTTCTTTGAGCGCGGCCGCCGCGCCCGGCGTGGCCGTGTCCCAGCCGCCGAGCGGCTTGCAGCTCGTGCCGCACGCCAAGACGCGCACGCGGTCGTCGCTGCCGAGGGCCTCGACCGTCGCCGCGACGAAGTCCGCCGCGCGCCCGATCCGCGCCGCCTGTGTGCTGTACGAGCGGTCGACGATGAAGAGGACGTCCCGCCCGTTGGCCCCGCCGCGGTCGCCGACGCCGCTGGCGACCTGCAGATCCGGGCGCAGCGCGACGGCCGTCCAGGCCTGCGTTTCGCCCGTCTCGGAAAGGTTGGTACTGAAACTATATCCGGTGAGCTCCGTCATGCCGCCCAGCTCGGGGACCTCGACGATCATGTCGCCGTGCGGCTGGAATCCGCGCGCATCGAGGGCGACCGACACGCTGCCGTCGGCGCGCGCATCCTTCTTGGCGGCGTAATTGAGGACGCGCACGTCCTCGGGCGCGAAGTCGCCGCCGACGCGCATCGTCAAGCCGAAGTGCTCGGCGCGCGCGGCCGCCTTGGCGACCTGCGGCAGCGGCAGCGTATAGCGCCGACCGCCCGAGACCCGCGGCAGGAGCTCGCTGTAGGAGATGCGCACGCGCCGCTCGCCGTTGGCGGGGATCGGGAAGATGCGCAGCTCGAAGGTATTGCCCTCGCGCCAGCTGAGGAGCGCCGGGTCGCGCCAGGGGCCGGGGACCCAGATGTACTCGATGATCTCGCGGCGCTTGAGGATCGGCGTCGCGTTGCGGATGACGCCCGCCCAGATCTTCTCGGCGCGATCGCGTTCGACGAAGGCGCCTTCCTCCCAGCGGCCGTCGACCAGAAGCGACAGCTCAGCCACCTGTGCGCCGGCCGGGATGGCGAAGCGGTAGATGCCCTCGAGCTCGGCGCCGGTGTCGTTCGCGAAGCTCTCTTCGATGGTGGTGCGCGCGACGAACCCTTGGACCTTCACGTCGGCCAGGTGATCGACGAGGCGCAAGGGCTTGTCGGTGTCGGCCGTGGCGCCCGGTCGTCGCGCGCGAATCGTCCCGAAGCCGAGGTCGGCCGGGGCCCAGCCCGCCTCGCCCTTTTTGGCCTCGGGGCGCACGGCCCCGCCGGCGCTGGTGCGTACGATGGGGGCCTTGCCGGCCGCAATCCAGGCGGCCTGGCCGGCGCCGACCTTCTCGGTCTCGCCGTCGCCCGACACGGCGACCAGGCCGCGCACGACGTCGACGACCGACAACGCGCGGCCGGCGCGGACGACGAGCGCGGTGCCGAGCACCTTGGCCTCGCCGGTCGGCAGGCGCACCATGAGAGGGGCGAGATCGTCGCGGCGCACGAGGTCGAAGTAGGCCTCGCCGCGCTCGACGCGCAGGCCGCGGCCATCGTGATCGAAGACGACGCGAGTGTCCTGCGCGAGCTCGATCATCGAGCCGTCCGAGAGGCGCGCCGCGCGGGTTTCGCCGACGGCCGTCTCGAGCTGCGCGTCGCTGCCGCCGCAGGGGACGGAGGCGCCGCCGTCGAAGCACGTGGTGACGCGCAGGCCGTTGAAGTCCTTGGCCGGCGTGCCTTTGGTGGGATCGGCGACCTGGGTTCCGGGCGGCGTCGTGCGCGCGGGCGACGGGTCGATCGGCGGGTTCGTGGTCCCGCCGCCGACCTGGCTCACGATGAGCGCGGCTGCGGCTGCGGCGAGGGCTCCGACGCCACCGCCGAGCCAGAACGTACGCGAGCGCGAGCCCGCGGGCTTGGGGGCCGTCGCCGCGTCGACCGGCTTGGTGGTGGCCTTGGCGTCACCTTTGGCGTCGCCCTTGGCCTCGCCGCGCGCGAGCACTTTTGCGACCAGATCGGCCGGCGGCGAATAGTTGGTGTACAAACCTTCGAGCGCCTGCACGAGAGCGAGCGCGCGGGCTTGCTCGGCCTTGCAGACGCCGCATTCGGCGGTGTGATCGGCGAGTCCCTTGGACAGGGCGGGCAGCGCGAGGGCCGCTTCAGGAGCCGAGGACAATAGGATCTTCAGTCGTTCGCAGGGCGTGGTCATGGGTGTCACCCTTGTCGGAGGTCTCGGTGGCAACTGGGAGTTCGGCGTTGCCGCGGGGCGCGCGCTGGGTGCGCACGGGAGCGGCGTCGAGGGCGGCACGCAGCGCGGCGATCCCGAGGGAGATGCGCTTGCGGGCGGCCGCGTGGGAGATATGGAGGGCATCGGCGACCTCGGTCGCGTCCATGCCGAGCTGGTAGCGAAGCAGCACCGCCTCGCGCAGGTTCGCGGAGAGGCCGGCGAGCGCGTCCTCGAGTGCCATCCGGGCTTCGGCGGCGCTCGTGGCGTTGGGTCCCTCGGCGACCGCGAAGCGCTCGAAGGCCGCCTGGCGCCGCCCGCGTTTGCGCAGGGCGTCGACGCAGACGTGGCGCGCGATCCCGAAGAGCCAGGCACGCACACCCGCGTCGCCGCGGTAGCTGGCGAAGCTGTCGTAGGCGCGCACGAGCGTCTCCTGCAGCGCCTCCTCGCCATCGCCGAGCGCACCGACCTGGGCGGCGCAGAAGCGTCCGAGCGTCGCGCCGTAGGTCTGCGCGATGAGCTCGAGGGCCGCGCGCGCGTCCCGCGAGCGGATGTGTGCCTCGATGTGAGTGTCGGCCGTGTCCATCGTTGCTCCGTCGTGACGAGTCGCCAAAGTGTGAACGCGCGAATGCCGATCGGCCTCGGTTCGCTCGGCGCGCTCGGCGAACGAGAGGCGTGCGACGCGTCAACCGGGCGGTTGGGTCTACGTGGTGTGAGGCGCGTGGCGGGCTCCCCAGGCGGCGTACCGTCAGCGCGTGCCAGCGCGTGCCAGCGCGTGGGCGCCTGGACGCATGGGCGAACCTGCGCTACGTCGGAGCGACGGAGGTTCGAATGCGTTGGTTCTGGTTGGTCGCGGTGAGTGTCGGTGTCGGTGCGTGTGCCTCGAGTCCCGCTCGGGAGGAGGCGGCGGCGACGCCCGAAGAGACCCTGTGTTTCAAGGCGCTCATCCACGTCGCCGGTATCGTGTCGGGTGGCTCGGCCCCCGCGATGGACGCGCGTACCGAAGCGGACATGCGGGGCGGTTGTCGTGCGCCCGAAGCGCGGACGGCGACCATGCAGGCGCAGTTTCGTTGCAGCCTGGAGGCCAAGGACCTGCCCGGCTTGGAGGCCTGCAAGGCCGCTGCAGACGCGACGCAGCCTACGCCGAACTAACGGTCCTCGGCTTCGGCGCGGGCGAGCGCGCCAAAGGCTGCGCCTTCTCCGCTGGCGAGCTCCGCTGCCACGGCGGGTCGGCGAAGTGCGTGGCGAGGTGGTCGACGAAGGCGCGCGTCTTGGCCGCGAGGCGGTCGCTGTGCGGATAGAGGGCGTGCACCGTCAGGTTCCCGCGGCGCGCGCTGTCGAGGACGAGCTCGAGGCGGCCGGCGGCGACCGCGTCGTGGACCATGAACCACGGCAGCGAGGCGAGCCCGATGCCGGCGAGGGCTGCGTCGCGCAAGGTGCCGCCGTCGGTCGAAGAGAAACGCACGCGCAAGGGGATCGCGACGCGGCGGGTGGGGGCCTTGGGACCCGCATCGCGTGCGACCTTGAAGCCCCATTCGGTCTCGAGTGGGATGAGCGCGTAGTGGACGCATGCGTGCTGCACGAGGTGGCACGGTTCGCTCGGGCGGCCGATCCGATCGAGGTACGCGGGTGAGGCGACGACGACCCCGCGATCGGTCGCGAGCTTGCGCGCGACGAGCGTCGAGTCGACCAGGCGCGCGATGCGGACGACGACGTCCCAGCCGCCTTCGACCACGTCGACGAGGCGGTCCTCGGTCGTGAGCTGGACGTCGACCTCGGGGTGCGCGGCGAGGAACGAGGCGATGGCGGGGACGAGGTAGTGCTGGCTGAAGAAGGCGGGTGCGTTGACGCGGAGGGTCCCGCGCGGGCGGGTGCCGGCGCCGGCGAGGGTCGCGAGAGCCGCTTCACCGGCGGTCACGAGGGCGCGCGCGTGCTCGAAGACTTGGAGGCCGTCGGCGGTGAGGCTGACCTGGCGTGTCGAGCGCGTGAGGAGGCGAACGCCGAGCTCGGTCTCGAGGAGCGCGACGCGGCGCGAGACCGCCGATTTGGCGATGCCAAGGGAGCGGGCGGCGGCCGAGAAGCCGCCGAGCTCGGCGACCTTCACGAGGATCGCGAGATCGGGCAGGAGCTCGTGCATGGGGGTGGACATGGGGTTCTCCGGGTTCTCCACGGGCGCGCGGCGCGAACGCCGAGGTGTCTCTCAGGGGCCGCCATCGCGCTTGCCGATACCGCCGAGGAGGACGCGCACGAGCTGCTCGACGAGGGCGTCGCCGGGGGCGAGGGCGGCGCCAAAGGGGCTGCGCGCGCCGATCGTGCGCAGGATCACTTGCGGCGCCATGCCGAGGACGCCGGTCGCGATCGCCATGAGCGGCAGCGGCACATCGGTCGCGAGCGCGCCCTCGCGTTGGCCGTCGCCGACGAGGCGTACGAGGAGCGCGAGGTGGCCTTGCTTGAAGCGCTCGACGAGGCGTCCGAGGCGCTCGGAGGACACGAGTGCCTCGCGCACGACGAGGCGCGCGGTGTCGGCCTCGACGTCGGTCATGCGGGCGATGCGTTGGTAGAGCGCGCGGACGCGGGTCGCGAAGTCGCTGTGGGCAAGCGCTCCGCGCTCTTCGCGAGCGAAGTCGTCGCCGACCGTGAGGGACGCGTCGAGATCGGTGACGATCCGCGCGTAGACCTCCTCGACGACGGCGGCGAAGAGGTCGTCTTTGGTCGGGAAGTAGTAGTAGATCATCCCGATGTTGGTCCCGGCCAGGCGGGCGATGGCGCGGAGCGAGGCGCCGTCGACGCCGTCCGCGAGGAAGCGCGTGCGGGCGGCGGCGAGGATGCGCGGGCGGATATCGGTTCGCGGTCTGACCATCAGCCGAGCTTCTTGCGGAAGCGCAGGGACGCGAGGACGACGAGGATGCCCAGGATGATGGCCATCTGGCCGGCCTCGCCCGCGACGTCCTCGAAGCCGGCGCCGCGCAGCGTGATGCCGCGGACGATGCGCAGGAAATGCGTGAGCGGGAGGGCTTGGGCGATCCACTGGGCCGGCTCGGGCATCGCCTCGAACGGGAACATGAAGCCGGAGAGGAGGATGTTCGGCAAGAGGAAGAAGAACGACATCTGCATCGCCTGCTGCTGCGTCTTGGCGAGCGTCGAGAAGAAGAGCCCGAGGGCCAAATTGGCGGCGATGAAGATGAGGGCCAGCGCATAGAGGAGCGCCATCGAGCCGACGATCGGCACGTCGAAGACGTAGCGTCTGAGCAAGAAGATGAGCGTCATCTGGACATAGCCGATGACGATGAACGGGAGGATCTTGCCGACGACGAGCTCGGCGCTGCGGACCGGCGAGACGATGAGCTGCTCGAGGGTGCCGCGCTCGCGCTCGCGCGCGATGGCCATGGCCGTGAGCATGACCATCGTCATGGTGAGGATGACGCCGACGAGACCCGGGACGACGTAGATGGCGGTGCGCAGATCGGGGTTGAACCAGGTGCTCGGCTCGAGGCGAATCGGCTCGTAGGGGGTCAGGCCCGAGGCGCGGATCTTCTGGAGCAGGAGGCCGGCGGAGCGCGCGGCGACAAGCGATGCGGCGGTGTTGGTGGCCGAGGCGACGGTCTGCGGATCGGACCCGTCGAGGACGAGGCGCACGGTCGTCGGCGTGCCGCGCGCGAGGTCGCGCGAGTAGTTCGCGGGGACGATGAGGGCGACGCGCGCGTGGCCGCCGCGGAGCGCGTGGTCGACGTCGGCGTAGTCGCGGGCCTGACCGGTGACGTCGTAGAATCCGGTCGAGACGAGGGTCGCCGCGAGATCGCGCGAGGCGGCGCTCTGGTCTTGATCGTAGACGACGGTCGGGATGTGGCGGACGTCGTTGTTGATGGCGTAACCGAAGAGCCGCAGCTGCATCACCGGCAGCAAGACCATCATCCCCATGGTCATGCGATCGCGCTTCAACTGGAGCAGCTCTTTGCGAGCGATGACGAGGGGGCGCGCGAGGTTCATGCCTTGGCCTCGTCGTCGCGCACCATGCTGACGAAGGCGTCTTCGACTGTCGCGCGGGCAGGGCGGGTGCGGTCGACGTGGATGTGGGCGGCGCCGAGGACCTCGGCGGCGAGGGCCTCCGGGTCGGCGCCTCCCTTGGTCGCGACGCGCAGGAGGTGGCCGTAGTGCGCGACCTCGTCGACCTCGCGGCGCTCGCGCAAGAGGGCGGCCGCGCGCACGGCGTCGGCGGCCGTCGGCACCGAGAGCTCGGCGACGCGCAGGTGGCGGCGTTCGACGATCTGGTCGGGGGTTCCGACGTCGAGGAGCGTCCCGCGGAAGATGAAGGCGAGGCGATGGCAGCGCTCGGCCTCGTCCA
>SXGT01882557.1_pt1 | contig 32599 bp, 22 predicted proteins | sample 3176221 | NCBI WGS metagenome assembly SXGT01 (sample SAMN11356862, study PRJNA531348) | freshwater metagenome | isolation source: freshwater sample F1-120 | place: China: Fuxian Lake, Yuxi | collected 2017-12-25
CCCATCCACTTGACCGCTCCCCAGGCCATCGGCAACGACGAGAGTGACACAAGAATTGGGCCAACGCGCGGCCAACGCACGACACTCGCGGTGAAGTATCCGGATGTCCGACCTCGGGTGGACGGAGGTGAGGTGGGTGAACCGAGAGATACATCCGCCGGCTGTCAACCTGCTGCGTTTTCGTAGAGTCAACGCGAAGTTCCCTCGAGACGCTGCGAAAGTGGCCGAAATGCGAGAAATGAGTCAGGGGCCGCCATCATCGCGAACGCAATCAGGAATACTAGGGCGATTCCACTGTTGAGCATCGATGTGTGAAGAAACTGGGTGCTCCAAACGAGTGCGCAGAGCGTTGCCATCAGCGTTCCCAAGTGCGGGAACCTGCTCCCCGGGACGCGGTCAAGAAAAGAGACGAGCACACCAGCAGCCACCGCAGGAACGAGGGCGCCAAACCACCCTTGCCAAACCCATCCCCACATGAACATGTTAGTGTTTGCGCTGGTGTCCTCGTTTCCAAAGAAGGCGAGCCCAGCGTCTCGTGTCAACGTACCGGCGTTTGAAAACGTGGAGGCTTGGCTCCAATACTCTGCGGAGAGGATCCCTGGTAGCAAGAACGCGCGTCGCACGAGGTACGCATCGAGAACAGTACTCGCTAGCAACAGCGATTCTGTGAGTGCTACTGCGTTCACTAAGACCAGCCCAGCCAGGAGAAATGTCGGCAGTTTCCCCTTGAAGATCCACGGCAAGCACAAGAGTAGGACGATCGGGAGCAGGATCGAGGACTTTGTTCCGTCGAACGAGAAGACAACAATGCTCACGGATGCTGCAGCAACCGGCCAAAGCACTGATCGCCTGACAAACCATGCCCAGATCGCGAGAGACGGAAGCAAGTACCTGAGTGGGGCAATCGCGTATCCAACAAATGCATCGCTTTCGCGAGCCGCCATCCTTCGTTCGTAAACATCGTTGATACCTAAGCGAACTGTAGTTCCAGTCTTCCACCAAAGCCACGCCGCGACCAAGAGGCATAGCGATAGACACAGCCAATCGAGGTATGGAACATGGCACCGGAATCTCGGTACTGGTGGATGCAGATGCGAGGCAAGAGCGAATGTTGCGAGGCACACGGCCATCAGCGCCATGAAACTGATGTATTCAGCGTAGTTTGGCAGCGTTGTGATCCCGATGGTTGCCGAGCAGAAGTACACCAGCGAGTAAAGCACCCAAGTGGCCGCCGCTCCCGCTGTAACGCCAAGCGGCATCACAAAGACGGGAGCTACACAGCAGACTGCCGCAACAGCCCGATCGCGCAAACTAAGATCATGTGGCGAATAGTAGGGATAGACTTCAGAGATCGTGGAGCTATTCGCTTGCAACAGCAGGTGAGCCGCCAACGCCATTGCCGCTAACTGCACCCTCTGTCCAAAACGCCTAGCTCGAGCGACCTTGTCCATTTCACCACTCCCTGCACATTCGTCGCCCTGAACGATACCACACACTCAGGGTTGCACCGCGATACACGTGGACCCAATCTCTCAGCGCGCTGGTGTTGTGGTCACTAGCACAACCCACAGTTCTGCAGCAAACACTAGCAAGGACCAGCTACGACGGCGCTTCTCGCCGCCATCGCTCCAAGCACGTCTTCACATGAGCGCGAAGCTCTGAAGCCTGGCGTGCTGCATCGCCGCCCATGCCAGTACTGAATTCTGTTGGCCAAACACCGGCCTAGAGGACCTAGCTCTGGATTCCTCTAGGGTCTAGGAGGGGGGATCAACACTTCCACGGACTTTGCGTCGAGCGCACCGCTTCGCTGAGATAGGCATCACTCAATCGACTCACGCATCACGCTTGCGCATTTGTGGTTGGTGCTTCTGCCCTTGGAAACGCAACGCACAAAGCTAAGAATTGCGACTGAGTACACAACGTAATAGAGTAGATAGCCAATGGAATAGGATTCGATCGGGAATGCCGCCAACCATGTCACTAACCCGACTCGGAGCATCAATCCGACAACCTGCGTCAGGAGAGCAGCCCGCTGGAACTCGAGGATGTGTAGCGCTGGCGATAGTGGTGAAGCGATTAGCATGAGAATTGCCACTGGTGCCAACCAGAGAGTCGCTCGTGCGGCATCGCACCACTGTGGGCCAATGGCGAACGCAGTGAAAGACGGAGCGAAGACGGTGATCGCTATCACCGGAAGTGTCGCAATCAGGCCAACTCGCATCATTCGACCTCGGATGAACTGCCCGAGTTGCTGCGAGCGAGATTGCGCCACAATCTCTGGATAAAGCGCTTGGGATAACGCCGTTGAGACCATGGCTGCGGGAACAAGCACCATCCGAACTGCCATCGCGATAGCACCCACCACAGCATCGCCGTTGTGGCTCGCCAGAATGAGCATCGGCACCTGCGTGCCTGACGTGTTTGCGAGTGCCTCCAACGTGGAATACTTGGGAAATTTTCGAAACCTGTACATGGCAGTCGCTGTTCCGCGCCACGAGATTCGGCGCCAAATCGCCGGATGCCTCTTGAATTCAGTCAGTAGTAACCAAGCGAACACTCCCAAACACCCAAGAACCTGGCTGATGATCAGCCCAGGAACGCCCGCGCTAGCGACACCGAATGCGAATTGTAGTGCCGCGATAGCCGTGGCCTGAACCACCTGAAGTAACGCGACCCTGCCGAACCGTCGCTGCCGAATCTCCCAGTACTGCGCAATCACGAATCCCGCCGGCCCCAGCACAGCCAATGGAAGCGCCCACACCAATGGTCCAATGGACGAAAGTGGTGTCAGCACCACGAAGGAGTTAGGAACGAGGGCGACTGCGAGCGCCGATGTAAGAGATATGAGCGTTACTCCAAGCAGAGCGGCAACGCAAACATGCGCCGCCTCAAGATCATCGATTGGAATAGGGACAGCGAGGTGCAACCGGAAGCCCGCGATCGCAACGAAAATGTTCGAGACTGCAAAGAAACTGGCGAACACACCGAAGTCTGCCGGGGAGTAACACCTTCCGATCACCATCAGTGCGCCCAGTCCTATCAACTGGGTCAGTGCGGACCCGGTGAGCACTACGAACGCATCGGACCTCAAAAACTTTCGGGCCCAAGCCAACTTGATCGACAATTGGTGGCTCTTGTTCGGCATCTACACAGTTGTCATTGACTCGCGTTTCAGCGTTAGCGATCTGCGTAGGGGCCTGAGCATCATGCCCTCACTGGTTCGCCGATCATAGGAGAGTTGGCGCATCAAATCTGATCGCAACGTGCGACCTAGTGTCGCACCTCCCGCGAGTCGGGGTCGAGATCGTGCGGCAAGGTCCTGCAGTTCCTACTTTACACCGCTGGCTCCCCCAACCGTCCACAACCCGCGCGAGCTTTCTCGCCGCGGTGGCTAGTGGCTCAATTAAGATCGGATTTCGGTCCGCACCTCCAGCGTTTAGTCGTGGCAACTTGTCTCGCATTCCGCGGCTGACGCATTCCACAACTCCCTTCGGTAGGTCACCCAACTCAACGCGACTCATTGCAAGGCGAGTGGAACAAAGAGGGGACCAGTCAAACGCGTGTCACCGATTGGTAGCGGGCACAATCAACCTAACATCGGCGGCACCTGAGCAAGTGTGCGATGACGAACCTGCAGTGACTAGGGTGTTGGCCTTTCGTCATCCCTTGCACCCGAGCGACACAGCAGTGCCGATCGCGAGTGCAGTGGTGTTTCGACGTAGGCTCATCCTGATGCGTCTCGGTGACCCGCCCAATCTAGTCGCGGTCTGAGGGGCACTGCTGAGGCGAGCGCAGCGCGACGATCCACAAACAAGCACCTCAATGTCCTTTACCTCAGGTCCCTTCTTTGTTCTGCTCGCCCTGTTTGCTCTGCTTTGGCCGGCGGTCAGACGTCGCAATAATCTCCGGTGGGCGACCATCACGGCCTTCTCGCTGGTGTTCTACGGCTGGTGGGACTGGCGGTTTCTCTGGCTTCTCATCGGCACGGGTGGAATCGACTACCTCGCTGCGCTCCTGATGGAGCGATCGCCGCGACACCGCTCGCTGCTGCTGTGGATATCAATCGTGTCCAACCTCGGGGCGCTCTGTTTCTTCAAGTATCTCGGCTTCATGTTCGATCAACTTGCATTCGCGTGGGACATCCCTCAGGCGACCCGCGACTGGACCCACGACATCGTGTTGCCTGTCGGAATCAGTTTCTACACGTTTCAATCGCTCTCCTACACAATTGATGTCTATCGGCGAGAGTTGCGTGCCGTCAAAAACCCGGCGCACTTCTTCGCGTTTCTGACGATGTTTCCACAACTCGTTGCTGGCCCGATCGTACGGGCAACCGACCTGCTGCCACAGCTTGAGACGCCTGGGCACTACAACGAGTCAAACCGGTGGCACGGGGTCCGCCGAGTGGCGTGGGGGTTTCTGAAGAAGGTGGTTGTCGCGGATCACCTTGCTCCAGTTGTCAACGATGCCTTCGCCGCCAATCCCGACATTGGGCTTGGATGGTGGGCGATCGCTGGCTGCTTCGCGATCCAGATCTTCTGCGACTTTTCGGGCTACTCCGACATCGCCTGTGGGATCGCGCGATGGATGGGATACCAGTTTCCTGAGAATTTCAAGCAACCCTATGCCGCTGTAGGGGTTCGCGACTTTTGGGCGCGGTGGCACATCACACTCTCGACTTGGTTTAGGGACTATCTCTACATTCCACTCGGAGGATCCCGCGGCGGACCGTTGCGCGTGACGTTGGTTCTGATGACCACGATGCTCGTGTCTGGACTCTGGCATGGCGCGAACTGGACATTTGTCATGTGGGGTGTCTACCACGGTACGTTGTTGGCCAGTGAACGCGCCGCTGCTCGATGGTTCGGTCGCGGCTGCTCCGAACTCGTTGGGATCGCGCGCGTCGCTGCGTGGGCCGTTACGTTGGCTGCGGTGGTTCTCGGATGGGTTTTCTTTCGGTCGGAAAGCGTTCGACAGGCATCACAAATCCTCGCGTCGATGGTTGGACTTAAAGGGATCGGTACCCTGCCCGACATGCTCGCCCTTCCGAGTGTGCGAGTCGCTTTGATGGTCTTGGCCGTTGGTGCTGGGTACTGGGCGCTCATTCGGCGCCGGCCGGATTGGTCCATCGGCGAGTTTCCCCGGTGGTTCGCTGTTCCACTCGTCGCATTAGCTCTGTGTATTGCGCTTTTCTTCCGAGGACCCGGCAATGACTTCATCTACTTCCAGTTCTGACCTGGGGTCGCCTCGCTACCTGGCTCCGACGAAGTTTGATGTGGGTCTCTGGCTGCCGCCGGGTGCCGATGAAGGGGGATGTGCGTGGTGGAAAGATCGGACTGCAATCGTGATCATGTTGTTCCTCCTGCTGGCAACGATGATTGCGTTTTTTCGAACCGATGTCGGCTATGCGGAAGCGCCGAAGTGGTACTGGATTGACAAACTGACTTGGAGCGACGACGCGTCTGTGATCGTCGCCGGGGATTCCCGTGTGTACCGCGGTGTTGATCCGGATCCAATCCAGTCGGCTATCGGTGGGGTGGTGAAGAACTTCGGATTCAGTGGCACATTCGTTTCACACGCGTACCTGCGACACTCCGAGGCGTTACTCGATCCCAATGGACCGCGCATCCTGATCATCGGCGTCACTCGAGCATCGCTACGAGTTCCACACAAGTCCGGCGACGGATTCAGCCAGGCACGAGCTGAGTTTGACCGCTTGAAACTCCCGGTCCCCTTGGCACGCTTCATCGCCGAGTTCGACCAATTCATCCACCCGGTTGCCCTTGACCTTTCAGCTGAGACCACGGGGGCACGTGCTTCTGCTGCTGAGTACTCGCAGACTTACTACGAGAGCGGTTGGATCGCATCGAATCGGGAGGTGGTCGACCCCGTTGCGAATGGACTGGTGATCACTCAGAAGAACTACGACGATTCCCCTCACTCCGATGTCGCCGTTTCGGCGCTCTTCGACGAAGTGCGCGAGCTCTGTCAAGGCGGAGTGAAGGTGTTTATGTTTTTACCGCCCGTGCCTCCCGAAGTGCGCGCGCTCGAAGATTCACTGGCCAAGATCAGCAGGGCGGAATTGCGATGCGCATGCGAGTCCAGCGGCGCTCAATGGGTCGATGTTCCGTTCGATGGGCTGCGAACCTATGACGGCAGTCATCTTGACGGACCTAGCGCACGCTTGGTCGGTGAGATTCTCGCCCGAGCGGTGGCAGACGCATTGCGGGCGCCGCCCCCTTCGCGCCCCTAGCCCCCCTACCTCCTCCTCCTCACTCCCTCGCGGTCGACGGTCCACACGCCGTCATCGGCAATCCACAGCGCGTCGAGCGGTTGTAGGATCGGAGTTGGTTAGCGAGCGATCGCCGAGTACACGGGGCACAACATGAAGTCGCTAAAGAAGCGCTCTAGCGGGCGTCAACAAAAGAAACCACCTCAGGATAGACAGAGCGAGTCCTCGCAAAGCGGTTTGGATTTAGAACAAGCGATCAAGCAAGCGGGAGACGCAGCGATGCAAACCGTGTTGCGCCAACACCGCCAAAGAAGTTCAGACGGGACTTTAGCAAAGACGTCGAAAAGAAAGTCGAAGACGAAAAGCAGCGAAAACGAGTTGTCGCACGAGGATGAATTGGCCATGCAAGGCATAATCGACAACGCGGTGCAGTGGGGCTTGGGTTTACGCCCAATCGATATGGAAATAGCAGACTTCATGGGGTTCTAGCCAACGCAACAGCGGTCGCTGAATACACGCTTGGCGCTCGTGCGATCCCGACTCACCCATAACCACAAACGCCCCAGTCTCTCGACCAGGGCGCCGTTCACTCCCAGTAGGGCAGTCCGTTGGAGAAAGGTCAGGCTCGCCGATCAGGTGGTTGATGTGAGCCTGTTACTGTCCGGCCCACGGTCCCTGTGGCACGAGTCCTGCGCAATTCCAACTGCAACTCGCCTTCGGTACCGCCTCATCGCACGAGTATGTGACGATCGGCTTCGTTGGCGCGCACGCCGTCGTTGCCGCTGAAGCAACGCGTCGCCGGAGCCGTTTGGCCCGCGGTCAAAGTTCCGCAGTCTTTGACATTCCGTGCTTCACCGCTCGTCGCGAAGCGCCAGTAACAGTGCGGGGACACGAACCGTCGCCGTCTCCCAGACCAGATCGAGCATCACGCTGTGGTACTGGTGGGTGGCGATGTCCTTCATGCCAGCCACTGCCTTCCACGGAATCGCCGGGAAGCGCTCCCGTGTCAGTGTGTGAACGCCTCACGCATATCCCGCGGCCGCTGCGCGTCACTACGCGGCATAGCGAAGGTCATTGAGAATTGTCGCGCGGTCTGGTTCGCGAATGCCGCTCGGCGTCGTCACGTCAACCGAAAGCTCAAGCAGTGCCTCGAGATACTGTTTTACCTCGATCAGGTCGAGCAGATCGCGACGCGGCTCAAATTCCACAAGCAAATCCAGGTCAGAATCTGGGCGGCCCGTCCCCCGCGCGCGCGATCCGAAGACTCCAGCGCGTACGACTCCCATGGCCCGCAGTCTTGGCATCTGGGCTCGAATCGCGGCAAGAATCTGCTCAAGACTCGCTGATGCGTAGGCACTCATGTCCAGAATCCTACCGAGATCGCTCAACACTCAACGACTCACTCCGCAACAACAATCGGCAGCGAGCACGACCCCGCCCCCCTCGCGCCACTAACCCCCTACCTCCTCCTCCTCACACCCTCGCGGTCGACGGTCCACACGCCGTCATCGGCAATCCACAGCGCGTCGAGCGGTGCGTTCGAGACCCTGAGCGTGAGTCGCTCTTCGAGCGTGTCTGGATCGATGAGTCTGAGTGATCCATCGCTCCCTGCAACCACCGCGCGCGAGCCATCGTGCGTAAACACGATTCGCTGCGCGCGCGTCCGCTGATGTCTCGCCGACACCTGCACTGCTCCATCGCGTTCATCGATCCGCACGAGGAGTCCATCACGGTCCCCCGCGAGGATCGATCCATCGAACGCGGACACTCCGACGCACACGCATTGCCCGCCGATCTGGCTCGTCCACTGCACGCCACCATCTGCAAGCGACAACGCGACGCACCCCTCATGTCGCGACGCCAAGACCACTCGTCCACGCACTGCATCGACCGCAACTGCTGCAATTCCACCCGGCTCGTGATCGTCGTCGTGCGACGCGACCCCAGTGCGCCACAACAGTTCGCCCGTCGTCGCGTCGAATGCGTTGAGCCATCCATCAGAATCAACTGCCACGAGCCAGCGCGGGTCATCCGTGGCCGCGAGCCGCACGAGACGCCGACCCGCACCCGCGTTGCATGCAACCTCGCCGCCACCATGACTGCCGCCGCCAGCGTGACTGCGCACCACAACTCCGCGCCCATCTTTGTCGATGGTCGCGCTCCACTGCGCACATGCCACCGTCGTTGACGCGACGCGTGGCTCTCCAACCCACGCCGCAAGATCACTCACCGCAAGGCGGCGAAGCCCATGCATGCTTCCGACCCACAGCGCATCCTTCGAGACCGCGCTGGCCCACACCACATCATCGGCAACAGGCATCGTGACCGCCGCGCCCGTCGTCGCATCCCAGATCGCGAGCAATCCGTCTGCACCAGCTGAAAATGGCCTTCCATCTGGCAACACACCAACGGTCCACACGATGTCGCGGTGTGTGCGACCAGTCCACAGTGGGATCTGCGATGCGGGCGCATATCGCCGCACGGTGCGATCCCACCCGCCGATCATGACCGAATCGTCGTCGAGCACCGCGCCCGCAGACTGCCGATACTTCGGCGTCTCGAGCCGCTCGATCACAGCGAGTTCGTTGTCGACGACGCATGCCCCACCATCTGCCGCGATGACGAATCCACCACCTTTGCGCTGCTCGATGACGCGCGCCTCTGCGATACCGAGGTCGTCGACCATCCGTGTGACCCGCCCCGTCGTCGCGTCAACACACCTCGCCGAACGCACCGCGTGCACGATGGTCGCGTCGCTCTGCCAACACACATCGCCACCCTCTTGATCTTCCATCGCCGCGACCTCGTGCAACACGCGGCCATCGTTCGAGTCAACGATGAGCAGCGAGCCATCGATTCGAGCGACTGCGATCAAACTGCCATCGGGAGAGATTGCGATCCCGCCAACATTCACACTCACAACCGGTGTGGACCACTCGCGCGTCGTACCGGCGAATCGCTCGAGCCCGTATGCCCCCTCTCGTGCAACAACCCCTGCGATCCAGTGGCCACCTGGGCTCACGGCGAGCGCGTACCAATCGCCAGTCGCAACCAACTCTCCGCGGCAACCCTGCGCGCGCTTGAGGAGCGCGACCTCGGGGGACCCGTCGTCGCTGAGTGCTGCGATCGCCTGCCCGAATGCGAGCTGATCGTTCGCCTCAATCGCGCTCGCGGCGGCGGCGAGCGTCGCGCGGCGCGCCTGCGCCGCAGTTTCTCGCGCAAACTGCAGCGAAATGAGAGTTGTTGTAACCAACACAATCGCCATCGCACTCAGCGCCGTGGTCAATCGCCAGTGTCGAACCACCCAGCGCACGACTCGCTCCCGCACGCGCTGCTGCTCGATCAACACCGGCAATCCGGCGAGGTGCAATCGAAGGTCGTGTGACAACAGCGCCGCACTCGCGTACCGCCTCGCCGGCTCAGCATCGGTTGCCTTCGCTGTGATGCGCTCGAGATCGCCGCGCAGGCGACGATCGATCGCCCCCAGCCGCTGCGGCACACTTGACTGGATCACCGAGAGCGCTTGCGCAAGCGACATCCCGTCGAGCGTGCGCATCGGTTGACCTGAGAGAAGTTCATACGCGATTGCTCCGAGCGAAAAGATGTCCGCGCGGACATCGGCGGGGCGCGCACGCTGTAGCGCTTCGGGAGCGAGGTATGCAAGGGTGCCGACGACTCGTTCGCCGAGCATTGTGACAGTGCGGTCCGCGGCAGTATCACGGCGGGCAAATCCGAAGTCGATGACGACGGCTCGACCGCGCGAATCGACAAGCACATTCGCGGGCTTGAGGTCGCGGTGAAGAATCCCGCATCCATGCGCGTATGCGACCGAGTCAGCGAGGTCGGCAAGCAGTCTCACGCGCTCTCGAAGTGACATCGAGCTCATCAGTGACGAATCGCACGGATGAGCCCCCTCGACATACTCCATCGCGAGCCATGTGCGGAAGGCTCCGCCGCACTCCCATGTACCAGCCTGATAGAGCCGCGCAATGCCAGGATGTTCGAGCGCCGCGAGCGCTGCGACTTCGCGCTCGGCGTCCCGCGCTTCGGCCCGAGTGCACGGCCAGAGCAGTTTGAATGCAACGAGCCTGTCGGGCTTCGTCTGGCGCGCGAGATACACCTCTCCACTCGCGCCAGTGCCAAGGGTGCCCACGAGGTGGAATCCTGCGACAGCGGTTCCGATGAGGTTCGCCTGCGAGTCAACTCCCCGAGGCGCGGGAGTACCCATCGCATCGAGCGATGCAGATGCGCCGATTAGCCGTCGCGCGTCGTCAACGATGTCTGGTGAGTAGCGTGCGGCAGCCTCGTCCTCGGCGCCGTCCGCGAGCAGCAAGAAACACTCGTGCACCGCGGTCAGTCGGGAAAGTTCCATTGCGAGTTGCGGCAGAGGCTGCACAATGACGATACTTGCAGTTCATTCACGATCGTTGCCCCACGAGATGCACATCGTCGCTTGATGATTAAGAGGATGTTCACTCGACACCTCGAACTCGACACCTCTAGGAGACCCAACATTCCAGTGGAACGCTTCGCAGATCCAAATCAGCGCCGACAGGTCATCGAAGAACTCTTGCGTCGACATCAGGGGGGCGACGAAGAGGCGCTGCAGGCCCTCTGGCACGAGTTGTATGAGGAAGTACACCGGATGGCGCGCACGGTGCTCTTGCGCGAGGGACCACGGCGTCCGATCGACACGACCGTGCTCGTGCACGAGCTCTACCTGAAGCTCGGGGGCACTTCGTTTGAGAACCGCGCGCACCTGTTTGGATCACTTGTGCGCATGATGGGACAGATCGTCGTCGATGCCGCGAGGCGCAGAGACCGCGCGAAACGACGCGAGCACGCCGTCGCCGTCGAGACGCACGAGTTAGCGCTCGACGCAGCAGCGCTCGGGCTCGAACAAGACGCGAAGGGGCTGGTATCGATCGCCATCACCGCCGCACTCGACGAACTCGATTCGCTCGCGCCTCGCGCGGCCGCGGTGGCGTGGCTCCGCTTTGTCGGCGGACTCTCCGTCGAGAGGACCGCCGCATGTTTAGATGTTTCCGAGCGCACTGTGAAGGGAGATTGGGCCTTCGCCCGAGCCTGGCTTCACAGAGAGCTCACTTCGAGGGGACTCACACCGCGCGATCCGCGCAGGGGAGAACACAATGCCGAGCCTTGAGCAGAATCCTGTGACCATCGATTGGTGGCGGAAGGTCGTTGAGTTGTTCATCACCTTCAATGCGCGGCCGCGCCATGAGTGGCATCGAGGGCTCATCGAGGCATGTCCCAACGATGCCGCCCTTGCCTACGAGGTATTGAGTTTGCTCGTCGCGGCTGAGTCGGTGGGGGTTGGCAGCGGTTGATACCGTCGTTCTCGGGAAGAAACGAGTCGTTGAGCGCACCGTTTCTTCCCGAGAATGGGGGTGAAACTTGCCCCTCGTGCACTCCTGCGGCGCTTGACCTATGCCTCGGGGATTTCCCGGGGCTTTTTTTTGTCCATGAGGAGTAAGACATGTTGAGCCCTTCCGTTGGTCATCCGCGCACTGAGTCAACCGTTCGCGCGTTGGCAGTCTTGATTTCGTTTGCGATGGTGGGGGCCACCGCTTCCATCGCCGCCGCGCAAGGCACATCGAACCTTGTGGGGTGGGGAGCGAATCAACCAGGGTCGGTCCCGTCTGATCTGGGGTACTGCAGTAGCGCAGCCTCCGGCGCAAGCCACACGATTGCCCTCAAAGCGGACGGCTCGGTTGTGTGCTGGGGAACCAATGTGTACGGCGAATGCAATGTGCCAACTGGACTCGGTTCGTGCACCGAAGTGGCGGCAATCAACAGTCACAACGCTGCACTCACGAGCGATGGATCGGTTGTCTGCTGGGGGTCCAACTCGGCTGGACAATCCACTGTTCCTGCTGGACTCGGCGTCGTAGCGCAAGTGGCAACTGGTCATGAGCACACCGTCGCACTCAAGAGCGCCGGAACAGTGTCGTGCTGGGGGTACAACCTATACGGTCAGTGCACAGTGCCTGGTGGGTTGGCTTCGGTGAGTCGAATTGCCGCAGATGGCTATCACACGATGGCACTCGGCTCGAGTGGCGCAGTGACTTGCTGGGGACGAAACACCTCCGGCCAGTGCACGCTTCCATCTGGACTGGGATTGTGCAGCGAGATTGAAGCTGGGTGGGGCCACTCCGTTGCACTCAAGACTGGCGGCGTGGTCGCCTGCTGGGGACTCAATGACGCCGGTCAATGCAATGTCCCAGCAGACCTTGGCGCATGCATTCAAGTTGCAGCGGGTAGCTCACACACGGTTGCTCTTCGGTCCGATCGAACCGTGCGATGTTGGGGCAGCAACACATTTGGCCAGTGCACGCTGCCGTCTGGTGTTGGGGTGTGCACGCGAGTCTTCGCGGGACCGCAAAACACACTCGCGCTCAAGGCTCCGACGCTGATCCGTGTTCCCGAGGATGCCGCAAGCATCAACGCCGCAGCCGTGATGGTTGTTGAAGGAACAGCCGCTGAAATCGTCGTCGCTGCTGGAACATGGCCAGCGTCGATTGCCACCGCCGCCGGAACGGAAGTGACTGTGCGCGGCGCTGGAGTGGGGCTGACAACGATTGTGCCGACAAGCGTGGGTGGCACACTCGTCGCAAATCCGCAGATTCCCAACACAAACAGAGTGCATTTCTCTCATTCCACACTTCGAGGTGGCGGAGGCGACCACTGGCGCACAACGCTCGACCACTGCCGTGTTGAGACTCACACCGGCAACTTTTTTCCTGAGGGTCGCACGATCAGCGACACGGCGTTCGTGAGTTGTGCTCCAGTTTCGTGGTGCACCATCTACCAGCAGCCTCAGGCGATCATTGAACGCTGCACTTTTCTCAACTGCAATCGCCCGATCTTGATTTGGCGGGGCAATGGCGTCCAAGGTTCGTTCGTGCGCGACTGCGATTTCACTACCTGCACCAGCAGTTGTGTGTGGATCAAACACGAGAGCGCGCCGACGGACTCCGATCGGGCGGTCGTTGAGCGGTGTTCCTTCACGAACACCAACGGGCGTGCGATCTACTACGAGTGCTCGCAACAGAGCGCAGCGCAGGCGCCGCTGTTCAGCGTGATTGACTCGCAGTTCACTGGGAATACGCTGACTTCTGGAAACGGTGCTGCGATTCATATCGGAGGTCTCTCCACCAACTACACCACATCGAGCAGCAACACCACGGTGACCGGTTGCACCTTCACCAACAACAGCGCGACGAGCGGTGGCGCGATCGAAGCCCGGCCATATCAGCCTCTGACCGCCACGAACTGCACTTTCTCAGGCAACTCCGCGATCTCAACAGGAGGTGCGATCAACGGCGGCTGGGCTACATCCGGCTCGGGACACGGAACTATCTCGCTCAGCGATTGCCTCTTTTCAGACAATGTTGCCAATTCGGGCGGAGCCCTCCATTTCGCGCAGCGATCCGCAACAATTGTGCGAGGAACCTTCGTGGGTAACGGCGCTGGAGTGGGAAGCTGCTACACGGGCGCCAAATCAACAACAACATTCACTGATTCTCTCTTCGATGCGCATTCGGGACCGGGCGTCGCCATCTACATCGCGGAAGGTCCTGGCAGCAATCATGTCGTTGGATGTGTGTTCAAGGGGAACCTTGCAGATCCGGGATATCCAGCCGCGATCTCGGTCACCAGCGGCCAGCCGGGGGTTTATGTTGGACTGTCGGTGGAACGCAGTCACTTCGAATCCCAACGATCGCCCGCGATCGTAGGTGGTTACAACTATCCATCTCAGTTCATTCCACCGCAGCCCAACACATCACTCTCACACAATTCGTTTTGTGAGTGTGTCGCGCCTTTGTTCTACGGCGGTGTCACTGAGGGCGTCGGCAATTGCGTCACCGAATCCTGCTCAGACAATGACGGCGACAGCATTCCAGACGACTGCGATTCGGTCACCGTCCCTGGCGACTACGCGACGATTCAACGGGCGATCGATGCAACTGTGATCGGCGACTTCCGCATTGTGAATCTTGGCGCCGGAACATTTGCAGGACCGATCTCGTTCAACGGCAAGTCGATCGTCGTGCGCGGTGTTGGCGCAGGAAAAACCGTGATTGATGGCACTGGAAGCGCCAGCGGTTCCGTTGTCCTTTTCACCGGTGGTGAACCAGCAACCGCCGCGCTCGAAGGGGTCACCGTTCGTGGCGGCCAAGGTGGCACTCCCCTTCCTGCGAATCCCGCGGCCCTCGTCGGCGGCGGCGTCTTTGGAGTCAATTCCGCCGCGAGCATCCGCAACTGCGTGATCGAACAGAATGCCAGCGGGTTCGGTGGTGGCGTCTACATGTTTGGTTGCTCTGGCACCATCGAGCAGTGTGTCATTCGTGACAACATTGCGCAGGCCGATGGCGGTGGATTGCAACTCTACGGCGGCGCGATGTCAGTCCTCGACTGCTCGATCACAGACAACTACGCAAACAGTCGAGGCGGAGGAGTCCACGCGGTACTTGGTGCGCACGAGTTCACCCGCGTGTCCATCACATCGAATGCATCCAACAACCTCGTGGGAGGACTCTCGTGGGTTCCTGACGGCGACCCTGCGGCGTATCTCACGCTCGATGATTGCACGGTGACCAGCAACACCGCCCAGAAGTTGTACGGAGGCATCGGAGTCGTAAACGACAACGGCGGACCAAAGCTGCACCTGATTGCGACGCAGGTGTGTTTGAACACTCCTGCGCCAAACATTGCGGGGGCGTACACCGCTGATATGGCGAGCGAAATCTGCGACTGCGTTGCTGATGTGATCCCAGACGGGCTCGTGAACGGAGTCGACCTCGCGGCACTCTTGACTGCGTGGGGGACTGACGGCGGAACGACTCCTCGCGCCGATTGCAGCCGTGACGGTGTCGTGAATGGCGCGGACCTCGGCATGTTGCTTAGCGCGTGGGGAGCGTGCGCGCCGTGAAGTGACCGCCGGTTGCGTCAATTCACCGCAACCTGCGCCATCACAACGATCGGCAGCGAGCACGACCTCGACGCACCCGCCGCAAACGAGAGCGACTTCGCGACCCCCGCCGAACTTGCGGGCGATTGAACCAGCGTCACGGTGCCGCGACCAAACAGCTTTCGAGGGCGCTGGCCATCGGCGCTCGGTGGCTCGATGAGCGTCCAGCCTGAAAACTCAAGGATCGCCGATCCCTGGTCGCCGAGAGTCAGAGGGGCGATGGGATTCTGCACGCTCGTCGGATCAGACTCCACCCAGTACGCACGCACATCGGCACGCCACACGCCGTCGCGCTCAGTAAACCCATCGGTAAGAACACGCAGACTTCCCTGACTGTGGCCGCGCGCGCGCAACTCAAACTTCCGGATGTTGCCATCTTCGAAAACCACGGCGACATGTTGTCGCCGCTCACCCGGAGCCGGCACATTCATCGCGACCGAAAGCACCGCATCGGCGCCAGGTGCGATTGACTTCGTGCTGATGTCGCAGGTCGACAGTCCACAAGACTTCACGACATCTTTCACCAGCCAGGTCACCGTCGAGTCATTGTGGATCACGAAGTCATGCTGTGCACGCGCAGGCTGCTCGTCGACAAGCACAGGTCCTGCGTCGAAGACGGTTGCGTCGGACTGCTCCGATGATTCGTCAAGGCGTGGTGTCAGTGTGAGTACCGCGCTCTTGAGCGGAGGGAGACTTGACACCCACTGATCGAGATGCCATCCCACATCGCCTGTTGGATTCTGCTCGAGCGGCACGACGAGACCGTCGAGATTGACGCGCGCCTCATCGGGTCGGTACGCGATGTCGAATCGAGCATCCTGCACAAGGTCATCGGTGCGCGGGGTGATGTAGATGCGTTCTCGAGTGCATGGAGCGCGCTCGATTGCGATGGGTGTCACAATCGAAACGCTCCACACGGCTGGCCACTCTTCGCTCGCCGCATTGAGTTGATCAACCACCCGCGCTCCCGAGACAACCTTGCCTCCAATGGTGTAGTCGTACAACGAGACGCTCTTTCTCAGCATCACCTTCGCGTTAGGAAGAGCTGCGTCACCGGAGTGCACATCCAGTTGGATCGCGCTGAGCGAACTCGTACGGTCATCGATCGTGGCTGTGACTCGAGTTTGCGGTAAGTCTGGGAGGAAACGCCACGACGCACGAGAGACACCGGATTCCCCGCCGACATTCGATTCAACTCGAAGATCTCCAGACGCTGCTCCCCACCTCATGTACTGCTGAAAGTCCAGCGGCGCCACTTGCCCGAGGACACGCCATCCATAGGCATCCATCTGTGGTCCAACACGGTGCATCGAGTCATTCAGGTCAAACATCACAGTGGAGTGACCTCCCTGCGACTTGGCGAAACGGGTGTGAAACTGCGCGCCGTCGCTTGTAAACAGTGCGGTTGCGTTCGCCTCCTCTGGACCCCGGCGAGTCCAAATCGTCTGCTCGTGAACGCGATAGGCGAGCCCCGACTTGAACACTGTTGCAACCTTGATCAGATCGACCCGATCCGGCGCTTCAGCGTCGAGCGGCAACTCGAACGATGCCGCTTCATCACTGCGAGGTCCGTAGCTGACCACCGAGTATGTCACGATGTGCGAGTCGAGTTCGCGTTGTCGCTGATCTAACTTTGGAATCACCGACAAACAAAGCGCCGATGCTGTGCCTGCGTCGCTCGCACCGTGCGGCGCGTGGTGCGGCAATTGGCCAACACCCACCGCCGCGCTGATGAGGCTCGCGGATGCGACTGCGAGCGCTGCCGTTCTCGTGGTGGTGATCCTCGAAGGCATGATCGTGATTCCTCCTCGTTGTCGCTCAACCCGAAACTGCCTCGCGCTGCGAGGCGCGCGTTGAAAGCATACTGCGCGCCGTGAAGTGACCCCACCGCGCGACCTCGACAAGATCTCCGGCGCCGTCAGGCCATGCGTGCATACTTGCGAGGCGACGATCGACGAGTCCACTGAGTCGCGCGTGATCAACTGGCTGGCGACTCTCAGCTTCGACGCGCACGATCGAGAACTCGCGGTCACCGGGACGAATGCCAAGCGTCACGAGGCACTCGCGACATCCAAGCCGCTCGACTGCCGCAACCGCCAGCGCGCGTGCGATCAGCGGTCCCGCACGATCCGCCTTCCAGAAGTCCTTGCCGCTCATCGCGCCGCCACCGATGGGAACTCGTGGCCCATAGAAATCTGCGACGAGTTTCTTGCCTGAAAGCCCGTTGTCCCCGTGCGGACCCGCGTCGACGAAGTCGCCCGCCGCATTGATCGAAAGCGCGAAGTCGGGGCGTGCGTCGAAGCCTGGGACTGCACGCGCGAACTCCTCGACCTCGCGTTGGATGCTCGCCGCAATCTCGCGACGAGCCGCGACTTCATCCCACGACTTCGTGTGCTGAATCGACACTGAGACATCCGTGAGATGAATTGACCGTCCATCGACAGACTCGTTGACGAAGACGATGACCTTTCCGTCGGGACCGAGTTGAAGCGCGCTTTGCTCACGCCGAAGCTGGTGCAGCGCAAGGGCGAGCCGTCGCACCAACGCATGCTCGGGTGGAACTCCGTCGGTTCCCGGCAGACTGCACGCGTACCCGGTGACGATCGACTGATCATCAGAGACTTCGCGGTACGCAGCCTCGCCACGACGCAGCGGACCCACACGAAGGTCAGTCGACACCTTGAGACTCACTGGCAGCGGAGCGAATCGAGGTCCGTATCCGGCCGATGCATAGACACCGCGCACGATCGACTCGAAGTCAATCGCCTTTGCGCCGCGGCATCCCACGCGGCCATCGATGAAGACTGCGTTTCGGTGGAGCGCGACTTCGACTCCGACGAGTGCGCGCTTCTCGCGGCGCCTCGCCTCATGAACGATCGCATCGGCGATCGCGTCGGCGAGCTTGTCGGGATGACCTGGAAGAACGAACTCGGCGGTGCGAAGAGTGTGCGTGGTGTGTGAAGTCATGTGCTGCTCGTTGTAAGGGTGGTCCAGTGGTCAGCGAATTCGTCGAGTTCTTGCCAACTCGAGTCGCCGGGAGTGATCGCAACACCGACCGTGCAAGCGTTCAGCGCAGCCGCCGCGTTGGCGCTTGGTACGCCAACAAATCCATCGGTGATGATCACAGCGCGACGGACCTTTTTGTTCGCCATGTGCGAGGCGACGCACTCGATCGATGTTCCTCCGGTTGTCTTGCAAACACCTCGCCTGAGTTCGTCGAGCGACACATCGGCGACCATCGTCGAGAAGAGGTGAATCGTGGGATGCACCATCTCGCGGCACGCGAGCACCGCGCCGTAGAGCGGTCCCACGAGGTTGCCGATGCTTCCTGAAACATCGAGGTACACATGAACCCGTTGTTGCCTTTGTGTCACCCGCCTCACTGCGCACTCAGTGCGGTAGAACATCGTGCGACCTCCGAGCGCCGTGAGCACGACGCTGCGCCGATCTGTGTGTGGCACCGGGGTCGTGAGTGGCACGACCACTGTGTTGACCCTCGCTCTGCGACCAGCAGACTGAGTGAACGCGGCGACTCGACGCAGGATCAACTCGAGGCTGCGACGGTTGCTTCTGGGCACCTCACATGCGCGCTCGAACAGATCGTGGGCAGTCTGCCCGCCACTGCTGAATGCTGGTCGCGGCCACGACTTCGTGATTCGCCGCAGTTCATCGAGGAGCGCGGGGGTTCTGGTATCGAGGTTCCCGTCACTCGATGAGCCGCTCCCCTCGGATCGGTGATCTCCCAAGAGTTTCGGTGTGTCACAGTTTGCTGCATCACCGCAGTTCGTGAACGCCGCGCGCAACTCGTCGTACGTCGCACCAATCGGTGAATAGAGCGCGCAGTAGAGTTGTGAGAGGGCATGACGCTTTCGACCCGCGAGCGCTGTCGGTATGGTGACCTTGTATTGCTGTGGTCCCCACCTCGGCGGTGGACGCAAGAAACACTCTGGAAATCGGCCCCATTTGTAAAAGTCTCGAAACAACGCGGTGTACTCGTGATGGGGAAAGAGTCGACAGAGCATCGCATTGATCACCGCATCGAAGACAAGATTGTCGATCGGCTCAACCCGACGAAACAAGCGTGTATGACCGAGCAGCACATGGTGCAATTCGTGCATCACCAACATGAGCAGCTTCTCTGGCGTCTGCGCGTGCTTCGCGACGAACTGTGGATTGATGAACAGTCGCGGCCGTGATGCGCACTCGACGCACGCAGTAGGGACTGCTGTGGTCTCGACGACTTCAAGGATCTGCAGGAGCGCTGGCAAACAGTATTGCCCTGCTGGGAAGGTCGAAAAGATGCGGTCGCTGATTGATTCGCGTGCGATTGTCATTGTGTCTTCTCCTGATGTTCGTGCAGCAGCACGATTCCCATGTCGCGGTCGAGAGTCTCGTCTGTCACAATGGGTGATTTGCCGCGAATGAACGCCCGTTCTGAGCAGCGGCAGAGAATGGCGACGACCAGCCGCGGGTCGTCGCTCACCCCGGGTTTGGGCTTGCATTGGAACCCTGGGATAAGCGCAGCGACGGCTGGTAGTGCGATGAACTTGTATGAGAACTCATTCGCGATGATCCGAAGCTGCTTGATCCCGTGCGCCAACCCTCGGTAGGGCACGCCGCACAGTTTGCAGCAGTCACGCACAACGAACGCGTCTCCGAAACAAATCTCCGCCGGACCATCCATGCAGTCGGAGGGCATCCCCCGAAGGTGCCGAGTTGATATCAATGCAATGTCGCATCCGTTCGTTCCCTTGTGCGCAACAGTGATTTGTGGTCGCGCGCCGTTCATGTGGATGACCCGCGCTGCTTGTCTGGACACTTACAGAGTCGCCGAACACCGCGCCACGATTCAAGCACACGCGTGACATCGGCAGTGGTGTCGATCTCTCCGTCCGCGAAGAGTCCCGCGAGGACATTTGCGACCGCAATCGTCTCGGGATGGTCTGGCACGAGTGACGCGACAACCTTCGTAATCTGCTGCCACGCGCTGTGCTTTGCGCTGCCAGCCGGAGGCGACGCTTCAACATGCTGCGCGACTGATGACATGACCGAAAGTTCAGCCGCCTGCTCTGCGACCGCCGCATTGAGTCGCGCCGCAGCTGGAGAACTGACGACGAATGCGGCGAGTGCGTGCCGAGCACCTGGGGGCGCTTCTGCGAGCCCGTCGGCGATGTACGCAGAGAGTTCGGTCCCAGAGAGTCCGTCGAGTCCCATCGCCCGAATCGCGCGCCGCACTGGACACCGCTCGCTCAGGAGCAGTCGCCTCGGATCCGTCCTGTCCATTGACGCCATTGCCCACACGCTGTTGTGTGCGAGGAGCAGTGGCGCGCGCTGAATCGCCTTTCCCTCGGCCCTCTGGGGAATCGAGTGTTCAAGCGCCATCCACGCTGAGTCGTTCGCTAGAGCCGATGGCGAATCGACGAGACGTGCCGCGTGCACGGCGGTGATGTTTCTGTACAGCATCGCTGCGCGGCGACCGCTGAGCGCCAACCCCATCGGAGCCGCCTGCTCGGCGATCATTCGCACATACTGCGTGATCGCTGGGCCGAGCGCGTCTGTCACGAGCTCGATCTCTTTGCGCACAAGTTCGATGCGCTCTGCGAGTGCGGCCGCGGTCTCTCGCGAGAGCGGCGCGTCAGCACCGCAGATCACTGCTTCGCGATCTGCCTCGCTGAGCCAATGCCACCGGGGCACCCTCACAACGAAATTGAATCGGTCAGCGAGCGCAGCGTCGAGTGGTTCGCTTCCGATGTAACCGTCGCCGTCATTCCCATCGGCATCCGCTGAGACCGGTGGATTCATCGCCGCCCACCGGTAGATCAATCGTTCGATCGGCATCCCTTGCACCTTCTTCTCGTGAATGATCGAGAAGAGACGATTCTGCATGTCGGGACGGCACCTCGAAATCTCATCGAGGAACACCGCCTGCGCATCCCAGATCGACGCGGGAGTCTGCACAAATCGCAGTCCCCCATGCTCATCTGGAAGCGGGTATCCCACGAGATCGTCGTAGTTGAGAAGGCTCGCGTTGTAGTGTCGCCATGTGATGCCGAGCGCCTCGCACAGTCGGCAGAGCAACAGGCTCTTCGCCGTGCCATGCGGACCAATGAGCAGCATCGGCGCGCCAGTGGACAGCGCGGCGATCACGATGGGCTCGATCTGATCCATGCCGATCAGGCCGAGTTGGCGTAAGAGACCCGTATGACTATTCGCAGGTGGTGGTGATTGAACGGCGGTCTTCATGTCGTGACTCCACGACATCGAAAGCTGCCAGCTTGAAAAGGACCGTTCCCTCACGCGGGGAACTGATTTGCTGTGATTGGTGCTCGAGCCTCGCACCGCCACGCCGCATCGCCCTCTTCAGGGCTGGCCTCAGCACCGTGGCCCCCGCGAAGATCGCTAGGCTCGGTTGCTGCTCGGGCTTTATGGAGGCCGCCCGAGACTCTGGATGCAGTGATGACGATAGCTCAGCGTCGACGTCGAGTCAATGAAAACTTTTCGTGCGATCTTCCTCGAACACCCTTGAGGCTCACGCCCCCTTCGCGTAGAGCCATGCGCTGATCATCCGCGCAGTCTCGGCGTCCGCTTCGAGCGCTCCAAATCCGTGGGGTTCCGGCGCGATGAGCTGGTCGAAGTGTGACGCGTTGCGAGCCAACCACAGATCGCGCTGTGTGAGTGGCTTCATGTCATCACGCATCTCGTTGTTGACCTGTCGGCTCGCGAGCACAAGGTTGAATGGCGAATCAAACGGATACCTGGACCACGGAATGAAGTGGTCGACCTCGCCTGATGTCGGTCCGCGCAGTCGAGCGCCGGAGTAGAAGCAGCGACTGTCCTGTAATTCGTAGAGCCGCGTTGAGTATCGCGCGACACTTGTCCGCGACGCGCCGAAGAGAAACGATTCAAGGTTGCGATCCGCACCGAGGGTCTTGTTGTTCTCTCGCACCCAGAGCGCCCAGCGCGCCTGCACCATCGCGACGATCACACCGCGGAGTTGTCGAAGGCATGCGGCGATTCCAGGCTTGAGCGTGAGGTGGGTGAGCTTCGCGCACTCGGCCGCGGTTGGCGGATGGTCGTACAGAAACTTTTCGCTCGTCGCTGTTGCTTCGCTTCTGGCACCGAGGGTCTGCAACCGATAGAGGACATCTCTCGCGAGCGTCCTTCGCGTTGCATTCACGAGTCTGTCTCGTTCGTTGCGGTAGACGCGCAACCTCTGGTAACTCGACCTGCCCTGACTGACCTCGTTCTTGAGCAGTGTGATGACTCTCGAAGGCTTCGACTGCTCTCGATTCTGCTTGAGGATCGCCCCAATTCGCGGATAGGGTCGCGCCATGCTCCAGTAGAGCGCGATGTATTGACGCGCAAGCTCGTCGACCTCGATGTCGAGCTTGTCGCTCGTGTCGGATCCGCGCTCGACAGCGATGTTCGTTAGCGCGATCAGCAGCGCGAACTTGTAGGTGCTCGTGAACTTTCCCCGCGCAAGGAGCCGCTCGACCTTTGCGAGGAACGCGAGCTGAAACTCGGCGGTTGGAGCGTGATGGCGGCGCATTCAGGTCACTTGAGCTGCGAGCGTCCGCTCGATGTAGCTCCTCGTCTCATCATCTTCAAACCACACATAGGTGCCTCGCATCGCTCGGCTGAGCAAGATTCTGTACCCGCGCTTCAGCCGATCGATGACCTCTTCCTCTGCGCCCGGTTTTTCATTTCGGGCAGCTGAGACCGCGAGGCGCCATCCACTCTCGTGGACATGCTCAAGGTTCACACGCCACCGATTGCCGCGTCGCACGAGATCGCTGCACCACAGCAGTCCGACATAGTCAAAGTCGAAACCGCGCAAGACATAGGGACACCCCACTTCGCACAAAGGGTCTTTCGCGGTTGGACTGCCCTCGGGCGCTTGAATGAACAGTGAGTAGTCCTGGGCTGGGGCGTAGTTCCAGATTCGCGTCCAAGTGCGCACGACGCCATCGCGCGAATATGGAATGTTGAAGTCCTTGTCGCCGCTCGGCAGTGCGTGTGGTTGTGCGACCCCTCCGGTCTTCCACTTGCGTGCGTAGGAGGCGATGAGGCGAGCGCTCTGCCCGCGCTCTGTGTACACCCGCAGCGCATCCTCGAGTGCTTGTGGGTCGTCGAAGATTCGTAGGTCATACGGTCCGCCGCGAGAGCGCATCCACGAGCTCTCGGGAAGCGAACGGCGTGCGCTGGAAGAGGTCGACGCGGCAGCATCAGATCGCATCGCGAGCGCGTGCTCGACCCAGTTCATGTATTCCACCGAGCCACTGCACCGGAACTGCGAGCCCGCCAAACTCACGCGCGTGAAGTCGGCCCCGACTTCACCTGCAAACTCCTGAATCCGCTCAACCGTTGTGGTCTCATTGTCACGGTAACTCTGCTGCGGATCGAGCAGAAAGATTGAGACACGCGACGCACGGATCACATGCCACGCCTGTGGCCCCGCGTGGAGCAGCCATCCAGAAGGGTTCATTCCCCGGCGTCCGGCGACCGTTGGATCGATGAGTGCGTGTGCCTCGTCGACGATCGAGACCGCGAATGCATTGTCATCACACTTGAGTTGTGGCGCTTCGGAGCGGAACCGCTCAACATTCTCCCGCCACGACTCGATCTCGCAAGGGTGTCCTTGGCCACGAGTGCGCTTGAGCCACTGCTGGTTCAGCCCCGGGTTGTACTGGTTTGCACCGACAACCACTCCACGCGCAGATCGCTGACCGCAAGTGCGCTTGAACATCTGCTCCCAATTCGTGCGCTGCGAACTCGAGGTGGTCGTGAGGACCACATTCCCATCCATTCGTTCGTCCGCTCCCAGTGTCGCCCAGAGGTGCGCTGCGATCACGGACTTGCCAGACCCAGGAGGTCCCTCGATCACGATGACGCTCTTTCCCGTCCGCGCCTTCACCGATGTGCGTGCGGGCTTCGATCGCCTTTCGACGCACGCTCTGCACAACTCGAACCCCTCGCGCTGGCGATCGAGCAACACAAATGGACTGGTCTCCGGCCGCTTGATCGCCTGCGAAATCTGACGAACGAACCCGCGGTCCTGTTTGTAGAACCCCGTCTCGAATCTGCGAGCGAAATCCACATCGGGTTCTCGAAGCTTCTCTGCGAGGAAGCGTGGAAACCGCTCTTCCATGTCGCCTTGATTTCGCACAAACACTGGAAACTCGCGGGTGAGATTGGTGTGAGGCTCGGCCGAGTATGCGTCGGCCGACGAGGCGAATGTGAAAAAGACGCACCCAGCGACATCGGCGTCGCATTCTTCCACTGCGCTGTGAAATCGACGGCAGTACTCGGTGTACCCACGGACTTGGTCGCAGGGATGCAGCGCGTCACCGTGATGGCGTCGCACCAGACACTCACGCTCGCCGGGGCGGTCGCCGCGAACATCCCAATCCTTCAGTTCGACAACCACCGCCACTGGTCTCGTCTCCCCCCTGCCGAGCAGCACGACATCAGCCCATGATGGCGAGGCCGGCAATCGGTACTCGACCATGACAGCTCCGTGTCCCCCGACCTGAAGATGAAAACCTCGCAGCGATGGGTGTGACACAACATCGGCAAAGATCGGAAGTGACGCGCGCCACGCCGTGCGTTCGGCTGGTGTTGCACGATGGGTCTCGCGCTGAAGGTCATCAACCAACTGATCGAGTTCAAACTTCGTCCGCCGGCGGAAGGTCTCGACGTCGATCAGCATGGGATGATGCTAGGTGGCGGCCCGAGCCTCTCCACGGGTGGAGTCCAGCGGCTGCGGACCATTCTGTCCTTCTCAGACGGACAGATTCTCGGCAATCTGTCCTCCTCCGGCGGACAGTTTCTTACTCACACGAACTGTTCCCTTGCCGGCGGCGCTCCATGAATCGTTCAGTGAAGCGTTGCGCAAGCTGACAGCGGCCACCCTCACGCGGCGAGAGTGCGTTTCGCGCGGACTTGACTGCTACCTCGCCTTTGCGGCGAGTTCAAAGAGCGCGGGCGGCATCGCGTTGGCGAGTGTGCCAGTCACGCTCATTGGTTGCATCCCCTCGATCTTTGTCGGATGAAACGCCCCCATGAAGGTGTAGGACTGCGTGCCGATTGTGTCGTTCCGCTTGGGTCGTACGAAGAGCCACATCGTGCCGACGCCATTCTTGGCAGCCACGATGCGCTTGCCATCTTTCGTGTCCGGCCGCGCAGATGATTGGCTCTGCCAGTGAAACTCGGTCGGCGTGATGGCGAAGTCACGGTATCGCGTGCGCTCGGTGAAAGTCTCGGAATCTTTGTCGAGCGTGACGAACATGAGGTAGGCGCTGTGCTCTTCGATCCACATCACGCCGGCTTGCGGCGTCGTGTTCCAGGCCGGCTCCCAACCAAACGCTGCGCAGATTTGCTTGGTTGTGTACGAACGGTGGAGCATCAGAGGAACACCATCTGGGATCGCGATCGACGGAGTGATGGCGAGTGTGTGTGCGCGCGTAGCGACGGTGAGCAGCAGCGAACGCAACTCGGCTCGTAGTGACGCGTTGGCGGCGAGCGTATTGATGACATCTTGCGCGCAGGGTGGACGATCGCGAATCGCTTCTGTCGTCACGGCGTCGCCGAACCCCACAAGCAACACCGCGAGCCGCCGATCCGCAATGAGCGCGGACGCAAGTGACTCGCCGCGGTCGAGCGCGTCGAGGATTTCGATGCCGAACTCGGCGAGTTTGCGATCGTCGAGCGCGGCGACTGCTCGAAGACCGGCGAGGAAGGGCTCCAGCGCCTCCACCATTGCGAGAGATGCCCCCAGACCCGCGCTGTGCAAGAGACCTATGTAGGTCCAGCGTGCATCTCTTCCATGCGAGTACATCTCCCGAGGATCGAGCGCCGTCGCCTCGATGTACTCCAGCTGCGTCGGGGTGCGCTCAATTCGCTCACGAAGCTGGCGGAGCAAGTCAATCAGTTGCTCGCGCCTCCCGCCGAGTTGCGCCTGAATGTGTTCAAGCACACGCGTGCGCGCGATCGGCTCGAGCGTGATCGAACAGCCTGGCGGAAGTGCCGTGAAGCCATGCTCTACTTGGGTCTTGATTGACGCCGCCGCGTCCGTCAACAACGCGTCCAGTCGATCGGCGAATCGAAACTCGCGCCGGTACTGGCCAACGAAGTCGAGCACTGTCAGACACTCCTTGTCGGTCTTCGAGCAGAGTCGAAGTCCGCGGCCAAGTTGCTGCAAGAAGATCGTAAGACTGTCCGTCGGACGCATGAAGAGCACCGTGTCGACCTCTGGAATGTCGACCCCCTCATTGAGCAAGTCTGCGACGAAGAGCAGTTGCAGTTCGCCCCTGCGCAACTGACCGACGACTTCGTCGCGCCGCTCCACTGAGTCGTTGCCATCGAGTGATGCGGCGCGCATTCCTCGTTGGCCGACAGATTCTGCCCTCTCCCGCGCCCTTTCAAACACCGCAGCGAGGGTGCGCGCGTGTTGGACCCCGGCGCAGAACCCGAGTGCGCGCATATGAAGTGGCTCGGCCACATACGAATGGATCGCTCGACGCACTCCTTCAATCCACGAGTCGCCTCGCTCGATATACGCCTGCTCGACACGCTCCATGTCGTACCGCCCACGCGTCACGAGCGCAGGATCGCGAAGGTCGATCTCATCGGTCACCCCGAAGTAGCGAAATGGCACGAGCAATCGGCGCGCGATCGCGTCTGGCAGCCGCAGCTCTGCGGTCGTCCGGTCCTCGAAATGGCGCGTGATGTCTAAGCCATCCGCGCGCTCGGGAGTCGCCGTCAACCCGAGCAGCGACTGTGGCGCGATCCACTCAAGCAGCTTCTTCCAGGTCTTCGCTTCGCCGTGATGCACCTCGTCGACGATGACATAATCGAAGTAGTCAGGCGCGAGCGACTTGGTTCCGATCTTTGAGTTCCACGATTGAATCGACGCGAAGAGTGCCTCGCAGGGACGTCCATCTTCGCCTCCGACGAGCAGGCCTCCGAAGTTCAGATTGCGCATGACTTGCGCGAACATCACCCGCGCCTGTCGGAGAATGCGCTCGGTGTGGGCGACATAGAGCAACCTTGGAGCGCGCCCATGCCGCGCGCGAAACGCGGCTTCAAACGAGCGATAGTCGAACGCGGCGATCATCGTCTTGCCTGTCCCTGTCGCGGCGACGATGAGATGTCGCTTGCGTCCGAGATCCTCTCGCTCTACTTCGATTCGCTCGAGAATTGCTTGCTGAAAGGGTTTAGGTTGCAGATCAAAGATCGGCAGCGAATCGAGTTGGCCATCCTTGATGACGCCGCCCTCTCCCTTCTCCCGCGCAACGAGCTCTCGAAACTGCGCGTGAGTTGGATGGTCGGGATCAAGGCCATACTCAACAAACTCGGGATCCCCCCACCACTGCTCGAATGTCTCTTCGATCTTCGTCCACAGGCCAGGCGATGCCGCCTGCGAAAGCCGCACGGTCCATTCGAGTCCGTCCGTGAGCGCTGGGCGGGAGAGATTCGCAGATCCGATGTAGGCGCTGCCGAAGCCGCTCTCGCGGTGGTGGATGTAGGACTTTGCATGCAGCCGAGTCGCGTCGACCTCGCTTGAAAAGCGAATCGAGAGTCGCCGATCCGCTTCGCGCGAGATTGATGCCAGCAACTCAATCGCCGCTGGATCTGTCGCACCCATGTAAGCGGTCGTGGCAACGCGCATCGTGCCGCCGCGACTGAGAAACCGCTCGATGTCCGCCTGCAGCATCTTCACGCCCGTGAGCTTGATGAACGAGACCAGCCAGTCAACTCGGTTGCACGAGGCGAGTTCGCGTTTGAGTTGAATCAACAGATTGTCACTGCCTTCGCGTCCAGTGAGCAGACCGTGTGCTGACAACTCTGGCGGATGCGCGCTTGGCAGCTGACCGATGCTCTCGAGCACCTGAGGAAGCATTCGATCGAGGACCGTCTCTGCTTCATCTTGCGTCATTCGAAGAAGCTGCAGAAGCTGGTTCACAACATCGATGTCTTCCTCATTCGCCTGCCGTGAACCACTGAGTCGCTCTTCAATGGCACTGATCACAACCGAGGCAACTTCGCGCGCCACGAGTCGGCCGTCACCTGGACGCAGGTCGCGAACGCCCACTCCGACACCGTTGCCGCGAAGACGATCGAGCAGGTTGTGAAGCCGTACGTCAACGACGCTGTCGTAGAGGCCATCGACTGGGAGTCCCGCAGCGTTTACTCGAATTCGTCGATGCGCCGGCATCCAGGCAGACTATGAGCTCGAGCGCCTGAGCGCCGCCCCCCCCACCTTCCCCCTCACACACCTGGCGCCGCGACATCCACCTGCTCTGCCTCGAGAAACATCGCCTTCGAGAAGGCCGTGAAAAACTGTTGATAGAACTTGGGATCTTCAACGGGAAGCAGTTCATACTGCGCGTTCGCGCGCACGAGCAGTTGCGTCTTGCCGTACGGGCGCGCGGTCACCGTCATCTTGATCACATACCGATCGAGCTTTGACGCTGAGACGCTTCCGAGTTCGACATCGGCGTTATCGATGACGAATCCGAGGTCCTGCAGCGTCGCCATCGCGGTGCGAATGGTCTTGTTCAGGTCGGTTGTGGTGAATGCGCGCGTTTCCATCGCGCGAAGTTTGAGCGCCGCAGTGCTGTCGAGCGCAGCCGGAGGAGCGCCGCACCCACCGTGCGTTGCGGCGACGATCAGCGTGAATGCGACCGCGAACAGACCTCGTGCAACATGCATCATCCGACCTCCTGCGCCTCAAGAAAGAGCGACTTTGAGAGCTTGTCGAAAAACTCTGTGTAGAGCGCCGGGGTATCGAGACGCTCGACCTTGCTCAGGTCACCCTCGTCGTCCCACACGAGACGCTGAAATGTCACGCGCACAGTGATGCTCTTGGCATCCGCGGTCGGGCTCGTCACAACCGACGCGCGAAACTTCTGCTCTGCATCGATTGGCACATCGGCGCCGAACACGATCGCTGCAAACACCTTGCCCGCAACCTGGCCTCCATCGACGGCCGTCCGGTTCTTGGATGCAACGAGGAGCCCCGCATTCATGTTCGACTGTTCGAGCACATACCCCAAGTCTTGCAAGAGCTGGTTGGACGCGATCAGAACCGCCTTCTCGTCGCTCGTCGAGTACCGGCGAGACTGGCGCGCACGAATCTCTGTTGTTGGCTCCTTCATCACCAGCGCGTCAGCAGGGATGACGGTCGGCCCGCAACCCAACACAATCGAACATCCGACGATCACCGACAGCAGTGTGAGTGGTCGTGACTTCACATTCATGCTGCGTATCGCCATTTAGAACTGCGACTGGTGGAACGCAACGTCGTTCACCTTTTTCGCCGCATCAAACTTCACGACGACGGTGATGGTGGTTTGCGATGAGCGTGCAACTGCGGCGTTCTGCTGTGTGATCCCGGCGATGAACCACACGCCAGTGCCAGCGCTGGCCGTCTCGACCTGCGTAAAGGATCGGTCGTAGACCCAGACCTCGGTCCCCTCGGGACCAGTCGTCACGATGTTGGGGCTGCCGAGAATTGTTGCGACCTCTCCACCTGTCATTCCCTTGTGAATCTCACGCTGAACGACTCCGGCGGTGAGCGCGTTGCTTTGGCCGTTGGTGTCCGATGGAAGCGAGGGAACGCTGCAGCCAACCGACATATAGATCGCTGCGCTGAACAGTAGTGATGGATGAACTCGCATATGGCGGTGGACGCTAGTCGTTCGCGGGACAGGGCGCAATGTAGTTCTCGATCCCTGAACCGCTTCCCCCGAGCCGGCGATGCGAACTGCGCATTGAGCGACCATGAATATTGATAGTTGTATATGTTGTTTTTCATGGTAGACTTCACCCATGCTCCCCCGGCTTGATGTCACGTCAAAGGTCACCGCGGCACTGCGCCGCGCGCCCGTTGTGCTCTTGCTGGGACCTCGGCAGTGCGGCAAGACAACGCTCGCGCGCACCCTTGTGGATCAGAGAAGCGTCTCGTACTTCGACCTTGAATCGCCAGATGACCTCTCGCGGATGAGTGAGCCCATGACCGCGCTCTCGCCACTGCGTGGGCTCTGTGTCATTGACGAGGTGCAGCGGCTCCCTGATCTCTTTCCTGTGCTTCGCGTCCTTGCAGATCGCACGGCATGCGCGGCTCGGTTTCTCGTCCTCGGAAGCGCCTCACCAGCGATGTTGCGGCAGTCGTCGGAGTCACTTGCAGGTCGCGTCGAAATCGTTGAACTTGGACCATTGACGCTTGGTGAGTGCGGCGGTGCGCGGCTCGACACGCGATGGCTCCGCGGCGGATATCCACGCGCGGTGCTTGCGCGCAGCACGCGAGATGCGTCGGCGTGGATGGCGAACTTCATCACAACACTCATCGAGCGCGACCTGCCATCGTTGGATTCGCGACTCGCCTCTGGGCTGATCCGCCGAATGTGGACGATGTTCGCCCACTACCACGGACAGACCGTGAGCTACTCATCGATCGCCTCGAGTCTCGGCATCCCCGCTTCAACCGTTCGACACCACCTCGACTTGATGTCGGGGCTCCTTGTCATTCGCCAACTCAAGCCGTGGTTTGAGAACCTCGGCAAGCGACAGGTGAAGTCTCCACGGTTGTACTTCCGCGACACTGGAATGCTGCACTCTCTGTTGGGGATCGACTCTCCAAAATCACTCCTCTCGAACCCTCGGTGCGGCGCATCGTGGGAGACGCTCGTGATCGAAGAACTCCTCGCGCGCGTTCCACACAGTGACGCGTATTGGTGGTCAACGCACCAGGGGGCGGAGATCGATCTCGTCCTGTTTCAGAAGGGCAGGCGCTTCGGGGTCGAAATCAAACGCGCGGATGCCGCAGCAGTGACTCCATCAATCCGAATTGCGAAAGAGACCCTGGGTCTTTCGCAAGTCACAATTGTGAACACCGGCGAGAAGAGCTATCCGTTGGCGCGCGGAATCAAGGTGGTTGCAATCCGCGACCTGATTCGCGACCCATCATGCATCCTCAAGCCTGGGTGAGGCCACGCACCTGCCTTTGATGAATGCTCCGCTCCAGCGCGTGCACCATGTGGATCATCGACGCGGGAGACGCCGAGAGCGCATGGTCGAACGCTGTGAACACCTGATCTGCGCGTTCCAGAAAGCGCGCGTCTCTGGTCATCTCTGCGAGATCAAGCAGTGCGTGCGCCATCACGCTGTTGCCGCTGGGAGTTGCGCCATCCGACGCACTCTTACTTCGCGCGATGAGGTGCTCGTCGACGCCAGCGTCGAAGAATCCGCCGTCGGTGTCGTCCCACAACATCGTCTCAGCTCTCGCTTCGAGCGTCACCGCTGCGTCGATCCATCGCTGCGTCTCGCGCGCGCTCACCTCTGCCCGCGCAAGCGTCAGGAGTCCCCGCACGACCCACGCGTAATCCTCAAGGAAGCCGGAGTGCGATCCAGCTGAGTCCCCACGCACCGAACGCGAGAGAGAGCCACTCGAATCGACGAGGCGGGCGAGCACGCTGATCGCTGCACGACGCGCCGCCTCGACGAACGACTGATCACCTAGCACCGCCCCCGCATGCGCGTATGCATCGATCATCATTCCGTTCCACGCGGCAATCGACTTGTCATCGAGTCGGGGCATCGCACGACCTCGACGGTGCACTTCGAGCCGTTGCAAGATCTCATGCGCGCGCGCATCCCTTGCTCCTCCGCGCTGCGATTCAACGAGTGTCCCGCCAGAAGGGTGCTTGTGCCCCGAAAAGACTGGAATCGGAACGATCTGGTAGTGCGTCGTGAACCACTGCGCGTCGACCTCGCCGAGCACTCCAACGAGTTCTTCACTCGACCACGCGTAGTAGGCACCTTCCACTGCATCTGTCTCTGCGTCGAGCGCGCTGAAGAAGAGTCCATCAGCCGCCGTGAAGACATCACGAACGCACTTCAACACGCCCCGCGCGACATCGGCATACCGCTGTTGACCAGTCGCCGCGAATGCATCGACATAGGCGCGCGTCAACATCGCCTGGTTGTAGAGCATCTTTTCGAAGTGGGGAACATGCCACTCGCCATCGACGCTGTATCGGTGAAACCCTCCTCCGACATGATCATGGATTCCCCCCCCTGCCATTGCGTCGAGTGTTGTTGTGACCATCGATCGTCCAGCCTCTCCACCCGCCTCGAGCAAGAAGCTGTGATAGAAGTCGTTTGGAAACTTGGGCGCGATCGCGAATCCGCCGTTGGTGTGATCGAACATCCCTAGAAGTTGCGCGACAGCGCGATGAGCAATCGAGCCATCGAGCACCACGGACTCGTCGCGTGGCGCTCCGAGCGAGCGATCATCACGCAACGCCCGCGCAATCCCCTGCCCAACTCGCTCAGCGAGATCTTCGACTGATGCGCGCTGTTGACTCCATGCC